>Ga0209254_10006990_pt1 | contig 10410 bp, 9 predicted proteins | sample FrelakmetDIP11DI_FD_187148 | JGI IMG/M metagenome (GOLD analysis project Ga0209254, IMG submission 187148) | Freshwater lake sediment microbial communities from the University of Notre Dame, USA, for methane emissions studies - DIP11 DI (SPAdes)... | ecosystem: Environmental > Aquatic >... | reverse complement strand
GTGGGCCACGCAGCATGCCCCCTTGGGCGAACTTGTAGGCGACAGTCTCGCCGATCTCAGCAAGCGCGGGTGGGTACAACCTGGTTACGTCAACTATCTACAGGAGATGCAACGTAACGAGCACGCCAGCTACTTCGGCGTGATGATCTGGGTAATGGTTATTCTAGAACGATGGCTGCAGGAAAATCAGCATTGAGAAGGCCGACCACGGTTTTGATCATGCAGTTCAGTCGGCCACCTGATTCATTACACCCAGGCGCGGCTGAAACTCTGTATCAGTCAGTCATGGGGGCAAAGCCTGCATGGCACATGCCTTGCTCTACATTTCCAATGTTGCAGGTGCGCCCCGCGACAACGCGCTTCGATTGCCTAAATGCCAAGCCTTTAATCAAGCGCCAGATTTTCGTGATGCTCAATTGTGAGGTCGATTTTCATTGAACGCCAATCCAACCAAAGTGAAATTTCACGCCAGTTCAGCATTGATGAAACGCCACCCGTGATCAGGATAACTGGCATGATTAAAACAATATTCGTGAATGCCCATATACAGCGGACAAGCTCGACGATCCGGCGGAGTCACCATTCGTCAACGTATTCACGAAGCGTAAATGTAAAATTTACGACGTTCCCAAAATCCAAAAATAAACAGGTGCCCCCGTGGGTAATCAAAACTTGCTAGAGGCTGTCCCTACCATCTCGGTCGTGGTTCCGGTCTATCGTTCCCAAGAGTCACTGAGGGAGCTGCACCGCCGAATCGCGGCAGCCGTCGAGCCTCTCGACCCGCACTTCGAGTTAATCCTGGTAGAAGATTGCGGGGGTGACCGTTCCTGGGAAGTCATCGAGGAACTGGCCCGCACGGACCCTCGGGTGCGCGGTATTCGGCTCAGCCGAAACTTCGGGCAGCACGCAGCCACCATCTGTGGATTTGCCCATGCGCGCGGGCAGTGGATCGCGACCCTGGATGACGACCTGGAACAGGCCCCGGAATACTTGGCAGCCCTCTACAAAAAGGCCCAGGAGGGATTCGACCTTGTTTACGGTGTCTATCCCGAACGCACTCACAAATCCTGGCGCAACGTTACGTCGAATCTGGCGCGCTGGCTTTTCAACAAGGCCATCCCGTCTCTGAATGACGCCTACACCAGTTACCGCCTCATTCGCGGCGACATCGCGCGCGCGTTGACCCAGTTCGACTCACCCTTTCCTTTCGTGGATGGGTATCTGTCCTGGCTCACCAACCGCTACGCCACGGTGGAAGTCCCCCACGGTGTCCGTGCCCATGGCACCAGCAATTACACCTTCCGCAAACTCCTGACCCACACCATTAATATCTTTGTCACCTTCTCCGACCTGCCTTTAAGGCTCGCCTCCTGGATCGGGCTGCTTTTCTTCCTGGTTGGCATGGGCTGGCTTGGCGTCATTGTGATAGGCAAATTGTTCGGTTTGATCACGGTAAGCGGCTTCGCTTCCATCATGGCCGCCATCATCCTCTTCGGCGGCATTCAGTTACTCATCCTTGGAATCTTCGGTGAGTACTTGGGGCGCATGAACTTCAAGTCCTCCAGAAAACCGCTGTTTCTGGTAGGGCACACCACCGATTCAGTCCAGAGAATCTGAACCGTCATGCGTCTGTTGATTTACGGATCAAAAGAATTCGCCGCGACGGTGGCAGAACTTGTCCGACACTGTGGACATGAAGTGGCCGGGATGGTGGATGACTTCAATACCGGGCCTGGCATCCTGGGTACCTTCGACGCCGTAACACGTTCTCATCCGCCGTCGGCATATGGCATTGCCATGGCTATCGGCTACTCGAACATCCCCGCACGCTGGACCGCATGGGAAAGGATACGCTCAGCAGGTTACCGTGCACCCGCGCTGCTTCATCCGCGCGCCTATGTGGCCGATACCGCGCGGATAGGCGAAGGTGTCATGGCCATGGCTGGTGCAATTGTGGACGTGCGCGCCGAGATCGGTGACCTTGCCGTGATATGGCCCGGGGCATGCATCAACCATGACGTGAAGATCGGCTCGAATACATTCATTTCGCCAAACGCCACGTTGTGTGGTTTTGCCCATGTCGGCGCCCACAGCTTTATTGGCGCCAGCGCGGTTATTGTTGATCATGGCCAAGTGCCAGAGGCGAGCTTTATCAAGATGTTGGCTCGCTACACCGGATATAAAAAATGAAAACTGTTGTCATTCTTCAGTCCAATTACATCCCATGGAAAGGTTATTTCGACCTGATCCATGACGCCGATGAATTCATCTTCTACGACGACGTCCAGTTTACGAGCAGAGATTGGCGTACACGCAACAAGATCAAGACAGCGCAGGGGGCTGAATGGATCACGCTACCAGTAGGTGGAGATCGTGAGAGGCTTATTTGCGAGGTGGAAATCAAGGACGCAATTTGGCAGTCGAAACATTGGAAGACGATTCAGCAGAACTATGGCAAGTGTCCGCATTTCAGCCGCTACCAAGCTTATTTCGAGGACGTGTACCTTGCCCGCAAATGGATCAATCTGTCGGAACTGAATCAATATCTCATCCGCACGATTTCCTTGGATTTGCTGGGCGTTCCAACGGCCTTTCGCGACGCGCGTGAATACCGCGCTTCCGGGCACAAGCAGAATAGGCTTCTGGAGCTTTTGACCAAGGCCGGGGCGGATCGCTACATCTCCGGCCCGGCGGCGAAGGATTACATCGAGCCTGCTCGCTTTTCCGATGCAGGCATCGAACTGGTATGGAAGGATTACTCGGGCTATCCAGAATACCCGCAGCGCTTCCCGCCGTTTGAACATGGCGTTTCCATACTCGATCTCCTTTTCAACACGGGTCCTGATGCGCCCTGGTATATCTGGGGCTGGCGTGAAGGAGGGGGTGGACCGGCATGAAATGGCACGTTCAGCTTTCACGCTATGCCGTGGTCGGTCTCGCCAGCAACGCCATCGGCTTCCTGCTTTATCTGCTGCTCACCTATGCAGGCATGGGCCACAAAACCGCCATGACCCTCCTCTATGCTGTTGGCGTAGCACAGACCTTTCTCTTCAACCGCAAATGGTCATTCGGTCATAACGGCATGATTTCCTCGGCATTTCTGCGGTATATCGCGGCGTATGCATTCGGCTATGTATTCAATCTGGCGATGCTAGTACTGCTGGTAGACCAGTGGGGCTGGCCGCACCAGTGGGTGCAAGGTGTGATGATCTTCGTGTTGGCAGGCATGCTGTTCCTCTTGCAGCGTTACTGGGTGTTCCGTCCCAATCAAGTTCTTTCTTCCTAGGATCCGATATGCAGATACCCTTCAACAAACCCTACATGACGGGCAAGGAGCTCTGGTATATCGCCCAGGCTCATGCCATGGGCCACCTGGCCGGCGACGGTAGCTTCACGAAAAAGTGCAACGCCTGGCTGGAAGCGCGCACGGGTACGCACAAGGCCATGCTCACCCATTCCTGCACGGCGGCGCTTGAAATGGCGGCGATCCTGGCTGACATCCAGCCGGGGGACGAGGTGATCATGCCCTCCTACACCTTCGTCTCCACCGCCAACGCCTTTGTATTGCGCGGGGCGGTGCCGGTGTTCGTGGACATCCGGCCGGATACCCTGAACATTGATGAGACGAAGATAGAAGCGGCGATCACGGATAAGACCAAGGCCATCGTGCCGGTGCATTACGCCGGGGTGGGTTGCGAGATGGACACCATCATGGCTATCGCCCGCAAGCACAATCTGCTGGTCATCGAGGACGCTGCCCAAGGCATCATGGCCACCTACAAGGGGCGCCCTCTGGGGTCCATCGGTCATCTCGGCTGCCTGTCTTTTCACGAGACGAAGAACATCATCAGCGGCGAAGGCGGTGCCCTGCTGGTGAACGACCCCGAACTCGCCGAACGTGCCGAGGTCATCCGCGAGAAGGGGACCAACCGCAGCCAGTTCTTCCGTGGCCAGGTGGACAAGTACACCTGGGTGGACGTGGGTTCATCCTACCTGCCCTCTGAACTCATCGCGGCTTTCTTGTGGGCGCAGATGGAAGAAGCAGACAACATCACCCGTCGCCGCCTGGCGCTGTGGGGGGTCTATCACCAGTGGCTGGAAGGATTGGAGCAGACCGGCAAATTCCGTCGGCCCATTATTCCCAGGGAGTGCGTGCACAACGCGCACATGTATTACATCCTGCTGCCTGATCTTGCCGCTCGCACGTCGCTCATCGGCGAACTCAAGAAGCAGGACATCCATCCGGTGTTTCACTATGTCCCGCTGCACAGTGCCCCCACCGGGGTGAGGCATGGCCGGGCAAACGGTGACTTGACAGTCACGGAGAACCTTGCCGATCGGCTGTTGCGCCTGCCGTTGTGGCTGGGCCTGGAACAGCATCAGACTGCGGTAATTGACGGGTTAATGTCCACGCTACGCTGATATCGATCAGCGGTCCCGGCTATCACGGAAAGTGAATTCGTAGCTTTTTCCAAGATACGGATAGGCAATTCGAACCCGGCCATCGGGTGGCAGGGAGAGTCCCAGGTTCTCATAAACGAGCACATCCACATCCTTGAATTCAGGGACATTGGTGGCAACGGGTATTTTCGCCACCTGCCGGTATTCCGGGCCCTTGAGTACTTCGTTGAGCAATTTGAATTCCTTCAGCCCAACGAGGTCACGGCTTTCCACCACGATCCAGCGCACTGAGTGCTCATTCAGCAGCGTCTGAATGCTGGCCGCATTCGCGACATGAGACCGGACGCCAAAATACTTGTGGACGGACATGCTGACCAGGGTTTTGTCGCCACGCAGCACGACGCGCTGCCGATCCCGGTCGAGTTTGCGTAGATGAAAGATGAAATTGCCATCGTGTTTACCGGCAAACAAGATCGCACCGCTATTGGGCAGTCCATCAACGAACCGGGCGGCGGTGTCGTATCCGGAAACATAACGGTGGGGCGTACGCAAGGCCTCAGCCACATGCCACCCGACTGCCACGAGCAACAGCAATCCCCACGACCATCTCAATATCGGGCGCTCCTGAAAATGCCAAATGCCATAAGCGGAAAAGAACGCCACGGCCGGCATGGCATATAGGGCATAACGCGCATTGTTGGATGGCACACCGGTCAGGTACGTGCACCAAACGTAAGCGGCCACCAACCAGGCGATGGGCACGAGGTTTGTGTAATGGTCGAGGCGATACACGGCCAGTGCAAGGCCGAGAACGGCAAGCGGGGTAATGAGTGGACCGATTGCAAGGTAAAGGGACTTCCCATACAGGCCCCAGCGACTCCAGGACCAAAGCGCGGCGGCGCCGGTGCCAATGTGCGTATCACCGGACATGACGGCTTCCGGCCCGAACAGGAGCGCATGGGCCGCGATGACGAGCAAGGCGAGCGCAACCGCAATGGCGCCCCAGCCAGTTTCCTTGCGCCAGAGCGCTCGCCGCCCCTGTTGAAAGGAAAGCGCATAAACCAGAAGCACGGGCAGGATGAACAGGGTGGTCTGCTTGACCATCAGGGTGGCAAAAAGCACCAGGCCGGAGACGATTGCCGTGGAATGACCCGGGCGATCCAGATAACGCTGGAAGAAATAAACGCCTAGCGCGCACATGGCCAAAGCAGGCGCCTCCAGCATTACAGAGCGGCCCCAGAGCAAGACCACGGGCATAGACAAGAGGGCGAGGCATGAAGCCAGTGCTGCCAAAACCCCGTACCTGGGTGCGAGCCAGGCATACCAGCCGACCACGCCCACCAGCCAGACGCCGATGACGCTTGCATGAGCACTGACTTCGGATACCCCGAAGGTATTCATCACAAGCCCCATGAACACGGGAAAGAAAGGCAGGTACCAGTTGAATGCCAACGCAGGATATTGAGCAAAATAGCGCTGCACGTAGTCATAGGGAGCGTGCAGTGGCAAGTCGCGAAAGAAATCGACGAAAAAAGCACCGTGCATGGCATGGCGCGATTCGTCGGTCCACCACAATCCCGGTGCGACGAGGCCGCTCCAGTTGACCAGCAGCCCCACCGTGACAATTAAAAGCGCCGCGGCCCAATGAAACAGGCGGTGATCCTCGATTGATCTTGTGTTCATGGTCGGAATTGAAGCTGCCTCTGATTTTTTATCATTCATGGACGATTTCGAGAAGGTAGTTTCCGTAATCGCTCTTGCCCATTTGCCCAGCCAATGCCGTGAGTTGGTCTGCATCAATGTAGCCGAGCCGATAGGCGATTTCTTCCGGGCAGGCGATTTTCAGGCCCTGTCTTTTTTCTAGCGTCTCGACGAAATTCGAGGCCTCCAGCAAGGCCTCGTGCGTGCCAGTGTCCAGCCAGGCAACGCCGCGGCCAAAGACTTCGACCACCAGTTCCTGACGTTCCAGATAGACACGGTTCAAATCGGTGATCTCGAGTTCGCCGCGGGCCGATGGTTTCAAACGCCGCGCAATCTCGACGACCTGACTGTCATAAAAATAGAGGCCGGTCACGGCCAGACGGGAACGCGGGTTGGCGGGTTTTTCTTCGATGCTGATGGCTCGATTGCCTGCACCCAGCTCCACCACGCCAAACCGCGAGGGGTCCCGAACCGGGTAAGCGAAAACCGTCGCACCCTGGGTGCGCGAAACAGCGCGGTGCAGTTTCTGGATCAAATCGGACCCATGGAATACGTTATCGCCGAGGACCAGAGCACACGGACTCGTTCCCAGGAAATCCGCACCAATGAGAAAGGCCTGCGCGAGCCCTTCAGGTTCGGGCTGGACGGCGTAGGTGATCCTCAGGCCCCACTGACTTCCGTCTCCGAGCAGTTGCTCGAAGCGGGGAACGTCCTGTGGCGTCGAGATGAGCAGAACGTCACGGATACCCGCAAGCATCAACGTGCTTAACGGATAGTAGATCATGGGCTTATCGTACACCGGCAGGAGCTGCTTGGAGGTGACGCGGGTGACAGGGTGAAGGCGCGTCCCCGCGCCGCCTGCAAGGATGATCCCCTTGTAATTCACTGTTTCATGATTCATTGAACGTCCTTCCCCGCAGCGCTGCTGATTCATACACGCCACAGGACAACCTGCAGAACGCTACAGGCGACCCGATGTGGCTTCCAAAAGGCCAGCCAGCCGTCAATCACGCTCCAACGCGGGCTTTTGTCCCCAGCGTGAGGCGGGGTGGATCGGCGGCTGAGCCGCGGGTTGCGCACTGGCTATCGGCACCTTGTCGAGCAGCCCGGTGATCTTTGCCGTCACCACCAGGATGGCCATCAGGTGGTAGGGCAGGTCGAAGTAGGAAAGACCAAGGAATGCTCCCCCGGCAGCATAGCCGATGAGACTCACCTGAATCATGGCTGCAACATCCCCGGCCCACTTCAGGTCGGGGTCTCTCTTGCTGGCACGGATGATTTGCCGCGCCCTGAGCCAGGAAAAAAGCGCAAGTGTCATGAAAATGCCGAAGCCTATGAAGCCCTGCTCGCCAATTTGTTCAAAATAAATGCTGTGAACGTCGTGGACCTGGAAGGGTTCTGGGGCATATTGCCTGAAGGTTGGCGCTTGAAACATCTCGAAACCGCCTCCGGTGATGCGGTCCTTGGCGACGTTGAAGGCCGTATGCCAGGCGTTGATACGGCCCATCGCCGACGGGTCCTCCTCGTAGGTCTTGATCGTGTTCATGCGGTCGTACCACTCCTGCGGCATGACCGAAGCAATGATGAATACCGCGACACCCATGTAGATACCCGTGAAAATCTTGTTGCGGCTCTTGATCCACAGGAAAAGTCCCATGGCCACCATAGCCACCAACCCGCCCCGCGACTGGCTGCCGATTGCAGCGACACCGGTCAACACCATGGCGCTGGCAAGGCCCCACCGCACCCATTGCTGCTTCGCCTGCAAGTGCAGGTAGCGGATGAGCGGTATGACCATCACCAGGGCAAGCGCCATCTCGTTGTTGCCTTCGATGAAGGTGCCCGACGGCCCCTGAACACGGTACATACCACCATTAACGATGGTGAAGATGCCGCCCTTGACACCGTAAAACCCGAGCGACAGCGCGATTACCCACACCAGCCAATGTACCTTGTGACGCTCGTTGATAATCATGATGGTGAGGAAGATCATGAACTGGATCTTCCAAACCTTATCCCACTGTAACCATGCCAATTGGGGATAAAAGGCAAAAAAAGTGGTGAAGAGCATCCAGCCGAGGAAGATCAGCAGCAGCACGGTCTCACGCGTCCAGATCATTTTCATTGTCTCTTTTTTTAAAATGAATGACAGGATGGTTACGCAAGCGACGATCATGGAAAATGGAAACTCATAGGCGAAGCCCCAAGCCAGCCGATGCGGGCTCATGTAGGCGAGCCAGGACCAAAGCAGAATGCCGTACCACGGCCGTCTGAATACCAAGGGCAACAGGCCGAAGATCACGGCGGTGACGAAGATATCTCTCATGTCGCATTTCCCTTAGCGTCGTCAGATACGAACCAGCGTACACGCCGCGGTAGGTCAATTCTGGCCAGCAAGCCGGATGCGAGCCGCTGGGCAAGTTTACGTTCGTGGCGCAGGCCGCGATCCTTGACCTGATACAGCCGCCCCCTGCCCGGTTGCACCATGCCAAGCTGTTCACCCTGCGCCAGCCGTGCGACGGCTTCGGCGTAGACCTCGGCGCTATCCTGCACCGCGCGCCAGAACAGCACCAGCTCGCTGTCGCCTTCGCGCACTTCGGGGCTGATATGGGCGATGAGGCGGCCAGTGTCGATGCCGGCGTCGATGTAATGCAGGGTGCAGCCGACCTTGTCCGGCTCGCCGTTGTACAGCGCCCAGAAGGTGCAATCGGCACCACGATATTCGGGTGACAGGCCGCCGTGCAGGTTGACGATGCCGAGGCGGCCTTCGTTCAGCAGGTCGCCACGGATCAGCGAGGTGCCAAATACGCAAATCAGGTCGGGCTTCAATTCGCGCGCCAGTTTGACCACATCGGGGTGGTTGATATGCGGGACTTCGCGCACCAGTTCGGGTCGATCGAGCCGGGGTTCGCCATGCGGAAAAAAGAATTTGGCCTCGGGATTGCCGGCGTAGCGGCGACGATCCCGCAGCCAGCGCCAGCCCTTGCGGAACAGATTATCTGGACGCAGTTTTTTCAGGGTTTTCTTCAGGCTCCACTCACCGCCAGTTTCCTGCACGATGACGAGCGCTTCGCCGGCGCGGCACAGGGCGTTGGCGACGTGCAGGTGGCGGGCGCTGCGCCCGCACAGGATCATGAGCTTCAGCCGACTCATCGCTCCAGCCCCTTGGCCGCAGTCGGGACCGGCGGCACGGCCACATTGGCCATGTCCATGATCAGCGCGTCGGCAAAGAACTTGGCCGCCCAATTGGGGAATTCGAAGCGTGAATACGCCCCCCAGATCGGCGCCGAGCCGGGAATGGCGCCGCGTACCACATAATCATTTTCTTCCAGGCGCTGGGTGCGCTTGACGTAGGCAATCGCGCGCCAGGCCGCCTCGCGGAATTCCTTGTCGCCGCCGATCTGAGCCAGACGCAGCCAGCACAAGGCCATCTGCGCAACGCCGGTGACGCAGGCATAGCTTGCCGTCGGCGTCCAGCCGTCGTCGTAGGTGCCAGCCAGCCAGCCATCTCTGCGCTGTTTTTCCATCAGGCCACGCGCGGCCTTTTCCGCGGCCTGCAGATAGCGCTCCTCGCCCAGCAGCACTGCTACTTCGATGAAGCCGCGGATGGCGTAGGCGATGGTGTGGGTGAAGGGATGCCGGCCCGGCACGAAGGCATTGGTGGCGAACCAGCCGCTGGGGGTCTGCTGGCTCAGTGCCCAGTCGAGGTTGCGGCGCGACGCAGCGATGAATTCGGGTTCGTTGGCCACCACGCCCATCGCCGCCAGTGCCCAGATGGCGCGCGTATTGTAAACGTGCGGCACGCCGTTGTGCTCGAACCTGCGATAGCTGCCGTCCGCGTCCTGCTGCGCCAACAGCCAGCGGCCGGCACGCACCCCCGCGTCCAGGCAATCCTGCCGGTTGAGGGCCGCGTAGCCCGCCACCAGGCCATGCATGATCTGGCCCTGGTTGAAGATCACCGGATGGCTGCCGGCCTCGCCGAAGTGGCCGGGAAAGGCGCCGTCCTGCGCCTGCAGCGAAAGCTCCCAGTCGATCATTTTTTGTGCGCGTTCGATCAGTTCCGGGCGGTCGAGGTGTTCGGCGGCGGCGATGAAAGTCTCGATGATGTAGCCGGTGGTTTCGGGATAGCTGGGCAGCCAGCCGTCCTCGAAACTCCAGCCGGCGGCAACTCCGCCGGCATCGGACTTGTGCTTGCGCACGTCCTGCGCACGGCACAGCCAGTCGATTGCACTGCGCAAATGGGTTCGGTGGTCCTGCTCGGGCTGGCGGGCGGCACCGGCGATATCCTGCATCACCAGACGCAGGTGA
>Ga0209254_10006989_pt1 | contig 10411 bp, 12 predicted proteins | sample FrelakmetDIP11DI_FD_187148 | JGI IMG/M metagenome (GOLD analysis project Ga0209254, IMG submission 187148) | Freshwater lake sediment microbial communities from the University of Notre Dame, USA, for methane emissions studies - DIP11 DI (SPAdes)... | ecosystem: Environmental > Aquatic >... | reverse complement strand
ACAGTCGCAAAAGATCTGCTATTACTGAGGAATGAGGTTGAGGTATTAAACCCACACCAGTACAACCTGGCAGCTCCGGCCAGCGGCGCCGCCAAATTCTTCAGAACAATCATAGGAAAGAAGAATCCAATAAGCAGGTATCTCGAAAGGTATGAAAAAGGCAGCATCGTGTTGAAAGATATTACACAGAGCTTGCTTGCAGGAAAGGAAGGGTTGAAGGATGACAACAATATCCTCGGGATGGACAAGAAGTCTTTGCGGGAAACTCTCGATGGTCTGTCCCACGCCATAAAAGTCGGGCAGGTGCTTGATCAGAAGTTCGAGGCGAAGCTCCGTGTGATGAACCAACAGGAACAGCCTGAGGATTACCGGTTCCTCCAGGAGGAAGTTCTCTTCCCGTTGCGGCAGCGGATCATCGATCTGCAAACCGCGTTGAATGTGAACCAGCAGGGAGTCATTACCTACGACTTGCTTATCAGGAACAACGAAGAGCTAATAAAAGGTGTTGAACGCAGCGTAACTATCACTACTGTTGCTTTAAGTGTCGGAGTGACAGCACAGTTCGCCCTGAACAAACAGCGCATTGTACTTGAGGCAGTCAAAGGAACTAAGGAGATCACTGAGAAGATACTGATAGGCAATGCGGAGACCCTGAAGACACAAGGCGTTGAGATCCAGAAAGGTGCCACTGAGCCAACCATTGCTGTGGAAGTCCTGGCCAGCGCGTTCACCAAACTGAATGAAGCTGTCGACGACCTTTCAACCTTCAGAATCAATGCCCTGGCTGGTATGAAGGAATCTATAAATAAGCTGGAAGATCTGACCAGGAAAGGCCGTGATACCATCGAAAGAATGGAGAAAGGTGAAGCCGTAAGGAAGAAAGCGTTCGTCGACATCACCGCTGACGATGAAATCTAATTGAAAAAAACTATTCGTTACAAACAATCAGAAAATTCAACAATAACATGAAAAAAATAATTAATCGACTTGCAGCAATAATGACCGTGTCGCTGATATTTATCGTATTGGCCATGAGTTCTTTTACCTCCCATACTCATGGGAAGGAAGCACCTTCTCCTGCACCGAAGGAGTTCACCGTTGTCTGGTCCATCTATGCTGGCTGGAACCCCTGGTCGTATGCCAGCACTTCAGGCATCATGGAAAAATGGGCTGCCAAATATAACATTAAGATTAAGCTTGTCCGGATGGATTATATGCCTTCCATCGAAGCGTTCATCACACCCTCAGTAGATGCCTGCGTAATGACAAACATGGACTGCTTAACTATTCCTGTCGCCGGCGGCATATCATGTTCCGCAATCATCGTAGGTGACTATTCCAACGGTAACGATGCACTGATCGTAAGGAACAACCTTACAATCCCGCAACTCAAAGGGAAGAAGGTAAACCTTGTTCAGTTCTCCGTATCTCATTACATGTTGTCGCGTGCATTAGACATGAATGGCATGACTGATGACGACGTTAAGATCGTTAACGTAAGCGACAGCGACATCGGTCCGGCATTCATCGCGAATAAAGATCAGGAAGCTGTTGTGACATGGAATCCATTGGTGATGGAAATCATGAAAACCCCTGGTGTCAAGAAAATATTTGATTCCTCGCAAATACCCGGGGAAATACTCGACCTGATGGTTGTAAAAACCAAGGTATTGCAAGCTAATCCCGAGCTGGGTAAAGCCCTTGCTGGTGCCTGGTTTGAAGTGATGGATGTAATGTCCTCAAGGACTGATAAAGGGAAAGGTGCACTGGAAGACATGGCTAAGGCTGGCGGTTCGAGCCTGATAGAGTATCAGAACCAGCTGAAGACTACCGCCATGTTTTATAAGGCTGCAGACGCTGTCACTTACACGAACGGAGAGGAAATAAAGACGAACATGCGCCGGGTGCGCAACTTCTGCTCCAAGTATGAGTTGCTCGGAACAGGTGTAAAAGCTGATGACTTAGGTATCAAGTTTTCCGACGGTACAGTCATAGGAAACCAGAATAAAATCTTGTTCATTTACGATGCCAGCTATATGCAGGGAGTATCAAAATAACACATTCAACTTAAATCCCGAAAAGCCAATTTGATATATGCAAACAAATCAAAATATGTTTTCCTTACGTCTGAAACTTAAATTCATGGACATGTTGCATTGGCTGAAGGGATTCCCACGAAAAACACTGGAAGCAATCAAGCGCTTACCGCGTTTCATTGCTCTGGAGCTTGCCGGTCTGGGCAGAGAGTTCCTGGGAATGATTAAGAATTTCTACAGGCTCAGAACAACACCTGGCAAGCGTATCTCACTCTTGCTCTCATTAATTATCTTCCTCGTTTGCATTAAGCTGTATTATAATACTTCCGTTGAGAGGCACACTGAGAACGCGCAGGATAAGCTTGTTCCTACTGGCGAACAATTGTGGAACGGTTTCAAGAAAACTGTTTTTGAGGTTAGGGTCAAAGAGGAGTATGATGCGAATGGGGAAGCCATTAAAAATGACATGCCCAAAACACTCCGGGAGGCCCGAAAGCTCGACAAACAAGCGTTAGCAGATGGAAAGTCCGGGAGCAGGCGTGAAATATGGAAAAACGGCGCTACCAGGGCGTATCTGAAGCAGGGAGAATCGCTCCTCTGGCAGGATACAAAGGCAAGCGGCCGACGCATTCTTATTGCCATGGTGTTCATTTTCGCAGGCATCTATGCCGGATTATTTATGGGTGCATTCCCCTATGCTGAGAAGGTGTTATACAGGTTCGTATTGTTCTTTGATAAGATCCCGGCATTAGCGGTCTTGCCAATACTGTTCATAATTTTCGGTCTTGGAGAAACTGCGAAGATCGCGTTAATAGTCATCGGAGTAGCTCCTACTATAATTCTTGATACATATCTCAAGGTGAAAGAGGTGCATGATGAGCAGCTTGTCAAAGGGATGACGATGGGCGCAAGCCAGCCGGAGATTGTCTTCAGGATTATATTTCCGCAAATCATCCCTAAAGTGCTGGATACCGTGCGTCTGAACTTCAAGGCAGTCATCCTGTTTCTTATCGCCGGCGAGGCGCTGGCTGCGGAAGCAGGTATTGGTTATCGTATCTTCGTCGTCCGCAGATATATGGATATGGCGACTATCTTTCCTTATGTTGTCTGGATTAGTATGCTGGCTTTCATGGTCGACATGGCATTTCGCGCCTGGATTAAAAGAGAATATCAGTGGTTGAACAAGTAATAGTTGTATTTTATGGAAAAATTCATTGACAGGAAGTATGTTATAGAATTGTTCAACACTTACCAGGAGTATAGTGGGCGAGTCATCCTTAATGATATAAGCCTGCGTATCCGTAAAGGAGAATTTGTCGCCATAGTGGGTCCAACCGGATGCGGCAAGTCAACATTACTTCGCATGATCCTGGGATCCGAAAAGCCCAGTAAGGGCATAGCTGCTATGGAAGATAATCTCATTAAGCGTCCTGACCGCCGACGTGGTATCGTCTTCCAGAAGTACTCCTTATTCGATTTCATGAACGTTAGGGATAATGTGATGTTCGGTCTGGAGCTGGAGCAATTTAACCTGGCGGATAATTACCTCAGGAAAATGTTTCCTTTCTTCTATCGGACGAAAGTGAAGAAATTTTGTGAAGAAGCTGATCTTTTTTTGGAGAAAGTTGGATTACTGGAACACGCATACAAGTATCCTCATCAATTGTCAGGAGGACAACGGCAACGGGTGGCTATCGCTCAGGCTATGATCATGAGGCCGCAAATCCTGCTTATGGACGAGCCTTTGGGGGCATTAGATGTAGGCACCCGTGAGGCTATGCAGATATTCATCCAGGAACTATGGGGTCAGACGGAGCAGACCATCCTGTTCATTACCCATGACCTGGAAGAGGCTATCTTTATGGGCACAAGGCTTATAGTGCTGTCACAGTATTACAGGAACGGAGGACAGGACGGGTCGAAAATAGTACAGGATATAAAGATTCCCTGGCCACAACCACGACCTACCACAATTAAACACACTAAGGAATTCAATGATATCATGGAGGGCATTCGTCACACAGGGCTTGATCCTACTCAACTGCATGATATTAACGAGTTTAATATTCAGCATGAAGACGCGTTGTGCTCTGTGAGAAAGTTTGAAGAAAAGTAATTCGCTTAAGACACCGTAATGGTTATGGAAGGAAACAATAACCCACCACCGCAGGAAGTAGTAAATAAATTGACACGAGAGCTTGAGAACACAAAAAAGCTTTTTCAACAGAAAACTGCTGCTGCTAACAAGCTTCAGACTAAATCTGATGAACTTGAACAACAAATCATTCATCTCCATTCCAAAGTCGATGAGATGACGATTACTCTTGCGAAAGCCAAAGAGAAACTGTTTGATCAGCGCGACATGCTCGAAGCCCTCACCAGGGAGCCGCTCCCTTTGGCCACAGTTATTAAGACTTATATGAATGATCCAGGTGTGTGGGCTGATCAAGGCAATTATTTCAAGGACAATGCAAGTCATAATGAGTACAAAATCGGACTTTTAGTACGTATTAAGCCTGAGAGCAAACGATCGCATGAATCCATTGCTGAAGGTGAGATAAAAGCCATACTGAAGAACGGGTGGGTGACAGTTGAGTTCGCAGATGGTAAGAAAGGTGATTACCATACTGATGATCTGCTCCTGAAAGATCGTGATGCTATGGATCGCGATCGTTACGGCACAGCAGTCCTCCACTTTGAAGGACGACTCGTGGAAGTCATTTTCCCTAAGCACCTTCACGGAAAATTGTTACCCGGCGATATGGTCAGGCTGTCCCCATCTACAAAGCAGATAGTTGACAAGACTGAAGGTATAATAGCCGGTAATATTGGCATTATAACTGAAATCGTCGATAATGAGAGCTGTGAAGTGGCAATCGGCAGCGGTAAATCGGTCGCTTATAAGGGTCATTCTGTTGATTTGAAGAGAGGCGACCGTGTTGTGCTTGATCTCTTTAATGCAATAATCATCAGAAATCTTGGGAATATTGAGACGAGTTACACTCTGAATGACTGGAAAGAGGTATCCTGGGACGATGTTGGTGGTTTATTTGAGGCAAAGCGTATAATGCGTGAAATCATTGAAGGGCCTCACCAGTTGAAGAAATTCTATGAGTTCTATCGTAAGAAGCCGGTAAAAGGCGCTTTGCTTTTCGGCCCTCCCGGATGCGGTAAGACACTCCTTGCAATGGCTATCGTGACCGCGGTAGCCAAAATGTATGGTATAGATGCTAAGGAGGCCATGCAGTCAGGATTCATTTATGTCAAGGGTCCGGAACTTTTAGAAATGTGGCTCGGCAAGTCAGAGGAGGCTATCAGAAGTCTGTTTTCCAGAGCTAAAGCGCACAAAAAGAAATATGGCTTCCCTGCAATTATTTTCATTGATGAGGCAGAGGCATTGCTTCGGAAGCGCGGTTCTGGCATCAGCTCTGATATTGAGAGTACGACTGTGCCGACGTTTCTGTCAGAGATGGGTGGTATGGAAGAATCGAGCGCCCTTGTTTTACTGGCAACTAACAGGGCAGATATTCTTGATCCTGCGGTAGTTCGTGATGGAAGAGTTGATGTTAAGGTGTATGTTTCCCGGCCAACATTAGAAAGTGCCGGAGAAATATTCAATATTCATCTGAAAGGAGTCCCGCTCGCAGATGGTTTGAAAAAGGAAGACGTTGCTGCATCTGCTGCGAAACGGTTGTTCTCTGATGAGTACAAGTATTATGCTGTTTTTGATCGCAGGGATCCTAAAACACCGAAACATTTTATGCTAAGGCATATTATCAATGGTGCTCTGATTGCTGGCATTGTGGATAAGGCGACAACCCTTGCTATCCGCCGTGACGCTGAACATCCTGATAAGAATCCTGGTGGTATGCAGGAGCAGGATTTGATTGATGCCATCGATACTGTGTTCAGGCAAAATATTGGTTTAGATCATGAGGAGCCTTTAAGCGAGTTTATCGAGAATGAGGGTATTGAAGTTGCTGGTATGGATAAGACTGTTACATTGAAATCGGGGTTGTCATGAAAAGACGTTTCAGGCAGAAACAGGATATTGAGCCAAAGAATGACCCGGAAAAAAATAAGGGTTTATCGGATGATAAAGCTCAGGAGAACGTCGATATTGATGATGTTATCCAGGAGATTGATAAACAACTGGAGACCCCTGAGCAACGAATGCATCCAGACCGATAAACGGAAAATGTATATCAATTTTACTCCAGTGCCTTATTGAGTTTGTCTATATCCTCATTGTCCGGAATAAACCCGGTACTTGTAAAATCAATCAGCCAGGTATTATTATCTTTCACGAGATGATAAACCGTTCTTACTGGTATCTTCTGACTAAAAGGTTTCATAAACATCTGCTCAAGGGCAATTGCTGAATTACCATCTCTGGCAATTCGTATTTCACGTTTATCGACTGTGATATCTGTTTTTAATTCAGTATTGGCAAACATCTGTTTAATAGTATTGTACATATCTGACTTATTCCAGAATTCTTTTGAATCAGTTCCGCATGAAAGAAAATCATCTGTTACTAAAGCTATAACAGCAGCAGCATCTTTTGCTTTTACTGCAGACCAATGTGCATCTAATACCCTGGTTACAGCTTCTTCTGATTCAGTCATATTAACAGGTATTACTTTGGTTTTTGTCTGGCAGGATACAAATACCATAGCAAATATGAACAAAACGAATATAATTTCTTTCATTTCTTCAGAGATTTTAGTTTTGAGTGATTATATTGCCTTTAGCTGAATTCTTAAACAAATACGATATTAAAAATGAAAGCAGTAATCTATGACAAAAATAGCTTTCCTGACAAATTAAAATATTGTGATGTTGAAAAACCCAAGCCAAACGACAATGAAGTATTGATAAAAGTAGTTGCCGTATCCGCTAACGCAGCGGATTACCGCTCGATTAAAATGGGATTTATACCGAAGAGGAAGATTTTTGGAGCTGATATAGCGGGCAGGGTGGAATCGATCGGTAAAAATATCCAGCAATTTAAGATTGGGGATGAAGTTATCGGAGATCTTTCCGATTGTGGATTTGGTGGATTCGCAGAATTCACCATTGCTCCTGAAAAGGCCTTGATAAAAAAACCATCAAAGCTTTTATTTGAAGTGGCAGCTTCCTTGCCAATGGCAGCACAAACAGCTCTGCAAGCATTGCGTGATAAAGGCAATATTCAACAAGGACAAACGGTTTTGATCGTAAGCAGCAGCGGAGGCGTGGGTACCTTTGCCGTACAGTTAGCCAAATATTTCGGTGCTATTGTTACAGCTGTATGCAGTTCAAAAAATTTGGAACAAACAAGTTCTCTCGGTGCCGATTATGTAATTGATTACACAAAAGAGGATTTCACAAAGAATAACAAGAGCTATGACCTTATTTTGGCTATCAATGGTAATCGACCACTTTCCGCCTACAAGCGTATCTTAAAACCAAACGGCATATATGTCATGGTCGGCGGCACTTTATTACAGATTTTCAAATCTATTTTGTTCGGATGGTTGATGTCGTTGGGCAGTAAAAAAATGTATTTTCTTGCAGCGAAGTCAAACCAAAAGGATCTGGCGTTTGTTGTAAGGCTCGCAGAGGATGGTAAAATCCAGCCAGTTATTGACAGGCGTTATTCGCTTGATAAGACCGCTGAAGCAATTCACTATTTAAATGAAGGACACGCCCGGGGGAAAGTGGTGATAAATGTGTAATACTGGAACAACCTGCATATGCCGGTTGCTTTGACCACATTTCTGAATCAGTATTCTGAAAAGAATTGATTTTAATTAATGCTTATTAAAAGGAGGTCTGTTTTAAAATATATCATAAATTTACTAAATGGGGCAAAGGAACAAGTAATTCAAAACGCCATAACCATGAAAGTATTAATCATTTATGCTCATCCTAATCCAATGTCATTTACTCATGCAAAACTTGACAATTTTGTCAGGGGTCTGGAAAAGGGTCTAAAGAGTCCATGGAAAAAATTATTGATAACTGGAGCCTGAAATACCCCGGAATTCAAACTGTCGACCATATCTACTTCCATTCGATACTGGCAGTGGATAATGACACACGTAAAAAGTATCTTGAAATCGCTTATTTAAAAGGTAAAAATTTATGAATGGTATTCACTCTGCACTGAGTTATAGAACCAAAAGGATATATCGCCGTTACGGCCTGTCCAACCTGCTGAAGATGGGTCATTGTGCTCCGGCGGTTATGCAGACCCTTCTGGATCTGGGAAATACTAAAGAAGAATGGCTGGTCAGGATGACTGCCGGATTGCCAGGTGGAATCGGCAATACGGGATTCGAATGTGGCGGGATTACATCTCCTCTGGTTCAATTGGGACTGGAGTATGGTTTAAATGTAAAGGATGACGGACTGCCATGGGTTATTTATGCAGGGCACGATTATAATCAGCTCTTTCAAAAGTGTAATAACTCTCTCTTGTGTAAGGATATCCTCGGTAAACGACGAGTCCCGTTGCCATGTATTAAAGTTGTTCGCCATGCCCCTGAACTTTACATACAAACCCGCAGCAAAGAAAACACTGAAGCTATTTCAGGTGAAACCAGGGAAGCCTTTCTCCTTTTATATTCTCACATGTCCGCAAATGATTTTCACTGTGCCCATGCTGTTCTGAGGCATCTTGGTGACACTATTCCTGTAACGCGGGAACTACTGGATGGAACCAGCGGTTTTATCGGTGGAACAGCATTCAAAGGCCTTACCTGCAGTGCTTTTACCGCCGGACTGATGGCCGTTGGTCTGAAACTTGGTGAGATTGAAGACAGTTTCCCTCGTGTCGTCCGGATGTTAGCGACCATGATCGCTGGCGGAAATGCTCTGGCCGACCATATGAACAAGTTCAACAGGGTCATGAACATCGGCAACAGGATGTCGAAGTGGTTCAAAAAAGAGTTCGGAAGCACCTTATGCCATGAAATCACACAGTGTGACTTTTCTTCTTTAACGAATGTACACCAGTATATAGAGAGGGATTCTGTTACCACCTGTAAGATTATAGCGGAACAAGTAGCCAGACAGGCAGAAATGATCATTAAACAGAAAAAAGATTAAAATTATTTTTCAGGTGAGCACATGGACTAACATAGGATTTACATCTCACGGTGTACAAAATCTGACCCCGAAGGAAAGTTATGAATTATGCAGGAAAGGGGCCGTTATTGTTGATGTAAGGGAATCTTATCTGAACAATTTCAAAATGTTCAACGTCGAAAATGTAATTTACCTGCCATATAGCGAACTTGCCGGTTCCTATTCTGAACTCCCGGGTGATAAGCTACTGATCTTTGCCGATGCTGTTGGCTTAAGGAGCCGTGATAGTGTTCTGTTTATGAATGAGCATGATTATAAAAATGCCTTTAATATGGCAGGGGGGATTGTTGACTGGGAAAGAGACGGATTACCACTGACCACCGACGTAAATAACAGGCTGACGGGATCATGCATGTGCCAGCTTAAAGCAAGGGAAGGGGTGAGGGGGAGAAAGGGCGACTAAAAGAGACAGATTTGTTAATTTTTAAATCAGATATACAATGAATTCAAAATCACTCGGTTTTATCGGTGGCGGAAGGGTGACAAAGATCCTTCTGCAGGGTTTTAAAAACAAAAATGTGAAATTTGGTAAGGTCGTTGTGACCGATACCAATCCGGAAGTTTTAGCGAATCTTAAAAAACTCTTCCCGGAGGTTGAATCGTCTGACGCAAAAGGTGCTGCCAGCCAGGATATTGTTTTCATTGCACTTCATCCACCTGTGGTTATGGATACCCTGGAACTCGTTAAAAATGATGTAAAGGCAGAAGCAATTGTTGTATCACTGGCTCCAAAGATCAACCTGCCAAAGTTATCAATAAAATTAGGTCATGTTAAGAACCTGGCCCGATTGATACCCAATGCAACATCATACATAAATGAGGGTTATAATCCGGTGACATTTGCTTCAGGTTTTGATCTTTCAGAGAAAAATGAGGTCATGGATCTGTTGAGTTCCCTTGGAACCACTCCTGAAGTATCCGAAGAAAAGCTTGAAAGCTATGCAATAATGTCCGCAATGCTTCCCACTTATTTCTGGTTCCAATGGAGAGAACTTGCCGATATAGGAGGGAAAATCGGCCTTTCGGATGAAGAAAGCAAAAAATCGATCTATGAAACAATTATTGCCTCTCTCAATCTAATGTACAAATCCGGTTTATCTGCATCTGAAGTAATTGATCTGATTCCGGTAAAACCGATCGGGGAGCATGAGCGCGAGATATCAGAGATCTACAATTCAAAACTTATTGCTTTATTTGAAAAAATAAAACCATAGTCTTTAACGTAAAGTTGGCAGTTGGAA
>Ga0209254_10006988_pt1 | contig 10412 bp, 7 predicted proteins | sample FrelakmetDIP11DI_FD_187148 | JGI IMG/M metagenome (GOLD analysis project Ga0209254, IMG submission 187148) | Freshwater lake sediment microbial communities from the University of Notre Dame, USA, for methane emissions studies - DIP11 DI (SPAdes)... | ecosystem: Environmental > Aquatic >... | reverse complement strand
GACGGACCTTGAGAGACATTTTAGTCATGATAGTCGAAAAGTCAAATGATCTTCCGAGACAGGCCCAAAGCAGTGCGATCAAAACACAACAGTCGAGTAACACATCCTCCTATCTCATGCAAGCCAACATCAAAACCCTTGCTTTGACCATCGTAACCAACGTGGCTTTCTTGTGTTTTTGACTATGTTGTGCTATGAATAGGCAGCAGAGAGGTGCGGACAAGCTATGCAGCTAATGCTGGTGGTCGCCGCGGTCGTGGTGGGCTATCTTCTGGGGAGCTTTCCATCCGGGTACCTGATAAGCAAGCTGTGGGGTGTTGACATCCTGCGCCACCACAGCGGCCGGACAGGGGGCACGAACGTATTTCGCGTGCTGGGGCTATTGCCCGCCCTGCTTACCGGTGCGTTGGATGTGGGCAAAGGGGCGCTCGCGGTGTGGGTGGCAGGTCAGGTCAGCGGCTTGCCGGTGGCGGAGGTACTGGCTGGCGCTGCGGCCATCCTGGGCCACAACTATTCTTTCGCCCTGCGCTTCCGCGGCGGGGCCGGCGTGGGCACGTCGTTGGGAGGGTTGTGCGTTATCTATTGGCCGGCTGGGGTGGGCTTGATCATCCTGCTGGTTTTGGTCATCGCCATTACTCGCTACGCCTCGGTCGGCTCGCTGACTGTTCTAACCGTGATGCCCTTCGTTCTATTGATTCTGAGCTTGGCCGGCATCTTGGCCTCGATCTATATCCTGTACGGCGTCCTGGCCTGGATCATCATCGTCAACGCCCACCGGCCCAATATTCAGCGCTTGAGGCAAGGCACCGAGCGCCGCCTTTCTTTCACCAAGGCAAGGCCTGCTCCGAGCGCCTAGAGCCTCCCCTGTCAGCTATTTGCGTGTTTCTTCCGGCAGGTCGAGTCCCAGCGTGCCGCCCGGGTTCATGATGCCGCGCGGATCAAAGTGCTGTTTGAGCGCCCGCAGAACTTCCATCTGGTTCGCGCCGATCTGACCCTCCAGCCAGGGCGCTGTCATCTTGCCAATGCCGTGGTGGTGGCTCATCGTCCCTCCGTAGGTGCGGATTGCATCCAGGATGCCGGCGTGGTATTCTAGATACTCCTCGATCCGGCCCATGCGGGCGATAAAGATAAAGTACAGGTTGGTCCCCTGCGGATAAAAGTGCGACGCGTGGCACATGCAGATGGTCTGCGGCCGTGAGTGGCAATACTCCCGAACCCCGGCCCACACACGCGGCAGGCCGGTCCAGTTTACGCCGCACTCGAGCGTGTCGAGCACGATCCCAAAATCCCCCAGATCCTCGCGCACGTACGGATCGCGAAAGCGGCCATGCTCCCATCGCGACGTGACATAACCGGCGGTGGGCAGCGCACCGTGATGCCTGCAGATGCGGCCGATTTTGCGCTTGATCAGCTTTCCCAGGTCCCTGTCGCCGTCGGTGTGCCCCAGTAACAGGCAGCGCTCCCCGGCCCTGTAGCCGAACCGGGTCAGGAGCGGGTTAAGGGGTGTCCCTTCGACCCCGTACAACTTGAATGCCACGTCGGTCTCCTCCGGGTCCGACAGCCGGAATACCGACGGAAAGCCAAACTCGCCCTGCATCACCTCGCGGCAAGCCATGCAGCCCGCTTCCCAATCGTGAAAGACAAAGCTGAACCGCTGGCGGTTGTCGGGCAGGTAGCGGTGGAGCTTGAGCGTGACCTCGACCAGGATGCCATATGTCCCCTCGGAGCCGATCATGATCTGGTCGATGTCTGGGCCGGTGGCCTTGCCGGGAATGTCCACCGTCGCAATGTCGCCGGCGGGCGTGATATACTTTTGGGACAGGACCAGGTGCTCAATCTTGCCATAGTAGGTGGAATTCTGTCCCGCCCCGCGTGTGACTACCCAGCCGCCGACCGTCGAGTACTCGAACGATTGGGGAAAGTGGCCGCAGGTATAACGATGAGGCGCACCAAAGCGGTCCGGGGCCTCGTTCAGCGCCTCCTCCAACGCCGGCCCATAGATGCCTGGCTCCACGGTCACCGTTTGGTCGATCGGGTTCAGGGCCAGGATGCGGTTCATGTGGGTGCTCAGGCGCAGCGAGATGCCGCCTCGTATGCATTCCGACCCCCGCGTCACACCTGAACCGGCGCCGAACGAAGTGACCGGGATGCGCTGCTCGTGGCAAAAGGCAACCAGCCGGCGCACGTCGCCGGCATCGCGTGGATCGACGACCGCGTCGGGCGGATTTTCCACGATGCCAGCCCGCAGGCGGGCTACGTCCAGCTCCCCCTTGCCGTAGCAGGCGCTGGCCCGCGACCAGGCATCGGTCCTGCAATTCTCTTCGCCGACGATCTCGGCCAACCGAACCAGTGTATCAGGGGCCAGGCGGCACGGCTGATCGAGCGTGACCGGCATCTCGCCGGTGTTGGTCCGTTCCTGGAAATCGGCGTCGGTCAGGCCAAAGGTCTGCTTCATCAGCTCGTACAACCTGAGGTTGGGGTGCTTGACTTCGGCCGGGCTGCCCCATTTTAGGATCGAGCGAAAGCTCCCCGGCGGTGGCGGCGATTCGGTCCACGGCGGAGAATATCGCGCTTGCTTGGCCATCGGTCACTCCCTCCTGGCCTGGAACGCCCGGCTCAACGCTATCTGGCGACGGTAGTCATCCACCTGCCGTTCGATCTCGGCCTCGCTCCAGCCCAGATAGCGGGCCATCGTAGCGGCCACGAATGGCGCGCAGACTGACCCCTGGTCATCGGCTTCGTGAATGACGTGCGTCCGCCGGATCAGCAGGTCGTTCAGCGTCAACGCCATCTCGTGCCGGATCGCGTACGGCACTTCGGCCAGGATGTACGGCAGATCGGGCGCGAGCCTGGCTCTCATATCGACCTCGTCCTGGGCAAAAGCCAATACACCCGGGCTTGCCGGGCCGTAGGCCACAGCCAGGTGCGTCGCGACGTCGCGGTCGAGGTAAGTGCATTCTTGGGTCAGAGTCTCTATTTCCCGGTCGAGGTCGAACGTGGTTTCTGCAAGGGGACAGTCGCGGGTCTCGCACCCTCCGGCTTGAACGGCAAACTCCTTTTCGAGCTTCTTGGACACGGCGTCGACCAGATCCTGCGCCATGCGACGGTAGGTGGTCAGCTTACCGCCGGCAATCGACACCAGCCCGGCATCGCTCTCCACAATGTGATGATCGCGCGATGCCTGGTAGGCAGCCTCCTCCTTGCCGGCGATCAGCGGCCTGAGCCCGGCAAAGGTGCTGATGATGTCGTCGAGCGTCAGTCTGGCTTCGGGGAAAGCGGCATTGACCGAATCCAGCATCCCCTCGACCTCCTCCGCAGTCGCATACACCTGCTCCAGCTCCAGGTCGTGATCAACGTCTGTAGTGCCGACGATACAGGTGTCCCCCCACGGTATGACGTACATCGCCCGCTGGCCATCTACGCTGCTAAAGGCGACGACGGTGCGGATCTGCAGCTTTCGGCGGGGCAGAACCAGGTGACTGCCGCGGTTGACCCGGATCATCGTCTCCGCACCCGGGTCGTCCATGCGCCGGATCTGGTCCGCCCAGACGCCGGTGGCGTTGACTGTCACCCGCGCCCGTACGTTGAACCGCTCCCCGTCGATCCGGTCAACTACCTGCACCCCGGCGACCCTGCCCTCGTCCTTCAGCATGCCGCACACCTCGGCGTGGTTGGCCACCAGCGCCCCACAGCGGTGGGCTGACTGGATCGTAGCCAGCGTTAGCCGCGCGTCGTCAGTCAGGCAGTCGTAGTAAGAAGCTGCCCCGACCAGGCCCTGCCGTGACAGCTCTGGCACCTGGGCTGCCACCTGCTTGGCTCCCATCATCTTGTGCCGCCGGATGGTGTGGAACAGCGCCATCAGGTCATACAGCCACATCCCCATCCGGATTGTGTTCAGGCCCTTCTTGGAGGTACGGTACACGGGGAAGGTAACAGCCAGGGGTCGCACCAGCCGGGGAGCCAGTTGGTAGAGGGTGTGCCGCTCGGCGCAGGCGCTAAGAACGAGGCCAAACTGGTACTGCTCCAGGTAGCGCAGTCCGCCGTGCACCAACCGGGCCGACTTGCTGCTGGTGCCGCTGGCAAAATCCTCCCTTTCCAGCAGGCCCACGCTCAACCCGCGCATGGCCGCATCTCGGGCGATACCCGCCCCGGTGATGCCGCCGCCGATAACGACGGCATCGAGCAGATTGCCCTTCATTCGCTCGATATTGCTTGTTCTGACGGCAGGTGAGAATTCCACGCTGACCTCCTCCTTGCATCTGTCATAGTATCACGGATTGTTCAAAGTGGGCAAACTCGCGTCTTTATCCCGCAGTTCTGGTGCCCCTCGCATCGCTGATTGACAAAGTGGACAATACGGATATAATGGCCTGGCATTTTCGCATATGCCGATTAGCGGATTTCCAGAGGAGGAGTCACATGGCAGACATCTTGCAAGAGATCGCATCGAACCTTTACAACGGCGAGGACAAGACCGTCGTCGATCTGGTCCGGCAGGCCCTCGACCAGGGCCTCACCCCTCAGCAGATCCTGTCCGGCGGCCTGATCGCCGGCATGGACGAGGTCGGCAAGGATTTCAAGGCTGGTGACCTGTTCGTCCCGGAGGTGCTGGTCGCTGCCCGGGCCATGCACGCTGGCATGGGCCTGCTGCGCCCCCTGCTGGCTGAGACCGGCGTGCCAAGCTCCGGCAAGTTCATCATCGGCACAGTGAAGGGCGACCTGCACGACATTGGCAAGAATCTGGTCAAGATGATGCTCGAAGGGGCCGGATTTGAGACCGTAGACTTGGGGACCGACGTGTCGCCGGAGGGGTTTGTGGCTGCCGTGCGTGAGCACCGGCCCCAGGTAGTCGGCATGAGCGCGTTGCTGACGACGACCATGGTCAACATGAAGACCACCATCGATGCCCTGGAAGAAGCAGGGGTGCGCGACACGTGCAAGATCGTGATCGGCGGCGCGCCGGTGACCGCCGCTTATGCCCAGCAGATCGGCGCTGACGCCTACGCCCCCGACGCGGCGACTGCCGTGGAGATGGCGCGCAGTCTGGTCGGGTGAGCAAAGTAGAGTACTACCGGCAGATCCTGCGAACCCTCGGCGACTGGGATCCGTTCCTATTGCAGGAATCGGGCCTGCCGGGGCCACGGGCCAACCTGGAGCTGTTGCAGGCCGTGGCCGACGAAGGAAGTGAAGCGCAGTTCCGGCAGTGGCTGACCTATGGCCCTGATCGGGCGCCTGTCAACTCGCCGGAGCAGTTCCTTGCCCTGTGCGGCGTCGTCGGCCTGGGCCGGCTCCTGGCCGAGGGAGATCGCGAGGTTTTGCCTGTTCTGCGCGGCTACGCCTGTGATCCGCGCTGGCGGATGCGCGAAGGGGTGGCCATGGCTCTCCAGCGCCTGGGCGACCGCGACATGGATGCCCTGCTGGCCGAGATGGCAGGTTGGAGTCGGGGAAACTGGCTGGAAAAGCGGGCCGCCGCCGCTGCCGTGTGCGAGCCCAGGCTGCTCACCAAGACCCACCACGCGCAGCACGTCCTTCAGCTCTTAGACGACATAACTACCTCGATTGCCACTGCCAAAGATCGAAAAAGCGATGCTTTCAAGACCCTGAGACAGGCCCTGGGCTACTGCTGGAGTGTCGCCGTCGGCGCCCTGCCGTCGGAGGGTAAGGCAGTCATGGGAAAGTGGCTGCCGGTAGCAGACCCGGATGTGGCCTGGATCATGAAGGAGAACCTGAAAAAGAAGCGGTTGCAGCGCATCGACCCAGTATGGGTCGATGCGCTGGCACGCACCATGCAGGCGGACTAGCTAAACTGCCGCCAAGTCCTCGTTTATCGCCTGAAGCTTGGCCTCGGTCAACATGTGGGGAACAAAGGCGGCGATCTGCTCCAACGACATGCCCATCGCCATCGTCAAGTCCGGCGCAGTCCGCATCTCGGGTATGTGCTTTTCCAGGATAGCCTTTCCCCCCTCGTCGCACAGAAGCACTCTCAACGGCAGGCCGGTGTGCAGCCGAGCTGCCGGACGCTGAGCTTCAGCGGCACCGCTTTTCACCGCAAAGCAGCTCGTCAGGCGAATGTCGCGGGAGGAGCTGCCGACGAGGATCTCAAACGCACCCGGCTCTACCACCCACTGTCCGCGGGCTGGATCATAAAACGACAACGCATCCTGGCCAAGGACGAAGGTGACAGTCCTTGTCTCGTCTGGCTCCAGCGCCAACTTGGCAAATGCTTTCAGCTCCTTTTTCGGCCGGGCTAGGCTCGATTCCAGGTCGCGGACGTACAGCTGTACTACCTCCTGGCCGGCGCGGCCGCCCGTGTTCTGCACGTCGACGCTGACCTTTATCTCCTCTTCCAGTCCATATTCCGCGGCGCTCAAAACCAGGTGGCGATAAGCAAAGGTCGTATAGGACAGGCCGTGGCCAAAGGGGAAGAGCGGCTCGACATCCTTCTCGTCGTAATATCGATAGCCGACAAAGATCCCTTCGCCGTAGAGCACCTTCCCGTTCTCTCCGGGGTAGTTGATGTAGGCCGGGTTGTCCTGGATCCGCCTGGGGAAGGTCGTCGGCAGCTTGCCTGACGGGTTGGCATCCCCGAACAGCACATCGGCGATGGCATTGCCCGCTTCCTGGCCACCATACCAGGTCAGGACCACCGCCGCCACCCGGTCGAGCCACCTCATGGTGACCGGCGAGCCGACGTTCAGAACCACGACGATGTTTGGATTGGCGGCAGCCACCCGCTCGATCAGCTCGGCCTGGCGGCCAGGCAGCTCCATGTCGACCCGGTCAAAGCCCTCGCTCTCCCAGTCGTCGGTCAGGCCGGCAAACACGATCGCCACGTCTGACCTGGATGCCAACGCCACGGCGGCTTCGACCACGCCCGCCGGCACCGCAGGAGCACAGCCCACGCGCAGGGTCCGCCAATGTCCATCTCCCACATAAGCGTACTCAACGGTCAGGCGATGGGCCTGGCCTGCCCTCAGCTCGATCTCGGCCGTCTTCTCGATGCCATAGGCAGCAGGAGCAGTCCAATTGTCGATCAGTTGCACGCCGTCGATCAACAGCCGGCTTGAGCCAACGCACGCCAGGCCAAAAGCATAGACCCCTGTCTTGGGGGCGGCAATGGTGCCCTCCAATCGGACGGAGAACCTGCTGGCGTCAACGTGGGGCAGCAAAGTGCCGAACCAGACCACTTCTGCCCTGTCCACGGTCTCGGTGTTGGCAGGCTCGCCCGACAGGTCCAGGTTATCGAAATAGTGCGCCGTGAGCGCCTTTTGGCGTCCGTCGGCCGCCGTGAGCCAATCGGCATGGAGCAGAGGCAGCATCTTGTGGATCGGGCAGCCCAGCTCATACTCGACGGCTACTCTTGCGCCAACTTTGTTCATGATCCCGTCGTAGGGTGAGATGGCATAATGAGGAGTGACATGCGAGCTGCCCCCGCCCTCGATCTGAGCCCACATCGCATTCTCGCCGATGACCGCCACCGACCTGACCTTCGCCCGGTCGAGCGGCAGCAGGTTGCCGGCGTTTTTCAGTAGCACCGCCGCCTCGGCCGCGGCCTGGCGCGCCACGCGGCGATGCTCCGGCTTGTCGATCGCCTGCTCGGGGAGCAGCTCACGTTGCTCAAAGGCGCCGGCTCGCGCGATCGTGCGTAGTAGGCGGCGCACCCTGTCGTCGACCATTGCCTCGGTGATCGCCCCGCTCTCGATCGCGTCCAGCACGTGTTGGCCCATCCACCGCGCCGGGCCGGGCATCTCCAGGTCTAGCCCGCCCGTGGCGGCATTCGGCGTGTAGGTGCCGAACCAATCCGAAATGACGATGCCGTCGAACCTCCATTCCCCTTTCAAAATGCCAAGCAGCAGGCCGGCATTCTCGTTGCACCAGGTGCCGTTCAGCTTGTTGTAGGACGACATCACCGCCCACGGCTTGACCTCTTTCACCGCCGTCCAGAATGGAACCAGGTAGATCTCGCGCAGCGCCCGCTCGCCGATCTCCGAGCTCATGGTAGTTCGTTCGAACTCGGAATCGTTGCCCACAAAGTGCTTGATGCACGCCCCCACCCCCATGCTCTGTAGGCCGTCGATGTAGGCCACCGCCATCCTGCCGGTGAGATAAGGGTCCTCGGAATAGCACTCAAAGTTCCGCCCGGCCAGGGGTGAGCGGTGGATATTCACCGTCGGGGCCAGCAGAATGTGCGCCCCCTTGGCTTTGACTTCCTCGGCCAGCGCCTGGCCGACCTGGCGGACCAACTCCGGGTTCCAGGTCGCAGCCAACGCCACCCCCACCGGGAAGCAGGCCGACGACGGCCCGCCCCTCTGCCGGCTACCTCTGGCGCCGTTTGGTCCGTCGGTGACTTTGATGGCCGGGATACCTAGCCGCTCCACAGGCACCGTGTGCCAGTCGTCGGCGCCGGCAAGCATCGACACTTTCTCCTCCAGCGTCATCTGTGCCACGAGATCCTCGATCCTGTCCTCCATAGCGGTTACATACCCTCCGTCAGTGTTGGGGCGGCCCCCTGTGGTCGCCCATTTTGCCAGTATAGCACAGCATTGCGCCCGGCAGAAACTGGGACGATAGTGAAGCTGACTTGCGGTCTGTGGGAATTGTGCTATCATACGTTTCGGCGTTCCTGACTGGCAGAGGTGAGACTGGGCCATGATCCCGAAATCTCTAAACCCGATCAGGCTGGCGCAGACATTGTTTTTCCTGAATGCCGCGATCTGGCTGCTGTTTGGCATCTATACCCTGACCGAGATGGCCGGCCGCTATCCCGGCCAGTCGATGACCGTGTGGATCGTCGGCATCTTGATGTTCGGCAACTGTGCAGCCATGCTCCTGTGCGCCGTGGGCCTCGGCACGCAACGGCGGCTATTCTACTACCTCAGCCTCGCCGTCCTGGCCGTCAACATCGTCCTGACTGTAACCGACGAGTCTGGCGTCTTGGATCTGATCACCCTGTTGATCGATCTTGCCCTCCTCGGCCTCCTGTTCGCAAGCAGGAAGAGATACCTGGCTCGTCGGAGGAGCCAGGTCCCCAACGGTGAATAGCGTTACTTGACATTCTTGCAAGTCTCTGTTACAAGTATCTTGCCAACTCGTGCATTTGTTGATGTGCCGATTTCCGTGGGAGGCAACTATTATGACGACAGCAGTGTGTGCGCAGCCGGGATATGCCATCAAAGAACCAAGAGGGCTCTCCCCTCGTATCCAGTGGCTGCGCGATTACTATTTCCAGGGCGTGAGCCGGACCTGGAACAACGAATTCACCTCTTGGACCACCGGCACACCCTGGGACATCCAGTATGAGGAGCTGCCCTTCTACATCGTGCCCGAAACCTACGCCTTCTTTTCCACCTTCCGCGGCTGCTTTAAGCAGACCGCCAGGCCGGTGGAGCTGCATCCCGACTTTTGGTCCTGGAGCCTGCCTGAGCGCAAAGCGTGGTTTGTCAAAGAGGTCATGGTCAATTACCTGCCGCATGAGATCCTGCCCGGTGACCTTCTCGCCGGCGCCCGGTTCAACATCCAAACCTCCACCTGCCTCACCCAGCGCGAGGCGGCCGAATACTCCAAACTGCTCTATGGCAAAGGCGGTACCCGCCAGGCGGTCAAGTGGTTCCACGATCACGGTTACGGCAACGCCGGCGCCACCAGCGGCCATCTCATTCCTGACTATGCCCGGGTGATCCGCAGCGGCTGGCAGGAGATCCACGACGACCTGCAAGCCCGCTACCAGGCGCTGCCCGATCGCGACAAGAATGGCAGCAAGGCAGCCCAGCTCAAGGCCATGCTGACCGCCTCAACGACCGCCCGCGACGTAGCCGAGCGCTACCGGCAGGTGTGCCTTGACCTCGCCGCCCGCGAAGCCGACCTGACTCGCCGGGGTGAGCTGCTGCAAATGGCCGACAACCTGGCCTGCGTGCCGTGGGGGCCGGCCCAGACCTTCTGGCAGGGCATTCAGTCCCTGTGGCTGACCCACATGCTGATTATGAGCGAGGAGAACTATCCCGGCCCGGGAGTCTCCTTTGGCCGCATCGACCAGTACCTCTACCCGCTATGGGCGAGGTCACTGGCCGAGGGCATGGATCGCGACTTGGGCAAGGAGATCCTGAAGTGCTTTTGGGTTCACGCCAATACCGCCTACGATGCCATGATCCGCACCGGCGGCAACCAGGGCATCACCGCCGGCTATGGGCAGCTTATCACCCTGTCGGGCATGGGCGCCGGCGGCGTGGACCAGACCAACGACCTGACCTACGCCATGCTCGAGGTCATCGACGAGATGTCGCCGATCCTCGAGCCCAAGCCCAATGTGCGGCTACACCGCAAGACACCCGACGATCTGTACGACAAGGTCGTCGACATGATCGCCTCCAGCCAGGGCGCGCCCTTTCTGCTGAACTTTGACGAGCGCTCTATGG
>Ga0209254_10006987_pt1 | contig 10412 bp, 9 predicted proteins | sample FrelakmetDIP11DI_FD_187148 | JGI IMG/M metagenome (GOLD analysis project Ga0209254, IMG submission 187148) | Freshwater lake sediment microbial communities from the University of Notre Dame, USA, for methane emissions studies - DIP11 DI (SPAdes)... | ecosystem: Environmental > Aquatic >... | reverse complement strand
AAGATGGGACACATATTCCTATTCTGGCCATGACTGCCCACGCTATGGCAGGTGATCGTGAACGTTGCCTCGAAGCCGGTATGGATGGTTACGTATCAAAACCCATCAACGTACAGGAACTTGTCGAAGCCATGGAAAATCTCTCATCAAGCAACCAATCCACAGATTAGTAGGTGCCGATGCTGTTTGTTAGGGGTCAATTATTCACCGTATATGAAAGATGGACGATATTTGTCTCGTGATTCTGGATCACGAGGTAATAACATACTGTTTGAACTGTTCTTCAAATAGCGGTAAGCAATACATGAAGGGGACCATTGTTCTTAGACCCTAATCATCCATTCAAAAGGCTAAGGAGGAACCCATGCCTTATGTGAACATTCGAATTACTAGAGATGGGGCGACTTCAGAGCAGAAGGCTGAACTTATTCGAGGCGTAACACAACTATTGGTGGATGTACTCGGCAAAGATCCTAAAACGACGTTTGTCGTTATCGACGAGGTCGATACCGACAATTGGGGCGTCTCGGGAGAGACCATAACGGTGATGAGGAAGAAGGCGGTCAAGTGAGTCTGGTCCGGTTTGCCGTATACCCCTCTGAAGCCATGCGGAAAACCGCCATTATCAGCAATATCAAGGGAGACCTTCGCTCTTTTCGAGGAAGAAAGGTCAAAGATTTCTCACTTATCAGGTAGGTCATTATTTTGGGACAGATCATTTACCCGTGATAGAATTCTCATTATCCTGCCAACAACGGGGATAGCCAAGCGAAACAGGGATGATTTAATTGTTTTTTTAGGATATAATTGTATATTGTAACTCACAGCGATCAAGCCAAAGTCCGTGGGACTGTGGAGTCCTCTTTTCGGGTACTATCAGGAGGTGAGTGAAATGGAATACAAACATGTTAACGGTCAGGCATACTGCAGGTATGCAGCTACTCCTCCGATCATAAACTCTTCACTGGCCACTCAGTACGGCATAGAGGTCCTTTCGATGGTCAATTTGGAACAAGGACGTAATGTGAAACTGAGAGTCGTATTGGAAGACCGGTCCAATAGAATGACCTGCCACGCGGTGATTGACTATGTCCAGCAAGATGAGTCAATAGGTCAGTACAAAGTAGGATTCAGTCAGCTATCCTTGACTGATGACGAATTCCGATTACTCCTTCAGAGCTTTGTGGACAAGTCCGAGCGAGTTCTCGAGATAACGGAGACCGTACGGGACAAAGGCATGGAAGCCCCTCCAGTCACTGATCTCGAGAGTCTTAAGGAGATAACACGCATTAAGGCGGTTACACTTCCTGTTAGTCTCATTGAAGAGATCGATATGAAGAGAGGGGAAGATTCTTTCTCTGATTTCGTGACCAAGGCGCTCAATAAGTACCTGAAGTGCTGACCAATTACTAAGTGAGGTCGGTCGTCAATAGTGGACACCAACTCCTTAAGCTGCCGCTTGTTGTTCATTCTCTTATCTCCATGTTTTACAGGTTGAGTCAACGTAACGTCGAACGCCTATTCTTTAAATCTCCCCAGGCGGCATTGACGGGGGCGGTACGGGCGAGGTATGCTCAGAGTATAATTGCAAGTGAGGCGGCAGATCGCTATAACTTTAATTTCAGGAGAGAAATACCATGTTTCCAACAAAAATTGGACGACGCAGATTCATAAAGACTACTTCATCAGCGTTTTTGGGTGTAGCGGTTGCTCCTTTTTGGAGTGCTGGACCTGCCTTGGCAAAAACAGAAAAGATGCCGACGCCTGAATATAGGATATTGGGAAGGACTGGCTTAAAGGTGACTGCAGTGGCGATGGGCGTCATGAATTGTAGCGATCCGGCCGTGCTACTTCGTGCCTACGATCTTGGGGTAAATTTCTATGATACGGCAAATGTCTACATGGCCGGCAAGAATGAAGAGATGGTTGGAAAAGTTTTTCGGGGAAAGCGGGATAAAGTATTAATACAGACAAAGATACGCTTGAAGCCGACGGAACAGGAAAATCGGGCGACTTTTGAGACGAGTCTTCGGCGCCTCCAAACTGACTATGTCGATGTGCTCTTGTGGCATGCGCTGCAAGCCCCTGAGGAGGTTTCCAACCCTGAGGCATTTGAATTCATGCAGAAACTGAAAAAAGAGGGGAAAGTGCGTTTTCACGGTTTTTCCAGTCACAGTAACATGGCCTCTCTCATGAGAGAGGGAGCAAAATTGAATTTCCACGATGTCGCTCTGGTTTCCTACAATTTCACTCATACTAACGAGTTAAAAGAGGCTGTCGCGATAGCTGCAAAATCAGGAATAGGCATTGTGGCCATGAAGACACAGGCAGGTGGGTACAAGACAGAAAAAATAGGTAGTCTGAGCCCTCACCAGGCAGCCCTAAGAATTGTCCTGACGGATCATAATATTTCGACAACTGTTCCGGGTGTTACCACGATTGAGCAACTCGATGAATGTGTGGCTGTAATGGGAACTGAGTTATCAAGAAACGATTGTGGTACGCTAGAGCAGTATCAATCCTTCCTCCAAGGCAGGATTTGCACTATGTGCGGCGGCTGCATTGGAGAATGTCCCCATGGAGTAGCCCATAGTGATCTCTTGAGAGCGGTGATGTACCGCGATGGTTATCAAAATGACAGGCTTGTCCAAGAAATGTTCGGTGAGGGAGATAGAATACAAAAAATCAAACAGTGCGCCGAATGCTCGGCCTGCTCTGTACGCTGTAGGAGAGGGCTTGATATTCATGCACAGTTAAAGTCTGTATATGCAATATTGTCATAGAAACCAAGAGTCGGTGTAGGAATTATGTTGACGAATCGCAATGCTTTCATTGGTCTGTTTTTGCTGGTGTGTATTCTTATTCCTCGGGTTTCTTTCTCTGAAGCGGAGCCTATTCAAACCTTGCTCCCGAAAAACTTGCCTAAAGAATGGGTCCTAAGAGATGCCCCTGAAATGTTTACAAAACAGACCTTGTTCGAGCATATCGATGGTCAGGCCGACCTTTTTCTCCAGTACGGATTCGAAAAGTCCATTTTCGCAATTTATCGGAACGTTAATTCCTCCGACAACAAAATCGACGTGGACATTTATGAAATGGGAAATGTGCTCCAAGCCTTTGGGATTTTCTCAAGGTTCAGGAATGAGGACAGGCCGGCGGGTATCGGGCTGGATTCCTCTGTGGGGGATCATTACGCTTTTTTCTATAAGGGCAAGTACTTCGTTGTGATCCAGGCAACAGAATCAAATCCTTTCCCCCTGAAACAATTGGCAGAGTCGATAGAATCGGGAATCTTGGACAATTCACACCCACCAGAGGAGATCGGGTATTTCCCCAAAAATGGACTCAAACCCGGTTCGATTGAATACTTCCCAGACGGTCTCCTGGGTCATCAATTCCTGGGCAGAGGTTTCAAAGCAACTTATATTGAGAAGGACTCGGCAAACGCAAAGGATGAGTCTGAAACCGCAAGTCGAGATTGTTATATCTTCGTAGCTATTTTTAATAATTCTCAGGAATCTATGCGTTCGCTAAAACTTTATCATGAGGATTTGTCCAGAAAAGGGGCTTGTCGGATGGCAACTTCAGTTGAGTTCGGTCCCAACACTTTGACGGGAGAAGATCCCTATCATGGAAAGGTCATTATTGCTCACAAGGGACCATATCTCGCTGGTGCGGTTGGTTTTGAAAAAGAAAAACATGGAGAGAATCAACTGTCTCAATTGATTAAAGAAATAAAATAAAACCGTGTGGGATATAGCGGCTCTCGTAAATACAACAGTTCTCAAAAGTTTTTACCGAGTTCTGCAAGTAGCTTTTTTGAAAAGCTTTATATCAGTCAATTACTACTTCTTCACCAGGGTCTAAACCAGAGAGGATTTCGACCTTTCCCTTATCCAATTTACGTCCCGTCTTGACATATCGCGATTCTATACGACCCTCTCGCACTACTTTCACAGTCTCTATTTGACCAAACACACGGATCGCATTTGAGGGTATAGCGATGACTTCAGAGCTGGTTGTATCGAAGGTTAGCGTCCCATAAGCTCCTGGAACCAGGCCCTGGGCATCTGTAAGAGGGGCTTTTACGGTAATGGTCTTGGTTTGCTCGTTGGTTTGCGGTACTACTTCTCGCAGGGAAGTAGTCTGACTAACCTCTATTGACGGTATCGTCACATCAACGAGTGTGCCTGGTTTCACATACCGAGAATACTGCTCGGCCACAGGCGCTACCAGTTCCAGGGTGCCAGGCATGTAAATGGTCAAGAGTTGCCGGCCCGGCATGGCCAAATCGCCTACATTTACAGTCTTATCTGCAATCGTGCCATCAAAAGGGGCCTTGATATCCCCATAAGAAAGTTGGGTCCGAACTTGATCGAGAGTAGCTTGGGCTCTTTGATGCCTCGCTTGGGCAACTTCATACTTCCTTCCCACTTCATCATACTGCTGTTTTGATACGGCTTTGGATTCAAGAAGAGGACCATAACGCTCAAAGTCCCGCTTTGCATTGGCAAAATCAGCCTTAGCACTTTCCAGGTCTGCTCCTGCCTCGGCCTCTTTTTGGGTCAATTCCTTCGTATCAATATGCATCAAGTCTTCGCCGGCCCTCACAGAGTCGCCCGCATTGACCATCAGATCTGTAATGTAACCGGAGATCCTTGCCGAAATGACAGCCCCCTGCTTTGCAACAACGCTCCCTGACACAGTAACCTCACCGTGTGTCTTTACAATTTCGGCCCGGGCGGTTTTTTTGGGTTCTTCACCTGGTGAAATCTTGCTTTTTTCCTCGGCCTGAGCGTTGCAATGAAATCCGCCGCCCATCCAAGAGACAAGAGCGAAAATACCGCCGATAACAATCACTCTGGAGCAGAATCCTCTGGTTTTCATTCGAGTCTCAGTCCTTCCACGTCTTGTGGTTATTGAGTTCCAGGATAAGGTTTATTCGTCTCATAGGGAATCACCATTCTCAACCGCTTTGTATGGGGACGTCTTGCCATAAATCAAGTGGTAAATCATGGGGACCACCAGGAGCGTAAACGCTGTCGAGGCAAAAATCCCGAAAATGAATGACCACGCCAGACCAGAAAAAACTGGGTCCAATGTGATGATCCAGGAACCAAATATGGCCGCTCCGGCGGTCAAGCAGATTGGGGTCAGCCTGACTGCTCCTGACTCCACAATAGCTTGTTTTGGGTCCACTCCTGCTCTCGTCCTACCCTGTATGAAGTCAATCAAGATTATGGAATTCCTCACCACAATTCCAGCAAGGGCTATCATTCCGATCATTCCAGTTGCGGTAAAGAATATAGAATCCGGATACTTCCCTATCGTCTGGGTAAAAAAAACATTCAGCAGTGCAAAACCCGGCAGTATTCCAATCAGGGTTAACGGTATCGCAACCATGATCACCAAGGGAATTGAAAAAGATTCAGTCTGCTGGACCAGCAAGATATAGATGAGGATGAGGGCTCCGGCAAAAGCTAGTCCAAGATCTCTGAACACCTCGAGGGTTATTTTCCATTCCCCCTCTCCGGACCACTTGACGGAAAAATCTGATGGCAACGGATTATTTCTTGTAGCCTTGGCCAGATCGAGAATCGCCTCCCCGGGACTTCGGCCGGCCATCTCTGCAGTAACATAAACCACACGTTCCAAATTTTTTCGGTAGATAGTTTGTTCTATCGTTGTTGTCATGAGTGTTCCCAATTCATTGAAGGGAACCATCGAACCATCGTGTGCCTTTACACGGAGAGGCCCCATGTCCTCTGGTCGTGAACGCAACAATAAGGGAAGTCGTAGATTTATTTCCAGAGGCTCTCTTTCAGTCCCGCTATGCATGATGGACGGAGATTCTCCGCCGAGAAAGATCTTGGCCGAATGAACAATATCCTCTTCGGTTATTCCATGAAGGCCGGCTTTGGTCCGATCAACGAGAAAATGGTACCGTGTTTGATGTGCTTCTATTGTGTCATCTATATCAACGACATCTACGGTTGACTCCATCATTTTTCTAACGGTCGTCGCCTGATCCATGATGTCCTGGTAGGAGTTTCCTGCAGATCCGTAAACTTCTGCAACTATTGTGGATAGGACGGGCGGCCCTGGAGGCACCTCGACGATCTTGATATTTGCGCCGTTCTTCTCAGCAATTTCTTGTATAGCAGGTCTCATTTTCAGTATCAGGGCGTGGCTTTGCAACGTTCGTCTTGATTTGTCCACGAGGTTCACTCGAATGTCCGCTAGATAACTGCCTTTCCGAAAATAATACTGGCGAACAAGCCCATTGAAATCCACCGGAGATGCGGTCCCCACGTATGATTCCACATCGCGGACTTCATCCATTTTGGAGAAGTAATATTCAAGGGCAGACACTACTTTCCCAGTCTTTTCGAGGGTAGTTCCTCTGGGCATATCCACCAACACAAGAAACTCGTTCTTATTGTCAAAGGGCAGCATCTTGAGTGGAACCAGCTTTACCACTATGAGGAGCATAGATACGAGTAAAGCTAGCCCAACTCCGCCGAGAAACATATAGGCTTTGCGGCGGCTTTCCAGGAATGGAAGAATGATCTTTTTATAGGTACGATAAACTCTACCGGTCTTGAAATCGTAGGGCTTTGAATTCTTGTCATACTCTTTTTTCATGGCATGATAAGCGGTCCAGGGCGTTACAGTGAATGCGATAACAAGTGACATAATCATTGCTATGGGTACGTTAAGCGCCATTGGCCGCATATACGGCCCCATCATGCCAGTGATGAAAAAGAGTGGTATAAAAGAAGCAATAACGGCCAATGTGGCCAGTATTGTAGGCGGACGAATCTCGTCTACGGCCAGGAGAGTCGCGTCCAACGGAGGATGTGTCTTCAATTTGTAATGGCGGTGAATGTTTTCCACGTCCACAATAGGGTCGTCTACAAGGAGTCCCAACGAAAGTATAAGGGCGAAAAGAGTGACTCGATTAATGGTATATCCGACCAGGAGATTAGCCAGCAACGTTACTGCCAGCGTCATGGGAACGGCCAGCGCCACAATCATGGCTTCTCTCCAGCCGAGCACGAATGTCAGGAGAGCGATGATACTAATGACTGCAATACCAAGATGTTTGACTAACTCGCTGACCTTCTCATCAGCAGTTCTTCCATAATTTCGAGTGACAAGAACATTCACGTTGGATGGGATAACCGATTTTTTCAGTTCCTCTATTTTGGCAATGAGCCCCTCCGACACCTGTACCGCATTCGTACCCTTTCTCTTGGCTACAGATATGGTAACTTGATTATATCGTGACCCAGTAACAACGCCACTCAGGTTGCGAGTGTCAGGATCAATGGAAGCACCAGGCCCGAACACCAGGTGAGTATAAGTATCTGCCTCTTCAGGGCCGTCTTGTACTTCCGCGACATCTCGAATATAGACGGGCTTGCCATTATCAACCCCAACAACAAGGCCCTTTACCTCTTCGACGGAACTTAGAAAAGGTCCTGCATCAACGAGAATCTCGGTATTCAGTCTCGTGATTGTACCGGCCCTCAGGTTGACGTTTGCTCCCTTGAGCGCTCTCTCAATGCTGAGCGGCGACACTTTTCTTGCTGCCAGGCTTTCCGGTTGAAGCAGCACCCGGACCTGGCGCTTACGCCCACCTGTGACGAAGGTTTTCCCAGTATCCTGAATACTCTGGAGCCGGTGGACAATCTCGTCGGCGACCCGACGGAGTTCATAATCTGAATACACGGAACTAAACAACGAGAAGGTTACGATCGGAACATCATTTACATCCACTGGTCGAACAACCCATCCAGTAACCCCTGGAGGGACCATGTCCATGTATGACATGATCTTGTTGTGAATCTTGAGGACGCTGGTTTCGAAATTTTCACCGACATAAAAGCGCGCGGTTACTATGGCCATGCCTGGACGAGAAGAAGAATAGATGTACTCCACGCCATCAATTTCCCAGAGCTTTCGTTCGAGATTAATCGTGATGAGGTTTTCCACCTCCGAAGGAGACGCTCCTGGATAATTTATGATGACGTCAACAACAGGGACAACTATTTGTGGTTCTTCTTCGCGTGGAGTCAGAATGAGGGCACTGGCGCCTGCCAGCAGGGAAGCGATGATGAAGATAATGGGCATTTTTGAGGTCAGAAAGGCCTCTACTACCTTACCGGTAGCTCCAAGATGGTATTTTTCTGAAAGGCTCACGTTTTCAGCAACTCATTTCTTCAAGGTCTCACTCGGTCTGGTGCAAGCACTCGAGACTTCTTGTCCCGAAAAAGGTTGATACTTGCGAAGCCACTCTCAAAAGAAAATGTGAAACGTTTCTACCACAGTGTGACAAACTTCTTGCCCTCTCTCAGCTCACCCCTGACTTTTTCCATATGTCTGAGAGCAGCAATCTCACGTTCAAGCTCAATGAACGAAATGCCGATCTGGTCAACCAGGTATTTGCGCTCAGCTCCGCCGGTTTCACCTAACAGGCCGAGAATCTTTGACTGGAGGGCAGTCAGTACAAAACCTCCCCCAGCCTCTCCAAGTGTCTTTGCGCTGTGCACTGACCACGGGTCACAGGTCCGAGTCGGTGAGAGAGAATCCATGTAACAGTCCTCGCAAAGGCTTCGGTCATAGGAATCTCTTTCTTCTCCCACTGGGATGACGGTACCGCATTTTTCACAGTTCATTGTAAATGTCCTTATTTGGCCGTTGCCGAGTTGTTTCGACCAATAGCCCGATCTCTCAATAAGAGACTCGAAGGAAATTTCAAATTTGTCAAGACCCTCTACATCAGGTTACAATGAAAACATTGGAAATGGAGTTTCAGACCCCGTGTTTCAAACCTATCCCAGTGTCCTGATGATCAAACATTGTAATCATTGAATTGCACCAGCCTAAAGGGTGAAGGAAATCTAAGCACTTAGACTAGCTCCAGATAACCTAATTCTCACATGACCGGTGCCTGAGGCATGGCTATGAAGCTGCAATTTTCAACAGCACGAGATTGCAGGTAAAAGGCGTCCTTTATCTCTCAAATTGATCCGAGCATTCCAAATGTCAATCCATCTTCCAATCTTTGGGCTCTGCCGTAGAGTTGAGCTGTATTCCACTACAGGAGTTTTTTCTTGTCCCCTATTCGGAATCCTGTTACAAATTATAACCAGGGGAAAGGGTTTTTTATGAGCAAGCCCAAACGTATTCTCGTGGTTGATGATGAAGAGCTGAACCGTAGTCTCCTTAAGGGCCTTCTAGCAAGCCTTGGCTACACACCCGAATCTGCCTCAGATGGATTTCAGGCCCTCGAGAAGCTGAACGCCGGCTTTGACCTCGTGCTCATGGATGTGATGATGCCGGGCATGGACGGCATCTTCATCAAGGACAACGAGCTGAGATACACTGATGTCAACACTGCAATGGTGCGGTTCTTGGATATTCAGCTTTCCGACATCATCGGGAAAACCGACAAAGACGTGTTCGGTAATGACATAGCTGTACAGACCCAAAACGTAGAGTACCGTGTGTTGCAGGGCCAAACCATTGAAACGCAGGAGAGCCTCATATACAAGTCGCAGCCGATTAGTGTGGACTGCATCCGATTTCCCATTCGGGGTTCGTCCAACGAAATAACAGGGATATGCGGCATTGTGCGGGAAATGGTCTACCGCCCACTGATGGCGAGCGATGCGCTCTCCCCCGGAGACGATTATCTCTCACCCGCAATGCGCTCTACGCTATCGAGAGCACTTATAGCAGCCAAAACGAACAGCATCATCCTTTTGACCGGCGAGAGTGGAAGCGGCAAGGATCATCTGGCTCGTTATATTCACGACCACTCCTCCCGCTGCCACGGTCCATTATATGCTGTCAACTGTGCGGCAATCCCATCGGAGCTGGCCGAATCGGAACTGTTCGGTCATGAAGCCGGTGCATTCACAGGAGCGGTACGCAGAAAAAGGGGCCTAATGGAATTGGCCGAGGGAGGGACTCTGCTGCTGAACGAAATAGGAGAATTGTCCAACGTTCTTCAAGGAAAACTTCTCACCTTTTTGGATACGTTTTCGTTCACACGGGTAGGGGGGGAAAAGAAGGTCACCGTCAATATAAGACTGTTATGGAGTTAGCTTGGCGAACTCCTCGTTAACGTGCATGGGGTTAAAATCCCCGCTGATCGCGGCGAAGAGCATGACGTCGGTTTCTGTAATCGTTTTGGAAAAAGAGGCCTTCATGCCCACTTCAATCTCATCGTAGCTTAATCCCAGCTCAAATTCCATGTTGTTCTTCCTCGTAGATTTACCAGGCTGGAGTCTTCGACAAAAATATAGAATAACGCTTCCTTTGAAAAGCGTTTTCGTCTCATACGCCACGAGACGTTACTTTTTTCATGAATCTATACAAATAGAACCAAATGAATTATTTTA
>Ga0209254_10006986_pt1 | contig 10413 bp, 11 predicted proteins | sample FrelakmetDIP11DI_FD_187148 | JGI IMG/M metagenome (GOLD analysis project Ga0209254, IMG submission 187148) | Freshwater lake sediment microbial communities from the University of Notre Dame, USA, for methane emissions studies - DIP11 DI (SPAdes)... | ecosystem: Environmental > Aquatic >... | reverse complement strand
CCCCTAGTCCGTCGAGTAAGGCAGCAGGGCCAGCTGCCGCGCCCGCATGATCGCCGTCTGCAGCTTGCGCTGGTGCATCGCGCACACGCCCGAGATGCGCCGCGGCAGGATCTTCGCGCGCTCGGGCACGAAGGGCAGCAGCATCTTGGCGTCCTTGTAATCGATGTAGTCCACTTTGTCCGTGCAGAACTTGCACACCTTGCGGCGGCGGAACATGCCGCGCCGCGGGCCGCCCTTCTCGGCGCCCCGCGCGGTGCCGCGCGTCTTCGACCCCGCCCCGCCCCGTGATCGTCGTTCTTCAGCCATCGTTACACCTCCGCCCGATCAATCTGCTCGTCGTCCCCGCCATCGTCATCCGACCGCCGCGACCGCCCGCCGACGGGCAGCCCGCGCGCGATGCGGCGCTGCGTTTCCGCCTCGCGGCGCGCCCGTGTCCGTTCGGCGAGGCGCAGATCCTCGTCCACGCGCACACAGAGGTGCCTGATGACGCTGTCGATGACCTTCAGGCGGCGGTCCAGCTCCTTGGTGAGCTCGCCGGTGCCCTTGAACACCTCGAGGACATAGGTGCCCTCGCGGTGCTTGCCGATCCGGAACGCCAGCTTGCGGCGGCCCCAGTTCTCCGTCTTCACCAGCTCGCCCTGATACCGGGTGATGATCGACTCGATCTGCGTGTGCAGATCGGCGACCGCCTGCTCGGTCGCGTCGGGCGACATGATGTAAACCAGTTCGTACTGTCTGACTTGACTCATGCGTGCTCCTTCTGGACGTGACGGCCACCGCGCAGCCGCGGTGGCAAGGAGTCAGGAGGAAAGGTCCTCTGCTCTGTTGTACCGACTCATGGCCGCCTCGATGCCCTCCGCGAGGAACGTCTCCACCGCGTCGGCGGCCCGGGCCATCGCTCGCTCTACCTCGCTTCGCTCGTCGTCATCGAACCTCGCCAGCACGTGATCCGCCAGGTCGCGCCGAGGGTCGCCGCGTCCGACGCCCACCCGCAACCGCGGGAACTCCTCCGTGCCCAGGCTCGCGATGATCGACTTGAACCCGTTGTGCCCCCCGGCCGTGCCCCGCGCCCGCAGCCGCAGCCGCCCGAGCGGCAGGTTCACGTCGTCGGCCGCCACCAGGATGGCCGCCGGGTCGACCTTGTAGAACCCCGCGACGGCCGCGACGGCCTCGCCGCTGAGGTTCATCATCGTGAGCGGCTTGACCACCAGCACCGAACCGGGGCCGGGGCCGCACCGGGCGGTCAGCGTGTCCCCCCGGCCGCTCTCGAACACCGCCTGACGGCGGCGCGCCACCTCGTCGGCCACGGCGAACCCGATGTTGTGCCGCGTCCCCTGGTAGCGGCGCCCCGGATTGCCGAGCCCGACGACGATCGTCACTACTTCGCTTCTTCCGCCTTCTCAGGCTTGCCCTTCTTGATGACCTCGGGCTCGGCCGCCGCCGGCGCCGCAGCCACCGCATCCGCCGCGACCGGCTCCACCACCGCGCGCGGCGCGACGATGTGCACGAGCATGACGTCGCCGTCGGTCACCGCCTTCCACCTCGGGTCGGTGGCCACCTCGCGCAGGCGGATCGCCTGCCCGAGCATCAGTTCGGTGACGTCCACCTCGATGTGCTCGGGGATGTCCGACGGGAGGCACTCGATCTCGACCTCGCGATGGACGATGTCGAGCAGGCCGCCCTGCTGCTTGATGCCCTTCGCCTCGCCCTTCACGGTGACCGGCACCTTCACGACGAGCAGCTTGTCCATCGCGATCCGGTAGAAGTCCACGTGCAGCAGGCGGCGCGTGAGGGGGTCCACCTGGTACTCGCGCATCAGGACCTTGACGTCCTCGCTGCCCACCTTGAGGCCGATCAGGGTGTTCACGCCGGACTCGCCGCGCAGGATCCCCATGAGGGCCTTCGGGTCCACCGCGATCGGCGTGGCCTGCGGCTTGCCGTCGGCGGCGACGGCGCCGCCGTACAGGATCGCGGGGATGTGGCCCTTGGCGCGCAGGCGGCGCGCCTCGTTCTTGCCGAATGTCTCTCGCTTGACCGCTTCGAGTCTGGCTTCCATGCTTCCTGTCCTTGCTTCTCGTCACCGGGCGCGGGGGCGTCGGCCCTCCGCCCGCCCGAGGTCACGTCTACACGAACAACGACGACACCGAGGTTTCCTCGTGAATGCTCCGGATGGCCTGGCCCAGCAGCCGCGCCACCGAGAGCGTCACGAGCTTCTTGCACGCCGCCTTCTCCGGCGACAGGGGAATCGTATTGGTCACGATGAACTTCTCGATGGCCGACTGCTCGATCCGCTGGATGGCCGGCCCCGAGAAGAGCCCGTGCACGGCGCACGCCCACACGCGCTCGGCGCCGCTCTCCATCAGCGCCTGCGCCGCGTTCTGCATCGTGCCGCCCGTGTCGATGATGTCGTCCTGGATGATGCAGGTGCGGCCCTTCACCTCGCCGATGACGTTCATCACCTCGGGGTGTCCGTCTTCGGGCGAGCGGCGCTTGTCGATGATGGCGAGTTCCGCGTCCAGCCGCTTGGCGTACGCGCGCGCCCGCTCCGCCCCGCCGGCATCCGGCGAGACGATGGTGACGTTCCTGAACTGCTGCCGCGCGAGGTGATCGATGATCACCGGCGCCGCGAAGAGGTGGTCCACCGGGATGTCGAAGAACCCCTGGATCTGCGCCTTGTGCAGGTCCATCGTCAGCACCCGGTTCGCCCCGGCCGCGCCCAGGATGTTCGCCACCAGCTTGGCCGAGATCGGGACGCGCGGCTTGTCCTTGCGGTCCTGCCGGGCGTACCCGTAGTACGGGATCACCGCCGTGATCCGCGCCGCCGACGAGCGCCGGAAGGCGTCAATCATCACCAGCAGCTCCATGATGTGCTCGTCGACGGGCGGGCTGGTCGGCTGCACCACGAACACGTCGGTGCCGCGGATGTTCTCCTCGATCTGGAACGACACCTCGGTATCGGGAAACCGGCGGAGCTTCGCCTGCCCGACCGGGGTCCCCAGCACCTCGGCGATACCGCGGGTCAGTTCCGGATGTGCGCTGCCCGAGAAGATTTTCATGTCCGCGCCCGTCATTCGGCCCTGACGCATACCCTTCACAAAGGCTGGCTGGGGCGGAAGGATTCGAACCTTCGGATGCGGGATTCAAAGTCCCGTGCCTTACCAGCTTGGCGACGCCCCACCACTGTGATCCCCGTCCCTGCCCGGCCCCGGCTCCCCGGGCGACTCATCCCGCACTGCTGGCAAGGTGTGCACCGCTAGGCGTGGCGCGCTGAGGATGACGCAAACGAAAAGTGTACACGCTGGCAGGTGCGCCGGTCAACGGTCCGAGTGAGCAGGGCGACAAATCCCGCCTCCGCCGCAGCCCTGGCGGCGCGCCGCGCCGCCGCCTCGCCCTGGAACAGCCCGAAAACCGCCGAACCGCTGCCCGTCATCGACGCCGCCTGGGCTCCGGCCGCCTCGAGCGCGCGCCGGGCGGCGCCAATCTCCGGATGCCGCCGCGCCACAGGGGCCTCGAGGTCGTTCACCAGGGCCAGCCGGAGCCCGGGCCAGCCGGAGATGGCGCCGGCCGCCGCCCCGCGCGCGCTGGCCGGCGTCGGGCGGTCGTCGTCGAACCAGCGGTAAGCGTCCGCGGTGGCCACTCCGAAGGCGGGCAGCGCCAGCACGACGACGAAGGCCGGCAGATCCTCGAGCGGATACAGCTCCTCTCCCCGCGACAGTCCAAGCGCCGTCCCTCCAAGCAGGAAGTACGGCACGTCGGACCCGAGGCGCGCGGCGATGCCCGCGAGGTCCGCCCGGGCGCCGCGCGGCTGCCAGAGACGCGCGAGGGCGGAGAGCGCCGAGGCCGCGTCGGAGCTGCCGCCCCCGAGGCCCGCCTGCATCGGGATGTGTTTCGACAGGTGAATCGCGACACCGCGCGGCTCCCCAGCCCGTCCGAGGGCGGACCACAGTTCGCGCGCGGCGCGCGTCACGAGATTGCGATCGTCGACGGGCACGCCGGGATCACCGCACGTCAACTCGAAGGGCCCGGGGCGCGGGGTAATCTCGAGCGTGTCGTGCAGGGCGAGCGACTGGAACACCGTCTGGAGCGGGTGGAATCGGTCCGCCTGGAGCGCGCCGACGCGCAGCGACAGGTTGATTTTGGCATGCGCCCGGATGCGAAACGTGCGAGGACGGGTCACGGCCTGCTCCCTCTATCGGCAAGGGGCCCCGACTGCCGGAGCTCCTCGAGGGTCAGCGGCTGGGCGTCGGAGGGAACCACGACATCGAAGGCCCGCGCGTCAATGGGCGCGTTGGTCTCGAGCTGGGAAACCCGGAACGTCAGCGCCGTGGCGGCGGAGCTTCCGGGGGCCGGCTCCTGCCTGATCGTGACGACCCCGGGAAACCCCGACGCGAAGCCGCCGTAGGACACCGACCATGCCGCGCCGCCCGGGCCGGCGTCGCGCTGCCCGGCGGCGAGGCGCCACGCGGCGCCGTCGCGCGCGAGGAACGCCGTGACGCCGCCCGCAAGCGCCACCTTCACCCAGCCGTCCCGGCTGCTCTGGCCGTGGCCGGCCGGCGTGATGCCGGCGGAGAGGCACCCTGACACGAGCGCGAGCACGTCGTCGCTCGAGCGCGCCAGGCCGGTGATCGCGCCGAGCACGTCTTCGACCGGGGCATCGCGCAGGACGCGGCGGTCGCGAGGGAGCAGCAGCGTGGCCCGGTTGGCGCGCGACACCAGGATGAAGATCGGCGCGCCGAACGGGGCCGGCGCTTCGAGGCGCAGCGAGCCGCCGCGCTCGAAGCCCGCCAGCACGCGGCCGCGAATCCGAGCCTGGCCCGACGTGCCGCGGACCGCGAGTTCCGCCGTCAGCGTGCGCACGCCCTGGCAGCTCGCGACGGCCGACTGCAAGGCCTCGGCCGCCAGCGGGTCCGGCACCCACGGCCCGTCGGGCAGACGGATGGTCGCCGCCGTCGCGCAGGCCGCCGCGCCAAGCGCGAGCACGAGGAGCAGTCCGCGTCGCAGGATCATGGGTCAGCGCTTGCCGAGCTTCTTTGATGCGTCGCTGATCTTGCGCTCGATCGTCGCGCGATCGATCTGGTCGCCGTCGCCGGCCAGCGCGCGGCGCCACGCTTCGACTGCGTCGGCGTGCTTGCCGCGCTTCGCGAGCAGATCACCCCAGTGGTCCTGGACGACGGAATCCCTGGAAAGTTGCGCGGCGGCCATGCGGAGGTTGGGTTCGGCCAGGTCGAGCTGGTTCAGCTTGAAATAGGCCCAGCCGAGACTGTCGAGATACGCCCCGTTGTAAGGATCGAGCGCCACCGCCCGCTTGAGCAGCGCGACGGCCTCGTCGAGGCGCCCGCCACGCTCAATGAGCGTATAGCCGAGGTAGTTGAGCGTCGGGCCGTGATTGGGGTTCCGGGCGAGGACCTGGCGGAAGACCTTCTCGGCCTCGGCATGAAGGGACTGGCGCTCGAGCATGGCGCCGTACTGGAACAGCACGCCCGGAGAGTCCGGGAATCGCGCCACGGCGTCCTTCAGGAGGCCCGCCGCCTCGGCGTAGCGGTGAGAAGACGCGTAGTACTCGGCGAGGCTCTGCACCGCTCCGGCGTCGTGCGGAGAGGCCGCCATGAGACCCTTGAGCACCGCCGCGCCGTCATCGAACCGGCCCAGCCCGCGGAGCGCGTCCGCCTCGAGACCGGCAAGACGGCTGTCCTGGGCCTCGGCCTTGCGCTCCGCACGCGCCAGGCCGAGGGCCCGGTCGTACTGCTTGGCGGCCACCAGCGCCTGCGCGAGGTACACGCGGGTGGCGGCCTCGGAAGGGTCGAGCGTCGAGGCGCGCTCGAACGCCGCCACGGCATCCCCGTCCCGGCCGACCTCGAGGTACGCGAAGCCGAGATGGGTCAGGATGAGCGCGGTGTCGGCTTCACGGCCCCGTGCAGGGGCTTTCGCGGCGACCGGCTCGAGCGCCTCGATGAGCGCCGGCCACTGGCGCCGGGCTTCGAGCACCTGCGCCAGCGCGTGCGCTCCCGACGTGCTGCCGGGGCTGATGCCCAGGAGCCGCCGCGCGCTCGCCTCCGACGCGTCGAGGTCACCGGCCGCCCGCTCCGCCCGTGCGAGCAGGTAGAGCGGCCATCCCTCTGTGGGGTTGGCCCCGGTCACTTCCAGCAGCAGGTCGCGCGCACGCTTCGCGCCGGCATCGCCGGGGAGGCTCAGCAGGGCGAACGCCCACCGCGTCTTGAGCGACATGTCTCCCGGGCTCTGGACCGACGCCTGTTCGTAGGCGCGCGCGGCTTCGGACCAGCGGTCGTCTTTTTCGTAGGCCGACGCAAGCGTCTCGTAGAACGCCGGCTCGACCGCGGCCGCTTCCTGGAGCAAGGTGATCGCGTTGGCGGACTGGCCGGACTCGGTATACGCCTGCGCCAGCATGGCCACGCCCTGCGGCAGCCACGGCTCATCGGCCAGCAGTTGCCGCAGCACCGGAATCGCTTTGTCGAACGCCGACGCCGACATCTGCAGCCTGGCGATCGTCAGGCGCACGGCGGCCGACGTGCCGGGGTTGGACCCTTTGAGGGATCGCTCGAGGTGTTCGAGGGCCAGCTGGCGGTAACCCGCCTGGCCGGATGCGGGCGCCGTGCCGCTCGAATCGCGTTCCGCGAAGCTCGCGTAGATGGATCCGAGCACGCGGTTGGCCTCGCCGTGACCGGCATTGATCGCAATCGCGGCGTTCGCCATCTCGATGGACTCGCGCACCCGGCTCTGGCGCGCATACAGCCCCGCGAGTTCGGCCGGGACGTCCGCCGACTTCGGGTCCAGCTTCATGGCCCGCTGAAGCGCAGCGATCGCCGCGTCGACATCCCCCCTGTCCTCGAACTGGCGGGCACGAACGAATTCGTAGTACGCCCCGGCGACCGCATCGGCGCCCGCGGGCGCACCGGCACTCTGCGTCTGATCCGGCGCCGCGCGGCCGGGCCCGGCGGCCGCAGCCTGGCGGGGGCCCGGAAAGCCCGGCTGGCTGAAGGAGGGGCCCGCCGGTGCCGCCGCACCGATCGCTGCGATGAGCATCAGGTGGATCACCTGTCGATTGTTTCACAATCCCCGGGGCCTGTCAGCTGACCTCGCCGCACCTCTGCTATAGTGGCGTACCGACGTGAAGGAGGCCCCGAAATGGCCGTCAGTCCTGAACTGCTCGAGATCCTCGTCTGTCCGGCGTGCAAGGACGTGCCGGTGGTGCTCGTCAACAACGACACGGGGCTCAAGTGCAGCCGCTGCCGCCGGGTGTATCCCATCAAGGACGACATCCCGGTGATGCTCATCGACGAGGCCGCGATCGAGCCGTCGCCGGCCGGGGCCTGAGGCTGTCGCCCTGAAGATCCTGCTCATCCGCTTGCGGCTGATCGGCGACGTCGTGCTGACGACCCCGGTCATCCGTGCGATCCGGCGCGCCCGGCCCGCCGCGCACCTGTCGTATCTGGTCGAGCCGCAGGCCGCGCCCGTCGTGATCGGCAACCCGAACCTCGACGAGGTGATCGTCACGCCGCTCCTGCGCGGCGTCGCGCGCCTGCGCGAAGACGCCGCGCTGGCCTGGCGGCTGCGGCGCTCCGGTTTCGACGCGGTCATCGACTTCCACGGCGGGCCGCGCAGCTCGCTGCTCGCCTTCGCCACCGGCGCCCGGCAGCGGATCGGGTACGCGATCGCCGGCCGGAGCTGGATGTACACGACACAGGTCCCGAGGCCGCGCGGTCACCGCCCCCGTCACTCGGTCGAGAACCAGTGGGATCTCGCCGAAACGCTGCTGCCCGGGCTCGGCAGGCCGGCGCGCGGGCGCGACCCGGTCGAGATGCGCGAGGACGCGGCCACCGCCAGCCAGGCTGAAGGCCGGCTTCGCAGCCTCGGCATCGAACCCTCGCACGAACTGGTCGTCATCCACGTCGGCGCCGGCAACCAGTTCCGGCAGTGGCCGGAACCGTCGTTTGCCGAGGTCTCAGCGGCGCTGGCGTCCGGGCGGCCGAATCGTCGTATCATCCTCACGACCGGACCGGCGCAGGCGGCGCGGGCCGAGGAGGTCCGGCGGCTCGCGATCGATCGCGGCGCCGCGGCCCCTGCCATCTCGGTGGCCTGCGATCTCGGTCTGGGCGAGCTCCGCGGCCTGGTCGCGAGGGCGCGGCTGTTCCTCGGAGGCGACAGCGGGCCCGCGCACATCGCCGCCACGACGTCAACGCCGATGGTCGTCCTCTACGGGCCGACCACCCCGGTGGTGTGGGGGCCGTGGAGAGACGGCGCGGTGCCGACCGAAACGGTTGACGCCGGTGAGTTGCCCTGCCGGCCCTGCGACCAGAGAGTCTGCGAGCCCGGCGACTTCCGGTGTCTGCGCGGCGTCACCCCGGATACGGTGACGGCCGCCGCGGTCCGCGCGATGGCGCCGGGCCTGGAATCCGCCTCGGGTCCTGTATGAAGCACGTCCCCGTCAGTCGCATCGCCCTGTGGTCGCTGTTCGGCTTCGTCGCCGCGCTGCAGGTGTCGATTGTCGCCGCGCAGGCCCTGCTGGCCGCGGTCGCCGTCTGCTGGGTTGCCATGCTCGCCTCGGGCAAGGCGCGGTTCGCCGCACCGGCCTTCTTCCGCCCGCTGCTGGTCTACGCCGTGCTCACGCTGGTCGCCACCGCGTTCTCGGTGGACCCGCGCGTGAGCTTCGTGGACGGCAAGCAGTTGCTGTTGTTTCTCATCGTCCCGGCGGTGTACGAGATCGCCCGCGGCTCGCGCGCGCGCACGGTCGTGCACGTCATCATCACCGTCGGCGCGGCCACGGCGGTGTACGGCATCGTCCAGTACGGCATCCTGCACTACGACAATCTCGGGCAGCGGCCCCAGGGCTCGATGGGCCACTACATGACCTATTCCGGCCTGCTGATGCTCGCGGCCACGGCGGCGGCGGCGCGCCTGCTGTTCGAAACGCGCGACCGCGTGTGGCCCGCGCTCGTGATGCCCGCGCTCCTGGTCGCCCTGGCGCTCACCTTCACCCGCAGCGCATGGGTCGGCGCCAGCGTCGGCATCGCGTCCCTCCTCCTGATGAAGGACTTCCGCCTGGTTGGCGCACTCCCCGTCCTGCTCGCCATCGGCATCGCCATCGCGCCGCCGCAGGTCACCCAGCGCGCGTACTCGATGTTCAACCTGAAGGACCCGACCAGCAGGGACCGCGTCGCCATGGTCCGCGAGGGCGTCCGCATGATCGCCGCCGACCCGCTCACGGGGATGGGCCCCAACATGGTCGAGCGCCAGTACATCCGGTTCCGCGACCCGGAGGCCGTGGAGCGCGTCAACCCGCACCTGCACAACGTGCCCCTGCAGATTGCCGCCGAGCGCGGACTGCCGGCCCTTGGCGCCTGGCTCTGGTTCGTCGGCAGCGCGGCCGCGGGCCTGTGGGGCCTGCTCCGACACGGACGCCATCGGTTTCTCCCCGCGTGCGGCCTCGGGGCCCTCGCGGCCATGCTGGCGGCGGGGCTCTTCGAGCACAACTTCGGCGATTCCGAGTTCCTGATGCTCCTCCTGATTCTGATTACGCTGCCGTTTGCGTCCGAGCGGGCCGACGCTTCCGACGCGGCCGGAGCCTGACCGACGGAGTGCGCTTGTGACCCTCTCACCCACGCTGTCGCCGGAACGCGCACGGGCGCTCGTCTCGCGCTTCCACTCGACGTCGGTGCTCGTCGCCGGCGACCTGATGCTGGACCATTTCGTGATCGGCCGGGTGAGCCGGATCTCGCCCGAGGCGCCCGTGCCGGTGGTCGAGCACGATCACGACGAGTACCGCATCGGCGGCGCGGGCAACGTGGCCCACAACGTGCGCGCCCTTGGCGGGCGCGTGGAACTGGTGGGGCTCATCGGGCGCGACGAGGCCGCGGGCCGGCTGCGCGGCGAAATGGTGGCGAACGGCATGGGCGCGGAAGGCCTCGTGGTCGACCCCGCCAGGCCGACCACGACCAAGCAGCGCATCGTGACGACGCGCAACCAGCAGGTGGCGCGCGTGGACTACGAGGACGATGCCGAGGCTGCGGGCGAGATCGAGCGCGCGCTGGTCGACCGGGCCCGCCGCGCCCTCGCGCACGCCGACATCGTCGTGGTCTCGGACTACCTGAAGGGCGCCGTGACCAAAGCGCTGGTGGCCGCCATCGTTGAAGGTGCGCGGGAACGCAGGATTCCCGTGCTCGTCGATCCGAAGATCCCCCACATCGACTACTACACCGGCGCCACGGTCGTGACTCCGAACCACCACGAGGCGGAAACGGCCACGCACATGCGGATCCGCAGCGACGACGACGCGCGCAGGGCCGCGAGAGTCTTCATCGATCGCGCTCACTGCCAGGGCGTGTTGATCACGCGCGGCGAGCACGGGATGTCGATGCTCGACCCGGCCGGTGAAGCCCACTACCCCGCCGTCGCCCG
>Ga0209254_10006985_pt1 | contig 10414 bp, 10 predicted proteins | sample FrelakmetDIP11DI_FD_187148 | JGI IMG/M metagenome (GOLD analysis project Ga0209254, IMG submission 187148) | Freshwater lake sediment microbial communities from the University of Notre Dame, USA, for methane emissions studies - DIP11 DI (SPAdes)... | ecosystem: Environmental > Aquatic >... | reverse complement strand
ACCACCGGATTCCTTCGATTCATTAAGCAACTGATCCAGCGGTTTAGTGAGGAACAACTTATTTTTTGACATAAGATTAGAATGGCTTGTTTTGGATAATTAGGTTTAGTTATTACAAACGTAGCTTATTTTTCTTAAAAAAAAACCTATTAAGCAACCTTTCAAAAATCTTTCCTCCTGCCATTTACTTGATAATTTTTTTTTAACAAATTACTTTTAACTTTATAAACTTAAATCCAATTACTATGTTACGCAATCTGCTTCTGATATCATTGCTTCTGTTGGTTTCCTGTGCCCCGTTAAGCAAATACCGTGATCTTCCGGAAGTTAAAGCATGGGAAAGTGATATTGAGAAGTTTGAGCAGCTCGACATTTCAAAGTCTTATCCTTCCGATGCGATACTGTTTGCAGGAAGCTCCAGCATAAGGCTATGGTCAACCATCGGAAAGGATATGCTGCCTTACAATGTTATCCAGAGAGGCTATGGAGGGGCACAACTTAGTGACTTTGCCGTATATGCCGACAGGATTATATATCCTCACGATTGTCAGGCAATCGTTATTTTTATCGCAAATGATATCTCCGGTGGCGAAAATGACAAAAGTCCTCTTGAAGTATCCCAGTTATTCAAAAAAACCCTTTACATTATCCGGCGTAAATATACAGATGTACCTGTTTTCTGGATCAGCATTACACCGACGCCGGCAAGATGGCATGTCTGGCCCGAGATAAAAGAAGCAAATGAAATGATAAAAAAGATCTGTGAGGATCACAGGAATACCTATTATATCGATACTGAAAAATATTTCCTCACCAAGAGCGGACTGCCTAAAAATGAACTTTTTGTTGAAGACAGGCTTCATTTAAGTGGAGATGGCTATTCGATCTGGTCAGGTATCATTAAAAATGAACTTAATAAAGTGCTGGCGGATAATTAATAAGTACCTGGTACCTGGTGCCAGGTGCTGGTTGCTGGTTGTACTCAAAACACCAAATAAATCTGGAGATCTAATAATCATAAACTACCTGATAGATGAAAAAAATAATCACACGTCGTAAATTCTTTATTGAAACAGCCGGAGCAGGAACCGGAGCGTTTATAGTCCCGTCATTTTTCGGTAGTTCTATGGGAAAATCCGGTAATGGAATCACTCCTTTAATTATGACAAGCCATACCAATGAAACAGGGCGGAATGCCATGGAAGCCGGATGGAAAATCCTGAAAGCCGGAGGAAATGCAGTTGATGCCGTCGAAAAAGCAGCAAATGTGATAGAGGTCGACCCCGAAGATACAAGTGTTGGTTATGGAGGTTTGCCAAATGAACGGGGGGTTGTACAGCTTGATGCCTCCTTTATGGATGGTAAAACCTATTCAGCCGGGGCTGTTGCCTGTCTTGAGAATATCAAAACACCCGCATCGGTTGCTAAGCTTGTAATGCAGCGTACCGATCACGTGCTGCTTGTAGGTGCCGGAGCACTGGAATTCGCAAAAGCCTGGGGATTCAATGAGGAGAACCTGCTTACTGAAAAGGCCCGGAAAATATGGCTTCGCTGGAAAGAAGAGTTGAGCCCGTCAGACGACTGGGGTGCTCCTGAACATCTGCAGAACATAATAAAAAAGGAATCTTACTGGAAGGATTTCCCCGATATAGAACATCATTATGGCACAACAAATGTTCTTGCCATTGACAGTAACGGAGATATAGCAGGATGCACCACAACAAGCGGACTTGCCTTTAAACTTAATGGCCGGATAGGCGATTCACCGATCATCGGTGCGGGCCTCTATGTTGATAATGAAGTAGGAGCAGCAGGTGCTACTGGCCGGGGAGAGGATGTCATTAAATCTTGTGCATCATATTACATGGTACTTAAAATGAAGGAAGGGAAAACACCTCAGCAAGCCTGTGAGGAGGCACTCCATATGATTGCAGACAGGTACAGGAAGGTAAATCCCGAGTTCTTTCCTGGTGAGAAGTTTGTTGCAATAAATAAATCCGGGGAATTAGGCTGTGCAACAATGAAAGGAACCGGGAATCCTGCAATGTCGGTCAGAACTGAAAAAGGACTCAGCAGCTTCGAGGGGACCGTGGCTTATCCCGGGAAACCCAGGTAGAAAAATTGCATATCTTTTCGGAATGCAGGTAATTTTTTGTATTTTTATGCGTTAATTATACTTAGAATCATCTGATTATATCCTCATTACAGAATCCACCCGGAATCCGGAAAATGAATTCTGTTTATAAATGAAAGGAATGAAAAGACTCATATACATAGGATTGGTACTTCTGGTTTCCTGTGCCACATCAAAGCAGTCCCCTGTAAAAGAAGACTCTCTTTTGCTGACAAGGAAATATGTCGGGAACTTTATTGAATATCGGCAGCACATTCCTGAAAAATTCGGAGAACCTTATCTATTATGGATCAAAACTTCAATGGACACCACTTATGGTAAGATTTCTGCATTCGGCGAAAGATGTGATTTTCAGAAAGGCGACCGGCTCTATATTAAAAGAATACAGCTCTCACCGGGTCCACTTTCAACATATTGGGAGTATCAGATTGAATCGGATGACAACGCTATAGTCTACAAGCTGAGCGAATTTCAGCATGACAGAAAAAACCTTATACGGAACTGGTTTTAGATATTTCGGAATTCGGATTTTTGATTTCGGATTTAAATCCCCAATCCGCAATCCGCAATCCGCAATCCGAAATTCATAGTGCTACTTGTTTCTAATACTGTTTTTGTATAGCTCCTGCCAGCCGCTGATATCCGAAGATGCTTCCGGCTGCAATTTATCTTCTGATTTCCTCTCCAGCTTTTTTATGACCATTGTCCTGCCACGCTTACCTTCTCCTTTTCCATGGTCAGCATAATCGACATAAGCAATGAACCTGTTTATCTTGTTCGGCATTATTTCTGAAGTCCTTATAAATCCAACATCCTCGCTTTTAAGAGAGTAATTGTCATGAGTTTCTTCCCAAACGTCGACATAGTAAACGATGTAATCAAGATCAGAGAAAACCGCTTTTCCATCTGCATCGGTAAACCCTTCATTAATCAAATTGGTTTCATTTTCCCAGTCAGTAAGGGTTGGGTACAGGATAATGCTTGCTCCTGCAACAGGGTACTCCTCATAGTATTCAAGAACCTCTATTTCAAGAAGCGTTGGGATTTTAACATCCAGGGTAAGGGACGATTCATCCGTTAAGCCACTTTCTGACCAAACCTTTAATACAACGGTGAAAGTTCCGGTTGACGTGAATTTATGAACAGGGTTTGGCTCGTTCGAAATATATCCGTCTCCGAAATTCCATTCAAAATCAAAAGCATTATCTGATTCATTTGTAAACCAGACCTCCTCCCCGACTACAGGATTGCCTGGATTTGCCGAAAACATGGCAAAGGGCGACGATTCGCACGAAACAAGTATCAAGGGAAGAACCAGTAAGAAATATTTGAGCTTTTTCATTGCTTTGAGTATAAATGTTTCAGATACTTAAATCCAAATTACGTGCCACGATTCTATTTAACCAACAACCCACCTCCGATAAATCTATGGTGGGCAAAGCCAGAAACAAGTTTTACCAGCCATAGCTTTCTTTGGCCGCCGAAACGAAGTGAAGGTGGCAGCGAAGGCTGGCAACTGGCAACTTGAGTTAATTAATCATTTCTCAAAATTATCATTAACTTTGCGCTCCAATAAAAAGATATCCGGAATAATGATTAAGATAACTTTTCCTGATGGTTCTGTTAAAGAGTATAACAGCGGCATCAGTAGTCTTGAAATAGCGGAACAGATCAGTCCCAGACTTGCAAAGGAAGTGTACGCTGCAACAGTAAACGGTGAGGTTCACGACCTGACAGGGCCGATTAATTCAGATGCAACACTGAAGCTTCACAAATGGGATGATGAACCTGCCAGACATGCATTCTGGCACTCGTCGGCACATCTTATGGCTGAGGCTCTCGAATCGCTTTATCCGGGTATTAAATTCGGAATAGGACCGGCTATCGAGAACGGATTCTATTATGATGTTGATCCCGGAGAGGGAAAGGTCATTACCGACAATGATCTGTCTGTGATTGAAAACAGGATGAAAGAGCTGGCTGTCAAAAACCTGGTTTATACCAGGAGAAATGTCAGCAAGAAGGAAGCGCTTGACATATTCTCTGAAAAGGGAGACCATTACAAGACTGAGCTTATTGGCGAACTTGAAGACGGTACAATTTCACTGTACACACAGGGTAATTTTACAGACCTCTGTCGCGGACCTCATTTGCCTTCAACTGAACCTATCAAAGCCATTAAGCTTCTGAATGTTGCCGGTGCCTACTGGAGGGGAAATGAAAAAAACAGGATGCTCACAAGAATATACGGTGTGAGCTACCCGAAACAGAAAATGCTTGATGACTATCTCGTTTTCCTTGATGAGGCCCGAAGGAGGGATCACAGGAAAATAGGCAAGGAACTTGAGCTATTCACCTTTTCACAACAGGTGGGTATGGGACTTCCACTATGGATGCCCAGGGGAGCCGAACTGAGACAGAATCTCATCAGTTTTATGACCAAAGTGCTTAAAAGAAGAGGCTATGTGATTGTGGCGACTCCTCATATCGGCAATGTTAACCTGTACAAAACATCGGGACATTACGAGAAATATGGTAAAGATTCATTTCAGCCCATGTCCACACCCCAGGAGGGTGAGCACTTTATGCTGAAACCCATGAATTGTCCTCACCATTGTGAGATTTTTAATGCTACACCCCACTCTTATAGGGATCTTCCCCTGAGAATGGCCGAATTTGGTACTGTATACAGGTATGAGCAAAGCGGAGAACTGCACGGACTTACAAGGGTCAGGAGTTTTACACAGGATGATGCGCATCATTACTGCAGGCCGGACCAGTTGAAAGATGAGTTTAAAAGTATAATCGACCTTGTGCAATTTATTTTCAAAGCCGTTGACCTGAAAGATTTCACGGCGCAGATCTCTCTGAGGGATCCGGAGAATAAAGAGAAGTATATAGGATCGGATGAAAATTGGGAAAAAGCCGAAAAAGCCATAATCGAAGCTGCTGATGAAAAGAAACTTGAAACAACCGTAGTATTGGGCGAAGCTGCATTCTACGGACCGAAGCTCGATTTTATGGTAAAAGATGCCATTGGCAGAAAATGGCAGCTTGGGACCATTCAGGTCGACTATAACCTTCCCGAAAGATTTGACCTGACGTATAACGGAAGCGATAACCAGAAACACAGACCTGTAATGATACACCGTGCCATATTCGGTTCAATGGAACGTTTTATTGCAGTACTGATCGAAAATACAGCGGGTAAATTCCCTCTCTGGCTTGCTCCGGAAAAGGCAGTCATTTTGCCTATAAGTGAAAAATTTAACGATTATGCAGGAAAAGTTTTGGATTTTCTAAATAATTCCGATATTTGCACACTGATTGACGACAGGAATGAAAAAATAGGTAAGAAGATCAGGGATAATGAATTAAAGAGGATCCCATACCTGTTGATTATCGGCGAAAAAGAGGTTGAAAACGGAACAGTTGCTGTCCGAAAGCAGGGTGAAGGTGATAAAGGAAGCATGAAGCTTGAAGAATTTGCCGGGTTTATAACCAGTGAGATTAAAAGTGAAATGACTTACTGATCATATTTTTTGAATTATACTAGTATTAACAAAAGTAAGGAGGAAATAGCTATTACCGTACCAATTAGGCGAAGTCCTGCAAGAGTTGTTCAGCAGGCTCACAAGATTAATAACAGGATCGCTGCAAAAGTTGTCAGGGTTGTCGGTGATGAAATAGAAACAGCAGTTATGAGTATCCAGGATGCCTTGAGACTGGCAGATCAGATGGAGCTCGATCTTGTAGAAATTTCCCCAAATGCGGATCCCCCTGTGTGTAAAATTGTTGATTATCAGAAATTTCTTTATCAGCAGAAAAAGAAACAGAAAGAAATTAAGGCAAAGGCTGCCAAGGTTGTGGTTAAGGAGATAAGGTTCGGTCCGAATACCGACGATCATGATTATAATTTTAAGCTAAAACATGCAATGAGATTCCTTGAAGAAGGAGCAAAAGTCAGAGCTTATGTGTTCTTTAAGGGAAGATCGATATTATTCAAGGAACAGGGCGAGGTGTTATTGCTTAAGTTTGCAAATGACCTTGAAGATTATGGTAAAGTGGAACAGCTTCCACGTCTGGAAGGAAAGAGAATGATTATCTCGTTCTCTCCGAAAAAGAAGAAGTAGTTGTTATAAATATAGTTTGTACATAAAATGCCAAAAATGAAAACTAATTCCGGTGCAAAAAAGAGATTTTCTCTTACCGGAACAGGAAAAATCAAACGGAAACATGCATTTAAGAGTCATATTCTGACCAAGAAATCGACCAAGCGTAAGAGAAATCTGACCTATTCCGGTCTGGTTGACAAAACAGACACAAAGAATGTAAAACTTATGCTTGCAGGCAATAAATAATTGTTTCACGCATTGATAAATTAAAACCAGTATTAACAGATTGTTCAGCAAAAAAGATTTCGTTAAAGGCGGAACGCTGACATTCAAAAAAAAATGAGTTATGCCAAGATCAGTAAATGCAGTTGCATCAAGAGCCAGAAGGAAAAAAGTTCTTAAACAGACAAAAGGGAATTTCGGTTCAAGAAGAAACGTTATTACAGTAGCAAAAAATACTCTCGACAAAGGTCTTGGGTATGCATACCGCGACAGGAAAAGAAAAAAAGGTGAATTCAGATCACTTTGGATCCAGAGAATAAATGCAGGAGTACGCCAATATGATATGAGCTATTCCCAGTTTATAGGGAATCTCGAAAAGAAGGGAATCACCCTCAACAGGAAAACCCTTGCAGATCTTGCAATGAACCATCCCGATGCCTTCAGGGCCATCGTTGAAAAGGTAAAATAGAAATTAATATTCAATAATAAACAGGGACATGCCATGGCATGTCCCTGTTTTATTTTATCTTCATAAACATCCTGCTGAACCTGATCTTCTTCAACCCCGACGATTCTTTGTCAAGGGAAAGCCAGATGAACTTTGGCTTGCCTACAATATGATCTTCAGGTACAAACCCCCAGTAACGCGAATCGGCTGAATTATGTCGGTTATCCCCCATCATAAAGTAATAGTTCATTTTAAAGGTATATGTATCAGCCTGTTTATCATTAATATATATAGTATTGCCTTCAACACGCAGATCATTAGCCTCATAGACATCTATGATCCGTTCATAAAGGCAAAGATTTGAAGTATCGAGATTTACCGATACTCCTTTCGCAGGTATCCATAGCGGGCCGAAATTATCGTCGTTCCAGTTGTATGTCCTGCTGTAAGGGAAAATATGGGGAGCATACTCCCGCGGTGCTGAGAATAATGGTGTGACCTCCTTGACATTGGTAAATTTGGAAATTGTCTCGGCATTGGCTTTGGTCAAAGGCATATAATATGCCGATCCTGAAACAACGTTCTGATCCGATTTGTAAATTCCCAGCCTCTCTAAGGCCTTTGGGTTTATTGACGTACCATTGGTTGCAACCACATAGTTAACCTGCTGGGTACTGTTAACCGTAACCAGCTTGTTGCCAATATAGACTGAACCTCCTTTAATAGATAGTGTATCGCCTGGAATACCAATACATCTCTTGACATAATTATCACGCCTGTCCACCGGACGGTAAATTATGTTAAATCTTTCCCATGTTTCATTTCTGGCAGCCGCCAGGTAGTGTTTATAAGGCATGGGATTTCTGCTGCTGTAGCTGTCTCTCTGCATCATTTCCCTTGCAGTCCTTCGAACAATCTCATTGTATGCAGTTTCCGTTTCTTCCAGAACAACAGTATCTCCTGCCGGAAAATTGAAAACAATTGCATCATTGTTCTTTACCTTACCCAACCCGGCCAGTCTTTTATATTTCCAATGGATAATGTCCGACCACGATTTGCCCTTTGTAATTGGCATTGTGTTCGCGGTGAAAGGAAAAGCAACAGGTGTATTCGGCATCCTTGGTCCATAGGCTAATTTACTGACAAACAGATGGTCACCGATTAGAAGCGATTTTTCCATTGAACCGGTGGGGATTCTGTAGTTCTGGAACAGGAATATGTTAATCAGCGACACTGCGATAACAGCAAAGATCAGAGCATCGAGCCATTCCACAAATGTGCTGTTCCTGCCATCCCTTTTCTTCCAGAAGGTCCAGTTTACCTTTTCAGTAACATAGATATCGTATATGATAACCAATCCCAGCAGCAACAACCACTTCCCGATCCATATCACTATCAGGATATAAATAAGAGCGACAATTGCGAACCTTATGTTCGTTCGCTTTAATAATTCATTCATTTTTCATTGTTAGATAAGAACCGGTAAAATTACAAATATTTATCAGAATCCCAGTACATCACTCATTGTGAACACACCTTTTCTGGTATTAATGAACTCCGCTGCAACAACAGCACCAAGAGCGAGTCCTTTTCTGCTTTTAGCTTCATGTTTCAGGCTTATAATGTCAACTTCAGATTCCCAGACTATTGTATGCGTTCCGGGTACCATGCCTTCCCTAATCGATCTTACCGGAATCTCCCTGGCCGTTATGCTATTTTCTGAATTCCATCCATCGTACCCTGAATGCTGGTGAGAAATACCATCGGCAAGAGTAATTGCAGTGCCGCTAGGGGCATCAAGTTTTTTAGTATGGTGGATCTCTTCAATAAATGGTTTATAATCAGTATAACCTGACAAATGCTTTGCCAGCTCTGTGTTTAGCTTAAAAAGGATGTTAACACCAATGCTGAAATTGGAAGAGTGTATAAATGACCCTCCAGTCTCATTGCAAAATGCTGCTGCCTTTTCATAATCTCCCAGCCATCCTGTTGTGCCGCATACAACCGGAAGCTTCATTTTCAGGCACTTTTGAATGTTTTCAAAGGCAGTTTCCGGGGTTGTGAACTCAATAACAACATCAATCTCCTTTGTACTGGCCTCATTCAGGTCGGAAAGGTTCTCCTTATCAACAACAAGCTTTACGATATGACCCCGCACGATTGCAGCCGATTCTATCTCATGACCCATTCGGCCATATCCTATAAGTGCAATATTCATGAACTTAAGTTTTTGCGAAATTATAAGATTTAATACTGTAGAATCCAAATAAAATCATAAATTTTCTTAACGGTAAGTTAAATAATCATGGTTACCTTCGTTTACCTCAAAGTCTTACACCCATCAATAAAATATGGGAACATCATTCAGAATGACTTCTAGTTACGCAGAGCTACACAGAGAAGTCACAGAGATACACAAAGTTAAGAAGTCAGATCTCTCTGGATTCTCAGTGATTCTCTGTGTAAGTTTTTAAATTAGTTATATAGTAGGAACACGAAGTAATTATATCTTTGGAATAAAGATGTTTCTTAAAATATCACACGGAAAACTGCCTGTATGAAAAATATAATTATCTCATTATTAATAATAATTATGGTTACTTCATCCTCGAACTATAATAAGGAAGAAGCCGACCTTGTCATTATTAATGGCAAGGTGCTTACAATAGACAAAGATAATCCTGTAAGTGAAGCGATTGCTGTAAAAGGTGAAAAGATAATAGCAATTGGTACCAGTAGTCAGATATCGCGAATGATATCCAAAGGAATAACGAAGGTCATAGATGCCGGAGGAAGACTTGTAATTCCCGGATTCAATGATGCCCATGTTCATTTCGGCCCGCTCGATCCTGATTATATTGAGCTTCGCTATACCACCGATCCGGCTTTGATAACCGAAAAGGTGAAAGCACAGGTTTTAAAATCAAAGCCGGGAGAGCTAATAGAGGGAGGACACTGGGAACATGAAATGTTCATCGACAGGAAATGGCCGTCGAAAGAGCTGATAGACAAAGTCTCACCTGATAATCCCGTCGTCCTCAGCCGTGCCGACGGCCATTCGGTTCTGGTTAACAACTATGTCCTGAAAAGATCGGGCATAACAAGGGATACTCCCGATCCTTTCGGGGGCGAGATTCAGAAAGACCCAATTACAGGCGAACCGACCGGAATACTTAAGGAAAAAGCGGAAAACCTTATAAAAACAGGTGCAGTCAATACCGGTAGAACTCCTGAAGAAGAATCAGCAAGAATACACCAGGGATATCTGCTTGCATTAAAAGAAGCCAGGGAGTACGGAGTCACGAGTATTCAGATACCGGGAAGCGCAGATTTCAGCTCTTATGAAAAGCTGCAGGCCGAGGGTAACCTTACCAGCAGGATTGATATCGGGAAGCCACTGACCGGAGATACTTCAGTCCTGCAATATTATAAAGAGCTCAGAATCAAATATCCACCGGAGGGTAACTGGATCCGGTTCGGTTATCTTAAGGCATT
>Ga0209254_10006983_pt1 | contig 10414 bp, 8 predicted proteins | sample FrelakmetDIP11DI_FD_187148 | JGI IMG/M metagenome (GOLD analysis project Ga0209254, IMG submission 187148) | Freshwater lake sediment microbial communities from the University of Notre Dame, USA, for methane emissions studies - DIP11 DI (SPAdes)... | ecosystem: Environmental > Aquatic >... | reverse complement strand
CATAGAGGTCGAGGCAACTCATGCCCGTCAACTCCTGGCCCAGCCAGTTGAACAGCGTCTCCCGCACCCGATCCGGCGTCGGCCGCAAGCCCTCGACGTCGGGGAACCGAATCACCCGTCCGCGATCGCGACCGCCGATGATGCGAACCCGATTGGCGTTGCGCATGGACAAGGGGAATGGCTCCGGTGGCGTGGAACAGCAGGACGATGCGCCGCTGCCGCCAGGCGGGCGGGCGGGGCGCATACCGGGTTAAAATTATAGCTTTTGCCGGCAACGGGCGATTTGCCATCGCTTCGTTTCCGGTCCTGCGTCGACCTCCCGCCTCCCCACTCCGATGTTCGACCTCTTCAAGCGCAAGCCTGCCGACGAGACCGCCGCCCAGCCCGCCGACACCAGGGTCTCGTGGGCCGAACGGCTGCGCGCCGGGCTTTCCAAGTCGCGTGACAAGCTGACCGGCGCGCTGGCGGGGGTCTTCAGCCGCAAGACGCTGGACAACGAAACGCTGGAAGCGCTCGAGACCGCGCTCATTGGCGCCGATGTCGGCATGCCGGCGACACAGCAGTTGCTCGGCGATCTTTCCGCGCGATGGAAGAGCGCCGGAGGCGAGGGCGACCCCAGGGCAATGCTCAAGGACGCGCTGGCAGCGTTGCTCGGCCCGCTGGAAAAGCCGCTGGTGATAGGCGCAGAGCGACCGTTCGTGATCATGCTGGCGGGCGTGAACGGCGCCGGCAAGACCACATCGATCGGCAAGCTCGCCAAGCACTTCCAGTCGCAGGGACTCTCGGTGCTGCTGGCCGCGGGCGACACTTTTCGCGCCGCGGCGCGCGAGCAACTCGCGGTCTGGGGGGAACGCAACAACGTCTTCGTCGTCGCGCAGGAAGGCGGCGACCCCGCCGCGGTGATGTTCGACGCGATCGCCGCGGCGCGAGCGCGGGGCGTCGACATCGTGCTCGCGGACACGGCCGGACGCCTGCCCACCCAGCTGCACCTGATGGAAGAGATCCGCAAGGTGAAACGCGTGATCCGGAAGGCGGATCCCACGGCACCGCACGAGACGCTGCTGGTGCTCGATGCCAACACCGGCCAGAACGCGCTGGCACAGGTGAAGGCCTTCGACGAGGCGCTGGCGCTGACCGGCCTCGTCCTCACCAAACTCGACGGCAGCGCCAAGGGGGGCGTCATCGCCGCCATCGCCAAACAGCACCCGATTCCGTTGCGCTACATCGGCGTGGGCGAAACGATCGACGATCTCAGGCCCTTCGTGGTCGGGGAGTTTGTCGACGCCCTGATGGGTTGAGCCTGCGATTTCGGGGGGTTCGATGGCCGCCACTATCAGCTTCTCGGGTGTCACCAAGCGCTATGCGGGCGGGCCGGCAGGGGGGCGAGCGGCGCTCGACAACGTCAGCTTCGATGTCGCCGCCGGCGAATTCGTCTATCTCACGGGGCACTCGGGCGCCGGGAAAAGCACGGTGTTCCGCCTGCTGGCCGCCATCGAGCGTCCGACGGCAGGCACGTTGCTACTCAATGCGCAGAACGTCGGCCGGATGTCGGTGGCGGCGATTCCTTTTCTGCGGCGCAACCTCGGGCTGGTGCTGCAGGACCAGCGACTTCTCTACGATCGTACGGTTTTCGACAACGTGATGCTGCCGCTGGCGGTGGCCGGGGTCACGCCGGCGGAGGGTGCGAGGCGCGTGCGCGCCGCGCTCGACAAAGTCGGATTGCTGGGCCGCGAGCGATCGAATCCGGTGGCGCTCTCCGGCGGCGAACAGCAGCGCGTATGCATCGCGCGCGCCATCGTCAATCGACCTGCATTGCTGCTCGCCGACGAGCCGACGGCGACGCTCGATGCCGCGTATGCCGATGCGATCCTTGAACTTTTTTGTGCGTTTCACGCGGCGGGAACCACGGTGCTCCTCGCCACGCATGACACTTCGCTGATCGCCCGCTTTCCGGGACGACAGATCGCGCTGGCGCAAGGGCGCGTACAGCAATGAGCGCTTGGGCCGCCCTGCATCGGGCAGCGCTCGCCGACGCCCTGGCCCATGCCGCGCGAACGCCCTTTGCGTCGCTGCTCTCGATCGGCGCCCTGGCCGTCGCGCTCGCGTTGCCGCTCGCCGGATCGGTGGTCGTCGGTGCGTTGAGCCGGGTGGCCGCGCGATTCGACGCCGACCCCCAGATCTCGGTCTTCCTGCGCCGGGAGGCCAGCGCGAAGGATCGACAGGCGCTCGAGAAAGCGATCCGCAGCCGACCCGGAATCAAGACCCTCAAGGTCATCACCAAAGAGCAGGCGCTTGCCGACCTTCAGGCGACCGAAGGTGTGCGCGACCTCCTCGCCGGACTGCCCGGCAATCCGTTGCCCGACACGCTGATCGTCGCACCCGCCGATTCCACGCGGGCGGCGATCGACGCGCTGCGCACCGAGCTTCTGCAGCTGCCCAACGTCGCCGCCGTACAGGTCGATGCCGCGTGGGTCGAGCGCCTGGAGGCCTTCGTGCGGACCGGGCGACTGATCGCGACCGGTCTCGCGCTGATGCTGGGCGTCGCCGTCGTCGCGGTGAGTTTCAACACCATCCGGCTGCAGGTGCTGACCCGGGCCCGCGAACTCGACGTCGCCGCGCTGTTCGGCGCGACGCGCGCCTGGCTGCGCCGCCCGTTTCTTTACTTCGGCGCGCTGCAGGGGTTGGCGGCGGGGGGGCTGTCCGTCGCACTGGTGGGCACTTTCGTCGCAATTCTGAACCAGGGCCTGCGCGCCGGCGCGGCCATCGCCGAGATCCCGGACGGATTTGCGACACTGACATTGGAGTTAGTGCTTACTGCGTCTCTAGGCTCTGCTGTTCTTGGGTGGGTCGGCGCCTGGCTGTCGGTACGCGAGCATCTCACGGCGCACTCCAGCGCACCCGGCTGACCCGCGGCGGCGGGAATGGGGCGCTGGCCGCCGCGCATTTCCGATCAAATCGTTCGGGAACTCTTCATCCGCTTAGCACTCTTATACGCCGAGTGCTAAAATCAACCTCAGAGAGCGTCCAAAAGCATTGTCCGCTTCGCGCTTTCGCTGCTGTCCCAAGGAGAACCAAGACCATGACCGGAACCGCCCTTAGTTTCCCGACCCCTGCGTCGCTGGGTAGTCTCGATCACTACATCCAGGCCGTGAATCGGTTTCCGCTGCTCACCCCCGAGCAGGAAACTGCGCTCGGCCGCCGCCTTGTCCGCGACAACGATCTCTCGGCGGCGCGCGAACTGGTGCTGTCCCACTTGCGTCTCGTGGTCGCCGTCAGCCGCAACTATCTCGGCTATGGGCTGCCGCAGGCCGACCTGATCCAGGAGGGCAACGTGGGCCTGATGAAGGCCGTCCGGCGCTTCGACCCCGAGCGCGGGGTGCGCCTGGTGTCGTTCGCGCTGCACTGGATCAAGGCCGAAATCCACGAATACATCCTGCGCAACTGGCGCCTGGTGAAGGTCGCCACGACCAAGGCGCAGCGCAAGCTGTTCTTCAACCTGCGCCGGATGAAGGCCAGTACCGCGGCGCTCTCGCCGGCCGACGCGCGGGCAATCGCGAAGGAACTCGGGGTCAAGCCCGAAGAAGTCGTGGAGATGGAAACCCGCCTGTCCGGTCGCGACGTGGTGCTCGACCCGCAGCCGGATGAAAACGGCGATTCGATGGGCCCGATCGCCTGGCTCACCGACACCGAGGACGAACCGATGCAGATCCTCGAGCGGCGGCAGACCGCGACCAACCGCACCAAGGGCCTGTCCACCGCACTCGCCACGCTCGACGAGCGCAGCCGCCGCATCATCGAGTCCCGCTGGCTGCGCGAGGATGATCCCGCCACCCTGCAGGATCTGGCCGATGAATACGGCGTCTCCGCGGAGCGCATTCGGCAGATCGAGGTGAAGGCGATGAAGTCGATGCGCGCGCAGATGGGGGCGCCAGCCTGAGAGGCTGAGGACCGGCCCTTCGACAAGCTCAGGGCGAACGGTTCAATCATATTCGGGCCAGCGTTCTTCGTTTCCGCCACGGAATTCGCGACTGAAGTCGTCTACCGCCGTTTCTACAGCTCGACCTGCGTCCCCAGCTCCACCACGCGGTTGGTCGGCACGCGGAAGAAGTCCGAGGCCTTGACGGCCATCTTCGACATCGCGACGAACAACCGCTCGCGCCAGAGCGCCATCCCGTGGCGGACCGTCGCGATCAGCGTTTCGCGCGACACGAAGAACGACGTGTCCATCATGTCGAACTGCAGGCCGTCGGCCCCCGGCGCCTCCAGCAGCGCGGGTACGTCCGGATCTTCGGTGAAACCGTAGAACGCTTCCATCCGCCAGAACTGGCAGCCGAGTTCGGTCGTGCGCACGCGCTCGGGCGCAGCCACGCGCGGAATGTCGCGCGTCACCACGGTCAGGAACACCACGCGGTCGTGCAGCACCTTGTTGTGCTTGAGATTGTGCAACAGCGCGTGCGGCACCCGGTTGAGCGTCGACGTGAGGAACACCGCCGTGCCGGGCACGCGCGGCGGCGGGCTGGTGCCGATGCTGTCGATGAAGAGGTCGAGCGGCATCGAATCCTCGTTGAGCCGCTCCATCAGGATCTGGCGGCCCTTCTTCCAGGTCGTGAGCAGCGTGAACACGGCGGCGCCGATCAGCAGCGGGAACCACCCGCCATCGGGAACCTTGATGAGGTTCGCCGACAGCAACGCCGCATCGATGGCGAGCAGCGGCAGGGCAATCAGCACCGCAATCGGCCGCGACCAGTGCCAGACGCGGCGCATCACCACGTAGATAAGCACCGAGTCGATCATCATCGCCATGGTCACGGCGATCCCGTACGCGGCGGCGAGATTGTCGGAGGTCCTGAAACCCAGCACCAGCAAGGTCACGGCAACGAACAGCGTCCAGTTGATGAACGGCACGTAGATCTGCCCGATCTCGCGGTCGGACGTGTGCAGGATCCGCAGGCGCGGGCAGTACCCCATCTGGATGGCCTGGCGGGTGAGCGAGAACGCGCCGCTGATCACCGCCTGCGACGCGATCACGGCCGCCGCCGTGGCCAGAATGATGAGCGGCAGCACCGCCCATTGCGGCGCCATCAGGTAAAACGGGTTCTTGACCGCTGCGGGGTCGCCCAGCAGCAGCGCCCCCTGACCGAAATAGTTGAGCGTCAGCGCCGGCAGCACGACCAGGTACCACGCCCGCCTTATCGGCGGCGCGCCGAAATGTCCCATGTCGGCGTAGAGCGCCTCGGTGCCCGTCACCGCCAGCACCACCGCACCGAGCGCAAAGAACGTCGCCAGCGGGTGCTCGACGATGAAATGGACCGCGTACAGGGGGCTCAGCGCAGCGAGGATTCCGGGGCGCTGCACAATTTGAAAAAGGCCCAGGGCGGCGAGCGCCAGAAACCAGACGACGCACACCGGCCCGAAGAGAGCGCCCACCGAGGCCGTCCCCCGCCGCTGGATCCAGAAGAGGCCCACGAGAATGGCCACGGAAATCGGCACGATGAACGAATGCAACAATGGCGAAAGGACTTCGAGGCCCTCGACCGCGCCCAGAACCGTAACGGCCGGCGTGATCATCCCGTCCCCGTAGAACATCGCCGAGCCGAAGATGCCGAAGCCCACCAGCCACCAGCGCGCCCGCGAATGCTGCTCGACGCCGCGGGAGACCAGCGCCGTCAACGCGAGGATGCCGCCCTCGCCGCGGTTGTCGGCGCGCATGATCAACGTCACGTACTTCAGGGTCACGATGATCATCAACGCCCAGAACAGGATCGACAGCAGCCCGTAGATGTTGTCCTCTGTAGGCGCCACCCCGTGCTCGCCGGAAAACGCCACGCGCAAGGCGTACAACGGAGACGTGCCGATGTCGCCGAACACGACGCCGATGGCGCCGAGCATGAGCGGTGCCATCCGGCGGCCGGCGTTGGGGGGAGAACTCATCGCAAGGGTTGTCGGTCGGGTTCCGGGAATTGCGGAGTGTTACGTGACCGCATCCTCGCCGCGCCGCGCGAAGCGGATATTGAGCTGCTTCAGCTTCCGGTAAAGATGGGTTCGCTCCAGCCCTGCCTTGTCGGCAACGCGGCTCATGTTACTCTGCTCGCGTCCCAGAAGTTGTTCGAAGTAGATGCGCTCGAAGGCCTCGCGCGCCTCGCGCAACGGCATTTCGAAAAACCGCGCCGTGATCTCGGGAGCGACGAGTTGCGCCGCCGGTCCGCCCTCGCCGAGCAAGCGCTTGACCTGATCGGGCGTGATCTCGCCCGAGCCCGGGTTGAGCGCCAGGTTCACGATGACGTTGTGCAGGTGATCGATGTTGCCGGGCCACCACGCATTCGAGAGCGCCGTCAGCGCCGCCGGCTGCATCGCCGACAGCGTCCTGCCGATCGCCTGGTTGGCGTTTTGATGCTGGGCGGCGAGATCCGTCCAGTAACGTTCGATGAGCAGCGGAATGTCGTCTCGTCGCGTGCGCAGCGGCGGCAGGATGATCGCGCCCACCGCCAACGCCGACAGCAGCGCCGCATCGAAACGCCCTTCGGCCGCGAGATTGCCAAGGGCCTCCGCGCTGCTGCAGATCAGCGTCACGTTGGCGCGCGCGAGCCTGGGCAGCAGGAAGGCGAGACCTTTCTGCTCCGCTTTCGAGTACTGGCCGATTTCAGCGCAATACAGGGTTCCGTCCCGCGCCTCGTCGACCATCGCCAGCGGATTGGCGGCGAGGCGCTCGCCCGTCGACAACGTGACGGTCGGTGTGCCGGGAAGCTCGAGGGCGCGCGCGACGGAATCGTGGCCGGTACCGGGTTCGCCCAGGACCAGGACTGGCTTGTGTGCAGCAAGCAGCTTCTCGAGCGCACGCTCGACGTCCCTCACCGGGGCGGAGGACCCCAATGCGGCCAGCGAAACGTGCCGGGGCTCGCGCGCCGATGCGGTCTTGAGTGCCCTCGCCACAGTGCCCAGGAGCTTCTGCAGGCCAATGGGTTTTTCGAGGAAATCGAAAGCACCGATCTTGGTCGCCTCGACGGCGGTTTCGATCGTGCCGTGGCCGGACATCATCACCACCGGCATCGACAGCAGCCCCGCTGCCGCCCACTCGCGCAGCAGCGTCACGCCGTCGGTGTCCGGCATCCAGATGTCCAGCAAGACGAGCGAAGGCTGTTGCCGGGCGCGAATCGCCCGCGCCTCCGTCGCGTTTGAAGCGAGAATCACGCGATAGCCCTCGTCCTGGAGAATTTCGGACAGCAATTCGCGGATGCCGATCTCGTCGTCGACGATCAGTATGTCTTTGGCGGGAGTCATGAATCCTCTTTGCTAAGTACACCGATTCGTAAGTGCGCACACGCAATGAAATCGCGCATTTCGGGTCAGGGCAAGGCGCAAACCGCAGCGATACCTCGTGGTATCGCGAGGATTTGCAACGCTGCCATGGCCCGAAATGCGTGATTTCATGTGTGCGTATTTGCGAATCGGGGTACTAGGCCGCGCGCGGCGCCGGGAAGACCAGCGTGACCTGCCCGCCATTCGGCGAGCGATTGGCAAGCTCGACGCGACCGTGATGCTCCTCGATGATCTTCTTGACGATCGCAAGCCCCAGACCCGTACCTTTCGCCTTGGTCGTCACGTAGGGCTCGAACGCCCGATGCAACACCTCGTCGGAAAACCCGGCGCCCGCGTCACCGAAAGCGAGCGTGGCCTCTTCGGCACGCTGCGACAGCGCGATGTCGAAGCGCGGCGCGGCGGTTTCGGCTTGCGCGTCGATCGCGTTCTGCACGAGATTGTGGATCACCTGACGCAGGCGCGTCGGCTCGCCGCGAATCACCACCGGCGCGGCAGGCAGCGACAACCTAACATGCGGACGCAGATTTTCATACAGCGCGAGCACATCCTGCAACAGGACGCCGAGGTCTACGGATTGCATCCTGCCCGGCCGCGGTTGCCGCGCATAGATCGCGAAATCGTCGACCATCTGCTTCATCGCCGCCACCTGCGCGATGATAGTGCCGGCGCCGCGCCGCAGCGTCTCCTGATCGGAGGCGTCGAGCTTCGGCGCGAGTTTGACTTCGAGACGCTCGGCCGATAGCTGGATCGGGGTCAGCGGATTCTTGATCTCGTGCGCCAGCCGCCGCGCGACCTCGGCCCACGCCGCATCCCGCTGCGCTTGCGCGAGATCGGTCACGTCGTCGAACACGACCACGTAGCCCGCCACAGGATCGACCGGCAGCCGCGAGCCCCGCAGCAGCAGCGTCCGCGTCACGTTGGCCACCGCCAGTTCGGCCTGCTTCTGCCATTGCCCGTCGCGGCTGGTGTGAAAGTTCTGGTTGACGAGTTCGGCGAAGGAGCTCAGCGCGGGCAGCTTGCCGCCCCAATCGGAAAGCACGGCCCCGGTGAGATCGGTGAGCGGCTGCTGCAGAATCACCGCCGCGCTCGCGTTGGCGATGCGAAGGCAATAACGATCGTCGAAGGCCAGCACGCCCGCCGACAGGTTGCCGAGGATGCTCTCGAGGTACGCGCGCGTGGTTTCGATCGCCCGGCGCGATTCTTCGGTCTTCTCCTGCGCCTCGGCAAGCTGTGCGGTCATCGTGTTGAACGACTCGGTAAGCACTCCCAGCTCGTCTTTCGAAGTCACCGGTTGGCGGCGCGAGAAGTCGCCCTGCGCGACCGCTCGCGTTCCCTCGGCAAGGAGTCCCAGCGGCGCGGCGAAGCCCTCCGACAGCACGACGGCCAATCCCAGCGCCGAGGTCAAGGCAAGCAACAGCGTCAGCGTCAGCGTCAACACATAGAGACGCTTCAACGACTGCCGCGAGAACGAGATTTCCTGGTAGTCGCGCCATCCCGCCTGCACTTTTTCCGCATCCTGGGCGAGGCCTCTTGGAACCGGCTCCACCAATTGCAGGAGTCGCAGGGGCTCAAGGCGATCGTCGACGTTGACGGGTATGACGACGCGCGCGATCAGCGTGCCTTCCGGTCCCTGTTCGATCGCGGCAAATGTTTGCTGCATCCTGGCGCGGCGCATCGCCTGCGGCGGCGGAGGCTCGGGCGTGGCGGTCGAATTTCCGGTGCCGGCGACGGCCAGGAGGGCGCCGGAGGGCGTATAGAGCGCCACCTCCGCTGCGCTGACTTGCTCGGCGGCACGGGAAAGGCGAATCGCCATCGGGACGGTGCCGCCTTCCGACAGCGAAAGCGCCATCTGCCCCGCCTTGTTCGTCGTTTCCTTGAGCAGATAGTCGAGCGCGCTGCGCCCGAGATTGAGGCCGCCTTCGAGTGCGCGATCCACGCGCACGTCGAACCAGCTCTCGATGCTCCTGCCGAGGAACTGGAACGAGACGGCGTAGACGAGCGCGCCCGGAAGGACCGCCACCAGCGAGAACAGCAGCACCAGGCGCAGGGCCAGCCGGGAGCCGAACACACCCTTGCGGAACTTGCGCCGCAGCCGCCAGAGCTGATAGCCCACGAGCAGCATCAACAGCACCACCAGCGCCGTGTTGAGCAGCAGCAACAGGTCGTAGCGCCCGGCGAACAGCTTGGTGTTCGCCGACGCCGACGCCAGCAGAACCAGCGAAATGGCCGCGAGGCAGGCGAAGATCAGCAGCAGCCAGCGCACTCCGCGCGAGGGAAACATGCCGCTCACGGCGAGAAGCTCCAGCGATGCCAGTCCGACTGCAGCGACCACTCGCGCGACGTGAGGGCGTTGACCTGAAGCGGCTTGGGCAACTGGTTGCCGTCGAGGCGCAGGCGGACTGCGGCGTCGTACTGCACGCCGGCCACGAGCTGGTCGCGGCGGGCGACCTGGCGCGAGGTGACCCGGGACAGGAACCGCTGCACCTCGTCGAGGCCGCTGAATGGCTGGCCCAGCAGTCCGCTCGACACCCGGTACTGCTGCGTCAGGGCGTTGTAAGCGACGCGATACTGGGTCGAGTATTGCACTGTCTTGTCGTCGAACCAGTACCAGCGCGGGCGCGACAGTTCGAGTTCGAGCACGAAGTAGAGCGGGACGCCCTTCTGCAACGCTTCCTCGAGCGTGGGATTGACCGCCAGCTCGAACTCCGCGTTGAGATAGATGCCTTCGTCCTCGGCACGCAACTCCGCCGCGCGCACGGTGATGGTATCGGCGCGAACCGGGTCCGACGCGACGCCGCTCGCGAGCATGACGATCGCCAGCGCGACCTTGCACCAGCGCCGCAACGCCGCGGCGAAGACGGCGCGGCGGCGGCATTCAAGCAGGTTGGCAACAGGAATCGCGGGGTACATGGCGGGGGAGAGGACGGCGCGCGCCCGGTAGGCACCGAACGGGATCTTGCCTGGGGAACGGGGCCGGTGTGCTGCGGAGGGGCAACGCGCTCTCGAAGGGCGTTACCCCTTGCGGAACAGGGCGTAGAAAAAACCGTCCTGATTGTGGACCGCGCCGGGGAGCGAAGGCAAGAGTTGACCGCCCCGA
>Ga0209254_10006982_pt1 | contig 10415 bp, 7 predicted proteins | sample FrelakmetDIP11DI_FD_187148 | JGI IMG/M metagenome (GOLD analysis project Ga0209254, IMG submission 187148) | Freshwater lake sediment microbial communities from the University of Notre Dame, USA, for methane emissions studies - DIP11 DI (SPAdes)... | ecosystem: Environmental > Aquatic >... | reverse complement strand
CTGCAAACCCGCTCCCAGGACCAGTTCCTTTCCTGGCTGATCCCACAGCTGCCGTCCCAGAAGGATGTTGGCGGTTCGCACTAAGGAACCTGAAACGGATCAGTCCGTCGAACAATTATTTTGCTCAGATCGCATCTTGCTGCGCGCCCTGGTTCAGGTCACGCGAAATAAACAGCCAGGCTACAAGGTTACGAGACTTTCAGACTGTTGAACTATCTGACTAAGGAGGAGATCATGAACGCAACAACGCCATCTCGCCACACCGGGAGAAAAATATGGATTGGGGTCGCCATCACGATCAGTGCGCTGATCCTGCTGCTCAGCGCGGCAGGCGTAGTGGGTGTCTGGGTAGTGCAGAACAAACTGAGCGATGCCTCGGTCAGCCTGCTGCAGTCCGTCTACGATATCTCGGGCGAATTGCGCCAGGCGATCGAGAGAGCTGACCAGGGCATTGGAGAGGTGCGCCAGATCATGGCTGAAGTCTCGCAGATCAGCTCCCAGATCAGCCAAAACGTGGAGGACCAGGGCCTGCTCGCACTGCTCCTGCCGCAAGAACAGGAAGATAAGCTGGTGGCAAGCATGAACTCCGTTCAGGAAACGCTTGGCACCATTCGTGAATTCCTGGCGTCGACCATCGAAATGTACCGCGCCATCAACAGTATACCCTTCGTCAACCTGCCCACGCCGAGCGTGGAACAGATGGAGCAGATCGAGACCACTTTATCTGGAATCCAGGCGGATATCGCTACATTGCAGCAGAATATCCAGGATTTTCGCGCTGGCGCAGCCGACGTGATCAGCCGGGTGACCGAGGCAGCGGATAAAATAACAGCTGGTTTGGACGAGCTGAGCGGCAGGATAGAAAACCTGGATCAGGTTCTGTTAGCGCTTCAGGATTTCTCCGTCCGCATGCAGACGACGCTGCCGACTCTGTTTGTCGTGATGGCCCTGGTGATCAGCCTCTTCCTGGCCTGGGTGACATACACCCAGGTGGAAGTGATTCGCCTTTACGTCCAGCGCTGGAAGCTGCTGGGAGAGACTGAGGCTTTGCTGGTTGAGGCAGTTAACGCAGCAGAGCAAGAACAACCTAAATCAGAGTAACTGCTATTTAGGGTTCTTTCGCTATGCCCGTTCCTGAAATCATCGTAGAGCTGGTCCAGCGCTTTGACCAGCATCGCGCCGCCTACCGCTCGGGCGAGTACAACGAGACGCAACTTCGCCGCGAATTCCTCGATCCCTTCTTCGAGGCTCTCGGCTGGGATGTTTTCAATAAGCAGGGCTATGCCGAAGCCTACAAAGACGTGATCCACGAGGATGCCATCAAGATCGGCGGGGCCACCAAAGCGCCTGACTATGCCTTCCGCATCGGCGGGACGCGCAAGTTCTTCGTCGAAGCCAAGAAGCCCTCCATTAACGTCAAGGAGGCTATCAGCCCGGCTTACCAGTTACATCGCTACGCCTGGAGCGCCGGGCTGCCGCTCTCCATCCTCACCGATTTCGAAGAATTCGCTGTGTACGACTGTCGCCGCAAACCGGATAAGAGCGATACCGCCGCGACCGGGCGGGTGATGTTCCTGACTTATCAAGATTACATAGACCATTGGGACGAGATCGCCAGTGTGTTCTCCCGCCAGGCTGTGCTCAAAGGTTCATTCGATAAATTTGCAGAAGGCGCGAAAGGCAAGCACGGCACAGCCGAGGTGGATGACGCCTTCCTGGCTGAGATCGAGCGCTGGCGCGAGCTTTTGGCGCGCAATATCGCTCTGCGCAACCCGCAGCTCAGCCAGCGCGAGTTGAACTACTCGGTGCAGATGACCATCGACCGGCTCATCTTCCTGCGTATTTGCGAGGACCGCGGCATCGAGTTCTACGGGCAGTTGCAGGCCCTGCTCAACGGGGGCGAGGTATATGCCCGCCTGTGCCAGTTGTTCCGCAAGGCTGATGAGCGCTACAACTCTGGTTTGTTTCATTTTCGCCAGGAGAAGGGACAGGCCGATGCGCCCGACCAGCTGACTCCTGGCCTAGCCATCGACGACCGGCTGCTCAAAGAGATCATCGGCAATCTATATTATCCCGACAGCCCGTACGAGTTCTCGGTGCTGCCCACCGAAATCCTGGGGCAAGTCTACGAGCAATTCCTGGGTAAGGTGATCCACCTGACCCCCGGTCACCAGGCCAGGGTGGAGGATAAGCCCGAAGTCAAGAAGGCTGGCGGGGTGTATTACACGCCCACCTATATCGTCGAGTATATCGTCAGGCACACGCTGGGGGAATTGTTGAAAGACCGGCGTCCTGGCGAGCGCGGCGTCGGGAAAGGCGAGCCGCTGCGCGTGCTGGACCCGGCTTGCGGCTCGGGGTCTTTCTTGTTAGGCGCTTACCAGTACCTGTTGAACTGGTATCGCGATGGCTACTCAGCCGAAGGTGCGGAGAAATGGGCTAAAGGCCGCAAGCCGGTTTTGTATCAGGCCAGCCACGGCGAGTGGAAGCTGACCACCGCCGAGCGCAAGCGCATCCTGCTCGACCATATCTACGGGGTGGACATCGACCCGCAGGCGGTGGAGGTGACCAAGCTCTCACTGCTCCTGAAGGTGCTGGAGGGCGAGAGCGAGAGCAGCCTGGCCCACCAGCTCACCTTCTGGCAGGAGCGCGCCTTGCCGGATTTAAGCCGCAACATCAAATGCGGCAACTCGCTGATCGGGCCGGATTTCTATACCCAGAAAGGATCACAGGCCAGCTTCCTGGGCGGCGAGGAGCAGTATCGCATCAACGCCTTCGACTGGCAGGCTGAGTTTTCGCAGGTGTTCGCGGCGGCGGGGGGATTTGACGCCGTGATTGGCAACCCGCCGTATGTCCGCCAGGAAGGTTTAGGCACGTACAAAGATTATTTCCTTAATCATTACGAAACCTTCCTGTCTAAAGCTGATCTTTATGTGATTTTCTTAGAAAAAGGATTTCGACTTCTTACTAAGAACGGTTGCCTTGGTATGATTGTCTCAAATAAATGGCTTCGAGCAGCTTATGGGCGTCCACTAAGAAATTTCCTAATAAAAGAAGCTTCGATTTCACAGGTCATCGATCTGGCTGGACTGCCCGTATTCGAAAATGCGACAGTTCGGACCATCATAATAATTTATTCAAAAGGGGATGAAGCGCAACCGATATTTCAATACCTATCCCCACCTACGCTCGAAGAATTCCACGTGATTCGCAATGGGGAGAATCTAAAAGCTCTTGTAGATCAAAAATCAGTAACTCTACCGAGTTCTACTCTAAAACCAGATGGTTGGTCATTCATTGATACTGATGTCCAAAAAATCTTCGAACGTCTACACCACAAGGCTCTTCCACTTACAAGCTACATCAAGAACAAGCCGTATTTTGGCATAAAAACGGGCTTAAATAAAGCTTTTATCATTGACCGTCCAACTCGCGACCGACTAGTGTCTCTTGACTCGAAAAACGATGAAATAATCAAACCATTGTTAGGTGGGCGTGATGTGCGTAGATATTCGATGAATTTCAGCGACAAATATCTGATTTGGACTTATATCGGTTTACCAATTGAACTGTACCCAGCTATTCTTGGACACTTAAGACAATTTCAAAATGATCTCGAAAAACGTTGGGATAAAGGAAACTTTTGGTGGGAACTCCGAGCATGTGAATATTACGACAAATTCTTCAAACCCAAAATAATCTACCCCGACATTGCAACCAATTGTAGGTTCTACTTAGATGAAGAAGGTTATTTTGGTTCTAACACAACATACTTTATCCCAAGTGATGATTATTATTTATTAGGGGTCCTGAATTCGAAATTAGCCCAATTCTATTTCGTACAAGTCTGTGCTGGTTTAGAAAGTAGTAATGAAGTCTACTTGCGTTTCTTTGGTCAGTACATTGAGAATTTTCCAGTTCGCAATATCGACACACCAGATCCTGCTAACAAGAATCGCGTTGACAACGTGGTGTCCCTTGTCGAACGTATGCTCAGCCTGCACAAACAACTGGCCGCCGCCAAAACGCCCGCCGAGCAAACCCAGCTGAAGCGCCAGATCGAAACCACCGATCGCCAGATCGACACCCTGGTCTACGAGCTGTACGGGCTGACCGAGGAGGAGATCGAGATAGTGGAGGGCGGGTGAAAGACGTTTGGACCACGAACGCCGCGAAATACCGCGAAAACCACGAAAGGCTCTTTTTGCGACTTTCGTGCCCTTTCGCGAATTTCGTGTTCCAGAGTTCGTTTCCTTCGTGTTCCAACTGCTTATTGATTTCGCTCAACCTGAATAGTCAACGCCTATGACCACTTCCAAGAAAGGTTACGATTTCAGCGATCTCTCATATACAGTCATCGGCGCCTGCCAGGATGTGCAGCGTCAATTGGGCGTTCACTGCATGGAGGTGGATTAACAGCGCGCCCTGGAGCTGGCCTTGAGCAAGCGTGGATTGAGCTGGCGGCGAGAAGTGGAAATTCCCATCGCCTATGAAGGCGTGATCATCACCCGGAGGCGGGTGGATTTTGTCATCGAGCAAGGTGCTGAGCAGCTGATCCTGGAGACCAAAGCCAGCAGCCAGGTCAAGCCGGAGGATGTGGAGCAATGTTTGCTCTACCTGCATCAGGGTAGCTATCGACTGTGCCTGCTGGCGAATTTCGGCGAAAAACCGTTGAAGGTGCGGCGCTTCGTCCACAGCCCTGCCACTAACGATGTCAGGCACATGCAAGATAGCGAATGAAAAACGCTTGGATCAAGAAAGTGACCACGAGAGACACAAAAACGACCACGAAAGTCACGAAAGGATGCGAAAGTCGCAAAAATACCTTTCGCGTCCTTCGCGATGTTTCGTGTATTTCGCGTTCCATGCATCTTAGTTAACGATACAATTACCTCTAATGTTTTCCCCTCAGTTACCGACCACATACCCAGAGCATGCTCCACCCGTATTTCACATGCTGGCAAAGCCCACCGGGGCGACCTGCAACCTGGACTGCGCTTATTGTTTCTTTCTATCTAAAGAGCTGCTTTACCCTGGCAGCCGCTTCCGCATGGCGGATGAGCTACTGGAAACCTATATCCGCCAGCTACTCGAAGCCCACCAGATACCCGAAGTGTACATTGCCTGGCAGGGCGGTGAGCCGACCATGATGGGCGTGGATTTTTTCCGTCGCTCGATCGTGTACCAGGAGAAGTATCGGAAGCCCGGAACAACGATCCTCAACACCATCCAGACCAACGGCACTCTCATCGATGATGAGCTCGCGGCATTCTTTAAAGAACACAACTTCCTGGTTGGGATCAGCATTGACGGGCCGCGCGAGATGCACGATGCTTACCGTTGGGACAAAGGCGGCAAAGGTACTTTCGACAAGGTGATGCGCGGGCTGAGCTACCTGCAAAAGCATGGGGTAGACTACAATGCCCTGACCACCCTGCACCGCGCCAACGCCGATCACCCTGTAGAGGTATACCGCTTCTTGCGGGATGACTGCAAAGCCCAGTTCATCCAGTTTATCCCGATCATTGAGCGCTTCGATCAGAGTGTACCGGGCAGTTTCGGGCAGGACGGGGTCCCTGACGAGGCGGGCGGCGAGGCTAAGAAACACTCCTGGCGGGACCGCCCGCTGTATACCCAGATAGGTGATCAGGTCACCGAGCGATCGATCACTGCTGAGCAGTATGGCAACTTCCTGGTTGGCGTGTTCGAGGAATGGGTGCGACACGATGTCGCCAAGGTCTATGTGCAGATGTTTGATGTCGCTCTGGCCAACTGGTACGGCGAACCGCCCGGGTTGTGCATCCATTCCAAGACCTGTGGGGCTGCCCTGGCGATGGAGCACAACGGTGATCTTTACTCCTGTGATCACTTCGTTGAGCCCAGGTATAAATTGGGCAATATTGCAGAGACGCACATGATCGAGCTGATCGCCTCCCCTCAGCAGCAGAAATTCGGTCAGGACAAGTTTGACAGCCTGCCACGCTACTGCCGGGAATGTGATGTACGTTTTGCCTGTCATGGCGGCTGCCCCAAGGACCGCTTTATCCACACACCAGACGGCGAGGCGGGCTTGAATTACCTGTGCGCCGGATACAAGATCTTTTTCCATCATATCGACCGCCCGATGCGCGTGATGTGCGATCTGCTCCGCCAGGACCGCGCCCCGGCTGAGATCATGTTCCTGTACGCACAGGAAGATGCCCAAAAACAATCAGCTCCATCTGGAGCAGCAAAAAAGCCCGGGCGCCAGCGCCACCGTCACCAATAAACGGCATCGCGGAATTCTTGGGTGTTATCCGCAGGTAAGTCTCCCAATAAACACCCTGATCTTATTCAGAATTGAAGGTGGAAAAGGAAAATGAAAACTCTCAGGCAGATCCTCAGATTCTTCATCAGGCTTTTGGTGGTCTGGTTTGTCGACACGATCTCGCTGCTGGTGACCGCCTGGCTTTTGCCCGGAGTGAACCTCAGCGCAGTTGGAGACACCCCCGCTTTTGTCGTAGCTACCGCGGCGGCTTTTCTGCTGGGCATCGTTAATTTCATCATTCGCCCGATACTCTTATTAGTCGCCTTGCCGCTGGGATGGATGGTCCTTTTCTTGGCTGGCTTCTTTATTAACGGTGTGGTTCTATTGATCACGGCTTCGCTTCTACCTGGCCTGGAGGTCACCAGCTTTTGGTATGCATTCCTGGGCGGCCTGATTCTGTCGCTGATCAATACCATTCTCACCACGCTGTTGGCGCTTGACGACACCGAATCATTTTACGAGAACCTGGTGCAGCGCCGGGCTACCCGTTTGACTGGAGAGATTGAACAAGGGGAGGGTCGCGGCATCGTGATGCTGGAGGTGGATGGTTTGAGCTACCCGCGCATCCGGAAAGCCATCTCCGATGGCTATATGCCGACCCTGAAAAAAATGATGGATGAAGAAGGTTACCAGCTCTCTCGGGTCGACTGTGGGGTGCCGCCTACCACGCCAGCCTGCCAGGCGGGCATCCTGCAGGGCAATAACACCAATATCCCCGCCTTCCGCTGGCTGGATAAGAAGACCGGCCGCATCCTGGCTGGTGGCCAGGCCGCTGCGGAGATCGAACCAATCCTGTCCGATGGCAACGGTTTGTTGCGCGGCGGCTCCAGCATCGGCAACATGTTCAGCGGCGATGCCGCCACCTCGATCCTGACTTTTTCTAAGATTCGCGCCGGCACCCCGGAGGACAAGAAGCAGCGCGCCCGGGATATGTACCTGCTGATGCGCGATCCATATTTCTTTACCCGCGTCCTGGTGCTGTATTTTGCCGATGTCGGCTTGGAGCTTTGGCAGGGCTGGCAGCAGAGACGCAAGGATGTCAAGCCGCGCATGAACCGCCTGCACAATGGTTATCCTTTCCTGCGGTCAGCCGTCAATGTTTTCCTGCGCGACATCGGCACCTACTTTACCATGCTGGATATCATCCGCGGCGTCCCGGCTATCTATACCTTGTACGCTGGGTACGATGAGGTCGCCCACCATTCCGGCCCCTATTCGCCTGACACTAACCTTACCTTACGCCAGTTCGACAGGCAGGTGGCGCGTATCAAGCAGGTCATCGATACGAAAGCCAAACGACCGTACGAGCTGTTGCTCCTGTCTGATCACGGCCAATCTTTCGGCGCGACTTTCGAGCAGCGCTACGGCATCAGTATTTTGGAATTCATCCAGCAACAGTTGCCACAGGGCACCAGCATGGCCGGGACGGGCGGCGGCGATGACGGCACGATTGGTGTTTCCGCCATGATGGATGAAATGAAGAATATGCAGGATCAGGAGCAGGCTGGCAGAGTCGGCCGGGCGGTGATGAACCAGACGCAGCGCGTAATGGAGCGTAATTTGGCGCAACAGCCCTCCATGCAGGAAGTCAAGCCCGCCAAGGTTACCTTCAGCTACGGCGGTAATGGCGGCCTGGTTTATTTTGATCTGTTCCCGCGCAAGATCACCTTGAATGAGCTGAACACGGCTTACCCCGGGTTGGTTGATAAGGTAGTGCAGCATGAAGGCATTGGCTTCGTGATTGCCTATGAAGACGATTACACGCCGGTTGCCTTCGGCAAGGGAGGCGCCCGCAACCTGGTCACCGGAGATGTGGTTGGGGAAGACCCGCTGCTTCCCTACGGCGATGTGGCGCTGCGCACCTGGCAGTTGCGCCGCATGGCAGAATTTGAGAACTCCGGTGACCTGATCCTGAACAGCACCCTCTATCCGGATGGGACCGTGGCTGCCCTGGAAGAGCTGATCGGCAACCACGGCGGCCTGGGCGGCGAGCAGACGGATGCTTACCTGTTCCACCCCGGCGATATGGTGGTGCCTGAGACGCGCAACTCGTTTGAGTTTAAGGCGATGCTGGACTCCCGGCGAGGGCTACCCGGGGTTGCTGCAAAACCATTGCGTGCAACTGAGCCGCAGGTCAATCCCTGGGCGTTCTCCACCCTGTTGCAAGGCCTCAGCCAGGTCGGCAAGTGGTTGGGGCACGCTGCCCGCACCCTGACCCTGGATGGCGAGAATTACCGGGAGATAGCCAGGGATGCTTATATGACTGCTCCGGCATTGCTGATCGTCTTGCTGATGACGATCTTACGAATGGTCAATCAATCTGGCGGATTTAGTTGGGTGGGATTGGTTGGCTATCTGGCAGCCTGGCTTGTGGCAATGATTCTCATGCAAATGGCAGCGCGCATTCTACGCGGCAAGGCGGAGTTTCACCAAACTTTGCGCGTGGCAGGATTCGCTCAAACAGCGTTTATTTTTGAGCTGCTCGGTTTTCTACCGGTCATTGGACCATTGGCGCGCATCTTGGCGACGGTGCTGAATTTAGTGGGAGTCTGGATCGGCATTGCCACAGCGAATGAGTTGAAAGGCTGGCGCAGCATTATCTTACCCGTGATTTATCTGGTAGTGTTTGTGGTCGGCGCAGTATTCATCGTGGCAGTCATTAAAGGGACCGGATTTGCATTGCAAAGCCTGCTGGCCGATATCGGCTGGACACCCAAACCATGAGTGGATCAGTAAGTTGGATTACCCGGAGCTCAACCTAATCATCGGACTGGCGCTGGCGATTACCCTTGGGGTAACTGTTAGCCTGCAAGCCCTGCTGAATCGCCAGGAGTACCCGCCCGTTGTAAAAAGCCTGCTAAAAGCGCTGGTTATATTTGGGTTGATCGTCGCCGGCTACGCGTTTGCGCTGTTGTTTCCAACACTACCTACATTATATAAAGCTATTCTAGTGTTTGCCATGCTGGTGATCGCCGGCTTGGCTTTCCTGGCAGTTATCTGGCTAAGGCGCATAAGTCTCTCCCAACTGCAGCGCGGGGTATTAATGGCTCTGCTGGTAGCCGCAATCGGTTTGAATTACTGGCTGGTGATCGTCCTTATCCGCAGCCTGCTCCCGGTTATTGCGGCCGTCCTGGCGCTGAATCCTCCACCCCTCAATCTCAAACCTCATTACACCACGGTGATGGCATTATGTCTGAACATCGATCTGTGTTAATCACGGGCGCCTCGACCGGCATCGGCCAGGCATGCGCCCTGCAAATGGACCGGCTGGGCTGGCGGGTATTCGCCGGGGTGCGTCGCGAGGCGGATGCTGCTGCCTTGCGGGCTGCGGCCTCGCCCAATCTGGAGCCGCTCATTCTGGATGTGACCCAGGCTGAGCAGATCGCCGCCGCGGCGGAGCGGGTGACCGGCCTGGTGGGGGAGGGCGGATTACAGGGGCTGGTCAACAACGCCGGGATATCCATTGCCGGGCCGCTCGAGTTCGTCCCATTGGAGCTTTGGCGCCGCCAGCTTGAGGTGAACGTGTTGGGGCAGGTTTGCGTGATCCAGGCCTTCCTTCCGCTGCTGCGCCGGGCTGGCGGGCGGATCATCAATATGAGCTCTACCAGTGGCCTGAACGCCATGCCTGCCGCGGGTCCTTACGACGCCTCGAAGTTTGCCCTGGAGGCGCTGTCTGACTCGCTGCGCGTCGAGCTGCGCCGCCAGGGAATAAAAGTCATCGTAGTCGAGCCTGGCACCATCATTACTCCCATCTGGGAGCGCTCGCTGGCGGTGGCTGATGCCTGGTTGGCTGAGGCGCCGCCGGCCATGTTCGACCTGTATGGTGATTACTTACCTATTCTGCGCGAGTGGGCGTTATCCGCTGACAAGCGCGGCTTGCCAGTGGAGCGGGTCAGCGAGGCAGTGGCGCGTGCCCTGACTGTACCAAATCCCAAGGCGCGTTACCTGATTGTGGGTTACCCGCGCCTGTACGTCTATCTAATGCGTCTGGCACCGACAGGATTGCGCGACCGCGTGATCGCCCGCCGCATGGGGATTGAATAAATGGATGTCATATCCCGCACATGACAATCTTCCTTGAAATTGTGAAGGATGTCACATTTTGATTGAT
>Ga0209254_10006981_pt1 | contig 10416 bp, 8 predicted proteins | sample FrelakmetDIP11DI_FD_187148 | JGI IMG/M metagenome (GOLD analysis project Ga0209254, IMG submission 187148) | Freshwater lake sediment microbial communities from the University of Notre Dame, USA, for methane emissions studies - DIP11 DI (SPAdes)... | ecosystem: Environmental > Aquatic >... | reverse complement strand
GAAATGTCGCTGTCCGCAGCAGGGGCGAAAGGTGCACCGCGATACGGCGGGGGCTACAATACAAGGCCCGAAACCAGTGCGCGCATCCGTGGCCTACCCGAGAAAGCACCTCTTCTTCGCGCTCATCATGCTTCACGCCGAGTCGGGCAATGCGCTGGACCTTCTCCAAGCCTACGAGCTTGCGCTGGAGCGAGATCCCAATTATCGCGCCGCCGAAGCGAATCGCAACGCGATCCTGCAGACCAAGCCGCAGAGCATCGCGCAACTGCTGCCCACCATCGCCTTTACGGGCACCCTGGACCGCAACGCCCTCAAGGTCAAGTCGACGCCGATCATTCTGCAGAGAAATCAGAACGTCGGTTTCTGGGACAGCACCATGAGGGTGCAACTGACGCAGCCGATCTATCGTCATGAACTCTGGGTGCAACTGAGTCAAGCTGACAATCAGGTTGCGGCCGCGGAGGCACAGTTCGCGGCGGAAGAGCAGAACGTTACCTTACGCGCCGCCAGGGCCTACTTCGACGTGCTCCTCGCGGAAGCTAACCTGAGCTTCGCTCAGGCGGAGAAGGTCTCGACGGAGAGACAGTTCGAACAGGCCAAAGCCCGCTTCGAAGTTGGCTTGATCGCCATCACCGACGTCAAGGTAGCAGAATCGGCCTTCGATGCCGTCGTCGCCCGTGTCATAGCCGCCGAGAACGACTGGGAGAATGCCAAGGAGGCTCTCAAGGAGATCATCGGCGAATACGACGAAGACCTGGCCAAGCTTCAGGCCAACATTCCGCTAGGCCGGCCGGAGCCGGACAACATCGAGAAGTGGCACGAACTCGGACAGGAGAACAATCTCTTGATCACGGTCGCTTCCAACCAGGCCGAACTGGCCAAGAAGGGGATCGATCTTCAGTTTGCCGGACACATGCCAACGCTGGATATGGTCGGGAGCGTCGATTTCATCGACACCAACCGCCCTTTTGGTATTAATACCGAAGGTCAGCGCATTGGTGCGCAACTGAACATCCCGATTTTCTCAGGCGGTGGTGTGAATGCCAGAGTGGATCAGGCGCGTTTTCAGTTCGAAGCGGCGAACGAACAACTCGACGCACAACGACGCTCCGTCAAGTTGCAGGTGAAGAACTCTTTTCGAAAGATAATTGCAGCAATCGGTCAAATACATGCCCTCCAGACAGCCATCGGCTCGTCGCAGACCGCTCTGGAGGCGGAACAAGCCGGCTTCGAAGTCGGCACGCGCACCATGGTCGATGTCTTGGTCGTTCTCCGGAATCTGTATGCCAACAAACGCGACTACGCCAAGGTCGTTTACGACTACATCCTGAGCAGCTTGACCTTGAAGCAGGCGGCGAGCCTGCTCGGAAGGCAGGACGTTGAAACGGTGAACCGCTGGTTGACGTCAGCGGCGTCGAAAGAACTCCTGTCGGATACGGAGGCCGAAACGAACGCGTCCCCAAGCGGATCGATCAGGAACGTTGAACCCGCGCAACCATCCGCCGATCGGGCGAGGCCGCGGCACCGGGAGCAGACCCAACCCAGGTAAGGAAAACGGTGAAACTGGGGGAGAAGCGAGGCCGTTCAGACAAAAGGGCGCAACACGCAGAGAATGCAATAGTAGAGCCTTCTGGCATGGAAAGGGGGCGAAGGCGCAGTTGTTTGCGGCCTAATCCGAATGTTGGGCTTCACTCCGTTCAGCCCAACCTACGTATTCCGGCATCCCCAGAGCGGGGGGACGGAATTCATGCAGTTGATTTCAGACCGATGGCTGAACTCATCAACCATTAGTAGTGCACACGCAGGAGTCCTTAGGCCATGAAAGATCTTGTCCGCCTCAACTTCTATCTGTCCGTTTGGCTGTCGATCGTGGGCGGGATCTTCCTTTTCAACTACCCGGACTTCATCGTCGCGGATCCCGAAGGCCTGTTCGGGCCGTTGCGGAACAATCTTCTGTTTTCCGCGCTGATCCTGTCGATCAATCAACTCATTCTCTGGTTCGCCCGCTATAGCCGCGGAAGTTCTGCGGAGGCCTTGTTGATGGGCTTGCTATTCCTCTTGGTCGGCAGCGGCCTCGAATTTTACGGAAGAATCAACGGGATACCGGTAAACAGTGTGTGCTCGTTGATTGCGTTCTACATCGGTGGTTCCCACTGTCTGTTCTTCTGGTTTCGCTTTAGCACGCTTGAAAAGTGATGACGTCTTCTCCTCTATCAAAGATAATTCCGCCATCTTAGCTGCTCGCCGAACTTAATCGGCGTTACATCCAATAGGAACTACCCATGAGCGACACTCCTACAAAGGGCTGGTTGGAAGATATCCGTCACGCCGGGGAACGGGCTTGGGAGAAATCGAGGGATGCGCTGCAAAAGGCGCGGAAGAAACCCGAGATGGAGGTCAATCCGCCGCGCGGAAATGGCGATCGGCTGCCGTCTCGCAATACCATCATCCTCTACGTCCTCTTGGCGCTCGGGGCGATCTATCTGGCCAGGGGCTATCAGGAAGTCCGGCAGGAGGAGATCCCCTACAGCGAGTTCTTGAAGCTGGTCGAAGCGCAACAAGTCAGCGACGTCGTGGTTACCGAACAGATCATATCCGGCACGCTGAAACCCACGTCTCCCGGCAAGGAACCGCAGCACTTCATCACCGTCCCGCTCTGGAACAGCGACCTGGCGAAGTCGCTCGAAACCAAGAATGTGAAGTACACCGTCCGCTACGGCGGTAACTGGCTCGGCAATTTCCTTCTCAGCTGGGTGCTGCCGTTTGCTTTCCTTTTCGTCGTATGGAGTTGGATGGCGCGACGGTTCACGGGCGGAAGGGACCTTCTGAACATCGGCCGCAACCGTGTCCGTATCCACGCGGACACGACACAGAAGGTGTCCTTCCGCGATGTCGCGGGGGCCGACGAAGCCAAACAAGAACTCAGCGAGACTATCGAGTTTCTCAAGGAGCCCTCCCGAATCCAGCGCCTGGGCGGGCGCATGCCGAAAGGGCTGTTGCTCGTCGGTCCCCCGGGAACGGGAAAAACGCTGCTGGCACGTGCCGTTGCCGGCGAGGCCGGAGTGCCGTTCTTCAACATCAGCGGCTCTGAGTTCATCGAAATGTTCGTCGGCGTAGGCGCGTCAAGGGTCCGCGACCTGTTCGAGCAATCCCGGCAAAAGGCACCCTGTATCATTTTCATCGACGAACTCGACGCCATTGGCCGGTCTCGAGGCGGACCGATGGTGATGGGCGGTCACGATGAGCGGGAGCAGACGCTCAATCAGTTGCTGACCGAGATGGATGGTTTCGATCCGTCCACCGGTGTGGTGGTGATGGCCGCGACCAACAGACCCGAAATTTTGGACAAGGCTCTGCTTCGGTCCGGCCGATTCGATCGGCAGATTGTCGTCGACAAACCGAGCCTCGAGGATCGCGTCGCGATCTTGAAGCTGCACACCCACGCGATAAAACTGGGACCCGATATCAGTCTCCGAGTCGTCGCTCAGCGCACACCGGGGCTCGTCGGTGCGGATCTTGCCAACATCGCAAACGAGGCAGCGATCATCGCCGTTCGCGATGATGCGAACGAAGTCGCCATGAAACACTTCGAAGCGGCGATCGACCGTGTCCTGGCGGGGCCCGAAAAGAAGAGCCGCACCCTCACGGAACGGGAAAAGCGGCGCGTTGCCTACCATGAATCTGGGCATGCCTTGGTCGCACAAACCGTCCCGACCGGAGAGCCGGTCCACAAGGTCTCGATCATTCCGCGCGGCGCGGCGGCGCTCGGCTACACGCTCCAGCTTCCGGTGGAGGAAAAGTTTCTATCCACAGAGCATGAACTCAAGGACCAGATCGCCATTCTGCTCGGTGGTCGAACCGCTGAGGAAATCGTTTTTGGCGACGTGTCGAGCGGTGCGCAAAATGATCTCGAAAAGGCCTCCGAGATCGCCCGCGTCATGGTCTGTCAGCTGGGAATGAGCAAGGTCCTGGGCCCCTTGACGTATGGCCGGAGGCAACGGCTGGCTTATCTGAATGTCGAATCCGCCGAGGAACGGAATTTCAGTGAAGAAACGGCGCGGATGATCGATTCCGAAGTAAAGGGGATCGTGGAGGAAGGACAGCAACGCGCCCAGGAGATTCTAGTACGAAGCCGTTCAACACTCGATGAGATCGCAACACTGTTGCAGGAGAAAGAGGTGGTCAGCGGTGAGGAAATCAAGAAGATCATCCTGGCCGGAAAAACGGCTTGACGGCTGGGTCTGCGGAAGGCCCGATCGCCGCCAGGGCCATTCGGCCCCCCGTCACCCCGACAGGGATTGCCGGGGTCCCCGTCACAGGGACGTGTCGAGACCGGTTCTTTCCGTATACCGTAGCCCACCGAAGTGCGGTGGGCGATACGTTGGACGCGGACCCGCGGGCTGCGACGCGCATCAAGCTTGGAGCGCAATGATGGCACGAGAGCTGAAGGTTGCGCATGTGCGCAGCAGTGATGTTGGGCATGGGTACATGCCCAACCTACTGGATCTTGGAGCGCAATGATGGCACGAGAGCTGTAGGTTGGGCATGAGCGCAGCGTTGCCCAACATTCCGGCGGCGGCCAAGATCATATCAACGGGTCCACTGGAAATTGGAAAAAGCGGACCTCCTTTACTCAGGACACTTCAATGACCCTCGCCAGCGACGAGTTATCCCCTGCCGAAGCCGACCAGTTGCGTTGGGCACACGAGCACCTCGAGCATCCTTCCCTCGCAGCACGTCTCAGCAGCGTCGTGGGTGTTCCGATCGAACGCGCCCTGAAAATGCTCCCGCAAAGTTGGTATCGCGCGATCCACGTGGGGGCGGGCCGAAGTATCGAGCGCGCTGCGAATGTTGCCATCGGAACCTTGGGCAAGGATCAGGCCGCTTGGGCGCAGGAGAACCACCATAAGATCCTGGCGGCGGCGACCGGTGCCGTCGGCGGCTTCGTCGGCCCACTCGGACTGTTGGTCGAACTACCCATCATCACCGTTCTCATGCTGCGCTCCATTGCTGGGATTGCACACCGCGAGGGTGAAGACCTGAGCACAATTGACGCCCGGTTCGCTTGCGTGGAAGTTTTCGGGCTGGGTGCACGCTCTCGGGACGACGACGGTGCAGAGACCGGTTACTATGGCTTGCGGAGTACCCTCGCGTTTCACTTCGGCGGCGCTCTGACCTACTCGTCGGTCGCGCCGAAGAACCTCCCGAGCGGCATGGAGTTCCTGCGAGGCATCGCTTCCCGGTTCGGTGTCGTCGTTTCGGACGAGGTTGCCGCGCGTCTGCTTCCGGCGGTCGGTGCCGTCGGCGGCGCGCTGGTGAACGTGGTCTTTATGCAGCACTTCCAGGACGTAGCCAAGGGCCACTTCATCGTTCGCCGGCTGGAGCGCAAGCACGGCTCCGATGTCATTCGGATCGCCTATGACCAGATTTCCCGCCGCGAAGAGGATATCGCGAGGGAATACAGCCCCCTGGAAGGCTGGTAAGCCCTGGCAATCTCACGTGTGATCTGGTTGGTTCCGGGTGACCGCCACGCCTCGCCTATTGCTCAGGAACACGTAGGGCCTTGCTTGTTGATGGCGTGCCGAGTTCTCTGGCGCACGGCCGCCCCGCGTCAACTCGCTTGCGGTGGTGGAACTTCCTCCAGCACTCCGTCCACGTCCGCACAGAGTACCTCACCGGGATCGTACACGGGTTGGGGCAGCTGCTCCCAGTTAGATTCCCAGTCGAAACGGGGCAGACGGGTGAACGCTTGGCGAATACCCTCGGCCCAGTTCTTTCGCATTGCGGTGTAGAACTGACAAGTCGGCTCTAAGTTGAGGTAGTGGCTGATGCGGAAGGTGTTCCGACGATAAATGGCGAGCTCTAGCGGAGGACCCACGGAGATATTGCTGCGCATGGTGGAATCCAGCGACACCAGCGCACACCGCGCAGCGTCCTCCAGCGTCGTGGCGGCACCAATCATCCGATCGAGAATGGGCTTTCCGTATTTCGTTTCGCCGATCTGCAGATAGGGCGTATCCGGGGCCACGGTGATGTAATTGCCCTGCGGATAAATCAGCATAATTTCCGGGTCCTTTCCCGCGATCTGCCCGCCCAGAATAAAGCTCGCTTCACCGCTAAAGCCGCAGCGCTGCATCGCCGAGTGATGCTGCTCCTGCACCCGCACGCTAATACCCCCGACATAGTTCGCAACATCGAAGATGTAATCCATCGTCGTCAGATTGAACTCGGCTGCAGGATCCTCGAGATCCCGGCGAATCTGATTGAGCACAGACTGTGTCGTGGCCAAGCTACCTGCGGCCAACAAGACCAGCAATCGATTCCCGTTCAGTTCGAACCGGTGCATCTTGCTGTAAACGCTGGCGTAATCGACGCCTGCATGGGTCCGGGAGTCGGATGCGAAGATGAGCCCGTCGTCTACTTTGATCGCGAGGCAGTAGGTCATGGTGGTGCATTTTCCTCCGATAATCGATCAATCCCCGGCGTAACAGATTCCTCAATTGTGGAGCTGGGAACCGCGACCGCAACAGTCTTACATGCTAGCACCTTCCCGCGCGGGGGCCGACGGATAGGTCGGACGCGAGTCGCCAGCGGGCACACGCGGAAGCGTGGATCGGGGTTGCCCGGTCTTGAGACCTCACTCAGCGAATAGCGTGCCGGAACCGATCGATTGCCCGGGCTGCCTCCTTGCTCAGCATATCGACGGTCCGGCTCAGCGCCATCGCGCCGGTAACCTCGCCGCCTTCGCCGACCGGGACCCTGTAGAGCGATTTCTTGGCCGACAGCAGTCCCTCCTTACCGTAAAGTTCCCATCGCGCATCGAGCTTTGCGATACCCGTCTCGGTCAGGTGAAACTCATTCACTCTCATGGTTACTTTGAAGTCCACGTCCTGAGTGCGAGGCCAAGGATGCAACAGCACACGATCGCTGGGAAGGCGCGCCGCCAGATCTTCTGTAAACACCCGGGCAAAATTGTCGCCCAGATCCTCAGCCCACCGCTGGTTCTCCTGAAGCACGAATTTCCCTCCCGGTTGCGCCACGATCACTTGCGGACGGTTGAGATAGCGCGGGAACCGAATCGGGCCGACCCCGATCACGCGCGAACCCAGCCCTTCCCCGCCACCTGCGCGAGCCACCGCGAGTGGTTCCAACAAGAAAAAATCGGGCTGGGGTTGTTTCCCAATACAGCCGCTCAGGCTCGCCAGAACGACCAGCGCCGGAAGCAATCGAAAACATGACATGGTCGCTGTTCCCTCGTCGGCTGACACTTCAAGGCTTTCCGAAAATCACCGAATTCGGATTGCGTTCGAGATAATCTGCAAGGTCACGCACCGCGCGCGCGGTCTCCCGAAGCTCGACGATCGCCTGATCCAGATTGGAGTCGGGAGCGGTGAACGTCTCCGCCGAGTCCAAGGTCCCCTGCAGTTTCTTCATGCTCTCATCGGCCGTCGTCAACGCCTTCTGCGCCATCGCCAGCGCGGAGTCGGTGTTCTTGACGAGCGGCTTCATTTCCTGGCGGAAATCCCTGATCAATCCTCTTAGCTCCGTCGTGCTGCTCAGAAAACCGTTGGTCAAAGGGTCGACTTTCTGATTGAGCCTTTCCGTCAAAGCACGCGCTCCTTGCAAAGCTGACGCCAACTCCCTTCTTGCGGCCTTGAGATCCTCGGAGCCGGTGAACTCTCGCACATGTTCCAAAGTGGCGGTTAGATCTCCCAAAATCTTATCGAAGGGAATCTTCCGAAACTGACGAGCGGCCTCGTCCAGGGTATTGCGCAACTCCTCCGTCCGGGTTGGCATGCTGGGAATTTCCATACGGCCCTCATGTTCGCGGCCAACCAGATGAACGGATTCTCCTGGGTAGAAATTCAAATCGACGTACAGTCTTCCGGTGAGAAAACTCTGCATTTCTAAGCGGGCGCGCAGTCCAGCATCGATCAGTTTCTGGAGGTTTTGCCGGCGTTTTTCCCGGCTGAACGCAGGCTTCAGCTCTCCCCCCCGCAGACCGTGCACGGTTCCAAAGTCCAACTCGATCACGACAGGTTTCAGGACCGTCGTGGTCTCGCTATCGAGCATGATGTCGATGTACTTCACTGTGCCGATTTGGACCCCTTGCATCGAAACCGGCGCCCCGGCCATTAGGCCATTGAGGGAAGAGTCAAAGTAAACAACGTACTGTGCCTTTGGCTTAAAAAAGCCTGTCCCTCCAAACACGAAAATCCCGGCGATGAACAGAGCCAAACCGCCCAGCACAAAACCACCGATCGCCATCGGGTTGACCGGCTTACTCATGCGAAGGAGGACCCCGATTCCGTAGGGGTTGCCAGACGAGACTTCGGGTGACCGCGGGTAAGGAAGTTCAGCACACGCGGGTCATCCGTCTCGGCGAGCAGCTTCTTGGGATCCCCCGCAGCGATCATGGTCTTACTCTCGGAATCGAGAAAGATCGAATCGTTGGCGATGGCAAAAATACTGGCCAGCTCATGGGAGACGACAACGATGGTTGCGCCCAGGCTGTCTCGAAGGCTCAAGATGAGATCATCCAGCAGCTTGGCACTGATCGGATCCAGTCCGGCGGAAGGTTCGTCGAAATAAAGGATATCAGGATCAAGCGCCATCGCGCGGGCCAAGCCTGCGCGTTTTTGCATGCCCCCGCTGATCTCGGATGGGTAGTAATCCTCGAAGCCGGCAAGCCCGACTAGCGCGAGCTTAAGCGAGGCGATTTCCCTCATTTCCGCTTGGCTCAGATCGGAGAACTCGCCCAAGGGCAAAACGATATTCTCCGCCAAGGTCATCGAGCTCCATAACGCACCGCTCTGAAACAGGATCCCGGTATTGCGCAGGATCTGCTCCCGCTCCGAGGCCGTCCCTTGCCACAGACTTCGTGTCCCATAGAACACATCGCCCTTCGCCGGCCGCTGCAGACCGATCATGTGTCGCAACAAGGTACTCTTTCCGCAACCGCTGCCCCCCATGACGATAAAGATATCGCCACGGTTTACCTTGAAGTTCAGATCCTCTTGGATCAGGAAACTACCGAACGCCATCGTGAGATCGTTCACCACGATGCACGGCTCCGGTCCGTTGTCCACCGCATTGGCCATGTACATTTAAAGGTGCAGTCGGTTGAGGATCAACGTCATGACGGCATCGGACACGACAATTAACACAATGCTCGTAACCACTGCCGAGGTTGCTGCGGAGCCGACCGCCGAGGCGCTCCTGCCACACTGCAGGCCCCGCATACAGCCGGCGATGGCGATAAGCACGCCGAATACCGCTCCCTTGCACAGGCCGATGATGAAGTGCCTGACGTGGACCGCGCGCAGGGTCTCGTTCACGTATTCCGTCAGAGAAATGTCGAAGACGCTGGTGGCGACGATCGCGCCACCCAGGATTCCCATCAGTATCGAGTACAGGCAGAGTATCGGCATCATCGAGATCAACGCCAACATCCGTGGTAGCACCAGGAAATCGAAAGTCGAGATACCCATGACCTTCAGGGCGTCGATTTCGTCGTTGACGTTCATCGTGCCCAACTGTGCCGCGAACGCCGCACCGGTGCGACCCGAGACGATAATGGCCGTCATCAAAGCACCCATCTCGCGTGCCATACCGAGCCCCACGAGGTCGGCGATGTAGACCTGGGCGCCAAACATCTGTAACTGCACGGCACCTACGAAGGCGAGAATCAACCCGACCAACACACTGATCAACGAGACGATCGGGAAGGCCATCGCCCCGCATTCTTGAACAACCTGCAGCAGGTCGACGCGGCGAAAGCGGGCTCTTCCCATTAGCCAAGCCCCAACACTCAGCGTCGCCTCTCCGACGAATTCCACGAATCCTTTGAAGTCCTCGAAAATTTCGAGAACGCTGGAGCCAAACTGGGCCAGCATGGGTATCCGCTTCTCGTCACGGCGCGCTCCCGCCCGCTCCGGAACCGCATAAGCCAGTCGCAACAGTTCCTGAACGTGTCCGGGCAATTCCGTGGTATCGACCGGGAGCCCCCGTTCCTTACCCCGATCGATGATCTTGGTGAGCTGCGTCAGAAACCGGCTGTCCCACTCGCCCAGGTTCCCCGCCAGCAAGCGCACCTGTCTGACAGCGCGGGAGTCCAACTGCTGCAGCACGCCACTCATGTCTGGCAGAGCAGCGCCGACTTTCCAGTCGCCGCTGAATACGATCTCCAGTTCGGCGTCGCCCACAAATTGGTAGTTCAACCCACGGGACTCAGCTTGACCGTTCATGATCCTGGTAAAACGGCTCTCTTAAGGGACGAGCACGTGGGTATTGGAACAGCTTGATAACAAACCATGACCGCGTTTCCGGACTTGGCGATCCGTACCTACAGGTCTTTTAGTTTACGGAAAAACGGGAGGATCATTGTCACAATTGGCGTGGTGTCCTAACTCCCCT
>Ga0209254_10006980_pt1 | contig 10416 bp, 13 predicted proteins | sample FrelakmetDIP11DI_FD_187148 | JGI IMG/M metagenome (GOLD analysis project Ga0209254, IMG submission 187148) | Freshwater lake sediment microbial communities from the University of Notre Dame, USA, for methane emissions studies - DIP11 DI (SPAdes)... | ecosystem: Environmental > Aquatic >... | reverse complement strand
GCAAGGGCGCCCTGCTGGCCCAGGTTCTGGCCCAGGAAATAGTAGGCGTCCCGGTAGTCCGGCGTTTTCTGGATGACGGCGGTGTAGAGGGCGACCGCCTCCGATGGACGGCCGAGTTCCTGCTGGGTGCGGCCCAGGTAGAAGAGCGTGTCGGAGTCTTCCGGGATCATGCCGCGGGCGCTTTCCAGCGTGCTCAGCGCCGACTCGAGCTGGCCGCCCATGAAATAAACCTTGCCGAGGTCGCGCAGCATGTAGGGGTTGAACGCGTTGCGGGAGAGAACCGTCTTGAGCTGGGCGATCGCTTCCGTCGTCCGGTTGGCCCGCGCCAGGATCAGGCCGTAGCGGTAGCGCGCCAGGGTATTCCCCGGTTCGCGCTGCAGGATCTGCTCCAGCCGCGCCAGTTCGGAGGTCGCGTCGTTGTATTCCACCGTCAGCCGGGTCAGAAGACGCTCGAACTCGGCGGGGTCAAGCTTTTTCGGGGGCGAAGCGCTCGCCTTGTGGTCCTCGATCCAGGAGCCCACATAGTTGATGCGGTCTTCGATTGCCGGGTGGGTCATCATGTAGGTCGGGACCTGTTCCTTGCTGAACCACTGCTTGCTGCGAATCTTTTTCAGGACTTTCAACAACCCGTCGGTGCCGTACCCGGCATCGGTAAGAAACTTGAGCCCGAGCTGGTCCGCCTGCATTTCGTTGTCACGGCTGAAGGCGAGCTGCGCCGTCGCTCCGGTGGCGGCCGAGCCCAGCGTCAGGGCGCTCGCGGCCGCCCCCGAGCCGCCGGCGGCGCCGAGCAGGATGCCGGCGGCGATGCCGGCCAGCTGCGCCCAGCCCACCTTCTTGGCGAGCTCGATTTTCTGGGAGATGTGCCGGCAATAGACGTGCGCGATTTCATGGCCCAGGATGCCGGCCAGCTCGTCCTCGCCATCCATGGCCTCCAGCAGCCCGCTGTAGATGAAGATGTGGCCGGCGGGGGTCGCAAAGGCGTTGTACATGTCCTCGTTGATGACATAGAAGCGATAGCGGAACGGCTGCTCCGGCATCACCGACAGGATGCGCCGGCCCACCCGGTTGACGTAGGCGGTCACGTAGGGATCGTCCACCACCGGCAGCTTCTTGAAGATGATCCGCAGCATCTCGGCGGAAAGCTCCTCCTCTTCACCGATGGTGATTGCGCGCCCTGAGGACGGCAGGGTCAATGCCGTGGAGAGAACCAACACGAGAACCAGCGTCAGGCGCCTGTATTGGTGGACAAGTGTCATCGAGTCGTCATTCCTTTTTTGCGCTTCTTTTCAAACAATCTATTATATGCTAAATCCGGGCCATGGCGAAAGTCGTCTGCATAGCCAACCAGAAGGGCGGTGTGGGCAAGACCACCACGGCCGTCAACCTTTCGGCATCCTTGGGAGTTTTCGAGAAACCCACCCTCCTGGTCGATTGCGATCCGCAGGGCAATGCCACCTCGGGCTTGGGAATCGACAAGAACAGCCTCGCAAGCACCCTTTATGACGGACTGCTCGGCCGGATGGATGCCGCTGCGCTGCTCCACGACAGCGCCATCGCCGCTTTGAAGGTGATCCCCTCCAACGTCCAGCTGATCGGCTTCGAGGTCGAGATGATGACCCAGCCGGGCCGGGAACTGGCCCTGAAGCGGCTCATCGCCCCGTTGCTCGACCGCTTCGACTACATCATCCTCGACTGCCCCCCGTCGCTCAGCCTGCTCACCGTTAACGCGCTGACCGCTGCGGATTCGCTGCTGATCCCGCTGCAGTGCGAGTTCTACGCCCTGGAAGGCCTGGGGCAGCTGTTGCAGACTGTCAAGCGCATCAAGCGCGCGCTCAACCCCCGGCTCAGCATCACCGGGATCCTGCTCACCATGTTCGACCGCCGCACCAATCTTTCCCACCAGGTCGCAGCGGAAGCCGAAAAATTCTTCAAAGGGCTGGTGTTCCGGACCGCCATCCCCCGCAACATACGCCTGGGAGAGGCTCCCAGCTTCGGCAAGCCCATCCTTCTTTACGATGCCGCCTCCCTCGGCGCCCAGAGCTACGTGGAACTGGCCAAGGAGCTCATGAACCATTCCCGGGCAGACTGATGCCCAATCGTATAAAGGTAAACCATGGATAACCCCTTGTCATCTCAAGACACCCCTTCCAAGCGCAAAAAACTCGCCCTGGGCAGGGGCCTTGAGGCCCTGATCCCCGACACCGCACCCGGCACCGAACCCGCACCGGGCGAATATTTCCTCTGCGACATTCAACTCCTTCAGCCCAACCGTTTCCAGCCGCGCCGCCAGTTTGCGGAAGCGGAACTCGAGGAGCTGGCCGAATCGATCCGCGGGCAGGGGATCCTGCAGCCGTTGATGGTGCGCAAGTCGGACGCCGGCTTCGAGCTGATCGCCGGCGAGCGCCGGCTGCGGGCCGCACGCCGCGCCGGGCTGAGCCAGGTCCCGGTGGTGGTGAAGACCGTCAGCGACGACCAGCTGCTGGAAATGTCCCTGGTGGAGAACATCCAGCGTGCCGACCTGAACCCCATCGAGGAAGCCGAAGCCTACCACCGCCTCATCCACCAGTTCAAGCTCACCCAGGACCAGGCCGCGGAGCGGGTGGGCAAAAGCCGCTCGGCGGTGGCCAACTATCTGCGGCTGCGCCAGCTTCCGGAGCCGATCCAGGCCAGCATCGTCGACGGCGCCCTCAGCATGGGCCATGCCCGCGCCCTGCTCGGCGCCGAAAGCCCCACCCTGCAGATGACGGCCTGGCGGGCCGTCATGGCCCATGGCATGTCCGTGCGGCAGACGGAGGACCTGGTGCGCCGGCTCAGGTCTCCGAAAAAGGCGCCGCGGGCCGGCTCGAAAAGCTCGGAGGCGACCTACTTGACCAGCCTTTCCGAGGACCTTTCCCGTCACCTCGGCACCAAGGTCACCATCCGTAAATCGGGGCGGCAGGGACGGCTGGAGATCGAATTCTACAGCAACGACGATCTCGACCTCTGGATCGAGCGCCTGCGGCAGATCAAGCTCTGAACCGAGTCTTCACCGCCATGAGCCTGCACATCATCATCGACGGCTACAACCTGGTGCGCCGCTCGGAAGAGCTGAGCCGGATCGACCGGGCGGATATCACCCGCGGCCGGGAGGCGCTGATCGAGAGGCTCGCCGCCTACCGCCGGCTGAAGCCGCACCGGATCACCGTCGTGTTCGACGGGACGGGCGCCCCCGCCCTGTCTCCGGCGCGGGACCGGATGAAAGGCATCGGCATCGTGTTCTCCCGCAGCGGGGAGAGCGCCGACGCCGTCATCGCGCGCATGGCCCGGCAGGAGCGCGCTGCGGCCCTGGTGGTCAGTTCGGATCGCGCCGTGGTCTCCAGCGCCCGGAGCTGCGGAGCCGCCGTAATCGAATCCGCCGAGTTCGAAGCCCGTCTGGAGATGGCCTCCGCCATGGAAGGCAGCGACCCGGCCGAAGAGGCGCCGCCGCAGCGTCGGGTCTCGACCTGCAAGAAAGGCGCAGGCCGGCGCCTCCCCAAACGGCTGCGGCAGAACCGGCTCAGGACAGCCAAGCTTTAGAAGACCGGCGGAGCTCATGATAAGAATCTGCGTCATAGACGGTCAGGGCGGCGGCATCGGCAGCACCATGATCCGCAAGGTCAAAGAGGCCTTCGAAGAGGAGGTCGAAATCATAGCGCTCGGCACCAATGCGGTGGCCACCGCCCAGATGCTGAAGGCGCGCGCCAACCGCGGGGCCTCCGGCGAGAACGCCATCCGCCGCACGGTGCCCGGAGCCGACGTGATCCTGGGGCCCATCGGGATCGTTATCGCCCATGCGATGATGGGCGAGGTCACACCGGCCATGGCCGAGGCCGTGGCGGCCAGCCCGGCGCCGAAGCTGCTCCTGCCGCTTTCCCAGGAGAACGTCGTGGTGATCGGCTCCTCCACCCTGCCGCTGCCCAAACTGGTCGACGAGCTGATCGCCAACCATCTGCGGCGCATGGTCGGGTCCTCCGGCGCGCAGGATGGCTGACCATGCGCGCCCGATGCGATTCTTCGGCGCGGATGAGTTCATCCGCGCCGGAAGCATGCCACCGTGCCGGTAGTATCAATCGCGCTGATCGAAAGCGCAAGGAGCAACTGCGATGTGCGAAGCCAATGCCTACCTGATCGAGGGCAACGACCGCCGCCTGCTGATGGAAAACGTAGACACCATCGAGCCCGAGGGCGACGGCCTGCGCCTCGTGAACATTTTCGGCGAACAGCGCTTCCTCAAGGCCCGGATTCAGTCGCTGTCGCTGCTGGAAAACCGGGTGCTGCTCGTCAAGACCGCCTGACAGATCCTGCGTCGCATGAAAATCGTGATCGCCAAGATGTCCGGCTTCTGCATGGGCGTGCGCCGCGCGGTAGAAATGGTGCTGGACGCACCGGCCAAGCACCCCGGACCGATCTGCACTTACGGGCCCCTCATCCACAACCCCCAGGTGCTTGAGCTGCTGGCGTCCAAGGACATCGCGGCCATCAAGGACATTCCGGCCTGCGGCACCGGGACGGCGCTCATCCGCGCGCACGGCGTGCCGCCCGAAACCAAGAAGCGGCTGAAGGCGGCGGGCTTCAAGGTCATCGACGCCACCTGCCCGCGCGTGATCCGCGTCCAGTCCATCATCCGCAAACACGCCCGTCAGGATCATGCCGTGATCATCGTCGGCGACCGGGACCACCCGGAGGTGATCGGCCTGCTCGGCTACGCCGGAGGCCGCGGGCATGTCGTCGCCAGCGTGGAGGAACTCGTTCGGCTGCCGGTCTTCGAAAACGCCATCATCGTCGCTCAGACCACTCAGAACACCCGGCTCTACGCGGCGGTGCGCGAGTGGGCCGCCCGCCATTGCCCGCACTACAAGGTCTTCGAGACCATCTGCGATTCCACCGAGAGGCGCCAGTCGGAGGTCCAGCGTCTGGCGGAATCCGTGGACGCGGTGGTGGTGGTCGGCGGCCGCGAGAGCGGCAACACCCAACGGCTTTTTGAAATCGCCCAGCGCACCGGCAAACCGGCTTTTCTGGTGGAGAGCGAGACCGACCTCGGCCGCATCGAACTGAACGCCCTGCGCCCGGTGCAGGCCATCGGGATCACGGCCGGGGCCTCCACCCCGAACTGGGTCATCCGCAAAGTGGCAATGACCCTCGAGACCATGGTCTTCAAACGCAAGTCGGGCTGGCATAAGGCGGTTTATACGTTTCTGCGGGCGGCGCTGCTCTCAAACCTCTACGTCTCGCTGGGGGCGGCAGGGCTCTGCTACGCCGCCACCCGCCTTCAAGGGGTCGCCGATTTCACCCCCTTTGTTCTGATTGCGTTTCTCTATGTGCAGTCCATGCACATCCTCAACCATCTGACCGGCAGCAAGGCCGACCGCTTCAACGAACCGGACCGCGCCCGCTTCTACGAGGACCGCACGGTTTCGCTGACGGTCATCGCCCTGGTCAGCGGCGCCGCCGGTCTGGTCACCGCCCACCTCCAGGGCTGGCTGCCCTTCCTGGTGCTGCTGGTCATCAGCCTGCTCGGGCTTTCCTACCGCCTCACGCTGCTGCCCAAAACATTGGCTGCCATCGCCTACCGGCGGATCAAGGACATCCCGGGCTCCAAGACGGTGCTCATCGCCCTGGCCTGGGGGGCGGTCACATCCATCCTGCCGCCGATTTCGGTCTTCGGCGACTACCGCGCGACGGACGCGTGCATCTTCGCCTGGTCGACGGTGCTGGTATTCGTGCGCACCGCTTTCTTCGATATCCTCGACATGCAGGGGGACCGGCTGGTCGGCAAGGAGACGATCCCGACGCTCCTGGGCGAGAAACGATCCCTGCGGCTGCTGAAAGGCCTGCTGGCGATGCTTGTCGTCAGCCTGCCGGTGCTGAGCGCCTTCACCTCGGTGTCGGCTTTCGCGGTCACGCTGGTCCTCTGCCCGGCGGCCATGTTCGCCATCCTGCTCGCCTTTGAAAAGGGCCTGCTTCTCCCCGGTGTGCGGTTGGAGTTCCTGGTGGAAAGCCACCTGGTGCTCGCCGGAATGCTGGCGCTCGGATGGGGGTTGGCCGGGTTCTGATCTGCCGCGCGGCGGACGGCGGCCTCCGTCGCTGGCCCCCCGGGGCGCAGGGGGTACGGATGGATGCAGCGCTCAGCGGTCCGGTTTGCGACCGAAGGTGAAGGCCGGCTCCGTGCCGGCTCGCAGCCGGCGGATGTTGTCGGCGTGGCGCACGAAGACGAGAACCCCCGTAATCACGGCGCCGATGCAAAACGCGGCAGAACCGGTGACACCCAGGACGGCGATCGGCAGCGCGGCGACCGCGGCGAGCGATCCGGCCGAAACCCGGCGGGTCAATGCCAGGGCCAGGCCGAACACCCCCAGGACGATCAGGACGGCCAGGGGCGCCAATGCCAGAAACCCTCCGGCAGCCGTTGCAACCCCCTTGCCGCCCCCGCGCCAGCGGGTGTAGACGGGAAACATATGCCCCAGAACCGCCAGCAGCGCCAGGGCCGCGGCATAGGGCTCAGCGGCGGCCGGCGGCAGGGTCAGCTGCGATGCCAAGGCCGCCGGCGCCCAGCCCTTTAGAACATCCCCTGCCAGGGTGGCCAGCCCCAGGGCGGGTCCGGCCACGCGCGCGACGTTGGTCGCACCGATGTTGCCGCTGCCGCGGCGACGGATGTCGGCCGACCCGAATAGACGGGTCAGCACCAGCCCCCAGGGGATCGAACCCAGCAGATAGGCGGCCAACGCCAAACCGAAGATCATGAGATCAGATTCCGATGACATGGACCCCGTCCGCATCCCGATTGAAGACGTCATCGACCTGCACACCTTCCGGCCCCAGGACCTTGCGCCTCTGATCGAGGACTATATCGAGGCCTGCATCCAGGCCGGCTTCACATCGGTGCGTATCGTCCACGGAAAAGGCAAGGGCATCCAAAAACAACGCGTACGTGAACTGCTGGGCCGCCATCCGCAGGTCGTATCCTTTCATGACGCGCCCCTGGAAGCCGGAGGCTGGGGGGCGACCATCGTGGCTCTGTCCGCCGATCCGGTTTCGAAATCCTCCTGAACCTCAGCGGCGCACGGGCGGAACCAAGGAACGCTGCCGGGGGGTATGCCCCGCTTCGACGGAAGTGCATGCACGGCGTCCTTCCGACCACCTCGAAAGCGGTCTCGCAACTCCGGATCACGGCCGCCTGACAGGGTTACGAATCTGCTTCTTTGGAATCCCCGCGATCGCCGCAAAGGGCTTTTCTCATCGCTATAAGCGCTTCCGGCGGCCCGAATGCACCGGCCTTCGTGACGACCGCCAGCCCCTGGCCGGCACCGCCCACGAGCCGGCCCAGGACCAGCCCCGAGCCCACCTCACGCTCCAGGCGGATCGCGCGGGCGCCCAGCCTCTCCAGGACCGCCAGGGCCGTATCTCCGCCGGACAGGAACAGGCCTGCCGGTCGGAAGGCTGCGATCACCGCGGCGACCGCCTCGGCAAACTTCGCGGCGAGCCTGCCGGGATCCAAGGACTGCGAATCCAACGACGGCGGCGGCAGGCTCAGAACCGTGTCTCCGGCCGCCAGTTGCAAGGCCGCGCGACGAATAACGGGATCCCGGCCTTCCGCCGGCGTGTCAGCCGCCAGCCAGTCGGGCTCCAGGGTTTCGACCCAGACGTTGGCCCGTTCGGCAAGCAGGCGCACCTGCTGGTGCAGCCGCTCGGAGGCGGAGCCGCAGGCGAACAGCCAACGGCCGGAGAGCGAAGGGTCGCTCCGTCCGCCGCCGGTGCGTGGAGGCGCCACGCCGGCACCGAGCGCCCCGGCCAGGCTGTGGGCCAATCCCGCCGATCCGCAGAGCAGCGCCTGCGGATATCGGTTCAGCGCCAGCTGGGCGATGCGCGCCAGGTGCTCCCTGGAAGCGGCGTCGAAGGTGAAGTGCCGGACCCCCTTCTCAAGGGCGCGGCGGATGAGCCCGGACGCGCCGTCCAGCCCCAGCTCAAGCGCCGCCAGATCGACATGCGCAACCGGAAAGCGGGCCTGCAGGCCGATCCAGTCCGGAAGGCGTGATTCGCGTACCGGCGCTACGGGGTCGCGGCCCATCTCGGTGGCGGCAACCGGGGTGCCGTGGATGCAGTGCAGGCCGCCCACGGTAGTCCGGCCCTGGTCGACGAAAGCCGGTGCGATAAAGCTCATCTCGATGTTCAAGGCGTCCATCGCCGCCTCCAGTTCGGCGCCGATGTTGCCGCGCAGTGCCGAATCGATCTTCTTGTAGACGCGCCGCGGGGCCATCCGGCCGATTGCGCGGCATGCGGCGAATACCGCCTGATGCGCTTCGGCCGGAGGCAGGCTGCGGCTGGCCGTAAAAATGGACAAGACCTGCGGAGGCGGTGCGAGCGCTTCTACCGACAGGAAACGGTGACTCATCAGATGGACCGGGGCAAACGCCGCTCGGAACTGGATCCCGGTGTCTGCAGCGCCGGTCAGGTCGTCGGCGATTACCGCCAGTTCCAACATGCTGGAATCGTCCCCTCAAAAAGGATAAGATATGTTTCTTATGAGTGCTGAAGAATATCATAGGCCGGGCCGACGCGGATACATATTTTAGCGGCTCCGACCGGGTCAGCGTTCATGTGCCTGCAGGAGGAAATCGCTGATGCGTTTTCGATTGGCGGCCTGGTTCGCGCTCCCGCTGGGAATGATGCTGTTCGCTAACCATCCGGCCGTGGCCCAAAATCCTTCGCAACGATTGCTCTATGGCCTTCGCGTGGGCGTGCTGGCCCACGATATCGACCACGTCTGGAGCAGAGCCCGCAACGAAGGCGGCGTCGACGCAAATGTGGAGCTGGTATTCGATCGGCCGAGCCTATCGGTCTGGGGCGGCAGGCTCCTGCCGAACATCGGCGCCAGCATCAACAGCCAAAAGGACACCAGCAGGATTTATGCGGGAGCGATATGGGAGTTCCTCTTCGGACTCGGTGTCTTTGCCAACGCGGGCTTAGGGCTGGCCGTCCATGACGGGGACCTCGACTCCGAGAGCGAAAACAACAAACAGCTGGGATCCAGGGTCCTGTTCCGGGTTCCTTTTGAACTCGGCATCTGCCTGGGGGAGCGCCACCGCCTTTCCATCATGTTCGATCACATCTCGAATTCCTACCTGGCCTCACCCAACGAGGGGTTGGATACGCTCGGGGTTCGCTATGGATTCCAATTCTAGCCGATGGAAAAAGACTCAAGTAATATCCAAAAGATACCGAATTATGACCCAAACGCGCCACTTTGCCAGAGGAAATGCGACATGGAGAATCCAGGCAAGGATACCAAATCGGGCCGGGGGCCGGACCGCCGGAACCGCTCCAGATCCACAGTTCTATCAAACCCCATGGTGGAAATCAGACTCGAAGGCGGGCCCCTGTATCAGCTTAAAGTGAGAGACCTGTCCAATGAGGGTGCCGGCATTGTGGTGCGGTCGGATTCCAATTTCCTCAAAAGAATCCAAGTCGGCCAGAATCTGGACATTCATCTGATTTTGCCGGTCAACTACAAAGGGCCGTCCGGCCATTACCGATCCGTGGTGCAACACATTACCGAAATTGCAGAAGGCCCTTACAGCGGTCATCTGGTCGTCGGCATATCCATCTCGGCGAAGGCTTGACTCCGATCAGGCCAGCCGACCGCCATCTCTCTGAAATCCTCGACCAGCCCAAACCCGGCATCCAGCGACGAGCCGAGTTGACTTATCCGCTTTAGCCCTCATTTTCTACCCATTCCGAACCAAGCGCCCTTCGAAAGGCACCTGAAAGATTCAGGCAGCTGCCCCTTTATTCCTGAAACGAAAGCGGGTGGGGAAGATGGCTGACATTTTCATCAGTTACGCCAGTGAAGACCGGAACAGGGTCATCCCCGTCGTCAAGGCCTTGGAGCGCCATGGATGGTCCGTATGGTGGGACAGGATCATTCCGCCCGGCAAAACATTCGCGAAAGTCATCGAGGAGGCGCTGGGGGCCGCCCGTTGTCTGATCGTTCTATGGACCGCGGCATCCGTTAAGTCGGACTGGGTCAGCAATGAGGCCGCCGAGGGTGCCAGACGGGGGATATTGATCCCGGCGCTGCTCGACGACGTCGAGATTCCATTCGAATTCAAACGCATTCAAGCGGCCAACCTGACCGACTGGCGAGAGCGATCCGGTCAAGGTTGTTCTCCTGGTTCAGATACCAGTAGCGGAAGTTGGGATTGATCTCCACCGCTTCAAATTGCCGGGTGACGTCCGCACTGGATCGAATGCTGCCGAAATTCGCCATCGCACAGCCGCTCACCAGGGCGGCCGCAACGGCCATAAACGCCATGGCAAGTCGCAAGCAATTTCTGCCCATAGCCTTCTCCGGTTGGCCAAGTCATTGTAATTCTGCATTCTGGAAGTGCTCAGGCCAATTAA
>Ga0209254_10006979_pt1 | contig 10416 bp, 13 predicted proteins | sample FrelakmetDIP11DI_FD_187148 | JGI IMG/M metagenome (GOLD analysis project Ga0209254, IMG submission 187148) | Freshwater lake sediment microbial communities from the University of Notre Dame, USA, for methane emissions studies - DIP11 DI (SPAdes)... | ecosystem: Environmental > Aquatic >... | reverse complement strand
ATGCTCACCAGCATCGAACTGGCCCGCGAGCGGGGAGCTTTCCCGGCGATCGCTGGCAGCATCTACGATCCTGAGGATCTTCGCTGGGACCCGCCCGAGGCGCTCGATGGGGTTCCGGCTTGGGCCTACCCGTCACCGCCCCTCGAGTGGCGAAGGGTCGTGACCGGGCTCCGCAAGCACGGCATCCGCAACGCGGCGCAGCTCACCGTGGCCCCCACAGGCACGCTCTCTACCGTCGCAGGCTGTGAAGGGTATGGATGCGAGCCAGTGTTTGCACTCGCCTACCAGCGGTACGTCCAGGAGGACGGACGCAAGGTAGCGCTCGAATACACCAGCCCGATGTTCTCCAACGCGCTCATGCAGGCGGGCCTGAACGGAGGTGAGATCGACCGCGTCCTGCGGCACGTCATCGACAGCGGCTCATGCCAGGACCTCGACGAGATCCCCCCGCAGGTGCGGGAGGTATTCGTCATCGCCCAGGACGTCACTCCGGAAGAACACGTGCTCATGCAGGCGGCGCTGCAGGCGTACGTCGACAGCTCGATCTCCAAGACGGTGAACCTGCCGCCCACCGCCACGCCGGAAGACGTCGGCAAGATCTTCCAGCTGGCGTGGGAGAAGGGCTGCAAGGGCGTGACGGTGTACGTGACCGGTTCGCGGCAGGAGGTTGTCCTCGAAACCCATGCCACGAAGCTGGCCAAGGCCACCGTCTCCGACGCCGCCGAGCAGCCCATCTGGAACGGCCACAAGAAGCCGCGGCCGGACGCCCTGTGCGGCAAGACCTACCGGCAGGACACGCCCTTTGGTAAGACCTTCGTGACGATCAACTCCAATGGCGACGGCCAGCCCTTCGAGGTGTTCATCAACACCGCCAAGGCCGGCTCCGAGATGGCGGCTGTGTCTGAGGCGCTGGGTCGCCTCGTCTCCTACGCCCTGCGCCTCGCATCGCCCGTCGAACCGCTGAAGCGCCTGCAGGAGATCTACCGGCAGCTGTGGGGGATCGGCGGGGCGCGCTCGTCCGGCTTCGGCAAACAGCGCGTTCGATCGCTCCCCGATGCGGTGGCTCAGGTTCTTGGTCGGCATCTGGACTGGCTCACCGAGCAGCAGCCCGCAACCGATCCCGACCCGACGGTCTCCGACCCTGAGCACCTTCCCGTACCATCGCCATCGTCCGGACTGCATGCCGATCTGTGCCCCGACTGCGGAGAGGTCTCCCTGGTCGTCACGCAGGGCTGTGCGTCGTGCATCGCCTGCGGGTATTCCGAGTGCTGACTACAGGCAGAGCTGCTCCAGCAGAATCCGACCGCTTGACGCGCGCTGAATGAGGGCATATACTATGACAGAAGCTATGACATTAGCTACGACAAGAGAAGAGGCGGTGGCCGGTATGGCAGAGTCCCTGGTCCGACAACTTGAGATCTCCGAGGCAAATACCACCTTCGCCAAGTTCCGCGAGGAGTACGAGTGGGACAACGCGGATATCGCTGCGGCCCTGCAGGTTGATCGCCGGACGATCCAGCGCTACAGCAGCGGCGCAAGCTATCCAACCCGGCGCGTCCGCAACAGCATCGCGGATCTGCGGGAGCTTGCCATCCTGCTGGACGAGATCTTCCAGGACGATGCAGACGCTCTCCGATGGCTCAACCAGACCGTGCCTGCCATCAAGGGCCGCCGTCCGATTGACCTGATCAAGCGCGGCAAGCTTGGTGAGGTCATCACGGCCCTCACCACTTACCACACTGGCGCCTTCCGGTGAGGTTTGACGGGAAGGTATGGAGGCACATCCCGCCGGGCTCCTTTGCGTTGCATGTTGGCCGGATTCTTGGGGCGGACGGCCGCTGGAATCGGGTTGGCATGTACGGATGCCTCTACACCGCGCTCACCAAGGAAGGCGCCATCGAGGAGTGGCGCAGGACCCTCGCCTGGATCGATGAGAGACCCAAGACCCGCGATCTGGTTTCCATCAGGGTTGTCGTGGACCCGGTCATCGACCTGACCGACCCCGCCACCTCACCCGTCCTGCCGGACACCCCCTTCCTGACCGGAAACTCCGAACCGGATCTCGAGCAGTGCCGGGACCTGGCGGACAGCCTGCGTGCCTCCGGCTACGTCGGTATCCTCGTCCCGTCCGCCGCTCTTCCCGGCGGCAAGAACCTGATCATCTACATCGACGGTCCCGCGTCTTCTGTTTCCCTCGAGGACGGCGGCGACCGCATCTCCGTTACCCTGACCCCCAACCCCCAGTAGTTACGCGGCTCTGCGCCCCGCGCAGCGCCTGCGGCTTCCCCGAGTGCTGATCTAAGCAGTCCCTTTCAGCGCTCGTCTCGCGCTTCACGCCGGCCGGAGCCATCCGGCCGGTTTCCGTTCCAGGAGGTTCCGCTTGACCACTCAATCGTCCTACCAGATCGCTCTGCCCAAGCTCTCCGAGCAGGTCCCTCGGAAGCCGTCTACGCTCAAGCCAGAGGGCATGTGGCTGCCCCTGCGCGACCGACCTGTCCATCGCGCGGCCTACACGCCCGAAGCCTGCACGATCCAGGAGCTGCTGGCCGCGGTACTGCGCGGGCCGCGCAGCATCCCCGGTGCATCGGCGCTTCTCGATCAGTTCCGCGGGCTGCAGGCCATCTCCAACGCCGCCCAGCAGGAGCTGACGCGCGTCCCCGGCATCGGGCCCGCACGCGCGGCATCCGTCAAGGCGGCTCTGGAGCTGGCGCGCCGCCTGAACACCCCCGCCGATGATGCGCCCGTGGTTCAGTCGCCGGATGATGCTGCCGCATTGCTCATCCCCAGGATCGGACACCTCGAGAAGGAACGGCTGGTGGTGCTCTTGCTCAACACCCGCAATTGCCTACTCGGCGAGCCGGTCGAGATCTACAACGGCTCCCTCAACGCCAGCATGGTGCGCGTCGGGGAGGTGTTCCGACCTGCGCTCCAGGCCAATGCCGCCTCGATCATCATCGCCCACAACCATCCGAGTTCGGACACCTCCCCAAGTCCGGAAGACGTCGCCCTTACTCGCTCCTTCGTTGAAGCGGGCAGGATGCTCGACGTCGACGTGCTCGACCACCTGATCATCGGCCGAGACAAGTACTTGTCGCTCAAGGCGAAAGGGCTCGGCTTCTCCTAGCGCAAAGGAGGATTGCACATGCAAGACGATTCACAGGACGCCAGGGCGCACCACCTGAAAGAGATCTTCCAGGGGCTGTTCCTGCTGGCGCAGCGCAGGGGCGCGTCCACGGCCAGCGTTGGGATCTACGACACGGCCTTCGCCGTCTCGGACAACGGCCCCGGCTGGACGGCGCGCACCTTCCGCAAGCAATTCCCCGCGTGGGACCTGGGCCGCCGCCTGCACGAGATCGGCTGCACTGAGATGCAGATCGTGTCCAGGTCCCGCAGGGGAGGCTGGACCACGGACCGCCTGCCGCCGATGGACCTGACCACAGAGACCAAGCTCAACGAGGTCAGCCTCCCGCTCACCGGCACCACCATCGCCTTCGCGCTCGGTGAACCGCTGAGCGAGCCCCAGAAGATCGTGCAGCTGGCTCGCGGCGTCATCCCGATCACGGTGCACCTCGATCGACTGACGGTCCCTCCCCTGCACGAAGGACCGCAGGTCTGGTTCAGTACCCGCACCAAGGATCCGCCCGGCGAGTTTGCGCTGAACGACGCGCTCCCGGGGTGCACGACCGTCGACGAGCGCGGCCTGCACCGTCCTCTCACGGGCGCATATCCCCGGGCGGTGTTCGTCCCGGACCGCCTCGGGAAAGCTTCCTTCGATCAGGGGATGCAGGCCGCCTCCGCCGCACTGCGGACCGCGGCCGCCTCCGACATCCGCTGCCAGCCGGTTCTCGCCCCGAACGAACTTGCGCCGCTCATCAGGCGCCACGGGGGCCAGTACGACAAACCGGATCCGACGCGCCTGGTCGAGTTCGGGCTGCTGCTCGGCTACGCGGCGGTCATCACCACCGGCTGGAAGACGTCCAAGACCGGCATCGAGCGAGCCGGCTTCCAGCTCGAGCGCCTCAGCCGCAAGACCACGGCCGTTGCCGATCTCGGCAGGGAGAGCGCCGCCATCCTTGCCACGGCGGGCTTTGACCTCACCACATCGGAACTGGCTCCCACCGGCGTCACCTCCGCGCCGCTTCGCCTGAAATCGCTCGAGGCGATGCCCTACCTCCTTCAAACGCTTGAGGCCTACAGCGGCGACTCGGTCGGCGTACAGACGCTCCCCTGCAAGTCGGTCAGCGCCGGACGCCTCAAGCTTCCCTGGGCCGTGATCACGCCGCAGACGCGCTGCTTCCAGGCCGATGGTGAGGACCTCGGGGATGGAACGGTGGCGTTCCTCGTCATCGACGCCCACGACATCCGTGAGGTCCGCCGCCTGCTCTGGACCAGCCCCGAGCTGCTCAATACCTTCACCTGGCTGATGACCACCTGGGGGGATGACCGGCTCGACTGGTGCCTGCACCTCGCCCCGAAAGGTGAGTGGCGCCTCAACCCGCACCGCGCGCGGGTCGTCCTGTACGAAACGCTCTCCCGCGTCGCCCGCTGGGAAGACCCCGAGCAGGAGTTCGCCCGCCGCGCCCGAGAGCTGGAGGAACAGCTTGATCCTGCCCTCACCCGCATGGCCGCAGGCGCGCCCTCGCTCCAGGGGTCGTTGCGGGAGCCGCTGCTCTCGCTCGAACCGCACATCGCTGAGCTGGAGAGAGTGCGCCGCCAGCAATGGAATCCAACCGAGCAAGCCAAGGAGGATTGATGGAAACGATGCCTGAGTTCTGGGACTGCAACTGCGAGCACGACTATGTCCATCCCAAGAGGGTCACCCGCTGCACGCGATGCGGAGCGCGGGCCAAGGACCAGCCCGACAGCCGCCTGACCGAGGTGATGCGCATGTTGCTCAGTGTGAGAGTCATCGGCGAGGAACAGCCGATCGACGCAACGGAGTCCGCTGAATCCAGGTCATCCATCAAGGTCCATGTCTCACAACCCAATTCCACAGGAGGCTTGCATGAAGGCACTTGCCATGGCCCACACCCTCGCTTCGGCCTTCTCCGAAGCGCAGGGCTTCACCGACAGCACCCATCAGAACCCAGCGATGAAGAACGTCCTGCTCAAGGCTGACAAGGGTGCGCTGCGGCTCACCGGCTCGAACATCGCCACCGGCTACACCACGCTGGTCGAGGCCCAGGTGGGGGAGGGAGGCGCGCTGGTCGTCCCGCGCGAGTTGGCCGACATCCTCAAGACTTGTGAGGGGCAGGTCAGCCTGATGGTCGAGAAGGACGTCCTCCAGGTCAAGGCGGAGGGGTTCCGCGGCAGCTTCAAGGGCCTGCCCGCAGAGGACTACCCACCGCTCCCCTCGGCCGACAAGATCGCCGGCAAGCTGCAGGTGGATGCCAGCCTGCTCGAAGCCGCGCTAGCCCTGACCACCATCGCCGCTGGCAGTGACGACGGGCGCATCACCTCCAACCTGCTCATGCGCTTCAAGCCCGCCGACGGGAAGCTCACCCTCATGGCGACGGACGGCTACCGCTTCTCCATCGCCACCATCGCCGGCCTGAAGATGAGCCTGCAGGAGCAGACCGACGTCCTGATCCCCGCTCGCAGCGCGGTCTCCCTGCGTCGGCCGCTCAAGGCGCTCGGCAAGGATCCGGCGACGCTCGCCCTCACCGCGGATCAGAAGCTGCTGCTGTACGGAGGGGCGATCACATGGTTCGCCAGCCAGGCGCAGGGCACCTTCCCCGATCTCTCCCCGATCCTTCCCAAGCAAGCCGCCTGCACGCTGGCGATGCCCACGGGCGATCTCCTGCAGGCCTGCAAGCGCCTGCAGGCGGTGGCGCGCCTCGCCAAGTCCAAGAAGGACAGCTCGACGGCCTTCAGCCTCGACCCCGGGGCCGGCACGCTCTTGATGGATAGCTCCGCGGATGAGGCCGGATCTGGGCGCTCGGTCGTCAAGCCGACCTTCGGCCAGGGCAGCCAGCCAACGAGCGTCCGCCTCAACATCGCCTACCTGATTGACGCCCTCGCCGCTGTGCAGGCACTCGGTGCCTCGACGTGCCAGGTCTCCTTTCCGCCCGAGATGACGCAGCCGATCACCGTGACCGCATCCCTCTCCAACGGCCCCGCCAACCTGATGGGCTTCGCGCAGCTTGCCGGGAACTGACCACACTACGCAACAAGGAGTTGAATCGATGAATGAAACCAATCCCCTGGGTCTGGACGCTTCGGGGTTCGTGCCGCAGGAAGCGACCGATGCCTTCGAGCGCTCGGAGATCGTCGTCTCCTGCGTGCTCGGTCCTGGCAAGGGAGCCGATCGGCGCTGCAGCCTGATCGTGTCCACCGAGCCGCCGACCGACATCCCGCACCGCAACCTCGGCCTGCTGCCGCACTCCGCCGCCTGCACGCTGGCCCAGGTTCCCGAGATCGTCGCCGGTCTGGTCAAGGATCTGGAGTCGGCCTTCGGTGAGGCGTGGGTCAAGGCCTGGACCGAGCAGCAGAAGCTCAAGGCCAAGACCAAGGTCAAGGGCAAGCCGAGTACCGGGCCCACCTCGCCGGCCAAGGTCGCCGTCGTCAAACCTGCGCTCTTCGACGAAGAGCCTGAGGCAGCCGAGCCCGACGGGGAGCAGGAAGAGCCCGAAGCCGAGGAAGAGATCGAGGAAGCCGAGGCCCCCTCCGGCGAAGCCGAGCCGGATGAGCCCGAAGCCGCGGAGGTCGAAGAAGCGCCTGCCCCCGCTGCTCCCACGAAGGCCGAAGCGCCTGCCGCTCAGCCCGCTCCCGCGACCGCCCAGATGTCCCTATTGGGCGGAATCGAACTCTAGCCAACGCAATGAGGAGAACGCACATGACCGAGAACCAGGCTGCAGTCAAGGTCGAACCCATCGCGATCACCGTGGTCCTCCCCGACAACCGCAAGTTCGACCTCGCACCCGAGATGGCCAAGCAGGACGCCGAGACGATCCGCAAGGCGCTGCGCGGCACTGCTCCCGAGATCGCGCTCTCGAAGGTGGAGAAGGACGAGATCGATGCCCAGGGACACCGCACGCTGCAGTTCGTCAAGGAAGTCACGCGCAAGGGGTGAGAGCCTCCTTGAGCTCCTGGAGGCTCTGCCGCCATCGGTCTCGCCATTCGTCGAGCTGGCTCCTCTGGTCTCAGAGGAGCCAGCCTCCGAGCATCCCATCCTGCGCGGCAAGACCGTTGCCGGCCTGCTTGAACACGAGCAGCAGCTCCTCGACATGAAGGAGGCGATCCGTTGGAAGTCGAGCACCGATTCCTTGATCGAGCGCCTGCAGCGCCTGTCCCCCTGTCCATGGGGATCGGCGCCGGGAGCGCTGTAGAGGCCCATCTGCACCGGTCAGGCCAGCTGCTCGAGGCGGTTGACACCAGCATCGCCTCGGCGCGCATGGCCTGCGGCATCGCGCGCTCGGTGCCGGAGGTCTTTGGGAAGTACGCAAGCAAACCGGCCTCGCCGACCAACCTGGTCAACATGGCCCTGGAGGCCCTGCGCCAGGTCGGCTGCTGCGACTCGGACGGCTGGCTCACCCCCATCACCGCCGATCTCCACTACGAAGAACCGGTCACGCCCGCTGACTGCAGCGCCGTCCTCAGTGAGTTGGCGCACGGCGTCACCCTGGCGACCGAGACCTCCGACCTGTACGAGATCTCCCAGTGCGACATGCCGCCGGCGTACCGCTTGGCCTTTGCCCTGATGGGCAGCGCCGACGACTACGGCGAGCCCGACCCGTTTGGCTATCAGGACGAACAGCCGGCGCTGCCCTTGGCCATCGCCACCGGTCTCAGCCTGTCGGGCCTGATCTTCCCCCAGGAGGAGGCTGTCCCCTGGCCCAGCAGCAGTCCCTACTGGCGCGCCCTGGCTTTCTTCGACGCCAGCAGCGGCAACGAGCTGGTCGACCTGCGCACAGGGACCGCCGACGTTGGCTGGGACCAGCTGGACACCCTGCGCCAGGAGATCGTCGACGCGCATCGCTACCTGAACGCCGCCGTCGAGTTCATGCAGGCGGTCGATGGCGATGACCCTGTGTCGGCCCTCGTCGCCTGGGCCGGCCACCTGCGCCGCGATCTGCGGCGCGCCCTTGCACAAGCCCGCTCCAGGGAGGGGACCGATGCTCGTTCTTAGAGCTCTTGCGACAGACGCCTTCGAGCAGAACCGCCGCTCGAAGGCTGACTTCAACCATACCGAGCCGGGGGAACTGCTCACCGTCCCGGCCATGGTGTGCGAGGGAGACGACTCCTACCGCGAGCGCTGCGGCTGCGACCGCGCCTTCACCGGCGTGACGACCGCCCGGGCGACGACGCTCGGGGTCGTAGGCGAGGAGGACAAGGAGGCGGTCATCGCCGAGTTCCGCGCCGGCAGCTTCGTCTCCGGCTGGGAGAGCCTCAACACCGACGACTTCCACGCCGAGGCAGCCCTCCTGGAGCAGTTCTCCTTCCTGACCGACGCCCTGCGGCTCTCCGGCCATGGCGTCGGCGATCGGGTCCGCATCCGCAACGGGGAGAAGCAGTGGGCGATCTACGGGGCCGACAAGCCCCGGCCCGCGGTGGGGTAGGGACCCCGGAGGGGCCCTCGGATCGCCTGGGCGAGCCTCTTGCTCCGGCCCCCAAGCGGGGTTATAATCTAGACTGTCTAGCTAGGAGGTTCGATGAAGAAGCAAGCCTGGAGCCTGCAGGACGCCAAGAACCGCTTCAGCGAGGTCGTCAACCTGGCCCTTTCCGAGGGCCCGCAGGTTGTCACCCGCCGGGGCGAGGAGGTCGTGGTCGTCGTCGCTCGCGAAGAGTATGCGAAGCTACGCATGTCCGGCTCCAGCCTGGTCCAGTTCTTCCGCGAGTCGCCGCTCGTCGGCGTGGACCTGGATCTGGAGCGCGACCGCAGCCCGCTACGGGACGAGTCCCTGTGAGCGTGCTGCTCGACACCAACGTCGTCTCCGAGCTCATCGCTCGACGCCCAGCCGCGAATGTGCTCCGCTGGATGGATCAGCAGGACCCGGAAACGGTCTTCCTGAGCGTCATCACGATCGGCGAGCTGCACCGGGGCATCCAGAAGCTCCCCGACTCGCCGCGCAGAAAGAAACTCACCAACTGGCTCCACGGGCGCCTGCTGGTGCGCTTCGCTGACCGCATCCTGCCGCTCGATCTCCCTGTGATGATGACCTGGGGAGATTTGGTCGCCCGGGTCGAAACCACAGGCCGCAAGCTTCCCGCCATTGACTCGCTGCTGGCCGCAACGGTAGCACATCACGGCCTTACCCTTGCCACCCGCAACACCCGCGACTTCAAGCTGGCAGGTATCTCCCTCATCAACCCTTGGGAAGGGGCCGCCTGAACCGTCCGTCCTGGTAGCCCGCAACCAAGCGCGTCAGTCCCTGCATAGAACGGAGAGGCCATCGCCTCTCCGTTCTGCTCTTCCCCAGGAGGTCTGCATGTACGTCGGACAGCACATTGCCGTTCGCCCGATCCGAAATCCCTCGGGTACCGTCACCTGGGCGCTCTATCGCCCCTACCACCAGGACCGATCCGCCATCGACGCGTTCGAAACCGAGGCCTTCGCCGATCGCGTGGCGGAGATCATCGACACGCAGTTCGCCGGCTCCTATGCGGCGGTCGCCCGCAAGCAGGCCAAGCGTATCGCCCGCCGGGAACAAGCTTCAGGAGGAGTTCCATGACCGAGGTGTATGCCAGTGTCGACATTGAACGACTGCTCCCCGAGATCCCGCGGTTCTTCCCCAGCTTTGAGTCCATCCTGGGGGAGATCCTGCAGAACGCGCACCGCTCAGGGGCAACTGATGTGCACGTCCTTCGCGATGCCCAGGCCAACACGCTCACGATCCGCGACAACGGCACCGGTCTGGACAAGCCTGAGTGCCTGCTACGGGTCGGGGCCGCCGGATGGGACGAGTCGCTCGTCATCGATCCCGCCGGAATGGGGGCCTTCGCCACGCTGCGTCCCGAGTTCGTCCGCCAGGTCGTCTACGAATCCTACGGCACCTGGAGCTGGCGCCTGACCGTCACCCCTGCCGTCCTTGGCGGAGCCCCGGCGCTCCTCTCCGCGCTTTGCTCCAACGGCGCCTCAGGCCTCGCGGTCACGCTGCACCTCACTCCCGAGAGCGCCGACCTGCCGTTTTCCTACTTGCTGCTCCAGGCACGGGGCTTCTACCCCTTCCGCCTGACGTTCGAGAACGAGAACGGCCAGGGGGAGATCCTCCCGCCCCACGAGGAATGGGAACCCGACATCACCCTCCACCTCCCTCAAGGCAGCCTGGAGTGGCACCATGTCGAGTGGCGCTCGGTGCACCGCCATCAGGTGGTGTGGGAGTACCGCCCGATCGACTCAGAGGCCGTATCCAAAGCTCTCGCCACGGCCGCCCACCAGCACGCCTGCCCGCAACTCGCGTACGCGCTGACGCAGGA
>Ga0209254_10006978_pt1 | contig 10416 bp, 9 predicted proteins | sample FrelakmetDIP11DI_FD_187148 | JGI IMG/M metagenome (GOLD analysis project Ga0209254, IMG submission 187148) | Freshwater lake sediment microbial communities from the University of Notre Dame, USA, for methane emissions studies - DIP11 DI (SPAdes)... | ecosystem: Environmental > Aquatic >... | reverse complement strand
CGTGCAGTTGATCCGGCAAACCGGAGCGACGCTGGTCGCCATGGTGGAAACCACGGAGGCCTTGAAAGCGGAGGGTGTGCCGTCCGAGCGGACTCTGTTCGAGGGCATCGGGATGAACATCGGCGGGCAGGTAACGCTTGACGGCATCCGCGTCACCATGACCCAGGCGTTTCATTCATCCGGCAGCGGCAACCCGACGGGGTTTGTTATCCAACTGGAAAATGGCGCGACCATTTATCATGCGGGGGACACGGGTATTTTCTCGGATATGGCTCTGATTGGCGAACTCTACCCGCTGGATGTGGCGCTGCTTCCCATTGGGGACGTTTTCACCATGGGACCCAGGCAGGCGGCCAAAGCGGTGGAACTGCTCCACCCCAAAACCGTCATCCCCATGCATTACGGCAGCTTTCCCATACTGGTCCAGGAGCCCTCGGCGTTCGTCAGCGAAGTGCAATTGCGCGGACTGAAGACCCGTGTTGTGGTGCTGAAACCCGGAGAACAATGGGAAATGGATGCCTGACGTGGCGAAAACATTTGTAGCCGACATTCAGGCTAACCAGGAAGTGACCGGTCATTTTGTCGTCGCCGACAAGCAATTGCGCCTGGCCCGCAATGGCACGCCGTTCTTGACGTTGAAGCTGGTGGACCGGACCGGTGAAATCAGCGGACGCATCTGGGAACGCGCTGCGGAGGTGGACGCAACTGTTGCCGTTAAAGCCGTGGTGTTCCTGCGTGCTCGCAGCGAAAAATACCGCGAGGAACTCCAGCTTCAGGTTCAAGAGATTGCCCCGGTCCCTCGAGCCGATATTGATCCGGCTGACTTTTTGCCCGCCTGCCCGTTGGATCTTCAGGAGTTGTGGGCCAAGCTGAAACGTCTCGCCGCCCAGATCCGGCAGCGACCCTTGAAGCGACTGGTGAACAGTGTTTTACAGGACACTCCACTGATGGAGCGGTTCAGACGGGCCCCGGCAGCCAAATCCATGCACCACGCCTACCTGGGAGGATTGCTCGAACACACCGTGTCGGTGACCGAACTGGTATGTCGCATTAGCGAACATTACCCGGTTCTGGATCGGGACTTGGTGATGGCGGGCGCCATTTTTCATGATCTGGGCAAGGTGGACGAATTTGTCTATGATCTGTATATTGACTACTCCGATGAAGGGAGGCTATTGGGCCACATGGTGCAGGGTTTGGCCATCCTCGGAGAGAAGCTGGAGACCATCAAAGGCGTCCCTGCCGGGCAGGCTTTACTGCTGAAGCACCTGATCCTGAGTCACCATGGAGAGGCGGAATTCGGCGCGGTAAAACTTCCCATGACACGGGAAGCCTTTGTACTGCACTTCGCAGATGACCTGGACGCAAAAATGAACAGTTTGACCAGGATTTTGGAGCAGCCCCGCGATGGGAATGCGGGCTGGTCCGCGTATCAGCCCTTGTTTGAACGTTTCTTTTTCCGCGGATCGGCGATCTCCGCCGAGGATGCGCTGGTCGCTAAAGCCCCGGTTGCAGATCCGGAGAAAGCAGGCGTGCAGTTGCCGGTCTGGCCGACTCCGGGGCAAAATCGTGATGGAGGGCCATAGTCACTCAGGTCACCCCCGCACCCTAGTGAGGCAAGGCATAAGTGCGGTAACGGTTTCAGGAGATACTGGATGCTGGATACTAGATAATCAAACCGATCTGAGACGGCGTGCTTCCACTATCGAGAATCCAGTATCCGGCATCCAGCATCGCCTCCGAATGAGTTCATCATTTCTGCCGGAGAGTACCAGAGAGACAGAGAAAATGTGCTGGCCGAGAAAATATAGTTGTACGAGGGTGGGTGGAGTCCCGCCCCGCGGGACGGAACCCGCCATAAAGCGGTTTTTGCACCCCGGCCTGCGTTGTTGTTGGGTTTCGCTGCCGCTCCACCCAACCTACATCATAGGTCACTTTATTCCGGAGACGTATACTTTAGGCAACAATGAGGTGCCATGGCCTTTCAGCACATAGCCGCACAGTCCCGCGCCAAACGATTCCTTCAGCAACTGGTGCGTGTTGGCCGTATCCCTCATGCCCTGCTGTTCAGCGGTATGGCCGGGCTTGGCAAAGCCGCGTTGGCGCGGGAGTTTGCCAAATTACTTAACTGCCGGGGCGAGCACCCATCGGACTGTGACGACCGGTGTGCCTCCTGCAGAAAAATCGAAAGCGGCCAGCACCCGGACTTGTTATGGCTGGCTGCCGAAGGCAATTACATTAAGATCGAGCAAATCCGAGCCTTGCGCGGGCGGCTGCGGTTTCGGCCCTTTGAGGCAAGATGGCGAATTGTGGTCATTCAGGATGCACAGCAGTTGAAAGAGGAAGCAGCGAACGCGCTGTTGAAAGTGCTGGAAGAACCGCCCCAATGGAACGTTATTGTGCTGTTGGTGTTGGAGCCACAGATGCTTCTTCCCACGCTGGTATCCCGTTGTTGCCAGGTTCGCCTGCAACCGCTGGAGGATGCACAAATTACCGACTATCTCATCAGCACACACCAGATGACTCCACCCCAGGCCAAACAGTTGACACGCCTGGCGGCCGGCAGCCTGGATCGGGCGCGGCAGCTGACCGAGTCGGGTGAACTGGCGGCAATAAACATGATACTGGAGACCACTCAGGACCTTGCACGGATGTCACTCATTGATTTTTTCCAACGAATGGAGCAGTGGGCCAAACAAAGCAGCAGCCTGGACCGGGACCTCGAGGTTATCCAGATGTGGCTGCGGGATCTAATCATTTACCGTTTGCTTGACCGAGCGCCCGGACAGCAGGATCAGCTCGAACTGGCATTTTCAGAACAGATTCGGGATGCCCTCCAGGGGATCCCGATTGATCGTTTATTTGATCTGTATCAGCATATGGCAAACGCCGTCCAGCATCTGCGCCGAAACGCCAACCGGCAGCTCACTCTGGAAGGTGCATGCTTAACCATAAAGGACCTGTTGTATGGAGAAGGTAATTGGGATTCGTTTTCGAGGGGGATGCAAAATCTATCATTTTGATCCGGGGGATCATCTTTTGAAAAAGGGTGATCATGTGATCGTGAATACGGAACGAGGGGTGGGACTGGGTGTGGTTGTCCACGGCATCCAGTTGCGCGACGCTCAAATCCACCCCGGTGCGTTGAAAAAGGTCCAGCGTGCGGCTACTCCGGAAGAAATCTCCCGGCATCGTGGAAACCTGGAACGGGAACAGGAAGCCAAACGATTTTGCCTGGAACGCATCAAAGACCATGGGCTGGAAATGAACCTGGTGGACGTTGATTACTTTTACGATTGCTCGAAAATCATTTTTTATTTTACTGCCGAGGGACGGGTGGATTTCCGTGAATTGGTCAAGGACCTGGTGCGGCAGTTGAAAGTCCGTGTGGAACTGCGCCAGATCGGCGTGCGGAACCAGGCGAAGATGGTCGGTGGGTTGGGTAATTGCGGCCGGGAGGTTTGCTGTGCCACATTTCTGAGCGATTTTCATCCGGTTTCCGTGAGAATGGCGAAAGAGCAAAACCTCAGCCTGAATCCGACCAAGATTTCCGGCGCATGCGGAAGACTGATGTGCTGCCTCAAGTTTGAATATGAAACTTACCGGCAGTTGCGCAAAGACATGCCCAAGGTTGGCAAGAAGATTGATACTCCGGAAGGGCGCGGCAAGGTGATCCGGCAAAATATTTTGGGCAGAACGATCACCGTTCTGCTTGAAAACGGCAAGGAAACGGAGATCGTACTGAGTCCTATCGAAGAGACGGCGACGGACACTCCATCACCCGACCAGGCATAAGGAAGCAGGGATGGCGAAACGTTTCTATATTACAACCCCCATTTACTATGTGAACGCGGAACCCCACATTGGCCATGCCTACACCACCATTGTTGCGGATGTCATGAATCGCTTTCACAAGTTCATGGGTTATGAGACCTTCTTCTTGACGGGCACCGACGAGCATGGAGACAAAATTGCCCAGGCCGCCCAGCAGGCGGGACTGGATCCACAGAGTTACGTGGATCGTATGAGTCAACTGTTTCGTGACACCTGGCCGAAGCTCAATATCAGCCATGATGATTTCATCCGCACCACGGATGCTCGGCATGTTCGCGTGGTCCAAGCCATTTTGCAGAAAGTCCACGACGTCGGGGAGATTTATTTTGACAGTTATAAGGGGCTCTATTGTGTCGGCTGTGAGCGTTTTTACACGGAGCGGGAGTTGGTCGACGGTAAATGCCCCGATCATGACCGTGAACCCATCGAAAGGGAGGAAGCCAATTACTTCTTCCGGATGAGCAAGTACCAGCAGTGGCTGATTCAGTACATCAAGCAACATCCGGACTTTATCCGGCCGGAAAGATACCGCAATGAAGTCCTGGCGTTCCTCGCCGAACCGCTGGAAGATCTCTGTATTTCACGGCCGAAACAACGCCTCGACTGGGGAATCTCTCTGCCCTTTGATGCGCGTTATGTGACCTACGTCTGGTTTGACGCCCTGATCAATTACATCACCGCGCTCGACTACCCCGACGGGCCTCTTTTTCAGACGATGTGGCCGGTGGCGCAGCATCTGATTGCCAAGGACATCCTGAAGCCCCACGGGATCTATTGGCCTACCATCATGCGGGCTGCGGGAATTGAGCCTTACCAGCATCTAAATGTCCACGGGTATTGGAAGACCGATGAAGGCAAAATGAGCAAGAGCCGGGGGACCGTGGTTCGCCCTCTGGATTTGGTGCCCGTTTATGGGGTGGATGCGTTTCGCTATTTCCTGCTCCGAGAAATGGTTTTCGGCTTGGATGCCAATTTCAATGAAAAAGCTCTGGTCAATCGCTTGAATGCGGATCTTGCCAATGACCTGGGTAATCTGTTCAGCCGCACTCTGGCCATGACCGCCAAGTACTTCGGCGGAAAGGTGCCGGCATCTGGAGCGAGTGGCAACGGGCTGGATGAGGAACTGAGGGACCAGGTGGAACTGACTCGCGCCCAATACCTGAAGGAGATGCCCCGCTGGAGTTTTCATAAGGCGCTGATGTCGGTATGGGAGTTGATTGGAAAGGCCAACAAGTATATCGATGAAGTCGGTCCCTGGAACCTGGCAAAAGAACCCTCGCAGCGCGAGCGGCTCGGGGTAGTATTGCGCAATCTCCTGGAAATCAACAAGTTCGTGGCGGTCCTCATTGCACCGGTGATGCCGGAGACCGCCGAAAAGATGCTGGAGCGGCTGGGGGTAAGCAGGAAAGTCATGGATTTGCGGCTGGAAACCGATGCCCGCTGGGGTACACTGGTAGAAGGCGTTCCAGTGAGCAAAGGCGAAGCGCTTTTTCCCCGGATCGAGGCGGAACATGAAGCCGGGGACCGAGTTCCGGGCATCGAGCCAAAGAAGCTCAAGAAAGCCGCTGAAATAGAGAAATCTCGCGGGACTGGGACATCTCCCCCCGCAGACCCATGCATTTCCCTTGAAGCCTTCAATAAAATCGACCTTCGCACGGGAATCATCAAGCACGCTGAAAGAATCCCCAAGTCGGAAAAACTGCTGCGCCTTATCGTGGACATCGGTGAGGAACGGCAGGTGGTGGCGGGTCTGGCACAAACCCATGCCCCCCGGGATTTGGTGGGCAAGCAAGTGATCCTGCTCGCCAACCTGGAACCCACCCGGTTGATGGGAGTGGAATCCCGGGGCATGGTGCTTGCCGTGCACGATGGAGACACGCTCAGCCTTTTGACCACGGAGCGCCCCGTCGCGTCTGGACACCGCGTCACCTGATCCTGCCGGATTCAGGGCGTCAAGTGTTCCCTCAAGGCGCGAATGTTGACCGCATAATCGCCGTTTTTGAAAATGGCTGAACCGGCCACGAAGACGTCCACCCCCGCAGCGGCCAGTTCGCCGATGGTAGCGGTATTCACCCCCCCGTCAACCTGCACAAGGATGGGTAAGCCCCGTTCGTCGATCATGGTTCGGAGCTGACGAATCTTCGGGAGCATGGATGCAATAAATTCCTGGCCGGCAAAGCCGGGGTTCACTGTCATCAGCAGTACCATGTCCACATCGCTTAAGATGTTTTCCAGGCTTGCCAGCGGTGTGGCCGGGTTCAATACCACCGTGGCCTTTGCTCCCAGTTCTTTGATGCGCTGTATTGTGCGATGCAGATGCAGGGCCGCTTCCGCATGGACTCCCAGCCAGGTCGCACCGGCATCCACAAAGTGTTTCAGATAGCGGTCCGGGCGGTCAATCATGAGGTGCACGTCCAGGGGAAGCTGAGTGGCCTTCCGGATAGCACCGACCAGCGCCGGTCCAATGGTGATATTAGGAACAAAATGGCCGTCCATCACATCGACGTGAATCCAATCCGCTCCCGCTTTTTCCACCGCCCGGACTTCTTCGGCGAGTCTGCCGAAATCCGCGGATAAAACCGATGCAGACAATCTTTTCATGCTTTCTCCAGTTGTCCGATACTATGCCACGCGCTGCCAGCGGGCGGCAAAAAAGCCGTCGATCCCATGCCGATGCGGCCAGGATTTAAAGTAGTGTCCATCTGTCATCGACCCGCAGGTCCAGGGAAGAAAGCTGGCCGCGGGTTGCAGGACAAAGTGCGGATGAGCGGCGCTGAAGCGCTCTGCGACCATCTCATTTTCTTCCCGTAACAGAGTGCACGTAGCGTATACCAGGGCACCGCCTGTCTTAACAAAGCCGGCTGCATGGGACAGTAACTCTGCCTGTACCCGCGCCAAACGGTAAGGATCCTTCGGATGACGCCGCCATTTGATGTCCGGATTGCGCCGCAGGGTGCCCAACCCGGTGCAGGGAACGTCGATGAATACCCGGTCAAACTCGCCGTACTGGTCGGGGTGAAGCTCCAGGACACTGCCGACAATCGTGTGAATGATTGCAACGCCCTGCCGTTTGGCATTGTCCTGCAATCGTTCCAGCTTCCAGGCCGCCTCCTCCACAGCCGTGACGGCGCCCACATTGCCCATCCGGATACCGAGATGGATGGCTTTACCGCCAAAACCCGAGCACAAATCGAGCACCTTCTCACCCGCTTGCGGGCCTACAAGATGGGATACCAACTGCGAAGCCTCATCTTGAATTTGTATCCAACCCTGTTCATAAATCTCACTTTGACTGATGTCCTGCCTTGGTGAAAAAACCCTTATGGCGTCGTCGGTATAGGGCGAGCGTTCGGCTCGGAATCCTTTCTCCAATAGGCGGGCGTGCACCCGGGATGCATCGGTTTTCAGAGTGTTCACCCGCAGTGTCATGGGAGCCACCCGGTTATTGGCCAGACACAGCTCCCGCGTTTCGGCAAAACCCAATTCCCGCAGCCAAAGCGCCACGAGCCAGGCTGGATGCGCTGTAGTAGCTGCCAGATACTGCTCCGGATCGGATTGTTCCGCCGGCCAATCCCAAACGTCGCCCCGGCGGATGGCCTCGCGCAGCACCCCGTTGACAAACCCCGCCAGATAGGCTGGATGAGTGGCTTTGGCTATTCTCACCGTTTCATTGACTGCGGCATGATCGGGAACCCGGTCCAGAAAGAGAATCTGGTAGAGAGCGAGGCGCAGGAGAGTGCGAATGGTGGGTGAGATCCTGCCGGGTTTAATGTTAATCAACTGGTCGATATGCCAGTCCAGCCTTCCTTGCCATCGCACCACCCCGTAGACCAGTTCTGTCACCAGGGCCCGGTCCCGTTCCGCCAGATGGGAGTGTCTTTCCAGCATGCAGCGGATCAGGCGATCCGGGTGGGAAACATTCTGGGAGATGTGGAGAAGAATCTGGTAGGCCAGGGTTCTCGCGGTGATCAAGAGGCGACCTTCCGCACCGGTTTGAGCTCCTGGAGAATGGACTCCACATGATCGAGAGGCACCTGGGTATTCAGGCAGGGGCCAAAGGGGCGGCGGTTAAAAATGCCATAGACCGGTAGCGGAGTAGTGTCCTGAATACCGCTGGTCAGATCCCGTTCACAGGCCACGGCGATGATCAGGTCCGGGTGAGTTTCGACCACAATCCGCCGAGCGATAGTCCCGCCCGTTGCCACCGCCAGGTCCACTCCATATTTTTCGGCCAGATGCAGCAGATCTTTGATGGAACATTTTCCACACTGCTTGCAGTTCTCGACGCGATGGGTGATTTTTACTGTACAGTCTTTATCCTGCAGGCAATGGGGCATGAGCAGCAGAATCCGTTCGGGGCGTCGGCCATTCCTGCACTGCGCCAGGACCCATTCGTTATTGACCGCCACAAAGGCGTGTTGGACCTGTTCCCGTTTTAAACCGACCAATTTTCCCACCACAATGAGAACCGGAAGCAGGCCTTTAATGGTGATGCTGCGCAATTTCCTGGAGAAGGGGACATCCCGACCCAGGAAGGTGACAATGACCAGGAGCCCTACGCTGCAAATGACGCCCAATCCCAAAATGACTGTGACCACCCCCATAATGATGGGCAATCTGTGATGAATATTGCTGAGCCCATAGGCGGGCAACAGATAAAGAACTGCCAGAACAGCCAGGGTGATCATACAGGTAAGCGCGAGGAGGCCGATGAGGACGAGCTTGTCGGCCTTCTTCAAGGTGCCGTTTTCGGTTGCCGATGGGGTGATTAATTCCAAGTCCATGGCCTCTTTGCCTCGCTTTGATGCACAGCCACCATTGTCTCACGCCAGGGGTGCCGGTAGCAAAACCTAATTCCCACCCTGCCAAAGCGAGCCCTGGGATGCTTATCGTTCTTGAACCGGGGTGTTCAAGTTTGCGCACAAGTTCCAAAAATAGTCAAGAGCAGGTGGCAAACCTTATCGGCATTTACCATTGGGGACTGGCAGTCTCAAGAGGACGGCTTATTCCAGGTGAGATCCCCGCGCCATGGGATGGCCTCTTACGAAATCACCTGCCGAGAGCCTGCGATGTCCTTCCAGCTGGAGTGCGCCGATGGCAATCATACGTTGATCTCCTGCATGAACCACCAGTCCCTCTTGTGCGACCCCGAGGATTTCTCCTCCCTGACCCGACCCCATCCAGGGCAGAAGAGTGGCGGCGAAACACTTCAATCGTTTACCCTGATAGTGGCAATGAGCTCCAGGCCAGGGATCGAAGGCCCGTATCCGATCCACAAGGTGCTCGGCTGCTTCATGCCAGGACAATTGCAGCTCACTCTTGCGAATGGGAGGCGCATAGGTTGCCAGGTGCTCTTCCTGGGCTATGGCGGCAACGTCGCCGGCCTTCCACAATGCGAGAGTCTCAAGCAGGAGATCGGCGCCCGATGCAGCCAGCTTGTCATGCAGCATGCCGAAGGTTTCCTGATCGCTCACGGCAAACGTTTGCTGCTGCAAAATGGGACCCGTGTCCATTCCGGCATCGAGCAGCATGATGCTGATCCCGGTGATCTTTTCGCCTTCGAGCAGCGCGCGCTGAATCGGAGCGGCGCCGCGGTAGCGAGGCAACAACGAGGCGTGGACATTAATGGTTCCGCAGGGTGGCTTTTCCAGCAAACCTTGCGGCAGCAGCTGGCCGTAAGCCACCACAACAAGGCACTGTGCCTGGTGCGCGGCAATCTTCTGGATGGCTGGCTCGGCCCGAATCCGTTCCGGTTGATAAACCGCAATGCCAAGGCTTTCGGCCGCGGCTTTGATGGGCGATGGGGTGAGCTTTTTCCCGCGCCCTCGAAATCGATCCGGCTGAGTGACGACCAGAAGGACATCAGCACCGGCTGCGGCTAGTTTTCTCAGGGAAGGAACGGCAAACTCGGGTGTTCCCAAAAAGATCAAACTCGGGAGTTCGGAAGCGTCCTTCACACGACTGCCTGCTTTTGCCTTTTCTTCCATTTTCGTTTAAAGATGTCGCGGGCTATGGGATTGATTCGATCGATAAACAGACGACCACTGAGGTGATCCAGTTCATGCTGGAGCACCACAGCCAGAAGGCCTGAAGCATCGATCTGCACGGGTTTGCCATTGACGTCCAGACCTCTGACACAGACCTGTTCATAACGTTTGACATTGGCATAGTATTCAGGGACGCTCAAGCAGCCTTCCTCATAAAACATCTCTCCTTCCGCTGCCACAACACACGGATTGACCAAAACAATCAAACCGTGTTCCTCCTGCTGCCTATGCGGATCAATTACAACCACCTGGATAGGTTTTCCAACCTGATTGGCAGCCAGGCCAATTCCTGGCGCCTCATACATGGTTTCCACCATGTTGTCGATAAGCTCGCGAATGGTTCTATCCACTTTATCAACGGGTACGGCTTTGCGGCGCAGAACCTCGTCGGGATAGGTCCGGATGGGAAGTAAAGCCATCGGCAGTTCCTTGTAGTCGTAAATCCCTTACCAGTGAGCCTCTTGCAAAAGTCCTTCCGTTCATGGTTCGATACCTCACCACGAACGGAGAATCAGCTGTTTACAACCCAACACCT
>Ga0209254_10006977_pt1 | contig 10417 bp, 8 predicted proteins | sample FrelakmetDIP11DI_FD_187148 | JGI IMG/M metagenome (GOLD analysis project Ga0209254, IMG submission 187148) | Freshwater lake sediment microbial communities from the University of Notre Dame, USA, for methane emissions studies - DIP11 DI (SPAdes)... | ecosystem: Environmental > Aquatic >... | reverse complement strand
TGAAGGCGAATCCTTGCGTCCCAGCAGGTCGACGAACAGGATATCCGGGGGGCAGTAGATCCTGAGCGGCGGGTGGGAGGCGCCCACACCGGCGCTGACGAAAAGGTGCGTTTGATCAACCTTGAAATGACCGTGGTGAAAGAGCCTGCCGAAAACCGAAGGGACGATCAGCGGGCCGAAGAACGGTAGCTGCATCTGCCCGGCGTGGTAATGCCCGGAGAAGACGGCGACCGCCCCAGACTGGCTGAGCCGGTAGATGTGGTCGGCGGTGTGCGAGAGCACCAGGTGCGGCATGTTTGAAGGTACATCCAGCTGCTGGCAGTTTTCACCGCTCCAGGGAGCAGCGCAGCCTGACAGTGCCAGGTGTCTCAAGTCATCCTGCACGATATGCAGCCGGCTGCCGTCGAGCATGACGAACCCCGCCTCGCTCACGACTCCGCTCACCCGGCCGGGGTCGGTCCAGTAGTCGTGGTTGCCCAGGATGGCGAAGTTTCCCAGGCGGCTGGACAATGGCTGCAGGACCTGCGGCAGCATCTCGATGCCGTACAGGTCGGCGGCAAAATCGCCGGTGATGAAAACCAGGTCGGGATTCCCCGCGTTCACCTGCTGCACGACATTTTTATAGTAATCGAGCTGGCTGCCAGAATGAAGGTGAAAATCGCTCAGGTGAGCGACTCGCAGCCGGGAACCCCGCCAGTCGGGGAGAACGGTAGAGTATTGGATTACCTGTAAATCCTGCGTGGTAACCGGGCGCAGGAGCGAGAAGGCCTTTCCCTGTCTACTTACGGGTGGATTGGAACGCAGCTCCCGGTGCAGCCGGCGGTAGCGCCGCTCACCTGCCGCCATCCATCCCAGTATCAAGGCCAGGACAAGGCTCCATGTGCTGAAGCCTGCCAGGTATCCAAAAACGGTAAGCCCGCCCACGCAAACCAGCATGGCCAGTGGCAGGAAGCTGGATTTCAACACCCCGTCCCGCAGGTGACTGAGCACCCGGTTGACCAGCGCCAGGTACAACCCGGCGCCGCATAGCAGGCCCAGGAAGGCGGCAGCCAGGCGGGAGGGGTCGAGATTCAAGTCCAAAGCACTGCTCGCAATACGGAGTTGAGGGAAAACCGGGATTGCTTCGTCACCAAGAGCGTTTTCCGCATAGACAATTTATCAATCAACGATGGGGATTTGCAGGAAGCTGGGGTGTTCGGCATTGTGGTAGAGTGTGACGTGCGCGGTGCGGGCGTCGGCCGCGGTCTCGTTGAGCACATCTCCCCCGCTGTTGTAATTCTTCTGCAGGTAAATCGAATTGGGTGAATTGATAAACAGGCGCAGGCGGCTGCCCCTTGCGATACGCCTGGAAAAGAAATTGAAACCGTCGAAGATATAGCGTTCGATTACCCCTGCCGTTACCAGTGTCTCTTGTTCGAGGGAGCGGCGGTAGCGGGCGCGCAGCAGATCCTGTGATAGCTGAATCGAGGAGCCGTCGCTTAAGATCTCGAAGAAGGTCACCAGGAAATCCGTGTCCGGCACATCCAGGCAGATCCATGCTTCCAATCTTATGAATCCTGAAATTTCCGTCTCCTGCTCAAAGGGCGCCGAATGATATACCAGCCCGTTCCCGAAGGTATTGAGCACGTAGCGCTGGTCGGTGAGGTAATTTTGGATCTCTGCGGTTTCCAGTTCCGCCGGGCGCAGGTCGAGCGGATCGTAGACATAGTGGTCCGGGAAGGAATCTGGAAGCGGAGAAGCATCTTCCAGGCTGCCGGATTGGAAGACATCATCCGCCTGCCCGTCCGTGGAATTGAGATATAACAGGCGGGTGCGGCTGGCGATTTTTTCCAGTGAGGTGGCGTATTTCCACTGCTCGAGGCCCGTCACGTAATAAGCCACCCGGTCCTTCAAAAATTCGGGCTGCGGGCTTGCTTTGAGAGTGCAGTCGTACCATTCACGGTGCAGGTTATTCAGGTCCAGCAGGCTGGCAGGGGCGAATTTCAGACCGCCGAAGCCTTCGGTGGGTGTGCGTGTGCCGGCATGGTCCCAGGGACCGATGATCAGAAAATGGTTGGCTTTGGCCTGCACCGTCCCATGCTGCATGTGCATGCGGTAGAAGTGCATGGCGCCAGGCTGGTCATCATCGTAATGCCCGGTGATGGACAGGATGGGAATGTCGATGCGTTGGTACTCTTCGGGCGTCAGCGCCAGAGACTGCCAGTAGGAGTCCGGGGTCGGATGCTCCACCCAGTTCTGGAATTGGGAGGAGGTGTTGCCTGCCAGCTGGTCGAGATTTTTGAAGGGCAGGTGCTTCCGGTAGCGCTCCTGAAATTTAGCGATCCAGTAGGCCTGGTCGCCGAACAGATTGCTGTTGGGCGTCAGGCCGCTGATTAAGGTCAACCATTGGATTTCGTAGGAAAAGAAGATATTCTTGTAGAATGGAAAATCGACCCCGGCATGGGCGGAAGCCGCCGGGACGATGGTCTTCAGAGCCTCGGGATGGCTCTTGAGCGCCATCCACTGGTCGAAGCCGGCATAAGACCCGCCCCACATGCCCACCTGGCCGTCGCACCAGGGCTGCTCTGCCAGCCAGCTGACGATATCGACTGCGTCCTGCGGCTCATTCATGAATGGATCGAACTCGCCTTGCGAGTTCCCGCGACCACGGCAGTCGACCAGTAAGAAAGCATAGCCGTGCTGGGCGAAGTAAACGGCGCGGGCGTGGTAGGTATCGGCGATATAGGGAGTCAGGGTGAAGATGGCGGGAACTGGCTGGCTGTCCGTCGGTTGGTAGAGGGTGGCATTCAGGCGTAGGCCGTCTCGCAGCGGGATTTTTACACCCCATGTTAAATCAAGGTTTTCATTCGAATTAATAGCCGGTAAGTTGGGGGTTGAGGTGCTTTCCATAGGCATTCTATTGCGCATGCGGGTCTCCTTTTACAAGATGAAGACAGGTAATCAGTCAATCAGGTGATCAGGTAGACAAGTATACAGGTAGACAAGTATACAGGCAAACAAGTATACAGGCAGGGATGGAAAACATTAGAAGAGGTTTCTGTTTCTGATATTAACGGTCACCAGAATTGAGGAGAATTAGGGCATGCGTTGGGGCATGCCTTCAAGGGAGATATTGTCGCAAAAGGCGGGTGACATATTGCCAAGCTGGTCACGGTACTGGACTGTGAAGTAGAAGCCAACCCAGTTGATCGCCAGGGGAAATCAGGTGACTGCCAGGCGTTCCGCTGAATATCCCTCGTATTCCCGGTGGACGACGATGTCGCGCACGCGCTGCAGGGCACGCTGGATGTCGAGAAAGCTGGTGTACAGCGGGGCGATGCCCAGCCGCAGGTTGTCAGGGCTGCGGAAATCCGGGATGACCCGCAGAAGAGGCGGGGGAGCTTCGATCATGGCGCGCACGATGCGGTAGCCCTCGGGATGCCGGAGGGAGACATGAGAGCCGCGCATCTCTGGCTGGCGCGGGGAGCCCAGGCTGAACCCGAGCGGAGCGAGCCACTGGTCTGCCAGGTAGATCAGGTATTCCGTCTGCATGACGCTCTTCCTGCGCAGCCGGTCAATGCCAGCCTCGAGCAGCAGGTCGATGGCGGGCTCGATAGCCTTCATCGAAAGCACAGGAGGCGTGCCCACCTGGAAGCGGGCCAGGCCGGCAGCCGGCTTGAAATCCAGTCCGAATGAGAAGGGATCCGCCGAGGCAAACCAGCCCCACAGAGGCTGGCTGAGCTGCTCCTGCAAGTCACGGCGCACGTACAGGAAGGCCGGGGCGCCGGGGCCGCCGTTCAGGTACTTATAGGTACAGCCGACAGCCAGGTCGGCCTGGCAGCCGTCTAAATCCAGGGGCACTGCGCCGGCCGAATGGCTCAGGTCCCAGAGAACCAGTGCACCTTCAGCATGCGCGGCCCGGGTGATTTCAGCCATATCGTACATGTAGGCGCTCTTAAAGGCCACGTGGGTCAGGCAGACCAGGGAAGTGTCAGTGTCGATGGCGGCGATCACCTCCCGGGGATCGATGGTGATGCCATCGCTGGAAGGGATCAGCTGCAGCCGGTGCTGCCTGCCCAGCAGGTCGATGATACCCTGCAGGATGTATAGATCGGAGGGGAAGTTGAACTCATCGCTGACGATCTTTTGGCGATCGGGACGCGCCCTGACTGCCGCCAGGGCCAGCTTGAACAGGTTGATGGAGGTGGCTTCAGTGACCAGGACCTCATCCGGCTGTGCTCCAATCAGCGAGGCGATCTTACTCCCCAACCGGGATGGCAGGTCGAACCAGCTTTCATTCCAGGAACGGATCAGGCGCTGGCCCCACTGTTCTGAGATGACCTCCTGCATGTGCGGTAAAAGGCGTTTCGGCAGCCGGCCGAGGGAATTGCCGTCCAGGTAGATTTCCCGCGGATCGGCGATGATGAATTCATCTCTGAAGTCTCTCAGCTCATCCCGGGAATCCAGGTCTTGTGCCAGCGCGGGGTCGGTTGAGGAAAATTGCATATGGAGTGTGGTAGATGTGGACCGGGGAGCGGATTTGACTTCAAATCAGCTGTTATGTGCTGTCAGCAGGATGAGGGGTGTTATCGTTTCCCCACTCCCGGGTGTGGGTTGAGAGCAGCTGCCTGGCGTTGGCGATGATTTCATCCAGTTTGTTGATGGCGGTATAGCGCTGCAGCTGATCCCAGACCAGGGGTGTGCCAAAGGAAACTTTCGGGGTAACGCTCAGGCGGGAGGGTAATACCAGCTGGCGGATCACCTGGGCTGTACCGGCAACGTTTTGCCTGGCGAGCTGGTCCTTCCAGATGCGCATGATGGGAGAATCCATCCATTTTTGTGAAAGCACCCCGCTGACGATAGTGACCAGGACCTGAGCATCGGGCACCTTTTTCAGCATCAATTCGACGCTCGGCGACCAGGCGCTTAAGCGGAGCTCGGCTCCGGGCAGTACTGCTGGATCTGGATCGATATTCCCGCTGGGAAAAATGAGCAGGGCGGCACCCTCCTGCAGCTGGCGGATGGCGCGGCGCAGAGCCATCATGCGGTCTGAGGTTTCGCGGCTGGAGAAGATCAGGTGTTGGCTCGTGGCGGGCAACTGCTTAAGGAATGAAAAACCGGTCGCAAATATCTTCAAATCATCCCTGGGCAGGCTGGCCGCGATCAGCAGGCTGTCGACGGTGCCCGGGTGGTTAGAAACCACCAACAACGGCCCTTCCGGAGGGACTGTTTCTACACCACTGGTCTCATAGCCGCTGATAAAATTCGGCAGCAGCCTGCGCATGCCCTGTCGAAATCCGGCTCGCTCGATTTCACCGTCAATCCTGCTCGCGATACCGGCGAAACGCCTGGAAGCAAGCCAGATCAGCGGTTTGAGAACCTGGCGAGACCAGAGCCTGCCAGATTCACCCATGCCTGCAAAGATTTCATCGACGAGGGATTTGGTCAACGACCGAATTGAGGTGGTTTCTTCCATACCTTGCAGCCAGGAGATTTCAATTTATCCCAGCCTCCAGCATTAATTATAACCCCTCCGGATGGATATTTTCCAGCGGCTGAAGCACCGGAATTTTTACCTGGAAACTCCGGAACGGGCGGGACTTCCTGGATCGGGAGGATCTGAAATATGAATATGGATCAATAACCACGTGCCTTGCGCCAGGCTAACACCTGGGCAGTGTGTTCCGGTACATGCCCGAAACTATCGCTGCCGATCCACTCCCACAAGGGGTAGTCTCGCTGCCAGGGGAAGCGTTGAGTGGTGTTAAGATCCTCATCCGAAAAGTCGTTCAGCCGGCGCTTGATCTGGTTGTGAACTCCGTTGAAATCTTCCCGGATGGTCTCCAAAGCCCGATTTTTCCCTTGCAGATACCACTGCGCGTTGGTCTGGTCGAAGTGCTCCTGGGTGAAATGCACCGTGGTGGGGGTTTTTCCGGAAGCCGCGTGCCACAACAGGGTCACCAGCTCGGCTTCCCATAAGCTGATATGGTACATGATGTCCTTGACCGTCCAGTCGCCGTTAGCGCCGGTCTCCTGCATCTGGGTGTCGCTGAGGCCGTCGACGGCAGCCATAAATTCCTGGCGTGTATCATCCAATGCCAGTAATATTTCATCCCTGGTCATATCAACCTCCAAGTGCCTGAACGAAGGAACGAAGTGCCTGGTTGTAGGCAGCGGGATTTTCGAGGCACGGCAGGTGACCGGCAGCGGAGATCAGCTCCCACAGTGAACCCGGGATGGCGTCGTGCATGGCATGGGCTTCTTGATAGGGGATGATCTGGTCCTGCTCGCCGTGTACGACTAGTGTTGGCAAGTTGATATGGGCCAGGTCGGGGGTTGAATCAGGGCGCTCTTTCAGGGCTATCAGGTCACCCAGGATACCTTCCAGTGAAGTGCTCTGCATGATTTCCCTGACACTCTCGAACAGCTCGGGATTTTTTTCTATGGTTTCCGGCGCAAGGATCAGGGGAAGCATTTTCTCGGCGATGGCTCCTACCCCGTTCTGTCGGGCGGACTCGGCAGCCAGGTCGCGATTGGTTTTCCCCTGTGGTGTGTCGGCAGAGGCGCGCGTGGCCGTGAGGACCAGGCCTTTCAGGCGCTCAGGGTAGCGCCGGAAGAAGGCGAAGGCGGCGTAACCACCCATGGACAGCCCGCACAGGATAACCGGCTCGACGACGCCCAGCGCATCCAGGAATCCTGCCAGGTCGTCGGCGAACAGGTCCATTGAATAAGGGCCGGCGACGGGCTGTGATTGGCCGTGGCCGCGCAGGTCAGGCGCCAGCACACGGGCCACGCCGGCCAGTTCATCAAGTTGGGGTTGCCAGATCCCCCGGTTGAGCGGGTAACCGTGGACGAATACCAGCGGCTGCCCCTCTCCGGATGCACTGTAAGCCATAGTGATACCGTTAACTGAAATGTTCATGTTTCCTCCAGGGATTTTTGGTTTGACAAACGCCCGTGCCACAGGTCGAGGGAACCGACCACGGCACCGGTGATGATCAACAGCATGGCAACGGCGGATACCCGGGTGAGACTCTGCCCGCCTACCAGGATCAGAATCAGGGTGGAAGTCAGGGGTGTCAGGTAAGTGAGCGATCCGATGATGCGCGGGTCGCCGCGTTTAAGCGCCGCATCCCAGGTGAAGAAGGCTCCGCCCATCGGCCCGGCGCCCAGCAGCACAAGAGCGAGCCAGTCATTCGAGCTCAAGGCGGCCTGATTTGAATTGCCATTGGATAACGAGTAAGCGCCGAGGGAAAGCAGGCCGGATGCCAGGCAGAAGGCGCCGACGGCTGCAGTGGGGAAAGGAGGCAGGCGCTTGGTCATCAGCGAGTAACAGGCCCACACCAGAGCTGCTGAGGCAGCCAGCAGGTAACCTGCCAGGTTAGCCATGTCCAGGCTCAACCTGCCCCCGGTAATGATCAATCCGGCGCCAGCCAGGCCAAGGAACGCGCCGACCAGGTGATTGGGATGCAGGTTGTAGCCAGCCAGGAAAAGCGGGGTAAGCAAGACGATCAGCAGCGGCCACAGGTAATTCATCAGGTTGGCTTCCACTGCCGGCGCAAAATGGAAAGCCGAAAAATAAAGAAAATGGTAGCCGAAAATGCCGCCGATGCCCACCAACAAAGTGGTCAATGGCACCTTCCATTGCCGTACACTGACACTCCCGATCAGGCCGCTGAAGCACAGAGCCAAACCGATCACCAGAAAGGGCGGCAGGTGATTGAGGCGGGCTCCCAGGAAGCCCAGGAAGCTCCACATCAAGATGGAGGCGAAAGCCAGCAGAGTGGCGGGAAGCGGCATCAGACTTGAAAGATATCCATATCCACAACGAAGAAATAAGTCTCCAAACGAATCTTCTTCTCGGCGCTCTCATAACCAGGGCTGGAGTACTCCAGCGGGTTGATAATGCGATCATATTTTTGACCCAGGATTTTCGAGTCATTCACGAACGCCCAGGAGGAAACCGAAAATGCCAGATGCGGAGGAAGGTACAGCTTCACGTCTCCAACGAAGCCGAACACTCGCAGGACGGTCTCCCCGGGCTGGACCTCGGCCTGGGTCAGATCCAGTCGGGTGTTGCCGACCAGGGTGTAGATTTCTTCGGAAACCACCTGCCAGGGCCCGGAGCGGCGGGTGTTGTTGAGCGGGCTGAAGTTGACTTGAGCCTTCCCGATGACCATGCGCGGGCGGACCAATAAATAGACTCCGACCAGGATCAACGCTACCGGCCAACAGATGGTGCTGAAATCTATTTTCAGCAGATCGCTGAGCAGGATCAGGATGCCCCACAGGATGAGCAGGCCTCCGGCGATCACAAATCCTCGATTTCTCATACCATCCTCCAATGTCTGATTTTACAGGCCCAGTGATCGAGCTATCTTGTGAATGGCATCCAGGTGCCCGGCGTGTGAGCCGAGGTTGGATCCCATCGTATTAAAAGACAGGTGTGTGGCTCCCGCTGAGTGCCAGCTATTTAGATCAGAGATCCAGGCTTCCGGGTGCCCGTCTCCATATGGTATGCGGGCATCGACCCCGAAACCCTGACCGGGACCGGTCGTTTCGCCTCCCAGACTCGGACGCCCGGCTTCCTGCAGGTAGCGATCAAGCGATTCCAGCGCCTGTAGGGCATCGGCGGGGCGGCGGAAACCTGGAATCCAGCCATCTCCCAGGGCTGCCGCGCGCTTGAGAGCCGGCTGGGAATTGCCGCCAAACCAGATGGGGATAGGGCGCTGTTTCGGCAAGGGGTTGAGGCCGGCATCTGGGATCGAATGCCAGCGGCCATTATAAGTAATCAGAGGCTCGGTCCACAATCTCCGCAGCAGCTCGACCTGTTCTTCGATGCGCTTACCCCGGTTGTGGAAGTTTTCATTCAAAGCCGTGTATTCTACTGAATTCCAACCCAGGCCGATACCCAGGCGCAGCCTGCCGCTACTGAGCAGGTCGAGCGAGGCAGCCTGCCTGGCGAATAAAGCCGTCTGCCGCTGCGGCAGGATAATGACGCCGGTCGCAAACTCAATCGTTCGAGTGAAGGCAGCCATGAAGCTAAAAAGTACCAGCGGGTCGTGGAATGCGTCCTGTGAGCTGTACACCCCCTGCCAGCCCCCCGGGCGCTGGGGATTGGCGCCCAGGACGTGGTCGTAGGCCAGGATGTGCGAAAATCCCAGGTTTTCAGCAGCCTGAGCGTAGTCGCGGATGGCGTGAGGATCATTTCCAAACTCGGTTTGCGGGTATACAAGGCCAATTCTGAGAGGCGGTTTTGAATTCATGTGACAGGGAGGGTGGGCTAAATCTGGTAGAGTTGACCGTATTTTGCATTCAAGTAATCGATGTAGGGCTGGATGCGAACCGGCCCTCCCGTGACCCGTTCAACCAGCTCTGGAGCGGTGAATTTATGTCCGTGGATATAGATATTTTCTACCAACCAGCGGTGCAGCGTTTCGAAGCTTCCGCTGCGCATTTGATCGGGAATCTCCGGATTGGCTTTAAGAGCTTCCTTGAAGAATTGAGCCGCCAGGATATTCCCGAGCGTGTAGCCCTGGAAGTTTCCGCCGATCGTACCGGCGAACCAGTGCACATCCTGCATCACGCCGTCGCGATCATCCGGTGGAGCGATGCCCAGGTCAGACCGGTAGCGCTCGCGCCAGGCTTCAGCCAGGTCGCCCACAGCCAGGGTTCCTTCCAGCAAGGCGACCTCGAAATCGAAGCGCAGCATGACATGCAGGTCGTAGGTGACTTCGTCGGCTTCGGTGCGGATCAATGTGCGGGCGACTTTGTTTATTGCCCGGTGAAATTCATCTAGTGAGGTGCCGACAAGCTGCTCCGGGAAGGCCTGCTGCAGGAGAGGAAAACAGAATTCCCAAAACTCGCGGCTGCGCCCGACGACATTCTCCCACAGCCGGGACTGGCTCTCGTGCAAGCCGGCTGAGGCGCCCCTGGCCAGGGGAGTGCCCTCGAGAGCTGTGCTGACCCCCTGCTCGTACATGCCGTGCCCGGCTTCGTGCACGGTTCCCAGCAGGCATTCCACCAGGTTGTTCTCAAAGATGCGGGTGGTGATGCGCACATCTCCAATCGAAAATTCGGTCTCGAAAGGGTGGAGGGTCTTATCACAGCGCCCGCGTTCGAAATCGTATCCCAGCCGCTCAACCAGCCGGTTGGTAAATTCCACCTGCAGGGCTTCCGGGTAATTCCGGTGCAGGCATGAATCATCGACGAGTGGGCATACGGTGATCTTCTTGACGAGCGGCACCAACTGACCGCGCAGCTCAGTGAACAACGATTTGATCGAAGCCACAGTCATCCCCTCGTCTTCCAGGTCAATAATTGGGTCGAGGATATGCGTATAACCAGGAAAGAAATTTGAATACTGGCGGCTGAAATCGAGGGATTTCTCCATCATCGTGTGCAGACTCTTGAAATCATTCGCCGGGCGCGCTTCGCT
>Ga0209254_10006976_pt1 | contig 10418 bp, 8 predicted proteins | sample FrelakmetDIP11DI_FD_187148 | JGI IMG/M metagenome (GOLD analysis project Ga0209254, IMG submission 187148) | Freshwater lake sediment microbial communities from the University of Notre Dame, USA, for methane emissions studies - DIP11 DI (SPAdes)... | ecosystem: Environmental > Aquatic >... | reverse complement strand
AATCCGCTCATCGTGCAGGGTCCCGGGGCGGGCCCAGCCGTCACGGCGGCCGGCGTCTTCGCCGACCTGCTGCGCGTCTGTGCCTACCTCGGAGCCAAGTTGTGACCGGCGATTCCACCCGCAAATCTGCCACTGCGTTTGCTCCGGCAAGTGTCGGCAACGTCGCCGTAGGCTTCGACATTCTCGGCCACACCGTGGCTGCGCTTGGTGACAAGGTGCGAGCGACACGCCGGGCCGAGCGCGGTGTTTCAATCCGCTCCATCACCGGCACGGTTGAAAACCTGCCGCTCGCGGCCGAGAAGAACACTGCCGGCATGGCCGTGCTCGCGATGTGTCGCGAACTGAACCTGCCGTACGGCTTCGACCTCGACATCGACAAGGGCATCCCGCTCGGTTCCGGTCTGGGCGGTTCGGCGGCTTCGGCCGTCGCCGGCATCGTGGCCGCGACCGCGCTGGTCGGCGAGCGACTCGATCGCACGGAACTGCTCAAGTTCGCCATGCAGGGCGAGGCGGTCGCGAGTGGTTCGGTCCACGTGGATAACATCGCGCCGTCGCTGTACGGCGGCCTGGTGCTCACGGTCGGCATCGACAACCCCTTCGTGAAGCAGATCCCGGTGCCGGACACGATCCGCTGCGTACTGGTTCATCCGCACATGGTGCTGCCGACGCGCGAAGCGCGCGCCATCCTGAGCAAGTCCGTGCCGTTGTCGGACGTGATCTGGCAGCAGGCCAACCTTGCGGGTTTTCTCGCGGGCTGCTTTACCAACGACATCGCGCTGATTCGCGAGTCGCTGCTCGACGTGGTGATCGAGCCGCAGCGGCAGGTGTTGATTCCTGGATTCGTCGAGGTGAAGCAGGCGGCACTGGCGGCCGGCGCGCTGGGCGGATCCATCTCCGGCGCGGGTCCCACGGTGTTCGCGTGGGTCGATGCCGCCGACGCAGAGAAGGTCCGCGTCGGCATGGTCGATGCGTTCGCGCGTCACGGCCTCGATTCCGACAGCTGGGTATCGACGTTCGATCGCGCGGGCGCGCGCGTGGTGGGTGACTGACCATGCAGTTCCAGAGCACGCGGAATCTGCAGCACCGCGTCGGCCTGAGCGACGCGATCGCGCGCGGCCTGGCGCCCGACGGCGGTCTCTATGTCCCGACCGAACTGCCGCACATCGACCGCACGGCGTTCGACGGCGCCCACACGATTCCGGAAGTGGCGGAAGTCCTGCTGCGGCCCTTCGCGGCAGGCGACGCGATCGCGGCCCAAGTGCCGGCCATTGTCCGTGACGCCTTCAACTTCCCGGCGCCGGTCGTGGAAGTGGATGGGGCGGCGGGACCGTTGTCAGTGCTGGAACTGTTCCATGGCCCGACCGCGGCATTCAAGGATTTCGGCGCGCGGTTTCTCGCGGCCACGCTCGAGCGCATTCCCCGCAACGACCTGCGTCGGCTGACCATCCTGGTCGCGACCTCCGGTGATACCGGAGGCGCTGTGGCCGCGGCGTTCTATCAGCGTCCCTGGGTCGACGTCGTCGTGCTCTATCCGCAGGGCCTCGTCTCGGCCCGCCAGGAAAAGCAGCTCGCCTGCTGGGGCAAGAACGTGCGCACGCTGGCGGTTGCCGGCACTTTCGATGACTGCCAGCGCATGGTGAAGGAAGCTTTTGTCGATCCGGCACTGGGTCGTGACCTGCTGCTGTCCTCCGCGAACAGCATCAACGTTGGCCGGCTGCTGCCGCAGATGGCGTACTACGCCCAGTCGAGCCTGGAGCTGTTCCGCCGCGACGGTCGCGCGCCCAACTACATCGTGCCCTCGGGCAACCTGGGCAACGTCGCCGCCTGTCTCTGGGCACGCAAGGTGGGGCTCCCCATCGGCGAAGTGATGCTGGCCACCAACGCCAACCTGACCGTGCCGGACTACCTGCGCACGGGCGAGTGGCAACCGCGGCCGAGCCTCGCTACGCTTGCGTCCGCCATGGACGTAGGCAACCCGAGCAACATGGAACGACTGCGCTGGCTGTTCCCCGACCTGCACGACTTGCGCGTTGCGTTTTCCGCGTACTCCGTGAGCGATGAAGAAATCCGTGCCTCGATCCGGCGCGATTACGCCGCGTACGGGCAGACGTGGTGTCCACACACCGCAACCGCGGCGCACCTGTACCGGCAGCTGCCGGCAGAGCGGCGCAAGGAACGCTGGGTGCTGGTCGCCACCGCGCATCCCGCCAAGTTCAATGACGTCGTCGAACCGCTCATCGGCGCGGAAGTGCCGGTGCCGTCGGCGCTCGCTGACCTGTTGTCGCTGCCGTCCCGGCAGCAGCACGTGGCACCCCGCCTCGACGATCTACGCAACGTGCTCAAGGGGAATCCGGCTTGAAGACGCTCCTGGGATTGCCGCTCTGGTTGTGGGTCATCTTCGCGCTGGCGTTGATCGGCACCGCGGGCTATTTCATCCGCGAGAAGGTACGCCAGGTGCGCGCGCGTCGTGCGATCGACAACGTAATCTCGTCGGTCGCGTTCGACGAATTGCGCAACGTGCTGTTGCCGACGGGCACGGGCGACCAGATCCACATCAACTACCTGCTGCTCACCCAGAACGGGTTGCTGGCACTCGACCTGTTCGATGCACACGGCATGATCTTTGCTGGCGAGAAGATGGAGCAATGGTCCATCTTCGGTCCCAAGCGGCATTTCATGATCACCAATCCGTTGCCGATGTTGTACGACCGGGTGGCCGTGGTCCGGCAGTTCGCGGGTGACGACGTGCCGGTCGAAGGCCGCATCGTGTTCTCGATGCGTGGTGAATTCCCCAAGGGTCGGCCCGAGACCGTGATCCGGCTCGACGAGTTGCAGGACCAGTTCCCCGCGGTCGAACGCGCGGCAGGCGGTGCAGCGGCCGCCTTCGCGGACGTGTGGGAACGCATCAAGCTGGCGTCGCAGCCCAACCCGCTCTCAAGCTGAGCGCTCAGGCCCGCCGGGTTGCGGATGCACATTCCCGCGGTAATCCCGCTAGACTCCGTGCGAATTGAACCAGGGGGAATCAGGGACATGAACTCGACCGGCTGCGACCCGGAACAGGCGCGCTGATGGGCGCGGTGGCCGCGCTGCGCGACAGCGACAATCTGCGTGGCTTCGACGAGGACGCCTGGGACGATCTCCTCAATTACATCGAGGAGCGCCGGGTCATTCCCATCGTCGGGCCGGACCTGTTGCGCGTCGAAACCGACCAGGGTCCGCGGCTGCTGTACGAATGGCTGGCCGAAAAGCTGGCCGTCAAACTCTCGGTCGATCCCACCGGGCTGCCGCAACCGCTCACGCTCAACGACGTCGTCTGCAGCTACCTCGGTCAGCGCGGCCGCCGTGAAGAGGCTTACACGCGCCTGCGTTCGATCATGCGCGAGGTGCAGATCGCGCCGCCCATGGCGCTGCGGCAGCTGGCACAGATCACCGACTTCGATCTTTTCATCACCACCACGTTCGACCCGCTGCTCGAGCAGGCCGTCAACCTCGAGCGATTCGGTGGTCAGCCGCACGCGGAAGTCATCGCCTACGCGCCGAATCGCGTGTCCGACCTCCCGGCCGAACGCAGCCAGCTGCAGCGACCGGTTGTCTACCACATGCTCGGCAAACTCTCGGCCTCGCCCACGTATGTCGTCTCCGACGAGGACATGCTCGAGTTCATCTGCGCGCTGCAGTCCGAGCACCTCACGCCCGAGAAGCTGTTCCACGAACTCGAGCACAGCCACCTGCTGCTGATCGGCAGCGACTTTTCCAACTGGCTGGCGCGCCTGTTCCTGCGCATGGCCAAGCGCAAGCGCCTGTCGGACCCGCGCGATTTCGGTGAGATCCTGGCCGACGACCACACCTCGAAGGACGAGCGGCTGCTCGCCTTCCTGCAGCAGGTGAGCGTGCGTACGCGCGTGTTCAGCGGCGCCGAGTCATTCGTTGCGGAACTGCACCAGCGCTGGCTGCGACGGCAGCAACCGGCCTCTGCGACGTCGAACATGGGGCTTGCACCCCAGCGGTTCCTGCCGCCCGCGCGCGAGATGCCCGAGAACGCGATCTTCATCAGCTACGCGCGCGAAGACCTGGCTGCCGTGCAACGGCTGAAAGCGGCGCTGGATGCGGCGGGCCTCGTCACCTGGTTCGACCTCGATCGCCTCGAAGGCGGTGACGATTACGATCGCAAGATCCGCGCCAACATCGGGCGTTGCAGCTTCTTCCTGCCCGTGATTTCGGGCTCGACGCAGCGCCGGCACGAAGCGTATTTCCGTCGCGAATGGAGCTACGCCGTGGATCGCTCGCGCAACATTGCGGAAGGCGCCGTGTTCATCCTGCCCGTCTGCATCGACGACACGACTGAAGCCGACGCGCTCGTGCCGGAGAAATTCAAGACGGTGCACATCTCGCGCCTGCCCGACGGTGAGCCATCGCCGGACTTCATCCGTCGGTTGCAGGAACTCTCGAGCGGCGGTCGTTCATGAAGATCGTGCAGCCCGATATCGCCACCGAGACCACGATCGATCCCGAGAATCCGTGGCTGGGTCTTTCGAGTTATTCGGAAGAAACGCGGGCCTACTTCCACGGCCGCGACGAAGAGGCGGCGGAACTCGCGCGGCGGGTGCAGCGCAAACTGCTCACGGTGCTGTTCGGCCAGTCGGGGCTCGGCAAGACGTCGCTGCTGCGCGCGGGGTTGGTGCCGCGGCTGCGCGGGTCGGGCTTCTGTCCCGTCTACGTCCGCATCGATTACGCCGCGGAATCGCCCTCGCCGGCGGAACAGATCAAGCAGGCGATATTCAAGGTGACGGCCGAAGCCGGTTACTGGACGCGCGCGGGGTCGGCCGTCGAAGGCGAATCGCTGTGGGAGTTCCTGCATCATCGGGGCGACCTCCTGCGCGACGCGAACGAACAGACGCTGCTGCCGCTGCTGATCTTTGACCAGTTCGAGGAAATCTTCACGCTGGCGCAGGCCGACGACGCGGGCCGGCAGCGCGCGAAGCAGTTTCTCGATGAGCTGGCGGACCTGGTCGAGAACCGTCCGCCCGCCGACCTCGAGCGCCGCCTCGAGCAAGACGAAGCCAACGCCGACGATTTCGATTTTGCGCGTGCCGATTACCGCATCCTGATCTCGCTGCGCGAGGACTACCTCGCGCACCTCGAAAGCGTGAAGGGCACCATGCCCTCGATCACGCAGAATCGCATGCGTCTCGCCCGCATGACCGGCGAGCAGGCCTTGAGCGCGGTCATCAGGCCGGGCGGCAAGCTCGTCTCGCAGGAAGTGGCGGAAGCGATCGTGCGCTTCGTGGCGGGCGGCTCGGAACTGCCGAATGCCGAAGTCGAACCGTCGCTGCTGAGCCTGATCTGCCGCGAGCTCAATACGGTGCGGCAAGCGCAGGGCAGGGCAGAGATTTCTGCGGACCTGCTGGCCGGTTCGCGCGACACGATCCTGACGGAGTTCTACGAGCGCGCGCTGGCGGACCAGCCGGCCGACGTCCGGCGCGTCATCGAGGACGAACTGCTCACCGAATCCGGGTATCGCGAGAGCCTGGCAGAGGAGCGGGTGGCCAAGGCGCTGGTTGCGGCGGGTGCTGAGCCTGATGCGCTGGCCAAGCTCGTCGACCGCCGGCTGCTGCGCATCGAGGAACGCCTCGACATGCGCCGCGTCGAGCTGACGCACGATGTCCTCTGCGGCGTGGTGCGTTCCAGCCGCAATCTGCGGCACGAGCGCGAGGGGCGGGACGAGGCTGAGCGGCAACTGGCCGAGCAGCACGAGCGCGCGGCAGAGACCCGGCGCACGCTGCACAAGACGCGTCGCTTCGCCATGATCGCCGCGGGCCTGATGCTCGTCGCACTGGTCAGCGCAGTCTTCGGCTGGATCAACTGGAACCGCGCCAAGGCGGCGGATCGTCAGGCGCAACAGGCGCGCGCGGATGCCGAGAAACTGGTCGGTTTCCTGATCGAAGATTTCTACGCCGAGCTCGAACCCACCGGTCGGCTCGAGACCATGGGCAAGCTCGCGCACATGGCGGTGAGCTATTACGACGGACTGCCGCAGGAGTTGCTGACGCCGCAGACGCAGGTCTATCGCGGCATGGCGCTGATCCGCGAGGCCGGGGCGCTGCTCTCGCGCGGCGATTTCAAGACCGGGAACCCGAAGCTCGACGAGGCGTGGGCCATCTTCGACAAACTTCGCGCCGGAGGTGACAAGAGCGAGCAGGTCGCGGTCGGCCTCGCGCTGTCCAAATTTACAAGATTTTCGAGTTGGGGCGTGAGCGGTGCCCCCGGTTCGAAGCCGGACGATCTGCAGGCGGCGGCCGACCTGTTGCGCCCTTGGGTCAAGGACCCAAAGGCGTCCGCACAGACCCGGATGCTGTACGCGGACACGCTCAATTACCTGAGCCACACCCAGGAATTGGATAAGCGCATTGCGACCTGCGAGGAAGCGCGCGCGATCCTGCGCGACGTCGGTGCCCACGACCTTTCGGATTTGCGCGCGGCGTCCATCTATGCCGACACCAGCGACTCGCAGGCGCGACATTCTTTGTTGCTCGGCAAGGTGGCCGAGGCTGAGAAGCTCGAGATCGAGGTCTACTCGATCGCGGAGAAGGTGCTGGCCCAGCGGCCAGGCGATCTGCGTTCGATGGCCAATCGAGCGCTGGCCGCCGATTTTCTCGGGCGGCTGGCGATCCGCCGGCATGACTACGCGGCCGCGACCGACTACGCGGCAAGGTCTGCCGTGGCTGGCGAGAACTATGTGCGTTTCAACCCCTCCGATCTCAATTCCTGGATTTACTGGGTTCGCGGCAAAGATCAGATGGCATCGGTTCTGCTGGAAGAGGGACGCATCAGTGCCGCGCTCGACGGCTTCCGTGCGACAGTGGCATTGGACCAGGACGCGCGCAAACCAGCGAGCCTGGCACCGATGCTCTGGAGTAGCTGGGGTACTCTGATCGTCAACGAGGCCCGCGTCGGCGATTTCGCAGCTGCCGAGAAATCGCTCGAAAGCGGCGTGGCAGCAATCAAGGCCACAGAAGCGTTGGAGGCAGCGGACAGCCAGCGACGCGTCCTCTTCGATCTGGTGATTACCAGCGTGCAGTCCCGCGTCAACCTGTTCAAGGGGAACAATCAAGCCGCCTTCGACCTGGCGATGCAGGCGGCCAATCAATTGCGGAAGTTCGATCTATCCAAATCCGAATCCGGTGGCAGCATTCGGGACGTTACGGCTTTCCGTAACAACGTATTGCGCAACACGCTGATCACCGCCTCACTGGCCGCAATCCGCACCGGTCGCTACGGCGAAGCGGAAGCCGCGGCGCGGGAGCGCTACGACCTGCCCCCGAACCCGTACTCCGAACTCGACCCCCAGGATGAAAAATCGCGGGCGCAGGTCACGCTGGCGCATGCCATCGCGCTGCAGGGCAGGGCCGAGGAAGCCCGCCGGATCACGGAGACTGAGATCGCGCGCTATCGGGCGGAACTCAAGGAGGGCGCGAGCGGGCTGTCGTTCGCCAAAGACTTTGCATACGCCCTCTATGTCGACGCCCTGGCGCGTCCGGCGGGCGATCCCCGTCGTGCTGCGGTACTCCAGGAGGCGACGAAGCAACTGGACTCGCTCTCTGTCGAGGCGAATCAGTTGCTCGACATCCGCGAACTGCGTGGCTGGATAGCGTCGGCTCGCTCCGCCGCCGCGTGATCTGCCAGCACCTGCGAGACGCAGCCCGTCACTTTCCGGGCGGTGTCGAGGTGCAGGAACTCGTTCGGCCCGTGCGCGTTCGAGTTCGGGCCGAGCACGCCCGTGATCAGGAACTGCGTGCCGGGGAATTTCTCGCCGAGCATGCCCATGAACGGGATGCTGCCGCCGGTGCCCATGTACATCGAGTCCTTGCCGAAGAACGCGCGTGACGCTCGCTGCATCGACTGCTCGAGCCATGACGCAAACGACGGGGCATTCCAGCCGGCCATCGCGGATTCCACGCTGAAGCTGACTTTCGCGCCATACGGCGGGTCCTGCTCGAGGGCGCGCTTGAGCGTCGCCGACGCAACTTTCGGATCCATGGTCGGCGTGAGCCGGAACGACAGCTTGAGGCTGGTGTAGGGCCGCAGGACGTTGCCGGCGCTGCGGAAGGGCGGTATGCCCTCGGCGCCCGTCACGCTCAGCGTGGGCCGCCACGTGCTGTTTAGCAGCAGTTCAAGCGGGTCGTTGGACATCGGCTGCATGCCCGGCACGAACGGGATGCGTCCTGCGACGATCGGACCCAGCACTTTCGCCGCGGTCTCGGCCTGCGCACGGCGATCGGCCGGGATTGGCGTGTTGAGTTCATCGACGAGGATGGCGCCGGAGTGCATGTCCTCGACGCGCGCGAGCAGTTCGCGCAGCACCCGCATGCTCGACGGCACGATGCCGCTGGCCATGCCGGAGTGCACGCCCTCGGTCAGCACGTCCGCGCGCAGAGTGCCGATCAGATTGCCGCGCAGCGACGTGGTGCACCACAGCTGCTCGTAATTACCGCACTCGGCGTCGAGACAGACGACCAGGCTCGGCGTGCCCAGGCGCGTGCCCAGCGCATCGATGTGGGCGGGCAGGTCGGGGCTGCCACTTTCTTCGCTCGCTTCGATCAGCACCACACAGCGCGCGTGGGGGATTTTCTGCTCGCGCAGCGTGCGGATCGCGGCGATGGATGAGAACAGGGCATAGCCGTCGTCGGCACCGCCGCGGCCGTACAGCTTCCCGTCGCGGATCACCGGCGTCCATGGGTCGAGACCGTCCGACCAACCGGTGAACTCCGGTTGCTTGTCCAGGTGCCCGTACATCAGGACGCAATCATCCACGTCACCCGGGACGTCGACCATCAGCACCGGCGTGCGGCCCTGAAGCCTGAGCACCTCGACCTTGGAGCTGGCGGGTGCGTGTGCCGTGGCCCAACGCACCATCAACTGGACGGCGGCTTCCATGTGGCCGTGCGCTTCCCAGTCCGGGTCGAAGAGGGGGGACTTGTTCGGGATCCGAACGTAGTCGATCAGCTGCGGCAGGATCGAGTCCGACCAGGTCGCGTCGATGTAGCTTTTGGCTTTCGAAATATCCATTAAATTCAACTTATTGCAATCTAAACCTAGGGTAGATATCAGGACGCCGCCACGGCATTTCCGAACCCGAAGAACTTTAGCGCATTGTTGGTCGTCGCTGCGGCAACGGTCGGAAAGTCCTCACCCCGGCAGGTGGCAATCACCTTGACCACGTGCGGCAGGAACTTGGGCTCGTTGCGGCGATGCGCGGGCTTCGGCTGCAGGTCGCGTGGCAGCAGGTACGGCGCGTCCGTCTCCACCAACAGCCGGTCGAGCGGGACTTCGCGCACCAGCTCACGCAGGTGGCCACCCCTGCGTTCATCGCAAATCCAGCCGGTGATGCCGATCGAAAGACCCAGTTCAAGGTAGGCACGGAGTTCGCGGCCGTCGCCCGTGAAGCAGTGAGCGACGCCGCCTGCGAGCCGCGGCAGGTAGTCCTTGAGAATGGCGACGAAGGCGTCGTGACCATCGCGCTGGTGCAGGAAGACCGGTTTGCCGCAGTCCACGGCCAGTTCCAGCTGCCAACGGAAGGCCTGCTCCTGGTCCGCGTGCGAGGAGAAGTTGCGGAAGTAATCCAGCCCGCACTCACCGGCCGCACCTACCTCCGGCGCTGCGAGCAGTTCACGCAGGCGCGGCAGGTCGTCGTGGCGGAGTTCACTGGCATGGTGGGGATGGACGCCCGCCGTCGCCCGGAACATCGCAGGACTCGTCCGTACGAGTTCGATGGCGCGCCGGGTACTGTCGAGCGTGCTGCCCGTAATCACCATGTGGCGCACGCCGGACGCCAACGCGGCGGCCACGACGTCGGCACGGTCGTGGTCGAAGCTGTCGTGGGCGAGATTGAGGCCGATGTCGACGAGGGTGGGGGGCAGGGTCATGCAATGTTGGCTGTCTTAGATTGCTGCGCTTCTCCAGACTAGCGAGTACGCATGGCACTGGACAAGGCAGCGCTCGAGAGCCTGCGCCTCGAACGCGATCCTGACGCAGGAAAATATCGCCAGCGTGGCGGTTCGCGCCGCAAGCTCTGGTACTTACTCGCCGCCGCCGCCGCCGCCGCGGTTGCGGCCGTGCTGACCTGGCGCTCGTTCAACGGCGCCGTGCCGGTGCAGACGGTCACTGTCGAGTCGCCGACATCGGCCAGCGGTGCCGTCCTCAACGCGTCGGGCTACGTCGTCGCGTGACGGTTGGCGACGGTCAGTTCGAAAGTCACCGGCCGGGTCGCCGAGGTGCTGTTCGAGGAAGGCGCCGGGGTCGAAGCGGGCCAGGTGCTCGCGCCGCCCGTACTCGACGCCGGGTTCACCTGCGCGTTCGACCAGTCCCCGTGGTGGGACTCGACCGCCGCAGCGTCCGAGCCGAGCTTCCACTTCGATCAG
>Ga0209254_10006975_pt1 | contig 10419 bp, 12 predicted proteins | sample FrelakmetDIP11DI_FD_187148 | JGI IMG/M metagenome (GOLD analysis project Ga0209254, IMG submission 187148) | Freshwater lake sediment microbial communities from the University of Notre Dame, USA, for methane emissions studies - DIP11 DI (SPAdes)... | ecosystem: Environmental > Aquatic >... | reverse complement strand
TGGATGCGCGCATGAGCCAGACCGGCATCGAAAAATCCGCCGCGCTGCTGCTGGCCCTGGGTGAGGAGGCCGCGGCCGCGGTGTTCCGCTACCTCAGCCCGCTGGAAGTCAGCCGCCTCGGCAGCGCCATGCGTGAACTGCACGTGTTGCCGCGTGAACGCGTGCGCGTCGTGTTGCGCGACTACGCCGCCGAGGCGGCTGAACAGACCGGGTTTGCCGCCGATACCGGACGTTTCCTCGACGAGTCGCTCAAGCTGGCGCTGAGCCCGGAGCGTGCCCAGGCGATGTTGCAACGGCTGGGCACGGCAGGCGCGCAAGCGCTGGAAAAACTGGCCTGGCGCGAACCGGCCGAGATTGCCGGCCTGCTGGAAGCACAGCCGCCGCAGCTGATCGCCGCGGTGCTGGCGCAACTGCCGCGCGATGTCGCGGCGGCGGTGCTCGACGTGTTGCCCGGCAGGACGCGCGCCGATACCTTGCAAAGCCTGGCGCATAGCGATGCCCCCAGTTCCGACATGCTGCGTGAGCTGGACGACTGGCTGGCCAGCCTGGAAGCGTCCACCCCTTCGCAGGGCGAAGCGGCAGCTGCCAGCCTGCTGGAACAAATGAGCGTGGGCAGTGCCGCTGCCGCGCTGAGCCAGCTCGACCATAACGATGCGGAACTGGCCGCGCGCTTGCGTGTGCGCAATCTCGACTTCGAAGATCTGGCGCAGTTGCCCGAGGCCAGCCGAAAAACCTTTTTGCGCAACATCGGCGCACGCACCTTGCTGCATGCGCTCAAGGGTAGCGAGGGACGGGTGCTCGCTGCGCTCACTGCGGTGATGAGCCCGACCGCCGCGCAGCGCATGCGCGATGATCTGGATACCCTGGGTGCGGTGCCGGTTGCCGCGATTCAGGCTGCGCAGGACGATGCCAGCGCCACTTTGCGACGGTTGGCGGCGGAGGGGGCGATCCTGTTCCCGGAAGAGGAGGCGGCATGAGCACGCATGACGATCCCACCCGCATTACCACGGCATTCGAACAGTGGGAAGTGGTTGAAATTGCCGCGTCCGCGAGCGAGCCACCGCCGGCCGCGGATATCGAAACCGAACTGAATGCCCTGCGCGAAGCCGCGCGGGCCGAGGGCTATGCCGAAGGGCTGGCGCGCGGACTCGCCGAAACCGAACAGACCGACAAGCGGATGAAACAGCTGATCGAGAGCTTCGGTTACACCCTGGACAATCTCGATTTCCATCTGGCCGAGATGGTGCTGGATCTGGCGCTCGATGTGGCCCGTCAGGTGGTGACAGGTGAATTGTCGGTACGCCGGGAACACATCCTCGATGTCGTCAACCTGGCGCTGAAGCAGATGGCGGAATCCAGCCGCGAAGCCCGCTTGCTGCTGAACCCGGAGGATGCCGTGCTGGTGCGGCCGCATCTCGATCAGGTGCTGGACAAGAACCGGCTGCGCATCGTCGAGGATGTGCGGGTCGTGCGCGGCGGCTGCATGATCGAAACCTCGCAGGGCGACCTCGACGCCACCTTGCCCACGCGCTGGCGGCAGGTGGTGCAGGTGCTCGGGTCCAACCAGAACTGGCTTGAATAATGGAACGCACCGTCCGCCTGCGCGAATACCTGGCCGACTGCCGCCGCGCGGTGAGCTGGGCGACGCCGATTGCCAGTAGTGGACGGCTGACACGCGTGTCGGGTCTGGTGATGGAAGCGGTAGGACTGCGGCTGCCGGTGGGCAGTCAGTGCCAGATCCAGATTCCCGGCGGGCAAAGCATCGAAGCCGAAGTGGCGGGGTTTTCCGGCGACCGCCTGTTCATCATGCCTGCCACCGATATCTACGGCGTGATGCCGGGCGCACGGGTGATTCCCGACAACCCGATGGCGGCGCAGCCGCCGCGTCTGGGGATGCGTTACGTCCTGCGCCGCCGAGCGCAGGATCGGGTGCGCCAGGTGCCGGTGGGCGAGCGTCTGCTGGGACGCGTGCTCGACGGCGCCGGGCGACCGCTCGACGGCCTCGGGCCGTTGTCGCTGGAACGCCGGGTGCCTTTGTACAGCCGTCCGGTCAATCCGCTGGAACGGGCGCCGATCCGCCAGACCCTGGATGTCGGCGTGCGCGCGATCAACGGCCTGTTGACGGTCGGGCGCGGGCAGCGGCTCGGCCTGTTTGCCGGCAGCGGCGTCGGCAAGAGCGTGCTGCTCGGCATGATGGCGCGCATGACCGAAGCCGATGTGGTGGTGGTCGGGCTGATCGGCGAACGCGGCCGCGAGGTCAAGGAATTCATCGACAGCATCCTCGGCGCCGAAGGCATGGCGCGCGCGGTGGTGGTGGCTGCGCCTGCCGATCATCCGCCGCTGATGCGGCTCAACGGCGCAGCCTATGCGATGTCGATCGCCGAATATTTTCGCGATCAGGGCAAGCACGTGCTGCTCATCATGGATTCGCTCACAAGATATGCCATGGCGCAGCGCGAAGTGGCGCTGGCGATCGGCGAGCCGCCCGCCACCAAGGGCTATCCGCCGTCGGTGTTCGCCAAGCTGCCGCAACTGGCCGAGCGTGCCGGCAATGGCCGCAGCGGCGGCGGTTCGATCACTGCGTTCTTCACCGTGCTGATGGAAGGCGACGACCAGCAGGACCCCATCGCCGATGCGGCGCGCGCGATTCTCGACGGCCATATCGTATTGAGCCGTGACCTCGCCGACGCTGGGCACTATCCGGCGATCGACATCGAAGCCTCGATCAGCCGCGCGCAGCCCGATCTACTGAGCGAGGAGGCGCTGGAACGCACCCGCCGCTTCAAATATCTGTATTCGCGCTACATGCGCAGCCGCGACCTGCTGGCGGTCGGCGCGTATGTGCCGGGGGCCGACCTGGTGCTGGACGAAGGCGTGCGGCTCTATCCCCGAATGCAGGGTTATCTGATGCAGGGCATGCGTGAACACGCGACGATGGATGATGCGTCGGCCGGACTTGACGAGGTGCTCGGGTGAAGTCGTTTGCGCTGGCACGGGTGCTGCAACTGGCGGAACGGCGCAGCGAAACGCTGGCGCGCGCGGTCAAGCTGGCGCACGGCATCTGGCTGCGCGCGCGCGGCCGCCAAGTGCAACTGACCACACTGCGCGACGCGCATATCGCGCACCTGGCGCTCGAGTTGCGTGGTGGCGTCACGGCGGTGCAACTGCTGGAAAAGAATCGCCTGCAGCACGCGCAGGCGGCCGAACTGCTCGCCGCTCAGGCCGCCATCGATGCGGCCCACCATGACTGGCAGGCGCGTCTGGCCGAATGGATGCAGGTGGAGCAGCGGGTGAAAGCGCTGCGGCTGCTGGAGCAGCGCCATCTGGAACAGATCGCCGTTCAGCAGCGCCGCATCGAGCAACGTCAGCACGATGAACTGGTGGAGCTGGCGTTTCACCGCCATGCGGAACGGCGGACGTATTGATGCAATTGCTTGCGCTCACGTCCGCCGAAATCGCGTTTCTGACGACGCCCGCCGCGACGGCTGCCGACTTCGCGCACGACAGTTTTCACCTCCGTTTTGCCCGCAAGCTTGGCGCAACGCTGACCGCACGCCTGCGCCTGTCGGTTCAGGTGCAGGCGGCGGCAGCCGCTGCGGCTGACCCAGCGCCCTCCATCACACCCCTCTGGCAACCCGATGCCGCGCTGGCCACCTTGTGGCTGACGCGCCGCCTCGGTGGTCAGCACGTCATGGGTACGGCATCATTCGTGCCGCGCAGCCTGCTCCACACCCTGGATGCGGCACTGGCGGAATGCTGGCTGGACGCGCCCGCACAGACGCCGCCCGCGCTGGCATGGCACATTTCCAGCGATCTTGCGCAGGCCAGGCTCGCCGTGCAATTGCCGCTTTACCCAACCGACATGACGCGCTGGGCGCGGGAGCTTATCCGGCATGGCTAAATTCCTTACGGTTCGATTCATCGCGGCAGGCGCACTGCTGGCGCCTGCCTGGGCGTGGGCCGCGCCCGGTGCCGCCAGCAGCCTGCTCACGGTGCTGCTGAGTCTCGCGTTGATCCTCGGCGGCTTCGTCGCGGTGGCGTGGCTCGCCCGCCGCTATCTGCCCGGCATGCGCGCGCAAGGCGCGGTCAAGGTGGTGGGCACCACGCCGGTGGGCACGCGCGAGCGCGTGGTGGTGGTCGAGGTCGACAACACCTGGCTGCTGCTGGGGGTGGGCGGCGGCAATGTGCGGCTGCTGCATACCTTGCCCAAACCCGTCGATTCCAACCCGACGGAGCGCCCATGATGAAGCGCATCCTGCTACTGGCGGCACTGGCATTGAGCGCGTCGGCCTGGGGCGCGGAATCCAGTGTGCCGCTGCTGAGCGTGACCCCTGGGGCGGGCGGACAGGTCATCGGCGTGCCGGGCGCCAGCCTGCCATGGCTGCTGCTGTTCCCGTTTTTGCCGGCCCTGTTGCTGGCGTTCACCGCGTTCACCCGCATTGCCGTAGTGCTGTTTCTGCTGCGGCAGGGACTCGGCAGCCACACGACGCCGCCAAACCTGGTGCTGACCGGGCTGGCGGTGCTGCTGACGATTTTCGTGATGTCGCCCGCACTCAAAACCATCAACACCGAGGCCTATCAACCCTTTCTTGCCGGTACCCTGAGTTTCAACGCCGCTGCCGAGCAGGCCGCCACACCGCTGAAAAGCTTCATGCTGCGGCAAACCCGCGCCGAAGACCTGGGCCTGTTTACCAAGGACGACAAAACCATCGATGCCAGGCGGGTGGACAGCGTGCCGCTGGCCGCGCTGGCGCCAGCCTTTCTCACCAGCGAACTCAAGACCGCATTCCAGATCGGCTTCATGGTGATCCTGCCGTTTCTGGTGATCGATCTGGTGGTCGCCGCCGTGCTGACCGCGCTCGGCATGATCATGCTGCCGCCACAACTGGTGTCGCTGCCTTTGAAACTGTTGTTGTTCGTCACGGTGGACGGCTGGCATTTATTGGTCGGCTCACTGATCGGGAGCTTCTGATGGAAGGCCTGGCCCGCGACGCGCTCTGGCTGGTGATGCTGCTTGCCGCACCCGTGTTGCTGGCGGGGCTGGCGACGGCGTTCGCCATCAGCCTGTTTCAGGCCGCCACGCAAATCCTCGAACCCACCTTGTCCTTCGTGCCCAAGCTCGTCGTCATGCTGTTGGTGCTGGCCTTGCTGGGAAGCTGGATGGGCGGGCAGCTGGTCGATTTCGCCCGCACCCTGCTGACCGATTTCCCGGCCATGGTCGAATGAGGCGGCCATGCCCCTGAGCGAAGCGAGTCTGGCTGCGTGGCTGCTGGCCTTCGCCCGCCTGGCCGGCTGGGCGGTGTTCGATCCCTTGACCGGCCGTTTGCCGCTGCGCTTGCGTCTGTTCATCGCCGCTGTGCTGGCTGCGGTGCTGGTGCCTGGTTTGGCCATCGACGCAGTCAATCCCTTCAGCGTCCAAGGCGTGCTGGCATTGAGTCTGGAAGCCACCTGGGGTGCGGCACTGGCGCTGTGCGTGTGGCTGGTTTTCGCGGCGGTGACGGCAGCCTTGCTGTGGACCGGCCACACGGCCACCGGCGGCCTGCTGACGCTGACCGCCGAACAAGCCGCCCCGGCCGACGCTGCCTGGCGCGCACTGGCGGGCTGGCTGGCGGCGCTGGCGTTTCTCGGTGCCAGCGGCCATCTGCTGATCGTCGACGCGCTGCGTGACAGTTTTGTCGCCATGCCCATCGCCGTCCTGCCTGCCGCAACGGACCTGCGCCAACTGGCCGAATCGGCTGGCCAGTTGTTCGCCACCGGCGTGCAACTGGCCTTGCCGCTGCTGGCGCTGGCGCTGCTGATACAGCTGGCCTTCGGCATCGTCGCGCGCACCACGCCGGGGCTGGATATGTTCTCGGTTGGACTCGGGATCGGAGCTCTGGGGCTGATGGCCGTCTGGGTGTGGGCGGTGCCGCTGGTTGCGCTGGGCATCGGGCAGGGGATCGCGCAACTGCTCGAACGGCTGGGCCATCTTTTATGAATCAAGACAGCCGGCCAGATGGATTAGAATGCCGGATTGATCGTATTAACGCCGGAACAGCGGCGCATGACTAGAATCAGCGGTGAAAACAAGATGGTAGAAACAAATAGGATCAGCGGAAGCCTGGTTGCGATTGTCACCCCCATGTCGGAAGACGGCGCGCTCGATCTCGACGCGTTGCGTCGTCTGGTTGACTGGCACATCGCGGAGGGAACCGATGGCATCGTGATCGTCGGCACCACCGGCGAATCGCCCACGGTCGTGTTCGACGAGCATTGTCTGCTGATCCGCACGGCGGTCGAACAGGCTGCCGGGCGGGTGCCGGTGATAGCGGGAACCGGGGCGAATTCGACCACAGAGGCGATCGAACTGACCGAATGCGCCAAGCGCGCCGGCGCGCAGGCCGGGCTGTCGGTGGTGCCGTACTACAACAAGCCGACCCAGGAAGGCCTCTATCGGCATTACAAGAAAATCGCCGAAGCGGTCGACCTGCCGCTGATGCTCTACAACGTGCCGGGACGTACGGTGGCCGACCTGTCCAACGATACCGCGCTGCGTCTGGCCCAAGTGCCCGGCATTGTCGGTTTGAAGGACGCCACCGGCAATATGGAGCGCGCAGCCGATCTGCTGCGGCGCGCACCGAAAGACTTTGCGCTGTACAGCGGCGATGATGGCTCGGCGATGCCGTTCATGCTGCTGGGCGGGCATGGCGTGATTTCGGTCACCGCCAACGTCGCGCCGAAACTGATGCATGAAATGTGCGTGGCGGCGCGCGGCGGGAACCTGGCGCGTGCGCGCGAACTCAACAATGCGCTGCTGCCTTTGCACAGCCAGCTGTTCGTCGAAGCCAATCCGATTCCGGTCAAATGGGCCTGTGCCGAACTGGGACTGATCCCGTCCGGATTGCGTTTGCCGCTGACCCCGCTGTCTGCCGGGCTGCATGACGGCCTGCGCGGTGCAATGCGCCACGCCGGATTGATTTAACGCGGCGCGCTGCATCCACGCAGGCTTGCCCAGAGAATTCATTTAGGACACTTTGTAATGCGTTTACTACCCCTGTTTTTATGCGTCACCCTGGCTGCGTCCGGCTGCAGCATGATGGAACCGACCAAGATCGATTACAAAGCGGCCGAAAAATTGCCCACGCTGGAAATACCGCCCGATCTCACCGCACCGACGGGAGATAACCGCTACACGATTCCCGACACCCAGGGGGGCGCCGCGACGCTGTCGACCTACAGCAAGGAACGCAAGAGCACGCCGACCACGTCGAGCGCTGTCCTGCCGACGCAGGACAAGGTGCGCATCGAGAAATCGGGTTCCCAGCGCTGGTTGGTGGTGCAGGCGACACCGCAACAGGTCTGGCCGGTGGTCAAGGATTTCTGGCAGGAAACCGGTTTCATCATCAATCTGGAATCTCCCGAAACCGGCGTGATGGAAACCGACTGGGCGGAGAACCGCGCCAATATTCCGCAGGATGGGGTACGCAACCTGTTGGGCAAGGTGCTGGACGGCATTTATTCCACCCCCGAGCGCGACAAGTACCGCACGCGAATCGAAGCCGGTGCCAGCGAGGCGGGGTTGCCCAGCACCGAGATCTACATCAGCCATCGCGGCATGATGGAAATCTATACCACGGAGGGCAAGGACCAGACCAAGTGGCAGCCGCGCCCAGCCGACCCCGAACTCGAAGCCGAGATGCTGCGCCGATTGATGGTGCGTTTCGGCGTCGAGGAGAAACAGGCCGAGGCCTTGCTGGCCAAACAGCAGACGCCGGAGCAGGCACGCATCGTCCAGGAAACCAGTGGTCCGGTGCTGGAAATGGATGAAAGTTTCGACCGTGCCTGGCGTCGTGTCGGCCTGTCGCTGGATCGGGTCGGCTTTGCGGTGGAAGATCGCGATCGTTCCAAGGGCGTGTATTTCGTGCGCTATATCGACCCGGAAATCGACAACGCCAGCAAGAAGGACGAAGGCCTGCTGAGTGGCCTGGCCTTCTGGAGCAAGAAAGACCAGACCTCGCCGCAGGTGCAGATTGTGGTCGGCGAGAGCGGCGAAAAAAGCCGGGTCACCGTTATGGCGGGTGACGGCAAGACCGTCGATACCGAGACGCAGAATCGCATTATCAAGTTGCTGTACCAGGACCTGAAGTGATGCGGAATCGAATCTGATGCGGTTCGCCAGTCTCGGTAGCGGCAGTGAAGGCAACGGCCTGGTGGTCGAGGCCGGCGCGACCCGGGTGCTGATGGACTGCGGATTCGGTCTCGCCGATAGCATCGCGCGACTGGCGCGGCTCGAACTGCAGGTTACAGACCTTGCGGGCATTGTCGTGACCCACGAACACAGCGACCATATCGGCGGGGTGGGGCGGCTGGCGCGCAAGCACCGGTTGCCAGTATGGCTCACCGCCGGCACGCTGGCGATGGCGCAGGACCTGGACGGCGTGGCGGTGCAGGTGATCGACAGCCATGCGACGTTTGCGCTGGAAGGGCTGGAGATCCAGCCGTATCCGGTGCCGCACGACGCGCGTGAACCGGTGCAGTACGTGTTTGGCGACGGCGACCGCAGGCTGGGCGTGCTGACCGATACAGGGTGCAGCACGCCGCACATCGAGGCCATGTTGAGTGGCGTCGATGCGCTGGTGCTGGAGTGCAATCACGATGCGGCGATGCTGGAAAGCGGGCCGTACCCGGTGAGTCTCAAGCGGCGGGTGGGCGGGCGTTTCGGCCACCTGGAAAACGGCCAGGCGGCGGCCTTGCTGGATAAACTGAAGCACGACAAACTGCAATGCGTGATGGCGGCGCATGTTTCGCGCAAGAACAACACCGACGCGCTGGCACGGCGCGCGCTGGCTCAGGTGCTGGACTGTGCGGACGACGAGGTGCGCGTGGCCTGCCAGAGCACGGGTTTTAACTGGATAGAAATCTAACTGGATCGACTTTGACCACTTTTGCCGAACTGGGCCTCGCGCCCGACATCCTGCGTGCCCTCGACGACCTGGGCTACGCCACACCGACGCCGATTCAGGAACAGGTGATCCCGCTTGCCGCGCAGGGCGGCGACATTCTCGGTGCGGCACAAACCGGCACCGGCAAGACGGCCGCCTTCGCGCTGCCGCTGATCCAGCGCATGCTGCCGTTCGCCAACAGCAGCACCTCGCCCGCCAAGCACCCGATCCGCGCGCTGATTCTCACCCCCACGCGCGAACTGGCAATCCAGGTCGAGGAGAGCATCAAGTCCTATTGCAAGCACATTCCGCTGCGCTCGCTGGTGGTATACGGCGGGGTCAGCATCAATACGCAGATCCCGATCCTGAAAACCGGCGTCGAGATTCTGGTGGCCACCCCCGGCCGGCTGCTCGACCACGTGCAGAACAAGACGCTGATGCTGACCCAGGTGAATACCCTGGTGCTCGACGAAGCCGACCGCATGCTCGACATGGGCTTCATGCCCGATCTCAAACGCATCGTCGCGCTGCTGCCGGCGCAACGCGTCAACATGATGTTCTCGGCCACTTTCCCGGAAGAAATCCGCAAACTCGCCGACAGCATTCTCAACAACCCGACCTTCATCGAAGTGGCGCGCAACACCACCGCGGTGAACGTGACCCAGGTGGTGCATCCAGTGCACCACGAGCGCAAGCGGCAACTGCTGGCGCACCTGATCAAGAGCCGCGACCTCAGCCAGGTGCTGGTGTTTACCGGCACCAAACTGGGCTGCAACCGGCTGGCCAACGAACTCAACAAGGCAGGAATCCACGCCGACGCCATCCACGGCGACAAGACGCAGCAGGAACGCATCAAGGCGCTTGACGCCTTCAAGGCCGGCACCATGCGCGTACTGGTCGCCACTGACGTCGCCGCGCGCGGCATCGACATCGAGGCGCTGCCCTTCGTCGTCAACTACGACCTGCCGCACAACGCCGAGGATTACGTGCATCGCATCGGCCGCACCGGTCGTGCAGGCGCCAGCGGCGAAGCGATCTCGCTGGTGAGCGAATCTGAAACGCGTTACCTGAAAGATATCGAGCGTCTCATCGGCAATCCGATCGAGGCCGTCATCGTTCCTGGCTTCGAACCCGGCGCAGCCGACGTGCCTGCCTATCAGTCGCGCCCACCGCGTCCCTCCGAACGGGCTGCCGATCGGCCCATCGAACGTACGGGCGAACGCACGGCCGAACGGGCACGTGAGCGCGCGCCTGATCGCCGGCCACCGCACACCAAACCGGCCGCGGCGCGTGACGCATTGTTTGATACGCCGTATGTGTCGGGCGATGCGCCGCGGACAGGCACCTCAACCACACCGGTCCGTCCGGCATCGAAAAAACCGGTGGCCGCTTTGTTCCGCAGCCCGGCCAAACCCGAAACCGCGGGACAATGAGTTGGGAAGTCATCCTGCTGGCAGCGCTGGGCGCTTTGGCCTGGTACTGGTATGCGGGCATGAAC
>Ga0209254_10006974_pt1 | contig 10419 bp, 8 predicted proteins | sample FrelakmetDIP11DI_FD_187148 | JGI IMG/M metagenome (GOLD analysis project Ga0209254, IMG submission 187148) | Freshwater lake sediment microbial communities from the University of Notre Dame, USA, for methane emissions studies - DIP11 DI (SPAdes)... | ecosystem: Environmental > Aquatic >... | reverse complement strand
GTGTTTGCTGTGCCGTCATGTCTAGGGTGTGGGTTGCCCATGCATGGGCATTGGAGTTGACATTGGAATAACGCCAGTCGCCAAATTGAACCCTGTTGCCAGTGTTTGGTATTCTGCCGGCAGTGCCATCTTGGTAACCTTTGACATAGACAAATTCGTAAGGATCGTATATTGGGCCTGCTGGAAGGCCATTGGTTGGGTTGGTTCCATAAAGACGTGATGAGATGTTTTCGGCATGAACCTCATCGTATTGTGTTGGATTGAAGCCTGGGTCAACCTGGCCAAAGTTTGACTCGGAAAGGCGGAATCTAACAGCAAGTCTTGGGTTTGGATCAGGCTCTGGATCGCCAAGGGGACTTAAAGTGTCCATCATGCCAATGTCAAAGTCGTCGCCTGCATCCCAAACGCCAAATGTTCCACCTGTAAATTGACCACGGTCTTTTGGCTCAGTGCCGGGGGCGTAGTTATATGTAATACCGGCAGAATAATGGATCAACGTAGAGTTGTAAATTCCTGACATGACGTAAATGGAAACTGGGGTTAGACGTAAATCGCCACCACCCATCATTTCAAGTCCCTCTTGTGCAAATTGAGCCATGAACGGATCATAACCAATTACAAAGTTGCGACCATAGTATGGCGGGGTAAATGGATCTTGAGGTAAATTTCGTCTGTTTATGCCACCACGATATATCCACTCGCCTGGGTCATAAGCCGGGGAGATGTAGTTGTTGAAGTCAACGGTTCTGTCTGACAGGTTTTCAACATGCCACTCCTCGCCTGAATGCCAAACGTTATCATAAAAGTCCATAAAGAAAGGACCATCAGGACCGGCGTCAAATCCAGCGCCATCGCGGAAGCGGACCAGTTGCATGTCATAGTCCCAATCATCATAGCGATGGTTCCAGAAAGCGTTTGCTCCGATGTTGAAATACGATGCGCGGTTGGCGAAAACGTCTGCTCTGTGCGAGTTGCCAACGACAGTTTCGCGTGCAGCCCTGTTGTCAAGAGCCGGGTTTTCCGGATGATTCTCATCAGAACCGCCAAAGGACAGTGGGAAGTCTACCATGTCAACCCAACCGATACGGAAGATCCTCTTGAGCTTGGGTTCCATGAAATACATTGGGGTTGATCCAAGACCAGAGAGTCTTTCGCCATCTGGAAGAGCGTTGCCAGAGTAAACATCAAATGGCCTTGAGTGGAATGTGTCTATGTAACCGGGGTTTGGTTGTCCATTCTCAGTTGTCGGAAGAAGCGGATATGGTCCCTGGGTGTTGTTTGCTGATGTTGGATCGACAAAAGCCTTCGGGTTGCGAGTGCAATGGTCAAAGAGAGAAAGGTCATCAAAGTTATAGAGATGATCCCTTGGATCACCAAAGGCATAGTAACGGCAATCGTGGAAGAAGCCGTCAGGGTCAAACCAAACATTGCCGCCTGAATCAACAACGGCAAACCAATGATCAGTTTCGGTGGATTGACCACCATCTGGAATAACGGTGAGGTAGAATTCTGTCCAGAATCTTGGTTCAACCGCAGTGCCATCAACGGCAGGTACATTATAGAGTGGGCCTTCAACATCCGGCTCTCTGACAGCGCCAGTTATTGGGTTGTCGGTGCAAGCCGGCATGCGGTAACCCTCGCGGCCCCAACCTGTGTAAGTGCCACCGATCTCAAAGTTCCTGGTACGATCGGCATAGAGCCTGTTAGCAGACCAAGTGAAGCCAATTGGAGCCCACCTGTTTGCAATGAAGGTGGCGTTGCGACCATATGGAACGGCCGTCTTTGCTTGTGATGGGACAATAGATGAAACCATCGTAGCAATCATCAACGCTGCAACGATCAAGGTAATTACTCTCTTCATCAACCCTTCTCCTTTCGAGGTAACGAGGCCATCACTTGAGATGACGCCTCAGCGTGCAACCGAAGCTTTCCTAGCCCGGTCACACCAAGCCTCTATAGCTCAAGCGATTGAGCAAAAACAAATGAATCACACCTAAAATAAAACAACACAAAGGCACGCAGCACATTTATTTGGCTACGAGTCGTTTGCGGCTAAGAAAAAGCATAAAAGCAAATGCCTCAAAGAATGGTCATTGACATTGCCACTCAAGCCTTGTGCAATTCCCATGCCATGAATAAATCGCGGTAAGAATTAACGAAAAAGGATTAGAACTTGGAGGTAGTCCAAGGGGTTGGAACCACTAAGAGGGTAATAATTGAGGCGTTGAGTCACATCATGTAATATTAACGCTCCAGTAATCCTAAAAGGATACATTATTGTTTAGTATATTGACAGCTTCCCAATCAATGTTAAAATATGTTTCAAGGTGAAAAAATGATAGACTTGAGGCTTGTTACAGCTGAACCAAAGATATTCAAAGATGCTCTAAAATCGAGGGGTATTGAAACTAGCATTGTAGACACGGTAGTGGAGCTTGACACAAAGAGGCGTGAACTTACCGGAGAGAGTGACGAGTTCAAACGAAAGCGAAATGAGGTTTCAAAACAAATTGGTGCGATGAAAGCAAAGGGGCAGGACACGACAGAAATTCAAATTCAGACCAAAAAACTAGGTGATGACATAGACCGAGTTGACAGACAGCTTGATGAGATAAAAAACTCTCTCGATTCTATAGCTCTTACAATCCCCAATATCCCACTTCCAGACGTCCCATTTGGCGCGTCAGATGCTGACAATATACACGTTAAGCATGTAGGCAAACCTAGGGATTTTGATTTTGAGCCAAAAGCTCATTGGGATTTAGGTGCCGACTTGGATATTTTGGACAATGCTCGCGCGGCAAAGCTCTCTGGCGCTCGTTTTAACGTGTTAAAGCGTCAATTGGCCAAACTTCAGCGATCTCTGATTACATATATGTTAGACATGCATACCACACAGCATGGATTTTACGAGGTTTTTGCCCCGGTCTTGGTCACAGACAAGACCTGCCTTGGCACAGGTCAATTACCTAAGTTCGCGCAGGATATGTACAAGATCGAAGGCGAGGAAATGTTCCTCATCTCCACAAATGAGATAACACTCATAAACATGCATGCAAATGAAATTCTCAAGAATACTGACTTGCCCATTCGCTATACAGGTTTTGCGCTGTGCTTTAGAAAAGAGGCTGGTGCTGCTGGTCGAGATACACGCGGACTGATAAGGGTACATCAGTTTGAAAAGGTTGAGATGGTGACTATATGCAAGCCTGAGGATTCTGAACGTGAGCTTCAACATCTAATTCACAGCGCAGGTTCAGTGCTGGAAGGTTTAGGCCTTCCATACAGGGTTAGCTTCCTTTGCACGGCAGACATGTCCGGTTTCTCAGCGGCAAAGACTTACGATCTTGAGGTTTGGATGCCATCTTACGGTAGGTATGTCGAGGTATCCTCATGCTCTAACTGCACAGACTTCCAGTCTCGTCGAGCCGGTATCCGTTTCAAGGAGGGTCAGGGTGAAGGGGCTAAATTAGCACACACTTTGAATGGTTCAGGGCTAGCAATTGGTCGCACAATGGCCGCCATAATGGAAAACTATCAGCAAGAAGACGGTACGATAAGAGTTCCCGAAGCTCTTATAAAGCTTATGGGCACTGATATAATCAGTAACATATAAGTTTTGCTATATCCTATCCAATGACTCTTGGATAGAGTTTTCCACCTATCCATATAAAAACCACGAGAGTGACTGACAGAACTCCGAAATCGAGCAGAAGACCATTTGCGCTGGTAGCTTCGAGCAGCATTAAAGACCTTGTTGCGTCTGTCAGGTAAGTCAGTGGATTTATTGAAGCGATCACACGCAACCAACCGGGCATCATTGAAATCGGATAAATGGCATTTGAGGCAAAAAACAACGGCATTGTGATAAGCTGTCCGATACCCATTAACCTCTCTCTGGTCTTGACCAGGCAGGCAATAATAAGTGACAGTGTTGAAAAAAGAGCTGATCCAAGAATGATTGCAAAGAGTACCCCCAAAAGATTGAGAAGATTCCAGTTTATCTTAACGTCTAAAATCAGAGATAGCAAAAAGATTATTACAGCCTGCGATAATCCTCTTGCCCCTGCGGCCAATGCTTTCCCAAGCACAAGCGCCTCTCTTGGAGCTGGTGAAACTAGGAATTTATGGATAATTCCTAAGTCTCGTTCCCAGATTATCGTTATGCCATAAAAGATAGAAATGAAAAGCACACTTTGGCACAAAATGCCTGGAGCCATAAAATCCAGGTATCTTATATTGCCAGTCGGTATCGCTCTAGTTTTGGTGAACACTTGCCCAAACACTAGCAACCAAAGCGTAGGCTGGATAGCTCTAGTTATCAATTCTGAAGGGTCATGGAGCAGTTTTCTAAGCTCAAGTTCAACTATAACAAACGTTTTTGCAATAAAGTTGGCGACCTGTTTGAATGCATTTTTCATGATCATCCCAACCTTTTTGCAACCCTTCGAGTACGTCTAACATCACGGAAGTTGGTTGCATTATCGATATCTGAACCTGTGTAATGGGTAAAAACGTCGTCTAAAGTTGCATCAATCTTGCCAATCGACTGTTTGAGATTTATGGGTGTATCTGTAGCTGATACTTTGCCAAAGCTCATTATTGCAATACGATCGCATAACTTGTCAGCTTCCTCCATATGATGAGTAGTCAAAAGTATTGTAGTGCCATAGTCTTTTCTTAATTTGTCAATATGTTCCCACATTATTTTTCTAGCCGTTGGGTCCAGACCCATAGTTGGCTCGTCAAGGAAAAGCACTTTTGGCCTATGTAAAAGTGATTGAGCTATCTCAAGACGTCTTATCATACCTCCAGAGTAGTTCTTGACCATTTTGTGCTTGGAATCCTTTAGCCCCATGAATTCGAAAGCTTCCTCAATTTGCTTTAGTCTAGTTCTTGGTGGAACATCATAAAGTTTTGCAAAGATAAGCAGATTTTCAAAACCTGTTAGATTTGGGTCGCTTGATATCATTTGTGGAACGTAACCAATTACCTTACGCACTTGGTATGAATTTTTCACAATATCATACCCGCCAATAGCTGCTCTGCCAGCATGTGGTAAAAGAAGTGTAGCTAGCATTTTAATCGTCGTAGTTTTACCAGCGCCATTTGGTCCAAGAAGACCAAATATCTCGTTTTCATATACACAAGTAGAAAGCTCGTCCACTGCCATTAGGGAACCGAATCTTCTAGTGAGAGAAAATGTCTCAATGATTTTTTGCATAACAATCAAATTAATACAGATGCTCAAAATTTCAACAGTTTTTTCTAATTCTGCTGGCCAGCAGTAGGGAATAAAAGGTGGAAAGTGGTTCCTTTTCCTCTACCCTCACTTTCAAAGTACACTCTGCCACCCATTGCCTCTGCATATAATTTTGAGAGATACAGACCGAGTCCTTTTCCTTCTCGATCTTTTGCATGACGACCATACTTCATAAAAATAACACGACGTTGGTCAGATGGGATTCCAATACCTGTATCAAAAACACTAACCTGAGCGAATTCATCTGTGAGTGTTTTTGTTGACATCCTTACCTCACCACCAGCTTCTGTGTATTTTGCGGCATTAGAAAGGAAATTTAGAACTATTTCTTTTACTTTAGTCTCGTCACCCAAAAGATCTGGCACATCATCTGCAACATTGTTGATAAATGTAAGGTTCGATGCCTCAAAGATCGGGAGCATCAAAGCGGCAAGGCCATCCAAAAGAATCTTCATTTTTACGTGCTTACACTCAAAGTCTGGCAAAGTAATGGTCTCCTTTGATGCACGCGATAAATCCTCTAAAAGCCTATGGAGCTGTCTTGAAGAGTTTCCAATTGACTCAGCCGCAGATTTGATCTGATCCGGAGCAGTAAGCATTCCTGAGGCAAGATATTCAGCATAGCCTTGTATGGAGGTGAGAGGGGTCTTTAGTTCGTGACTAGTTGCCTCGATGATTTCGATGCGTAACTTATTAAGTTTTTCAAGCTCATCTAGATTGCGTCTTTCTCGCTCGCGTAATAGAGCGTTATCATATGCCACTCCAAGTGTCTTGCCCAAATTCTCTAGTATTGGTGAAATATCCTCTGCTCCATCGGAGAGTTGGAAAATAGCAACACCAATTGATTTTGATGAACCAAGAATCGGAATAAAATAGAGGCTCTCTTTATTAAAAGGTTTATCAGTTAAAAGAACCTGAGAGCGACCTGAGTTAAATGTTTTACTAGCTACGACATCAATCGATTCAGGTTTCCAAGCACATATTCCCATTTGTGTAACCGTATGAAAGGTTTCATCCTTGTCCAATAGAACTTTGCAATAATCGATTTTAAAACTTCGACATATCGTGTCAATCGAATGATTGAATACATTGGATGTGTTATCAGATGATATTGCATAAGTGAGTATTTCATTTGATACATTTAAAAATTGCTCACGTTTCTCAAGTTTACGCTGTGTTTCTAGCATTTTGGTCATTGGAAGCAAAAGAATTAAAGCCTCTGGTTCATCATTTCTTACGAAACCACGTACTGTCACTGTGAAGTCTGATATTTTTGCTTTTTTATCTAATATCTGTGCCAAAAAAGAAGTCACACGAAGTCTTCTTGCAAGTATTTCATCAACAATGCTTATAAGTTGCTCATACTGTGACTTGCTTTCAAACTTGATCGCTTCTAAGGCAACAGGCGTTCTTATGTTAGGGATTCCAAATATTTCCTTTGTTTTAGGGTCCGAAAAAATTATTCCTTCCTTTTTCACAACAAGCATATAAAGAGGCATAGTTTCAATAAGAACATTTGAAAACTCGACATTTTGAGATAATTCCTTATTTATTTTTGTGTTTTCTGTAACATCAAGACCAATGCCGATAATCATATCTTCAAATTTGCTTATATTCCATTTGACGACTCTCCCTTTCAATGGCCCAGCCGTAACCTCTAACACCAAATCCGACTGCTCATTTTGAAGCATTTTCAAAACCGCTTCGGATGAGAGGTTGATATTGGCAAACACGCGTCCTAAGTTATCCCATGTTTCATCAGGGAAAGAAATATCAGTTTTTCTTACAAGATTAATGATTTTTGGGCTTAAGTAGATTATCTTACCATCATTTTTTGCAATATACACGAACGCTTCTAATGTTTCCCATGCTTTACTTAGATATTGGTTTATTAGTATTTGTGATATTTCATAATTATAAACATAAACACTGCCAGATTCTATATTATCAACGTATTCTAGATTTAAAATAATGCCACATATCTCAAAGCATTCATCCGAGACTTTTCTTTGAATTTCAAAGAGTTGCATACCGACAAGATCTCCAACAATTCTTTTTAAATACTGATTAGTAAAAGTTATTTTGCCATTACAATCTGTACCTATTATAGGTTTTTGGGCTTCGTTTGCTTTAGTTTCCCAACTATTCATTCAACTCTTTTCCAAAGGCAGGCACCGAATTATCAAAAACTTGCTCAATCTCAAACACATAGACAGGGCTAAGTTTTCTTAAACCATTCTGTTTGTGATAAACATCGTGTATTGCATTGGCAAATTCCATATATAAGCCATTTTCATAAAGAGTCACTTTGCCACGGACCTCATATGATGTGACAGGTGGTTGGTAATAAAGCAATGTGCAATCAGATTTCTGATCCTTAACATTCAAATAGGTGTGGCCAAATGCCAATTCTAACGATATTAATTTTGTTTTATCTATGTTATTTGAAGCTTCAGATGAGTATATCAATTCAGTGAGAAGATTTAAACCTCGCTCGCTGTAACCTTGCTCAGGTCCATGTATACTGTCGATTAATTTTTTAGTCACAAGGTCGATGTGCTCTGGTTTTGGAGTAAATCCAAATCCTTTGACTGAACCATTTAAGCCACTTTTTCCTGATGTTATCATTGTTGGTGTATGTCTTGTGAAACCAAGAAACATTTGTGGACCTTCGCCAATATTGCCATTTCTCATCTGATCAAGAAGTTTTGATCTCTCTTCAAACGCCCATTTCCAAAATTTTTTTGGCATCTCCATTTTCTTGCTCCTTAATCGCTAAATGTTGTCTCAGTCCAGCAATTAATAAACACAAAATCAACCTATATTAAAGTTTTATGCATTAAACACAAAAAAATATCATCAACAGGCAAATTTTACTAGGTTTTTTAAAACGAGTCAATGTGTGAAGTTGGTTTCATACAAAAGCAGAAAGTTTGAAAAAGTTCACGGGGAACACTTGACAGTTATGATTACTTTAACACTACTCAATCTTCACGTTGTTTCGATGAACTGGCAATCCTATTTTATATAATACGATTCTCTATACTTTATATCTTTTATGGTTAATTATTGTATTAATCTATATTCCAAAGTTGTAGTCTTATATTCAAGTTACTAGAAATAGTTCTGACAAATAATCGTCACAAAGTTTGATAAACTAGTTATTTCTTTCGAATATCAATTATTTTGGTTTTGTGAAAACCATTGCAGAATCGAGTAAATCATTGATTGGGGAAATATATTGATTGATTTTTTTCGACGATCCTACCACTTCTATCTGAAAAAGTGTTTCAGATGAAGCAAGAACGCGTAGAAATCCTGTTGCTGAAACGTTTTTCTCTAGTGTGCCTGAGATTGAAACACGTCGTTCTAACACGCCTTCAGACTGGGAGGTTGATGGTATAAGATTAGAAACTTGGGTAAACTTTGATCTGAAAGATTCTTGTGCACCATCAAGGTACTGTTCTAACGAAAGCTCTTTATCTAATGTAAAGGGATAGACAGCAATGGCAGATATGATGGGGGAATCAGATTCATCCTTGATATTAAGTGTGACTTCATCGGTGCTTCGATTTAACTCACCAAAAACACTTGAATCAAAATGGAATTCATATGTTTTTCCAGAAAAAGTTGCAAGCGACTTACCGCATGAAGTTAGAACTAAAACCGTCAATAAAATAGAAAAGCCCCGCCAAAGCGGGGCTAGTTTCCTAATCATTCTATATCACTCAGTGCCTTGGAGAATCATTACTTGTTGGAATAAATATTCAGTTGTTTTTGGATACTCTTCATCCCAAAGTGATGCTGGACCTTCGGCAGTGATGTAAACACCCTTGCTGGGACCAAATTCGGTTGGACCCATTCTTAAGCCACGTAAAGAGTAGAAAAGTTGTTTACCTTTCCAGTCAGAACCATCTTTCTTAAAAGTATATGTTACAAAGAAACCGCTTAATAAAGATTGCGTGTGTTTAAAATCGCCCTTTTCGACTTCTGCGAACTCGGGATGGCTGGATGCCAAATCTGCAGCGTAGCTTGCTTGATATTTTTCAGTTTTTGTTGCTTCGAGATCTTTGTCTTCTTTGACTGTGACCCAAAACTTGAGGTTCTTGTCGCTGTTGTATGTTATTTCTTTGAGAATACCAGCTAGTTCTTTCTCAGCTGTCTTTGGCTCGACTGTCCAACCTTGATAAACCTCGCCTGACACCTCTAGTTGGTCATACTCAAACAGAGTCCAGAATTCTATTGGGTGTGGCGGAATCTTGATCGATCCAACAAGTTCCTCTGGTTTTACAGGTTTTAGTGCATTTGGATCGGTAGAGTCTTGTGAAATTAATGTGCCAGCTCTTGGGTTTTCACCACCGTAGTCGACATTTCCTCCACCATTTGTGCCACCATTATCACCACTTCCACCACAGGCAGTCAGTCCTATAGCAAGACAAATAAGAAGCGCCAAAACAATGAATTTGCGCATTCGATTCTCCTTTCAAAATATTCAGATGTACCCGAATTATAAACTCATTTTTACTAAAGTCAATTGCCAATTTTGATTAGCAAAAAACTATCCATTATTTGAAGAATATCACTTTTAAGCACTTCATCACCTTCAGGATATGTCCCGGTAACATAAAGCGCTTTACCGTCAATAGCATAAAGATGTTGGACTACATTATAAGCTTGACCATTCTGAACAGCGGAAAAAACAACTTCATAACGCTCATCACCAAGGGCGGATGGTGAGGATTTGTATTCTTTTGAAACTAGAGTGTAACCTGGGCTAGCCTTCTGTACTTCTACAGCATAATCTGTTGTCACTTCACGAATATGACCCAAAAGGATACTTGCCTTAAAAGATCCTGCAATTTTAACATTTATTTCCGGAGGACCATCTACTAATGTAACAGCACACTCGAGATGTTCTTCGTTTGCCTTGAACTCAACCAATCTCCAACCTTTCCAGTAAGAGATCGTGTAGTCTTGGGTTTTAAAAACTCCGATTGGCTCGCCACAAGAGACTAGAGCAGAGACAATCAAAAGAATAGCAAACAACTTTTTCATTGCTCCTCCTGGCGGAAGGAGGGGGATTCGAACCCCCGCGGGCTTTCACCCTCTGCATTTCAAGTGCAGCGCCATAGACCGCTCGGCCATCCTTCCAAGCG
>Ga0209254_10006973_pt1 | contig 10420 bp, 10 predicted proteins | sample FrelakmetDIP11DI_FD_187148 | JGI IMG/M metagenome (GOLD analysis project Ga0209254, IMG submission 187148) | Freshwater lake sediment microbial communities from the University of Notre Dame, USA, for methane emissions studies - DIP11 DI (SPAdes)... | ecosystem: Environmental > Aquatic >... | reverse complement strand
CACTTGAAATCGCTTCTTCTTGTGGTACACTTCGATCAGGTCAAAGACACTAGTGTCCTGTCCCTAACACTTCTTTACATTTAGCAACCTTGGCAAGAATAGTGTCTGCGTCCTTGATCCATGTAAATATTCTGGGGTGCTCATTATGTTTCTCAATGAAATCCAGAATAGCTTTTTCTAACTCTGCGACGCTTCTGAAAACTCCTCGTCTCACTCTCTTTGTCGTTAACGCACTGAAAAACCTCTCTACCATATTCAACCATGACGATGATGTCGGGGTAAAATGCATGGTAAAGCAAGGATGTTTCTTGAGCCACAACTGAACCCGTGGTGTCTTGTGCGCGCCATAGTTATCAGCAATCAAATGCAGGTCAAGGTCTTTTGGGGTTTCCTTATCGATTTTTTTGAGAAACTTCAAGAACTCATCCTGCCGGTGTTTTTGCATACAAGCGCTGATGACTTTCCCATCAAGAATATTCAGTGCGGCAAATAGCGTTGTCGTGCCATGGCGCTTATAATCATGTGTCATGGTTCCTGCATACCCTCTTTTCATAGGCAGACCAGGTTGTGTTCTGTCTAATGCCTGTATTTGACTTTTCTCGTCCACACTCAATACCAATGTAGCAATTCTCATTGGCGAATCAGCTGGTTCACGACTGATAAAGCCGATAATTAAGCCCGCCTGTTTTCTGAAGACCTAAGCTCTGATGTTGTGATATCTATCAGTGTGAAGCTAAAGATGCTGGGGGAGAGAATATTCTTGATTTCAAGGAGGATCTTTGGCATGCCAGGTTTCTTTAACTACGCTATGGCAGACGGTATCTATAATCTGCTTTCCCCTGACAAGGCTGCGTTATAGGGCATAAGATCAAATACTATCGATATTTTTCAGCTATGCTTTGAGTTCGGGTAAGAATTCAGAAAACTCAATTTACATCATCATTGACAGGCATTATCCTCCCACTCTAAAATAAAAGCAAAATAAGGAGGGAGTAATGTCAAAGATTCCAGAACAACATGTAAGCATTAAAAAACGGTTCAAGAAATTTCTTGCTGCTGTAGATAATCTCGGGAACGCGACACGGAATGCAGGCCCGATTGATAAAAAAACTTCTCATTTAATACAGTTATCCGCTGCTGCTTCAATCAAGTCTGAGGGCTCGGTGCATTCGCATACAAGAAGGGCATTAGAAGCAGGAGCAACGACTGAGGAAATATACCATACGATAATACTGCTTACCACTGTTATAGGATTCCCAACGGTATCTGCTGCCTTGAGCTGGGCTGATGATATTATAATAGCGAAAGAGACTTGAGGTTCCGTTAATATTTTAATCGCTTATATTAAACAATAGCTTGTTGAGGCAAAGGTTACAAATTAAAGATAATCTGGGTTAGAACATTTTCCAATCAGCATAAAGGTTTTCTCCATAAGACGAGAAATCACTGCGTCTGGAGCTATCAAACCATCATTTACCTTCTTGAAGGAAAACGGGACGGATACCGTGATGTTGAGGGTGCAGTGGCTGCTACCGGATATACTGCCGGGTCATGATCCTTCCCATGACAGTTAAGTGCACATTGCCCTGCCGTGCTTCCGAAATCCATGTACAAAAGCTGTCCGCTGTTTGATGCCATAACAGAAGCCCTGTTAAAATCTATTAGATGAGTATAGTGATTGCTCCCGTGAGGATTATGGCATGTTCTGCAGGAGGTGCCGACTGTTGAGATATGCAAATCATGCAATGGAAAGCTTTCATTGCTGAGAATGCTGCTCCTTCTGTGACAACTGTAACAGAGTTCATATTGAAAAGTGCCCTCCGAACCGTCAGCTGTCGTGTAGTTCTTAGATAATATATATCTATAGTTAGACCCATGGGGACCTTTTGAAGCTGCAGGATCATCATTATTGTGGCAGTCTGTACATTTTATAAGGCTCGATGCTGTTAAAGGAGACGTAAGGCTTGGCACATCGGTATTTTTTCCAAGAGTGATTACCGGATGAAAAGACGGGTTTGAGCTGTTAAATATTTCTGCTTTATTGGTTTGATATGCAGGCAGGTTTGCACTGTATGAGTGACAGTTAAAGCAGAGTTCATACTCATAAGTTATCCTTCCCATTATCCCGTCTTTGTTTGTACCCCTGATACCCGACATTTTATTTTCTTCTTTCACATAGTGATGATGGTGGCAATCTCCACATTCTGAATGCCTTGGCATGGATGCATCTGCTTCAGGCAGTATTTCTTCATACCTGTGAATGCCAGTTTTTTCAACAGGATGACGATATGGTTTCTCGAATTCCCTCTGAATATCAGCTGTCATAATATCACCTGCAATGTCTCCAGCTCTCTTTGCATATTCTGTATAAATACTATGTCCGTGACATCTGAAGCAATAAACTTCTTTCCTTTCTGAAAGCATGGGCGTGTTATATACGCCATGACCTTTATGACAGCTTGCACACCCCTTGAGAAGCTTAGTTCTATCGCCATGAGGCCGCTCCTTCCCGGAGTCTGAGTGAAGCGGGGATGGAGAGATGAAAAACATCAATGCCAAAAATATGAAAAAGGGCTTCATCATTTTACTTGACTCCCCGAATCCTTATTTTTTCGATTAACCTCACCATTCTATATCTCCGGGAGGTATTTCTTCGTGGCATACAATACACACCTCGTCATGCGTTGATTTATTCCATAACGGAGGCCATCCACCCGCTGCTTTGCTAGCATGGGGATCATGACAAGCTGTGCACTGGACTCCATAACCACCCTGTGTAGGTCGAAGTTTGATATCAGGGTCAACTATAGGCCATTTTAGGCGGGTGAGGGGTGGTTCTGCCGAGTTTCTTTTGTTAGCCAGCGCTTCATCGAAAATAATGGATATCGGGTGTCCTCCTGAAAGGTCTGTTCCAATGTATCCTGGTCCTCCAATAAGTTTACCTGATTCATCAATAACACCGGGAACGGTTACCATTAAAATTTCCTCAAATCCGCTTATTATCGAACCGATGGCTACCGTTCCATCATGGCAGCTCAGGCAGAGTTTTGAGAACCCGTCGATAGGTGGTGCTTCTGCCTCAGATGCATACGACTGTAACGTAGGACTCCAGTAGTTTATATACGTTACAACTGCAGTTTCCTCATGATTCCACAGAGGCTTGGAAGGAGAGGCATTATGAGGGGTATGACAGAAGATGCAAATTTGAGTTTCCTGAACCGCTTTGACATCTCCCGGGCTCGAAACAGACAAGTTATGTTTTGTATCTCTTATCCCTGCCACTGCTGAAAGGGGAATTAAAACTAAAATATAAAATGCAAAGTGCAAAATGCAAGATTTTAATGTCCGATTACCGTTCATCTATTACCTCTCAAACAGGATTCAAGGATCCGAGGTTCAAGTGTTCGAGGCCGTTCCCCACTTTAATCCTTGGTCCCTTGATTCCCTGACCCCTCCTCTTTCAAATACTGAAATATCTGTATTCTATTATTATAAGAATCTGCTACATAAATTCTATCCTTTTCATCAATGAACAGGCCTGCAGGAAGGATCATTTGTCCTCTTCCATGTCCTGTATTTCCAAAAGCAAGAAGAAGCCTTCCATCTTTATCAAATATCTGAACAGCATCGAATAGTGCATCAGCCACATAAATATATCCTGCTGAATCAACAGCTATGCCTTTGGGTTTTGAAAAATCTCCCGAACCATCACCATGTTTTCCAAACGTCGAGATGAAACTCCCACTCGTATCAAAAATTTGAACTCTGAAGTTCATCGAATCTGTTATGTAAAGAAATTTATCTTTCCCTGCAAAGATATTCGTAGGATAATTGAATTCTCCATTTCTTGTACCGTTTTTTCCGAAGCTGAACAGGAAAGAACCTTCCTTTTTTGAAAACACCAAAATCTTATGCCCATGTGTATCAACCACATACAGTCTTTCTTTATCAACTGCAATACCTGCAGGTCTGATAAATAAAGTATCTGATCCTATTTCCCTTAGATATTTCCCTTCTTTATCAAAGATAAAGACCCTTTTCAATAAAGAATCGGAAAGATATATTTCCCCGTTATCATCAGATGCAACACCGATTGGCGATCTAAGCTCCTCTTCATCAGCCTTTGTAATTTTAAGATATTTTTTTTCTCTCATGTCAAAGACATGCAGAATGCGGCTACCGGGGTCTGTTGTATAAATTCTTTCAGAATCGGCAAAGACCCCGTATGGTCTGAGTAACATTTCTCTTGTTTCATCTTTCCCGGATATGGTATCCATTGTTTTCTTAAACCATGATTTTTTCATCCCGATATCAGACGGGCCGAAAATGCTTCTTACATATTGAATCCTCGGTGTCTGAGGCGGTGGAGGCCAGACAGGCCCTGCTTCGTGCATGACAGATTCCATGTTCTGTGTTTCCAACGTGGCACAACCAGCAATGGTAATGAGCATAATGAATAATAATGTATGACATAGTCCGTGTAACATGCTAATTTTTTTATTCGTAATCTCCCCTAACCCCTCTTTAGAAAAATGGTCTGCTCATCTTTACATAGAGCCGTTTATACTCTGAACTGAAAGGACCCTCATCTACCCAGTGAGAATTATATTCCAGCGAAAGTTTCGCCCTGTATATTACATAATAAAGCTCAACCTGATATTCCCTGGTCTTCCATCCGAATTCTCTAATCCTTGATTCGACAGTAGGAGTTCCAGCCCACCATCCCTTGTTTCGGAATTCCTCTCTCCACCAGGCCAAAAGATTCAGGTTTCTGAGGATACGGTAATTGAGACGGCCTTCATAATAATATTTTTCTACAGGTTCCGAGTCGGTGGTCCCGGTAGTATACCCTGCCCTGGCAGTGGCAACTCCCCTCCGTCCGATAGGATAGCCGATATCCCCTGAAATGGTATAATGCCTGATTTTCTCAGCCCAGGTTTCTTCTCCGAACCAAAATCCGCTTCTATGATCATTCAATTTCGAATCAAAAATTCTGGCTTCAGCCTCTATATTCCAGTACGCCCTTCCCGGTCCCTTGCCGTTTATTCCTGCCCTGATTCTATGTTCGAGGGAATCAGAAGATTCTGATATCCCATCGGAATCATCTGATTCCCTCGAAGAAGAATCAAATTTCCATAGTGAAATGTCATAATTTGTATATAGCTTCCCCCACATGAATTTTCTCGTTGACAGGCCTACACCAAGAGAATTTTCCATATACTTATATTCACCATATCTCTCTTCCCTGCTGAGATTAAACTTATAGTAGGAAATAAAGTCAAAATCTTTAATAGGCTTGCCATAATTCAGCCCTATGTTAATATCATATGAATCCTCCCTGGATCCGTCCCGTGTTCCGAACTTGTACCGTAATTGTGCGGTACCATAGATCAACCTTGAAAACCTGTAGCGTAATAAATTGCTGACGGTATGTGAATCTGTATTTTCCCTTTCAGTTTCGGATGTAAGATATTCATATCCATAACTGTGGTAAAGCCGGCCGATAGGGAATAATATTACATTGGTTGCAAACCTCGTCAGTTTAAAAATATCGATATCAGTGTAGTTAAAGTATGTAGAAAGAGTATTTTCTTTTTTAATTACTGTATAGGTATTGGCCGTCAGATGTTTCCCCATGTAATTCCTAAAAGGACTTGTATAATCCGAAAGGTAGGCGTTTAAATTATACTGCGTATTTATAGCCTTCAGAGATCCATTCACGTTCAGACTAAACCTGTCGATAGATGTCTCTTCATTTACTCTCTTTTTCTCGACAATAAGCCCCTCCCGATCCAGATATCCATATTCATCATTCATGACTCTGAAGCCTTTTTCTCTTTCGAGAGTATAATCCCAATGATTATACTCAAGTCGTACAGACGGGTATTTCCTGTTTCTGAAATAGAGTCTCGCCCCATAATAATTTGAGGTTATATCGTAGGGTGCAGTTCCCAACCCTTCTATAGAAGAATCGTATCTTGAGCCGTAAACATCCAAAGACACTGGCGTGGTCCCAAGAAAAGTAGCTGAAAAATCATAATTGATGTCCTTTACATCACGCGCATCCGCTGACTCCCTGTCTGTCTTTTCTTTTCTGAAGGTGACGCTTGTTGAGAAGGTTACAAGTTTTGGATGGTATACATAGCCCTGCAGACGGAGCTTGTATCGTTGCTCGAAGCTTGTCCATCCGTATTCTGATTTTCTTCCATAATACTCTGATGACACGCTGTAATCACGGAATGTAAACTCCACCAGACCAGTAAAACGGAACTTTTTCAAATAGGCATAAGGGGCCGATGCCATCTGAGCCTCGGTTTTTTCAGGCGGGAGAAGGATAACAAAAAAAAAAGAAGCATAATCAAAAAAGAAATGCCATTTTTTCGATTCACTAATGTATTCCCATTAAAAAATTCAAACCATCAAGCCCTTAAACATTTTTCAGTTGCAGTTATTTCTTTTCCTTAAGATATTGAAAAACCTGCACCCTTCTGTTAAATGTATCAGTGACATAAATTCTGTCCTGACTGTCTATATACATACCCGTTGGAAGCGAAAACTCACCTGCTCCTACCCCTACCTTTCCGATCCATAAAAGAAGCTGTCCCTCTTCATTGAAGATTTGGAAGTTACTGAATGCGGTATCAACCACATATATATGTCCTTCAGAATCTACTCCTATACCTGCGGGCCTTGATAAGCTGCCAGGCCTATCCCCTAATCTCCCGATTTTTTTAACAAACTTTCCCTCCGGGTCAAATATCTGAATCCTGCCATTATAGGTATCAACCACATGAAGCCTTCCATTTCTGTCAAGGGCCAGATAACTCGGGGCATTAAATTCACCATCGTCATGGCCCTTTCTCCCTATTGTGAAAAGAGCTTTTCCCTCTTTATCAAAAGGCCTGACCATATGATTTTTGGTATCGGATACATAAAGTCTCTCCCTCTCTTCATCATATACTATGCCGGAGGGGTTATTAAATTTCTCGGTTGTGTTGAGACGCAGAACAACCTTTCCGGTATTCTTGTCAAGGCAAAATACTTTATCAAGTCCTGAATCCGTAACAAATATAATCCCTCTTTTATTGTCTATCGCCAGACTTATGGGCGCTTGAAGTGTTCCTTCGCCCAGGAATCTCATTATGTTCTTTTCCATGTCAAAGACAAATATTTTATGGAGCTGTGAATCGGCAACGTAAATATTGCCTGCCTTATCAACAACGACTCCGTTCGGTCTGAATAGTACATGAAGTACTGCTTCCTTTATAAGCACATCAATAGGGTTTATTTTTTTTAAATCCTGAGAGTCTGACCACTGCGCAAGCCATTGAATCCTTGCAATCTCAGGAGGTGAAGGCCAGATGTATTCTCCTGTAGGCTTTGCCGGCAGCGGAGATTTTGCAGCACAACCTAAGATAAGCAGCAGTAAGAAACAAGTGATAAGGTTAAAGCAACTTCTATGAATATCTTTTCTGCTCATTGTTGTTTATTCCTTAAAATAGACTTAGTCCCTAAACTCATCATTCGCGTTATCACGGGAATGACAATAATGAAACCTTACGCATGATCTTCTTATCTACTAAAGCTTATGGCATTTAATGCATATCCTTTCTGCAGTGAGAAGGGCCCTGAAATCAGAACTATGCGGGGCATGACAACTTGAACAGCTCATCATTTTTCCGGGAACATTGGGGTCCGGTACTTCTACCTGTTTTTTGGGGGTTTTGGGGTCTAAACCTTTTATCATCTTCACTGTGCTCGGGTCTATTACTCCCATGACCGGATGGCGCTTACGTCCCGGAAGTCCTACTACATGCTGCTCTTTTGCCTTTGCTGCATGGCAGCTTATACATAATTCATGTTCAGAACTTGAGAGAAGAGACGGATGATCTGAAATATGAGGAGCATGGCATGAAGTACACCCACCCACATTGATTATCTGGTGTACATACTTCTTTGTAAATTTTGCTTTGTCATGGCATGCATAGCAAAGATCAGGCTGATTGCTCTTCAGGATTTTATCTGAATTCGAACTATGAGGATTGTGGCAGCCGGTACACATGCCTAAAAGGGTATGGCCTGACTTGCCCTTGAATTTTGATTCGCTGTGACAGTTGTAGCAGATGCTGGGTACGTCTCCAATGAGAATCTTGGGGAAATCTGACTGATGGGGATTGTGGCAGCCTGTACACATGCCGCCTGACACCGGCTGATGGACTGATTTTCCTTTGAATTTTGATTCATCGTGACAACTGTAACAGAGATTGGGCATATTCTGCGTGAGTACTATACTGCCTTTCTGGCCGGGATGGGTTTTCCCTTCTACGGTTTTATGACAGGATTGACAGCCCAGTGAAACCGCAGCATGAACACTTTTTGCCTTTTGTGTTAATTTTACATGACATGTCAGACATGGGTCTTCCTCAGCAGAGTAAGATTGAAAGGTTAAAAGACAAAAAGTGCCTAAAAAAATGGATAAAAAAGTTAAAAGTTTAATAGTTCTCATCAAGATGTTCAATTGACTGCATACACAGCAACTTTATTACTAAATTTCAATGAATTATGCATATTTTACTCAGTTTTAATTTAATCTTCATTCAGTGCAATTGTCAATGCCTATCAAGGCAAATGTCATAAGATTAATCCTGCTTACTGTCTACTATATTCTGACTACTATTTCATCTCCCTCGTTGATCTTGCCGCCTTTCAGAACCTTAACAAAAATCCCTTCTTTTGGCATAATACAATCACCGGCCTGATTGTATATTTCACATCGTGTATGGCATTTCTTGCCTATTTGGCTTACCTCAACTTCTATATTTTCTCCGATTGTCATTTTTGTGCCGACAGGAAGTTTAGGCAAGTCAATTCCTTCTGTTGTGATATTCTCTGCAAAATCGCCCGGATTTACTTTCAATCCCATTGCCTGCATCTTCTGAATACTTTCTAACGCCAGCAGACTTACCTGTCTATGCCATTGTGAAGAAGCATGTGCATCGTCTTTAATGCCATAATTTGTTTGAAGAAAGGCTTCTTTAGCAGGTTTCTTCCTGACACCTTTTTTATCGCTTATATTGATAGAGACTACCTTCCCTTTCACATTCCTCCAAAATACAATTATGATTTTCGCTGATGTCTATCGTAATGTTTTCGTGGTTATAATAAAAAGAGATATTTCCAATTTGCTTTTCCTCATCCTCCTATTTGTGACATCGGCCTTCTATGAGTATTTTGAAAAGCATTAATCACAAAGGAATCTGCGGCGCGGAATGTATTTTCCATTTTAATCGAATGGCTTTCGGGCTTTACCGCTATGGATAAGTCTATAAGTCTTTTGATTTCTGCGTCAGGCCCGTTGTTGCGAAGGGCAGGTTTTAAATCAATCTCGGTTTCCGAGAAAAGACACGGCCTTAATTTGCCGTCAGCAGTCAATCGAAGACGATTGCATTCTTTGCAGAAATGGTTACTGATAGGGCTTATAAAACCGACTACACCAGCAGCGCCATCAAATCTGAAGTACCTTGCAGGACCTGACCTCCTCGTTTTTGCCGGAACAAGGTTGCCTGTTTGTTCAACAATAGATTTTATCTCCTCTGCAGAGATGAATTTTTCCTGACTCCACATATTCTCTCTTACGAACGGCATAAATTCAATAAACCTTACCTGATAAGGAGACTCTAACGTTATTTTTGCAAAATCTGCTATTTCGTCGTCATTCAGTCCGCGGATTGGAACCATGTTAATCTTTATTGGCACAAGGCCGGCTTTCTCAGATGCTTCAATGCCTCGTAATACAGCATCAATAACTCCGCCTCTTGTAATCTCTGTGTATCTGTCAGGCTTTAAGGAATCAAGGCTTATATTTACTCTGTCAAGGCCTGCGTCTGCCAGTTCCCCGGCATATCGATCGAGAAGTATGCCGTTGGTTGTGATACTCAGTTCATCTATACCTTCAATGCTTTTTATCATCTTAATAAGGCGTGTAATATTTTTTCTCACAAGCGGCTCCCCGCCTGTTATGCGCACCTTTCTGACGCCTGTATGAACAGCTATCCGTAAAATCCTTACTATTTCTTCATATCGGAGAATATCTTTGTGTTTTATGGGCGTAAGACCGCCGGAAGGCATACAATACACGCAGCGCAGGTTACATCTGTCTGTAATGGAGATGCGCATGTAGTCTATCGTACGATGAAAAGTGTCTGTCAGCATAGTATCTTTATTTCTCCAACTTTTCCATCTCCAGAATGCCTGGAACTCCCCTTATATACCCTTCTTTTTCAGCAATAATATCCAGATGAAGGGTGCCGATGTCTTCAATAATGGGGACGACGTCCTCTTGTACCTCCCTCAAATCTATGGTCTTGATGTATTTTTTGCATTCCTCGCAGACATCCACCCTGTATGCCTTTCCATCAGT
>Ga0209254_10006972_pt1 | contig 10420 bp, 8 predicted proteins | sample FrelakmetDIP11DI_FD_187148 | JGI IMG/M metagenome (GOLD analysis project Ga0209254, IMG submission 187148) | Freshwater lake sediment microbial communities from the University of Notre Dame, USA, for methane emissions studies - DIP11 DI (SPAdes)... | ecosystem: Environmental > Aquatic >... | reverse complement strand
CCGGCTTCGTCGACGGCTATCGAACGGCGCGCGCGCTGCCCGAGGAGCACCTGCAAATGCTGCCGGTGTTCCTGCTCGCCCGCGCGATGACCTATGTCGGCTGGTGCGGCAGCCGGCCCGAGGCACCGATCGCCCGGGAGAAAGGACCGATCGTCGTGGCTGCCACGCTGGCTCTGGCCCACGGGTTCCTCGGGCAGGCGGCGTGAGGCCGGTCATGGCGAAACCCTGGGAATCGCAGGTTCATTCCGAGCACAAGCGTCGCGTACTGGCGCTGGCCCACGAATACCTGATTCCAGGTCGGGTCGAGGCGTTCCTCGGCATGGGTATCCCGCTGGTGATCGGCCGGCGCGAGGGCTACCGCATCTGGGATATCGATGGGCACGAGCTCATGGATTTCCACCTGAACGGCGGCACCTTCAACGTCGGGCATCGCCATCCGGCCGTGCTGCAGGCGCTCGAAACGGCGTTGCAGACCCTCGACGTCGGCAATCACCACTTTCCGAGTCCGGCGCGCGCGGAACTCGCCGAGAAGCTGGCCCTCCATACCCCGGGCGACCTGCATTACACGGTCTATGCCGCGGGTGGCAGCGAAGCCGTGGACGTCGCGATCAAGTCGGCGCGCAGGTTCACAAATCGCCGCAGAATCGTTGCGATTGCATCTGGCTACCACGGCCGCACAGGATTGTCCGGCGCCGCCGGTGACGATTCCACGGCGCGCTACTTCGCGAGCGATTACCCGGACGAGTTCCTGAAGGTGCCGTTCGATGATCTCGACGCGATGCGGGTGGCTTTGCAGGGACAGGACGTCGCCGCCGTGATCATGGAGACGATCCCGGCCACCGCCGGCTTCCCCGTGCCGTCCGATGGCTATTTGCCGGGAGTGGCCGCACTTTGCCGGGAGTATGGCGCGCTCTACATCGCCGATGAGGTGCAGACCGGCCTGGGTCGCACCGGATACCTGTGGGGCGTCGAGGCGTGGGGCGTCGAACCGGACATCCTGATTACCGGCAAGGGCCTCTCGGGCGGCCTGTATCCGATCGCCGCCACCGTGCTCCGCAAGGACGTCGGCGGCTGGCTGTCGGACAATGGCTGGGGCCACGTCACGACGTTCGGCGGCGCGGAACCCGGGTGCGTCGTGGGTTCGGTGGTGCTCGACCTGTGCCGGGCACCGCAGGCGCTGGCGCACGCGGCCAGCATCTCCGACTACCTGGATGCCGGACTCGCCGACATTCGCTCGCGGCTCGGCTTCCTGAAGGACATCCGTCGCAAGGGGCTGGTCATGGGGCTGGTCTTCGATGCGCCCGCCGGCGGCGTGCAGATGATGTCGGCGCTGTACCAGCAGGGCATCTGGGCGATCTTCGCCGGCTTCGATCCTGCGGTGCTGCAATTCAAGCCGGGGCTGTTCGTCGATTACGCATACTGCGACGAGGCGCTCGCACGCTTCGAGAAAGCGGTCGCGATGGCGAAGGGTCCGCGCTGACGCCCGGGCCTCAGCGGATCCCGTAGTTGTCCAGGATCAGGTATTCGAACAGCGGCTGCGGCAGCAGCGGGCGCAATGCGACCAGCGTGCGTTGCAGCGCGTTCGCGGCTGGATAGCGCAGGCGCGGCCGGCGTGCCTCGATCGCCCTGACGGCCGCGCGCACCACCGGCGCGATGTCCGGATTGCTCGATTCGTCCTCGGCCATGCGTCGCACCGCGATCGCGCAGCGCTCCGCATACGGCGACTGCGGTGAGCTCGCCGCGATCATGCGCCGGCTCGCCGTGAAGCGCGTGGCGAAATCACCCGGCTCGATCATCGCGACCTGGATGCCGAACGGCCGCAATTCCATCCGCAGCGCCTCGGTGTAGCCCTCGACCGCGAACTTCGACGCACAGTACACCGCCTGGAACGGTATGCCGACGAGCCCGCCCAGCGAGCTCATGTTGACGATGCGGCCGGTGCGCCGCGCGCGCATCTGCGGCAGGACTGCGCGACAGAGTCGATGCATTCCGAAGAAATTCGTCTCGAACTGGCGGCGCGCTTCGTCGATCGTCATGTCCTCGACTGCGCCCGCATAGCCGAAGCCCGCATTGTTGACCAGCACGTCGACGTGACCGGCCTTTTTCAGCACCTCAGCGACGCCCGACGCCACCGATTCGTCGTCGTCCACGTCCATCCTGACGTGCGAGCAGCCGGGTGGGGCCTGCGCCTGTGGATTGCGCGTGGTGCCGAACACCCGATGGCCGCGTGACTGCAGGTCGGCAGCGATCGCGCGGCCGAAGCCCGACGACACACCGGTCACCAACACAACTTTTCCGGCATCTGTCGTCATGGCGCTCGCGGTCTCTGTCAGGGTGGCCCGTCGGTAAAAGCGTTCATTGCGTACGTCAGGAACATTCTCGCGACGGCCGGGTTGGCGAAGTCGAGGTCACCATCGCCCCCGTACACACCGCCGCTCCTCGGTTTCGGCGTCGGCGGATGCTTCGCGTAGGTCACGGCGTCCGCGAGGTCGCGCGCGAATTCCCCGACCACGCCGGGTTGGGTCTGCGGGCCCGTGACGCACATGTGGATGGCATCCGGGTTCTGTTGACCGTTGAAGCGCCAGCCGCGGCCCCTCATGAAATCGTTCACGTGGTAGATGTCGAAGTCGTCGGACGCGAACGAGAAGCAGAACGTCGGCTTGCCCATCAGCTTGAGTTCGCGGTGACTGGTGACGGCGTCCTGCATACGGAAGGCCGCATCGAAGATCTGCTTCGCGCGCTGCAGGTAGCCCTGGCGGCCGAGATGCATCATCGAGGCCCAGGTGGCCGCGATCAGGCCGCCGGAGCGGCTGCCGGAGAGGCCCGGCGACGCGTAGGCACCTCCCTTCCAGTCCGTAAGCATGTAGTACTGGTGCTGCCGCAGCGACTTGTCGCGCCACGCCAGCACCGACGTGCCCTTCAGCCCGTAGCCGTACTTGTGCGTGTCTGCGGAAATCGACGTCACGCCCGGGAGCCGGAAGTCGAACACCGGAATGTTCGGGTAGCCGAGTTCCTGGCCCCAGGGCAGGATCCAGCCGCCGAGGCAGCCGTCGACGTGCAGGCCGGTGTTCTTCTCCAGCGCCACGTCCGACAGGGCCGCGATCGGGTCGATCGTGCCGTACGGATAGTTGCCGGCCGATGCGACGATCATCGCGGTGTTCGGCGAAACCGCGTCGCGCACGAAATTCACGTCTACCTGCGTCGTTACGGGATCGGTCGGCACGACGATCACCTTGACTCCGAACATGTGTGCGGACTTGTGAAACGCCGGGTGGGCCGTCTCGGGCCAGATCATCTCCGGCTGCGTGATGCCACGCTCAACGCGCGCCCACTCGCGGTAGCCGAGCACGGCGTTCTGGATGCTCTCGGTGCCGCCTGAGCCGATGGTGCCGCAGGCCTTCTGCGACCCGTCGTGCTGCTCCACCGCCTCACCGTGCAGCATCGACAGCGTCATCGCGATGATCTCGCTTTCGAAGCGATTCATGCTCGGGCAGATGTCGCGCTGCAGCGCGTTGACGTGGCTGAAATGGCTGAAGGCCTCATTCAGGAACGCGTAATGCTGGTGATCGCCGCAGTACATGGTGCCGGAGCACTTGCCGCTCTCCCACCGGCGATCCTCGCGCTCGGACATCGCGCGCAGCTGGCCAAGGATGGTCGCCGCGTCGAGTCCCTGTTCCGGAAAGCGGCGAACGACACCGAACTCCTCGGCGTAGGGGTACAGGGCGCGAATCGCTTTGTCGGCATCCATCGTCGTTCTCCTGGCGCCTCAGCCCGGGGCCGCAGGTCGCGTCATGATTTCAAGAGCCTCGGCATGCAGGCGCGAATTCGCCGCGGCGATGACCGTGCCGCCTTGCAGCGGTACCTTCCCGAACAGATCCGTGACCCTGCCGCCGGCGCGCTCGATGATCGGAATCAGCGGCACGATGTCGTACGGCATCAACATGCTATCGATCATCAGGTCGATGCAGCCCTGTGCGAGCAGCGCGAAACCATAGCAGTCGCCGCCCCAACGCTGCAGGCGGCAGCGCGCGGCGAGTGCGTTGAAGTTCGCGAGCAGGCCGGCATGCTGCAGCATTGCCGGATGCGTGCTGTAGAGCACGGCGTCCGCGAGAGTCGCGTCGGTCCGCGTGTGCAGTGTCATCTCGGAACCGCGATGCCGATAGCGCGCGACGTCGGTGGCGGTGGCGAGAAACGTCTCGTCGGTGAACGGCTGGTGCATGATGCCCACGGCCGGTTCGCCGTCCGCCACCAGCCCGAGCAGGATTCCCCAGGTCGGCATGCCGCTGATGAACGAGCGCGTCCCGTCGATCGGATCGATGACCCAGTAGGTGTCGCCGAAACCGGTGTCGCCGTGCTCCTCGCCGACGATGCGGTGCGTGGGAAACTTCGCGCCGAGCCGCTCGCGGATCAGTGTCTCGATGCGCCGATCCGCCTCGGTGACTGGATCGAAGTATGCGCCGGGCGACTTGTCGTGCACGCTCATCGGCCGGCGAAAGTACTCGAGCGCGATGCCTCCGGCCTCGACGACTGCCGCCGTTCCCGCATCGAGCCAGGCGTCCGCGTCGCGACTGGTCATCGTCCGCCACCGCGCTCGTTCAGGGCGCGAAAGATCGGCCGCGTCTTCGCGAAGGCATGGACCAGCTGCGCGGACATCTCGTCGTAGACCGCCCGGTTCGCGGCATTCGGTTCGTAGACTCGGCGAATCGGCACGCGCGACGCGAAGTCGTCGAAGCCGAGCCGCCCCAGGCGCTGGAATGCGAGCAGGCCGGCTCCGAGACACGTCGCGTACTGCGGGTTGGCCATCTGGTGCACCGGCGTGTCGAGGACGTCCGCGAGAATCTGCGACCAGGCGTCGGATTCGGCACCGCCGCCGTAGAAGACGAAATGCGAGAAGCGCCGGCCGGCGAATTTCTCGACGGGCTTCTTCATCCAGCGCAGGTTCATCGCCACCCCCTCCAGCACGGCCCGCGCCATGTGGCTGCGGGTCGTGTCGAGACTCAGGTTGAGGAAGCCGCCGCGCATCCGGGACTCGGCCCTCGGCGCGATCGAGCCGCCCATCCATGGCAGGAACAGCACGCCGGCACTGCCGGGTGGAGCGTCGTCCACGACGCGCTGCAGCAGCGCAAAGCGATTCTCCGCGGTCAGTTCACCGAACTGGTCGCTCGCATAGACGAGCTTCTGCAGGAAGTGCTCGAGCGTGCCGCCGCCCAGGCCGTTCTCCGCCATCACGAAGTACGTCTCCGGCACCGGGCTCGGCATGCTCAGGATCACGTGGCGCACGTCGGTGCGCTTGAAGTCCACGTGCGTGATCATCACGCTGGTGCTGCCGATCGAAAGCGCCGCATGCGAGCCGCCGAACGCTGCGGTGGCCAGCCCGCCGCACTGGGTGTCGTTGATGCCCGTCACCACGCGCGTCGCGGGGTCGAGGCCGAGTTCCTCGGCAACCGCCGGCAGCACCCTGCCGACGATCGAGTCGAGCGGCACGAGCTCCGGCAGCTTGGCCGGGTCGATGCCCGACTGCGCGAGCAGCGTGCGATCGTATTCGGTGACGCCGAGGCGGCGGTTGTCGATCATCAGGGACATGAAGGCGGTGCACTGGTTGGCGGTCGCCCGGCCGCTGAAGCGCATCGCCACGAAGTCCATCGGCTCGAGAAACGCGGCGGTCCGCGCATAGGCGTCCGGCCGCGCGTGCCGGATCCATCGCATGTGGTTCAGCGAAATGCCGCCGTCGATCGGCGGCAGGCCGTGGATGCGCAACCAGCGCAGCAATCGAAGCGGCGTGTCGGTGCGCCGTGGATAGCCCGGGATGCGTTGCAGGCGCTCGCCCGACCCGCGCTTGTCGAGCCAGAGCACCATGTTCATGGTCGGGCGGCCGGCACCATCCACCGGGACAATCGACGAGTACTGGCTGCTGCAGATCACCGCGAGCACGTCGCGCGCCGCGACTCCGGAGGACCGCAGTGCAGCGGCGCACGCCTGCTTCACCGCGGTCCACAACGCCTCGGGATCCTGCTCGGCACCGTCGTCCGGCAGGTGGATCGTGGCGACGTGCGCGCGCGCCGTGGCGACGATGCTCCCCTGCAGCGAGACGATCGCCGCCTTGGGACCGCTGGTCCCGACGTCGATTGCCAGGACGTAAGGACCGCTGACCTCCATGCGAGCGCCTGGTGCAGCCCGGTCAGTCGGTCCGGTAGCTGAGCTCGATCCCGTAGGTCTGCGGGTCGTTGTAGTTGAGCTGGTCCATCGTGATGATCGGTGCGATGAAATTGACCCAGCGCTCGTCCGTGAGGTTCTTGCCCCACAGCGCGACTTCGATCCTCCCGTCGGATCGCGCCCACGCCAGCCGCGCATTGAGCATCGTGACGTCCGACTCGCCGTACAGGCGGTCGTTCGCGGGCGTGAAATAGACCCGCGACTGGTAGGAGCCGTCGAGCAGGGCGCGCAGCGACCCGGCGTCGCCCAGCGGATGCGTATACGAGAGTCCGGCCGTCGCCGAGAATTCGGGAGCATTGACGAGCTTGTTGCCCGAGAAGTCGTTGCCCAATCCGTCGGCGAAGTCCTTGTACTCGCTGTCGAGCACGCTCATCGACAGGAACAGGTCGAGGCCGCTCGTCGGGCGGAACGTCAGGTCGGCTTCCAGGCCGTAGATCTCGCCCGAGCCCGCGTTCAGCTTGCGCTGGATCGGAATGCCCGTCGAGACATCGTAGATGAACACCTGCAGGTCCTGGTAGTCGTAGTAGAACGCCGCCGCATTGAACCGCAGCCGCCGGTCCATGAACTCGGACTTGATTCCGGCCTCATACGCATAGAGGTCTTCCGAGTCGAACGGCTTCAGCTGCAGTGGATCCGTCGAGGCGGCGCCTGGGAAGCCACCGCTGTTGTAGCCGCTCGACACCGACGCATACAGCAGCATGTCGTCGCTGGCCTGGTATGACAGCGCCAGGCGGCCGCTCAAGTTCGAGAAGTCCTCGGAGTCGTCGATGTCCAGGACGGGCACGATGAAGCCCAGTTCGTCGAAGAAGGACTGGTACTCGAAGTCGATGCTGTCGGCGGTGTATCGCAGGCCCGTGGTCAGGGTCAGCGTCTCGCCGAGACGGAAGTCCGTCTGGCCGAAGACCGCCACGCTTTCGGTCGTCTGCGTGAAGGGATAACGCAGCAGGCCGATGCTGTTGGCAGGATCGAAACCGGTCGGGTTGTCGTCCGTGGGCACTCGCAGCGCCCTCAGCAGATCGTAGGAGCTGTCGGTGTCGAGGTCGTCGTGAAAATAGAATGCGCCCAGGATCCAGTCGAGACTCTCACCGTCGGTGGACTGGATCCGCAACTCCTGGCTCCACTGTCGCGGTTCATCGATGTAGACCGCGGTCAGCACGTCGTTCGGGCTGGCGTCGGTGTCTTCGAGGGTGCTGCGATCCACCTCCTCATAGGCGGTGATCGAGGTGAGCGTCATGCCGTCGAGATCGAGTCGTCCGAACAGCGACGCACCGAACACGTCGACGTCCTCCTGGCCCTCGACGTTGTAGTCGCCGGCATTCTCGTTGCCATCGGTGTCGGCGTAGCCCAGGCCGTCCAGCGGCACGCCGTTCGCGTCGAAGGCGGGATCGCCGAAGAAATCCACGCCCTGGCCGCGGTGCTGGAACTGCCGTGCGCCGCCGCGATTGCCGCCACCATGCACGGTCAGTCGCAGCAATAACGTGTCCATCGGCGTGAAGTCGACGATGGCACGCGCTGCCCAGAGGTCGAGGTCGTTGAGATCGTTGCCGGTGGCGCGGTTGCGCAGCCAGCCGTCGCGTTGGTTGTAGAGGCCGGCGATCCGCACATTGACTTTATCGTCGACGATTGGCCCGCCGATGCCGCCCTCGAGACGGAATTCGTCGTACCGGCCGTAGAGCATCGACATGTTTGCCGCGAACTCGTCCGTCGGCTTGCGCGACGAAAACCGGATGGCGCCACCGGTCGTGTTGCGGCCGTAGAGCGTGCCCTGCGGGCCGCGCAGCACCTCGATGCCGTCGCCATCGAATACGTTGAACAGCTTCCCGGAGGTCGCGCCCTGGAAGACGTCGTCGACGTACACGCCCACGGCGCCCGTCGTGTTGGCGTTGAAGTCGCCGATGCCGACGCCGCGCAGGAAGATGATGGAGGTCGTGGCCGCGGTGCCGCTCTGGAACTGCAGGTTCGGCACGAAGCCCTGCAGGTCGCGCGGGTCGCGTACGCCGCTCTGCGCCAGCATCTCGGCCGTCATCGCGCTGATGGCGATCGGCACCTGTTGCAGGTTCTGTTCGCGGCGCTGGGCCGTGACGACGATTTCCTCGAGCTGCGTGGGCGCGTTCTGCGCCATGGCGGGAACCGCCAGCAGGCTGACCGATGAAATCACCGCCAATACAGCAGATCTGTTCATGATGTCCCCCGGATCACGTCGTTCTTCGGACGGTCTTGCTTCCGCGCGATTAATATCAGATTCTTATAAAAATTCAATTCTGTCGCTTGAATCGGAGGCGAACGCGATGGCGCCGGGCGATGGGGAGGCAGTCAAGGACACGGATGGCGCGGGGCGGCCGGGGATTCGCAGGCCGACGCAGGAGCGCAGCCGGCGCAGATTCGAGGCGATCCTCGACGCCGCGGACCGCCTGCTCGAGCGCAGCGACCCGCTGGACTTCAGCATCTATGCGCTGGCTCCGGAAGCCGGCATGTCGGCGCAAGCCATCTACCATTTCTTCCGCAGTCCGGCACTCGTGCTGACGGCGCTGGCCGATCGCTACCTGGCCAGCTTCCTGGCGCTGATGGACCCGCCGCTGCCCCAAGGGCTCGGGACCTGGCAACAGGTCGAAGGCTATCAGTTTGAGCGCGCGCGGCAGTTTTTCGAGGCACGGGCTCCGGCACGCAAGTTGCTGCTAGGCGCGGCTTACTCCTCGGAGTTCCGCAGTCGCGACCTCAATCACGACGTGCGGCTCGCGGCGAAAGGCCTGGCCCTCCTGCAACAGCAATTCATCTTGCCGCCCCTGCCGGACCTGCTGGACCGATTCGTCGAATTAATCGTCATCAACGAGGCGATTTGGGCGTTGTCGTACCACCGTCATGGCCGGATTACCGACCCGATGGCCGAGCGGGCGCGTCTCGCGCGTATTTCGTATGCATTGACGTTCCTGCCGGAGCGTCTCGAACTGCTGCCTCCGCAACCACCGGTTCCGCAGCGGTGAGTACCGCCGATACGGCCGCGGATTCGGCGGCGCTGACGCCGGGGAATGTCACATCGGCCCTCTGGCTCGGTTCGCTCGGGCTGCTGATTCTCGGCATCCAGCCAGTCGTCCTCGAGCCGCTCGTGCGGTTCGGCCGGCTGGACGAAGCCTTGCTCGGCTCGGCCGCCACCGTCGAGATTCTGGCGATTGCCATTGGCTCGGTTCTCGGAGCTCGCCTGCTGGGACCGTGGCCGGCACGCGCCGTGGCGCTAGCCGCCTTGCTGCCGTTTGCAGCGGCCAACCTCGCGATGCATTGGCTGAGCGGCCTCGCGCCCTTGCTCGCTGCTCGGGCGCTATCGGGGCTGGCGGGTGGCGTGCTGGTCGGAATGGCCGTCGTGGCGATTGCCCGCGCGCAACGGCCGGAACGCCTCGCCGCCGCATTCCTGGTGCTGCAGACCGTCCTGCAGCTTTGCCTGGCGGCGCTGATTCCCGCCCTTGCACAGCGGTTCCTGCCGGTGGACATCGGCTTCGTCACCCTGTCGCTGTTGGGCGCTGCCAGCCTTCCGGTGTTGCTGTGGTTACCTCGCCGCCTCGCCCCGCCTCGAGCATGTGCCAGTGCACCTGCGCCGGTCGCAGCGGCGGCGTGGGTGGTGCTGCTGGGTTGCGGGGCTTACCTGTTCGCGATTGTCGCTGTGTGGGCCTATTTCGGTGTCTGGGGACACCAGATCGGCCTGACGGAGCAAGCGATCGGCACTACGGTGTCGCTCAGCCTGGGTGCCCAGGTGCTGGGAGCGGCGACCGCCGGCTGGCTCGGTCCACGCCTGCCGAGTCTGCCCACTCTGTTGCTGGTGGGAGCACTCCAGACCGGAGTCGTGCTCGGCCTGCTGCAATGGAGCACGCCGGCCGCGCAGTTCGCGCTGGCCCTGGCCTTCGGATTTCTCTGGCTGTTCGCACTGCCGCTGCAGACACGGTTGCTGATCGAGGTCGACCCGACGCGCCGGGCCGTACTGCATCTGGCGGCGGCGCAGCTCACCGGAAGCGCCGCCGGTCCCACGCTCGCGGGCCTGTTCGTTACGACCGGCCGGGTTGACGGCGCCCTGTGGACCGGGGCCGCGGCAATGACCGTCGCGACATTGCTGACCGTGCTCGGTGGTCGAGCCCGTCACCGATCGGATCCGCCGCGGTTGTCGTAGACGGCTGCTATTCCAGGACGGGTACCGGCGTCAGGTCGACAGCAGCGCGACCTG
>Ga0209254_10006971_pt1 | contig 10424 bp, 7 predicted proteins | sample FrelakmetDIP11DI_FD_187148 | JGI IMG/M metagenome (GOLD analysis project Ga0209254, IMG submission 187148) | Freshwater lake sediment microbial communities from the University of Notre Dame, USA, for methane emissions studies - DIP11 DI (SPAdes)... | ecosystem: Environmental > Aquatic >... | reverse complement strand
CGGGTCGCGGCGCCGGTTGCGCGGGGCGCCGCCGCCGCGGCGGCCGGCGGCCGCGGCCGCAGCAGCAGCGCCAGCAGCGGCATCGTCAGGACGCAGAACACGCCCAGTCCGATGTAGGTCTGCCGCCACCCCACCAGTTGCACGAAGTGCTGCACGATCGGCGGCCAGAGGGCACCGGCCATGTAATTGCCGCTGGCGCAGATGGCCACGGCGATGCCGCGCCTGCGCACGAACCACATCGAGGTGTCGGCCACCAATGGCGCGAAGGTCGCCGAACTGCCCAGGGCGCCGAGCAGCACGCCGTGCACCAGCGCAAAGGCGACCAGGCTGCCCGACAGGCCGGCGGCGATGAACCCCGACCCCAGGCCGCAGGCACCCACCATGACGACCGGCATGATGCCCCAGCGGTCGGCCAGCTTGCCCATGCCGATGCCGCCGAGTCCGAAGCCAACCATCATCAGCGTGTAGGGCAGCGACGCATCGGCGCGCACGACCCCGAACTCGGCCTGCACCGCGGGCAGCACCACGGCCACCACGTACATCGCGCCACTGCCGATGGTCATCAGCGCCAGCGTCGCCAGCAGGCGCGTCCAGGCGTAGCGCGAATCGGCGGTGCGGTGCGGCATGGTGCGGCGGCAGCGGGCGAAAGGCGGGCGGGAAGCCGGCAGTGGACGGGCGTGCGGGCGCAGCCCGCGTCAGGCGCGACTGGCGTTGTCGGCGATGCCGTCGGCAAAGCGCGGCAACAACTCCAGCGGCAGGTCGTGGCCCATGCCCGGCACGATGTCGGCCACGGCACCACGGATCTTGGCCACCAGGTCGCGCCCGGCCGCCACCGGGATCAGGGGGTCGGCCTGACCGTGGATCACACGCGTGGGGGCCCGGATGCCCGGCAGCAACGCCGAACGATCGCCGTCGGCCACCACGGCCACGATTTGCCGCACCGTGCCCGCCGGACGCCAGGCGCGCTCCACGGTGGCTTGGAGGCGCGTGCGCATGCGCTCGGGATCGGCCGGGTAGGCCGGGCTGCCGATCAAGGTCAGCACGCGCTGCAGGTGCGCCACCACGGCGGCCGGGTCGCGGCCGTCGGGTCGACTCATCAAGGCGCGGCGCACCTTGATGGACGGCTGCGGCAGGCCGCGTGCGCCGCTGGTGCTCATCATCAGGGTGAGGCTCTTGACGCGGGCGGGTTGGCCGGACGCCAGGTGCTGCGCGATCATGCCGCCCATCGACGCGCCGCAGACATGGGCCCGATCGATGCCCAGGGCATCCAGGACGCCCAGCGCGTCCACCGCCATGTCGGCGATGCGGTAGGGCGCCGGCACCGGCAGGTGCAGGGTGTAGCGCAGCATGACGGGCATCATGTGCGGCACACCCAGGTGGTCGTAACCCTGGCTGAGACCGGCGTCGCGGTTGTCCAGGCGCACCACGCGGAAGCCGCGCGATACCAGCATCTGCACGAGCTCCTCAGGCCAGCCCGTGAGCTGCATCCCCAGGCCCATGATCAGCAGCAAGGGCTCGCCACCGGGTGGCCCCTGTACATCGACCTCGATGGCGGTGCCGTTGGCTGTGACCTGCATGACGCCCGCTCAGCCGGCGCGGCGCCGCTTGGCCGGGGCCGCAGCCTTGCCGCGCCCCGTCACCTGCGAGACCGCGGTTTCCACGGCGGTGTTCATGACCTGCCGCGCGACTTTGCCGACGGCGCCGGTCACCGCACCCGTGATCCCCCGCGCGGCGCGGCCCACCATGCCGGGCGGCGGCGGCGCCTCGGGGTCGGGATCGCCGGGCCGTACCAGCGTGCGCAGGTCGTCGAAGGCAATGGTGATGGCATCGGCCAGTTCGCGCACGTCGGGCATGGCCTGCGCATCGGCCATGAGGCCGAAGTCGAGTGATCGGTCGTAGCTCTGCACCGTGATGTTGAGCGCCATGCCGTGAACGACGATCGACGTCGGGTAGTTGGTGAGCATCCTGGCGCCCGCCATGTACAGCGTCACAGGGGGGCCGGGCACGTTGGAGATGACGACATTGGCGACCTGCGGGATGCGGTCGGCCACCTTGGCCTTGCCGTACAACGCCGTGGCGGCCTCGATCAGCCACGGCACGCCCAGCGAGGGGTAGTCGGTGGGCAGGATGCTCCTGAGGCTGCCCATGGTCGACTTCATCGCCGCACTGGCGGCCTGGATGTGGGCCAGGCGCTTGCGCGTGTCGGCAATGTTCGTGCCGAGGCTGACAAGGCTCATCGAAGCCTGGTTGTCCGGCGAGCTGTCGCCTTTCTCGCGCAGGGAGATCGGCACTGCGGCAATCAGGCTCTTGCGCGGCAGTGTGCGCCGCTTGGCGTAGTAGCGACGCAGTGCGCTGCTGCACACCATGAGCACCATGTCGTTGATGGTGGCGCCGTGCACGCGGCCCAGCTCCTTCAGCTCGGGCAAGGGCAGCGTGACGGTGGCGAAGGCGCGGCCGGCGGTCACGGACACATTGAGCGGCGTGCGCGGCGCCAGTGTCAGGTTGCTCGGTCCGCTCTTGCCGCCGAGCAGCGTCGATCTGAAAATCACCTTCGATGCGGCGTTTTTCAGGGTCCCCACCGTGGACGGCAGGCCTCGCACGATTTCAGCCACCTTCTGTGCCTGGTTGCCGAGCACACCGCGCAGCATCTCGGTCATTTCCAGCCGGAACACCTTGCTGCGCCGCGATGGCGTGGCCGGGATGGCACGCGGCTCGGGCGTCACATCGAGCAGGGCGTTGGCCAGTGCCACCGCGGCCTGGCCGTCGACCGCCGCGTGGTGGAGTTGCGTGTAGAGCGCCACGCGCCTGTGGCCGTTGGCAGCCGGCCCGAGGCCCTCGAAGACATGCATCTTCCACAGCGGCCGGTTGCGATCCAGCAGCACCGTGTGCAGCCGCGAGACCTCGGCTTCCAGTTCGGGCAGGCCCGAGCCCTTGGGCAGCTTGATCTCGACGATGTGCTGCCGCATGTCGGGCTCGGCATCGACCCACGCCGGGTTGGCCAGGTTGAGGGGCATCCACCACAGCCGCCGTCGCAGCACCGGTGCCACCGACAGGCGCGAAGCGACGTGCTTGCGCAGCGCTGTGATGAACCTGCCCGGATGGCCGGGCGGCAGTTCGAGCAGGTGCACGGCACCCACGTGCATGGGCATCTCGGCCGTTTCGAGATACAGGAAAGTGGCGTCGAGGCCGGAGAGTTGTTGCATGTGGGCTCCCGTGCAAGAGTTTGCACCGGTGGTCGATGCTAAGTCGCTGGCCTGACCACGCGGCCCCGGGGTCACCCCAGTCCGGCCGAGCGGGCCCGCGTGCGCAGGGCCAGGACCTCGTTGGCCACCAGCGCGCCCAGGACCAGCAGGCCACCGACGAGCACTTCGGCAGTGGGCGCCTCACCGGCGCCGAGCCAGGCCCAGGCAACGCCGAAGACCACCTCCAGCAGGCCCAGCAAGGAGATCTCCGGCGCGCTGAGCACCCGTGCCACGGCCACCGCCATCAGGCAAGGGATGGCCAACTGGACGACGCCGAGCAAGGCCAGCAGGGACAGGTCCTTGGGCGAGGCGGCAAAGGGCAACGCCAGCGGCAGCGTGATCAGTGCCGACAGCAGCGCGCCCAACAAGACGGCAGGCAGCATGTCGGCGCCGCCGCCTTCGCGGCCCTTGAGGTGATGAAGCAGGGTCCAGTTGACGGCCGCCGCGACCGGCACGGCCAGGGCCACCAGCGTGCCCAGCAGGTGCTGCGAGCCGCCGCCGCTGATCTCGCCGCCGTACATCCAGGCGATGCCGGCGCCGGCCAGCAGCACCGCGCCCCAGGTCCGCATGGCCAGCCGGTGGCCCAGGGTGATGCGTGCCGACAAGGCCGTGAGCAGCGGCGCGATCGACATCGTCACCAACACATTGGCCACCGTGGTGAGCGTCAGCGCCACCATGAAGGCGGTGTACATGACGCACCAGCACAGCCCCGACACCCACAACGCCCGGCCGCCCGTGCGCAGCGCCAGCCACAGCGCCGCCGGCCCACGCAGCCACGACAGCAGCAGCACCAGCGCCAGCGCGTTGAAGCCGCTGCGCCAGAAAGTGACCTCGAAGCTGCGCGCCGCCTCCAGTTGTCGTGTCACCACACCAGCGATGCTCCACATCAGCGTGGCCAGCACCATCAGCCACACGGCGCGTCGGTGAGTCACGGCGGTGTTGTCGAGTCGCTTCGCATCGACGTGCAATGTAACCGCGCTCACCGTCCTTGCCGCCGTCCTTACCGGTGACGCGGCGGCGATTGGCGCTTACGATCGCGCATGTCCGTGTTCCTGGAGCTCGTCATCGAACTGCTCCGCCCGTCCCTGCGTCTGACGCTGGCCGGGCTGCTGTGCTTGATGGCCGGCGGCCTGGCGGCGGCTGCGCAGCCGGTGCCGGCGTATCGGTTGACGCTGCTCGAAGGCGACGCCGTCGTCATCGACGGCGTGCGCGCCATGGCCGCAGTGCCCGGACTGGGTTTGAGTCCCGGGTCCATTGTCGAGACCCAGGCCGCCAGCCGGCTGGTGCGCGTCGAATTCGCCGACGGCAGCATGGTCGACCTGGGGCCTCAGACGCGGGTCATGGTGGCGCCGCGCGGGTTCCCCGCGCGCGACGGCAAGCCGCCGGCCCTTTACCTGCTGGCCGGTTGGGTCAAGCAGACCTCCGCGGCCGGTACGCCGGTCGCGGGCCTGACGACGCCGACACTGGACCTGTTGCCGTTCAGCGGCGCCGTCGTCGTGCATGCGACGCCGCAGGCCAGCCGCGTCTTCGTCGAGGCCGGCCGTGCGCAACTGACTGAACGTCAACGCGGCGGCACGCGCCGTGCACTCGCCAGCGGCGAGATGTACGCCGGCGAAGCGGGCAAAGGCGGCGAGGTGACGCCGCGGCCAAGCGCAGATTTCATCGCCGCGCTGCCGCGCATGTTCCGCGACCGCATCCCCAGCCAGGCCGCGCGCTTCAAGGACGCGGCCGTCGACGCGCCCGCCTTGCCCGCACCCACCTACGCCGGCCTGCGTGACTGGCTCGTTGCCGAACCGCTGATCAGGCGCGACTTTCCGCGCCGCTTCGCGGTGCTCTCGCGCCAGGGGGCGTTCCGTAGCGGGCTCGAGGCCGGGCTCGCCCAGCACCCCGAATGGACGCCCGTGTTGTACCCTCCCCCGCCACCGCCCAAGCCGCCATGAACCGCCTCAGGAGTGCCCGATGAAGTTGCTGGTCAAATTCAACCTGATGTTCCTTCTCGTCATGGCACTCGGCTTGGCCGTCAGTGGCTGGATCAGCCGCAGCCTGCTGCAAGCCAATGCCCAGGAGGAGGTGCTCAACCAGGCGCGGCTGCTGATGGAGAAGGCCATTGCGGTGCGCGGCTACACGTCCGGCCAGATCACCAAGCTGCTGGAAACCCAAATGAAGTACGAGTTCCTTCCGCAGTCGGTGCCCAGCTATTCGGCCGTCGAGGTGCTGTCGACGCTGCAGAAGAAGTACCCCGATTTTGCGTACAAGGAGGCCGCGCTGAACCCGACCAACCCGCGGGACCGCGCGGTCGACTGGGAGGTCGATGTCGTCAACCAGTTCCGCAGCAATGCCACGATGACCGAGAGCATCGGCCAGCGGGCCACGGCCACGGGGCCGTCGCTGTTCATCGCCCGACCACTGCGGATCACCAACCCGACCTGCCTGCAGTGCCACAGCAGCGTGGAAGCGGCGCCCAAGACCATGATCGACCGCTACGGCCCGAACAACGGCTTCGGCTGGCAGCTCAACGAGGTCATCGGTGCGCAGATCATCTCGGTTCCGATGTCGCTGCCACTGCAGCGTGCTGAGGACACATTCAAGGTCTTCATGGCGTCACAGGTGGCGGTCTTCCTGGCGGTCGGCTTGGCACTGAACCTGATGGTCTGGCTGCTCATCGTGCGGCCGGTGACGCGCCTGTCCTCGTTGGCCGACCGTGTCAGCCAGGGCGACCTGGAGGCTCCGGAGTTCGACTCCGGCAGCAAGGACGAGATCGGCACGCTCGCCGCCTCGTTCACGCGCATGCGTACCAGCGTCGTGCAGGCGATGCGCATGCTGGACAGCTGACGCGGAACGAACGCCGCCGTGGTGTCGATGCTGCAATCGCTGGGAAAGTACCGCATCGCCGAAGTGCTGGGCGAAGGCGCCATGGGCGTCGTCTACAAGGGTTTCGACCCGGGCATCCAGCGCACGGTGGCGTTGAAGACGGTGCGCCGGCAGTTGCTGGACGACGCCGAGTTCGGCGTCTCCATGGCCGCCCGCTTTCGCAACGAGGCGCAGGCTGCGGGACGGCTGTCGCACCCGGGCATCGTCGCCGTCTACGACTTTGGCGAGGAAGGCGACGTCGCCTACATCGCGATGGAGTTCGTCGAGGGCAACTCGCTGGCGCACTACCTCGCCAGCAACGTGCGCTTCAGCGACAGCGACGTCGCCAGCGTCGTGTCGCAACTGCTCGAAGCGCTGGAACATGCGCACAGCCATGGGGTCTGGCACCGCGACATCAAGCCCGCGAACGTGATCATGACGCGCAATGGCCACATCAAGGTGGCCGACTTCGGCATTGCGCGCATCGAGTCGGCCGGCCTCACACAAGTGGGCACCATGATCGGCACGCCCAGCTACATGGCTCCCGAGCAGTTCCTGGGCCTCGAAATCGACCGCCGCGTCGACATCTATGGCGCCGGCGTGCTCCTGTACCAGCTGTTGGTCGGCCGGGCACCCTTCGTTGGCAACACGGAATCGCTGACCTATCGCGTCGTGCACGAAGCCCCGGTGCTGCCGTCGGCGGTGCCGGGCTACGACCGCGGCACCCGCTACGACGCTGTGGTGGCGACCGCACTGGCCAAGGATCCGAAGCAGCGCTATTCGAGTGCCGCCGACTTCCGCCAAGCCCTGCTGGCCGCCGCCGGGCCGGCGGTATCGCCGCAGGTATCCGACGAGACCGTCATTGCAGTGCCGCCGCGCCGGCCGTTGACGCCTTCGACCTCGGGTATCGCTGCCGTTGAGGGGGCCGCCGGCAGCGCTGGCAGCGCCAGCAGCGTCAGTAATGTCGGCAATACCAACAATGCCAGCAGTGCCAGCAATGCCGGCAGTGCCAGCAGCGTCGGCAGCGACAGCAGCGTCGACAAGACCACAGTGATCCGCTGGGACGACCAGGTCCTGGCACAGGTGGAATCGACGCTGGCGCGGCACGTCGGCCCGGTGGCTTCGATCCTGGTGCGCCGCACGGCACGCAGTTGCGACGACCTGCCCTCCTTGCTGGCGCGCTTGGCCGATCAGGTGACGAGCCCGACCGCGAAGGCGGCGTTCCTGCAGCAGACCACCGCGCAGGCCACCGCGGCCGGCAGTGGTACGCGCCGCACGACCGCGCCCTCTGGCGTGGCGACGACGGGCAGCGCTCCGGCGGGAGCGCCCATCGACGAGGCCATCGTGGCCCGGGCCGCCAAGTTGCTGGCGCAGCAGGTCGGGCCGATTGCCAGCGTGCTGGCCAAGCGGGCGGCCGCCCGCGCACCCAACCGCGAAGCCTTCTTCGGCGCCCTCACCGACGCGGTGCCCGATGCCGCGGCGCGCGAACGGCTGCGCGCCGAATTGGCGCGGTTGGTCTGACCCGACTCAGGCGTCGCGGCTGGCCCGCTTGCGGTCGTGTTCCTTGAGGTGCCGCTTGCGCACCCGGATGCTCTTGGGCGTGATCTCGACCAGTTCGTCGTCGGCGATGAACTCCACCGCGTACTCCAGGCTGAGGTCGATCGGCGTCGTGACCTTGATCGCGTCTTCCTTGCCGCTGACGCGAAAATTGGTGAGCTGCTTGGTGCGCGTGGCGTTCACCACGAGGTCGTTGTCGCGGCTGTGGATGCCGACGATCATGCCCTCGTAGACCGGGTCGCCGGCCTTCACGAACATGCGGCCGCGGTCGTCGAGCTTGCCCAGCGCGTAGGTGAAGATCTCGCCTTCGTCCATGCTGATCAGCACGCCGTTCTTGCGCCCGGCAATCTCGCCCTTGTAGAGCTCGTAGCCGTCGAAGATGTTGCTGATGAGGCCGGTGCCGCGCGTCAGGTTCATGAATTCGTTGCTGAAGCCGATGAGTCCGCGTGCCGGGATGCGGTATTCCAGCCGCACGCGGCCGCGGCCGTCGGTTTCCATGTTCACGAGTTCGGCCTTGCGCTCGCCCAGCGCCTGCATCACGCCGCCCTGGTGCTGGTCCTCGATGTCCACCGTGACCAGTTCGATCGGCTCGTGGCGCTCCGGGCCCTTGGGCCCCATCACCTCGCGGAAGACGACGCGCGGCTTGCTCACCGCAAGCTCATAGCCTTCGCGGCGCATGTTCTCCAGCAGGATGGTGAGGTGCAGTTCGCCGCGGCCGGAGACCTCGAAAATGCCGTCCTCGCCCGACTCCTTGACCTTCAGCGCCACGTTGGACTGAAGTTCCTTCTGCAGGCGGTCCCAGATCTGGCGGCTGGTGACGAATTTGCCTTCGCGCCCGGCCAGCGGGCTGTTGTTGACGCAGAAGTTCATCGTCAGCGTCGGCTCGTCGACCTTCAGCATGGGCAGTGGCTGCGGGTTCAGCGGGTCGGTGATCGTGACGCCGATGCCGATCTCGGGGATGCCGTTGATCAGCACGATGTCGCCCGGCCCGGCTTCGGTGGCTGGCACACGCTCCAGGCCTTCGAAGGTGAGCACCTGGTTGACTCGACCCTTGACCGACTTGCCGTCCGGGCCCTCCATCACCAGCACATCCATCATCGGCTTCAGCGTGCCGGCGTTGATGCGTCCCACGCCGATGCGGCCCACGAAGGTGGAATAGTCCAGCGACGAGATCTGCAACTGCAGCGGCGCATCGGGGTCGCCCTCGTGCGCCGGCACGTGGCTCAGGATGGTGTCGAACAGCGGCGTCATGTCGCTGCCCCAGGTTTCGCCCGGCTTGCCTTCGGTGAGCGAGGCCCAGCCGTTCAGGCCCGAGGCGTAGACGACCGGGAAGTCGAGTTGTCCCTCGGTGGCGCCGAGCTTGTCGAAGAGGTCGAAGGCGGCATTGATGACGTAGTCGGGCCGCGAGCCGGGCTTGTCGACCTTGTTCACCACGACGATCGGCTTGAGGCCCAGTGCCAGCGCCTTTCGCGTGACGAAGCGGGTCTGCGGCATCGGGCCCTCCTGGGCGTCGATCAGCAGCACGACGCCGTCGACCATGGACAGGGCCCGCTCGACCTCGCCGCCGAAGTCGGCGTGGCCCGGCGTATCGACGATATTGATGTGCGTGCCCTGCCAGGTCACTGCGCAGTTCTTGGCCAGGATGGTGATGCCACGCTCGCGTTCGATGTCGTTGCTGTCCATCACGCGCTCGGCCACCTTCTCGTTCTCGCGGAAGGTGCCGCTCTGGCGCAGCAGCATGTCCACGAGCGTGGTCTTGCCGTGGTCGACGTGGGCGATGATGGCAACGTTGCGGATCTGCTTGTACATGGGGTTCGTCAGGCCTGCGAGGCCTGCACTTCGAGGGGACTCAGGAGCCGGTCGGCGATCAGTTCGCCGGCGGTGATGTGGGCGGTGCCCAGAAAGGCGCGCGCGTCCGCGGCGCCGGGCCGGGCGTGAACGGCCGGCCCGTAGACCCGAACGGCCGGTGCATCGGCCAGCAGCACGCGACGCCGCAGGCCGGTCAGGAAGCGGCCGGCTTCGTCGTTGGGCAGGTGCACGGCGGGCCAGGCGGCCAGCAGCACGTCGGCGGGCAGCAGCCGGCCTTCGCGCTCGGCCTCGCTCATCGCGGCCAGGGCGTCCATGGTCACTGCGTCGTCAATGTTCAGAGCCCCGCTGCCGGTGCGGCGCAGCGCTTCCAGGTGCGCCCCGCAACCCAGTGCGGCGCCGATGTCTTCGGCCAGCGTTCGGACATAAGTGCCCTTGCTGCAGGAGACGTCGACCACGAGGCTGGCAGACTGCCAGTCGACGATGTCGATGCGGTGGATCGTGACGCGGCGCGCGGCCCGCTCGACATCGACGCCGGCACGGGCGTACTCGTACAGCGCCCGCCCCTGGTGCTTGAGCGCCGAGTGCATGGGGGGCAATTGTTCGATGGTGCCCACGAAGCGCGCACAGGCGGCTTCAACGGCGGCGCGGTCGACGTCGACCGGGCGGGTCTCGACGACCTCGCCTTCGCGGTCGCCGGTGCTCGTGCGCTGGCCCAGGCGCAGCGTGGCGCGATAGGTCTTGTCGGCGTCGAGGCTCGCCTGCGAGAACTTGGTCGCGGCGCCGAAGCACAGCGGCAGCAAGCCCGTGGCCAGCGGGTCCAGCGTGCCGGTGTGGCCACCCTTCTCGGCGCGCAGCAGGCCCTTGGCCTTCTGCAGCGCGTCGTTGCTGGTCCAGCCGATCGGCTTGTCGAGCAGCAGCACGCCGTGCAACGGGCGGCGCGGCTGCCGCGCTGCGCGCGGCCCCCTC
>Ga0209254_10006970_pt1 | contig 10425 bp, 10 predicted proteins | sample FrelakmetDIP11DI_FD_187148 | JGI IMG/M metagenome (GOLD analysis project Ga0209254, IMG submission 187148) | Freshwater lake sediment microbial communities from the University of Notre Dame, USA, for methane emissions studies - DIP11 DI (SPAdes)... | ecosystem: Environmental > Aquatic >... | reverse complement strand
AGCTCAGCCCATGCAGCAACCGTGGATGGCCAATCACCACTTCTGTAGGTTCCGATATTCAGATGGCACGACCTCTCTGATTGTTTCTCAAATAGCGGGAAGTGCTTTTCTCGGCCTCTTTTCGCATCAAGCTCTATCAGTGCCTCGTAGATTTGATTCATTTTCCCGATCGCATTGACACCCGTATGAGCCCTTCCTGCATGAGCCGGCTTTCCTACAACCCGGACACGGAAGTAGTTTATCCCTGGATGAGCCACAACGATTGCCATTCCCGGTTCTGGAATCAGAAGGGCATCGGCGGTGAACCCGTTCATTAGGCAGGCCAGAGTTCCTCCGCCACCTCCGGCCTCTTCCTCAACGACACTCTGAAGCACCACCGTGCCTTCAGGCTTCAACCCAGCTTTAAGGACGCTTCTTAAGGCAAAGTAATTGACCATCAGACCGCCTTTCATATCGAGTGTTCCACGGCCATACAGTCTCTTCCCCACCCTCTTCCCCTCCCAAGGAGGATACTTCCACTCATGGATGGGTTCGGGAGAAACCACATCCACGTGCCCATTTAAGATCAAGGACTTTGCGGAGGGCTTGCCTTCAAGAATGCCGATGACATTAGGACGACCTTTATAGTCCAACCCTGATTCCGAAAATGCTTTGTGTTTGCACACTTGCTCATGCTGGGCTTCAAACGCTATCACCTTCAGGTTGAGAGCCGAATATAACCCTTGTATGTACTTTTGGCCTTCTCTCTCGCTTCCAACGACCGTGGGAATCTGTACCAGGGCTCTCAACGTCTGGACCATTTTCTCTTTTTCGTCTTCTATGATTTTGCACACTCTATTTCTTGCTTCACTCATCTTATGTCCTGTTTTTGCTGTGGGCATTGAGACCACCTCCAACTGTGGGAACCTGTCGAGGAACCTCTGCCTTCGTTGTGGAGAAACCCCTCGTTCTTAGTCCTCGATTCCGGCAAGGCGTTTGGCACAATTCTTCTTGTAGTTGATATCTGTTTCTCGGAAGATCGTTAAGCGGTGAGCCGCTGGAGAACCTCCGCCGTGGATGTCCGAAATCGTGTCTGCGCTTTCCATTGCCATCTTTTCCACGAGCCGAAGCATCTTGATTCTCTTCTCCACCGGTATTCCGGTCGCACCTTTCAGATATTTCTTGAGCAATCCACCGATCTCGGGGTGATTGATGTCGCGGTCCGAAGGCAGGTCCGCCACAAACCCTCCTGCGACGTCGATCAGGAACCGCGTGACCTGAGCCATCTCCCGCCCCTCGTGGATTTTTGACGCGTTGGCCAGCACAGGATCGATGAAGTAAGTTCCCGAGGGTTCCTTCTTGCCTTCATAGGATGCTGCCAGACTGCAGCCATACAGTGTTTCCGCGATGTGAATCATATCAGTCACTTTTTCTTTATGGTGACCTGCTTTGCTCGTCCCGTTGTATTCCATCATCAACAACGCCGCCCCTGTCATGGCGTCGATTTTCCCAGATTTACAACCTCCGTGCGATTGACGGTGATAAGCCGAAAACCGACTCACCGTATCCGCCGCAAACTCCACTTCCCGGAACATGAAGACCCTCTCCCAGGGGACCAGCACCTCGTCAAAAATGAGCGTCGGACAGTATTTGCTGTACCGGGTATTCCCGCAGTCGACCCCTTCGATCTCCCGGGTATCCATCGAGTTCCGGCCCACCACGTGGATGAGCCCTTTCGTGTCCGCTGGGATGGCAAAGGCCAAGGCATAATCCTCGTCACCCTGGGCCAGTGTCCGCGTGGGTAGGACGATGACCTCGTGGCAACTCAATGACCCCGTCTGGTGAACTTTGGCTCCTTTAACGATGATACCCTCTTTCGTCTGATCCACGACGCGAAGGTACATGTCCTTGTCCTCTTGTTCATGAGGGCTAAGGCTCCGATCACCTTTGACGTCGGTCACACCCGCATTTCCGGTCAGGTCGTGCTTCTGCACATACTTCAGGAAATCGATGAACCGATCATAATAATGGGTTCCGCATTTCTTGTCGATGTCATACGTGACAATGGAGAGAGTGCAGAGGCAGTCGAGGCCTGTGCATCGCTGGTGGCAGGTCCCCACCCGGGATCCCAGGACACGATTGATCTTTACCCGCAGGACCAGGTCTTGGATGGATTGGGGAGGCAAGGTGAACCGATTGATCGGTTCTCCGCTGAGCGGTGACGTGGTGACGATGAGGTCCCTGCATTTCTCGTCCTGGGCTAGCTCATACGTGGCACCTGTTGCATTGATGCCTGCACGGATCCGGGGATTGTCGACCGGATTGTCAATCTTTTCCCCAAACATATAAACGGTGGGTTTCAGTTTCCTGAGACTAGCCACATACTCATCGAACGACTTGATTGCCACACCTCTCCTCCTCTGAAACAGGGATCGGATCTACACAGGGTCAGGGATGTTGCATTGAGATGTTGGGAAACGTTTCTGGGTTGCTTTCAAGACTTACTGATGGAGAACTTCGTAATCGATGTCGTTAGAGAAAGTTAAGAGTTTAGGATCAGGCAGAATCTCCAGATAAGTACCTCCATCTTTCTGATAAAACTGAGATCAAGCGAAGCATTCCCTCAACAGAGAACCCAGGGTTAAAAATACTCCCTTTCTTCTTGTTTTCTCGTCATCAGGAAATGTCGTCAATTTCCTCATTGGAGAAGCCCATTCCTTTGAGTCTTTCTCTTCGCAGCCGCTTTTCTTCTTCTTCGGCCCTTCGTTTTCGGCCCACTTCTGCTATGGCATCCATCGAAGCAAAGATGCGGTCAGGTTTTCGAGTGTATAAACATAGAATCGTTGCTCCTACCCCAAGTGTGGCACCCAGCAGAAATGTTTTGAGAGCAGCCAACCTCACCCTTGCCTCCTCCACACCTAGTATAGCCATTCGCCTGTCAATTCTCAACAGACCTCTATCTGGTAATCTAAGAAATCTCTCTCAGAAGTTTGCTGAAAAAGTCATTTTTCGGAGGTTGCTCAAAAATGTCCAGATGCTAGGCTCCCGAAACCCTGAGGAGTGAGGCGTACTTGGCGGTACGCTGCAACGACGAAGGGCCTGCCCCCAGGCAGGGGAAACGACGCAGATGGGCATTTTTCAGCAACCTGTTAGAGAATAGATGCCAGTTCCGTCGTTCTGGCAAACAGATCGAAGATGCCTCCTGTGTGAAGGAAGACGATGCGTTCACCGAAGACTCCTGGGTTCTTCTTGAGTTCTTGGGTCATGCCATAAAAGGCCTTGCCTGTATAGACTGGATCAAGGAAGATTCCTTCCATGCGTGCCAGTTCCAAGAGAAGATGGAGTTCCTCAGGTCGTGACAAGGCATAACCTCGGCCTACATAGCCATCAATGATTTCAATATCCCGGTCTCTCGAAAAAGAAATACCCAGCTTGTAGGTGGAGATGGCCTCTTCGCAGATGTCACCGATGGCCTTGATGAAGTAGTCTCGATCATCGCAGACATTGACGGCCGCGACTCGCGCCTTCAGTCCATGTAAACGCGCGCCGAGAATAAGCCCCGACGTTGTTCCTCCTGAGCCAGTGGCACTAAGGATGGTGACCCGTTGAGTCTTCCCTCTCGGAAGGGAGGCAATATCCTTCTTCAGTTCTTCTGCCGCCCGAATATATCCCCAGGTTCCCAGGGCATTGGAGGCACCCTCAGGGATCACGTAGGGATTGTGCCCGTCTTTTCTGAGAGCCGTTACTTCCCGATCAAAGATCTCACGCCGTCTCCGGTATTCTTCGGGTGTAATCCAGACAATCTCTGCACCTGCCAAACGATCCAGAAGGATATTTGCTTCCGGAGGGGGCGGATTGGACGGATCAGGAGTTCGCAGGATGAGACGGCTTCGAAGTCCTACTTTCGTTGCACCAATGGCTGTAGCCCGTGCATGGTTCGATTGAGCCCCACCGCAGGTCAGCACGATGTCAGCACCTTTCGCAAGGGCATCGGCAAGGACAAACTCGAGTTTTCGAACCTTGTTGCCTGTCAGCTCCGCCCCGGTGAGATCATCTCGCTTGATGTAGATCTCAACGCCTAACTTCTCACTCATCCGCTCCAGTCGTTGAAGTGGCGTCGGCGTTCTTGCGAGATCCAAACGAGGCGGGTAGACAATCTTTGGTTTCGACGTTCTCATCGATGACCCTCCAAATTCTCTGGCTCTATTCTCTCTCTATGGGTTCAGCACTGAAAACGGCTTTTCCATCCAGGTAAAGGGTAGGTTTCCACATCACGAGATCAATATGAACTTTTGCTCTGTTGGCTCCGCCCAGGGTGACGTTGTTCCCTAAGGCCACGTGGCAGGTGCCGAGCTTTCCTTCATCTTCAATGATATTCCCTGTAAGCCTGCAACAAGGATTCAGACCAATGCCTATCTCTCCAATATTCCAGCAATGGGGATCGCTTTGTTTTTCGAGCAGCCCGGTCAGTGTTCCGGCCTTTTCGCCGCCTGTGATCGTCAGGGCTCGGCCCTTCTCGACCGTGATTCGAATGGGGTCCCTGATCAGACCGAGATAGCTTCCGCTGCCATCGATGACAAGGATTCCTTCACATGTTCCTTCCAGAGGAGCAATGGCTGCCTCGATCGTAGGAACGCCCACGGCGTCCCCTTTAGCGTGAGCCAGGCCTGTGAATTTGAGGGCTGAACGACCGCCTGTTTTCCCCCTGAGGTCGGTCCCCCCTTGGGTCGTTAACCGTATATCATGGGCCTGACTCATCTTTCGGGTCAGCTCCTCCACCAGGGGCAACTGAGCTTCGAAGTCGGCCTCAATACCTCCTGAGACCATGATCTCTTCCGTAATCTCAGTCGCTGCCACCAGCCGGGCTCCGGCACGGCATGCTGCGAGCCGAGCCTGGGTGTGGTAAAGGCTGCTCGTGGTAATTCCAAAGATGACATCCGAAGCCTTCATCGCCTCAGCAACTGCCTGTGGCACCTCCGCCCCTGGATAAGCCCCCGGCTGCATGATCATGATGACCGCTTCGGCGCCGGCATCCAGAGACGCTCGATAGACCTCTTGGCCGATACGTGGACTCCGGCCTGTGTCAGTCACCACCAGAACTCGCTCACGGGCTTTTACTTTAGCACAGATCTGGACCAGCTTCCGTGCCCCTGCACTTAGCTCCAATTTGGAAGTCATCTCCATTCCTTCAGGTCAAGATTCCACCTTCTGCGATCTCGCTCTCAACCGAACAGCCAAAAGGAAGAGCAGTGTTGTCACGAAAACAAATACCGTGGATACGGCCGCGATCGTTGGATCCACAGCGAATCTCAGACTTGTGAAAATCCGAATTGGAAGCGTGACCACATGGACACCCCCGAGAAGAAAAGTAATGATGAACTCATCGAGCGAAAGGATGAAAGCAAATAAGGCTCCTGAAATGACTCCGGGTAGAATGATGGGAAGGGTAACGGTCCTAAATGCATACCATTCATTGGCCCCTAAACTCATGGCCACCTCTTCGAGTCTTCGATCACAGCCTTGAAGGGCCGAAGAAACGATGACGACTGTGAAGGGTAGAACATACAGCGTGTGACCCAGAATAACGGAGACCATGCTTCGTCCAATCCCCACCGTTGTCAGGGTATAGAGCAATGCAAGGCCGATGAGAATTCCAGGCAGAATCAGAGGAGACAGCATCAAGACGTTGATCAAGTTAAAAAACTTTGGCCGATAACGCTGCAACCCGTAGGCGGCCATGGTTCCGAACACCGTGGCTGTGAGAACGGCAAAACACCCGACCCAAAGACTCTTGAGAGAAGCGTCCGTATAGATTGGGTCAGAAAATAACCTTTCGTACCACCGCAGCGACAGACCTGCAGGGGGAAAAGAAAGGTAAAGGGCCGAGTTAAAGGACATGAAGATGACGATAATAATGGGAAAAATTAAGAAAGCATACATGACAAAAGCAAAAACAACCCAGAGACCTCTGCCTAAGCGGTGAGAAGAGAGTTGAGAGGTGAAGGGAACAACTGATTCCTTGGGCATACTCAACTTCCAAAAAGTTGGTCCAAGCGGATGAAACGCCTGAATGCAAAGATAACGATGGACATAAGAACCAGCATGACGACTGCTAATGCAGAAGCAAAAGGAATATTATACGCGTTCGTTACCTGATTCTCGATGACGACCGGCAGAACGAGATCACGAGTGCTTCCAAGGATCACCGGCGTAACGTAAGCGCTCAGGACCAAGACAAAAGTTAGAATGACACCCGCAAAAACTCCGGGCAATGTTAGTGGAAAGATGACCCTCCGGAAGGTCTGGAGTGGCCCGGCACCTAGTACCAAGGACGACTCCTCGATGCCTGGGTCAAGGCTCGTGAGGCTCGTGTAGATGGGCAACACCATGATCGGGAGGGTGATCTCCAGGAGCGCTACGACAACAGCCCAGAAGCCAGGAAAAATGTCCAGCGGTATTGGACCGAATCCAATCTGCTCAAGGAGAATGTTAATCATCCCCCGTCTGCCCAGAATGATGACCCAGCCGTAGGTTCGAACAATGACGCTGGTCCACAAGGGTATCGTTAGAAAGAGAAACCCGATGGCTCGTTTTATTGGAGAAAGTTTCTTGAAGTAGTATGCAAGAGGGTAACCGAGGAGTAGAGCCAGTCCTGTTGTAACTACACTGAACAGGACTGTGTTGAAAATGACCTGCCAGTAGATTCTCTTTCCAAATAACCGAGTGTAATTCTCGAAAGTGAACTGGGCAATCATTCCGCCGCCAGGGGAATAAGTGAAAAAACTGTAGATCAAGAGTAGAAAAACGGAAATGCCCAGGAAGCACAAAATGAGTAATGAAGGACTCAGAAGCAGGTAGGCTTTTGCTTGAGGGCCAAAAATTACCCGGGGTCGGTAATGACTCGACGTCGTCATGGTCGTACCACCCGTGCGTCGGCTGAGGACCAGGTGATCCAGACATGGTCACCGCTCTGTCGACTGCTGTGTCTTCCGATTTCTGTTAAACTCGCCTCAAAAACCAGGAGTCGGCGTTCATTCGTCATCTGTACAACCACTTTAGCTGCATTCCCATGATAAACCACTGCCTCGATCCGTCCCTCAAAGAGGTTTTCTTTTTCTTCTGGCCTCGTGTCTAGCAAAGAAATACGTTCAGGCCTAACAACAATGACCTGATCCTGGGGAGAAATAGTGTCTCCTGAAACCGAGAGAACCAAATCCAGGCCATCGTCACTCCGGGCATGAAGGGTCCCATGGGCAGTCACGCTCTCCACCTTCGCTCGAAAGATATTTGCATCTCCGATGAAACTGGCCACAAATTCTGTCTTGGGGTGATCGTAAAGTTCTAAAGGGGTGCCGAACTGTTCCACACTCCCATGGTTGAGAACAACAATCCGGTCGGACATACCGAGCGCTTCTTCTTGGTCATGAGTCACATGAAGGGTTGTTAGGTGGAGCTGTTGCTGAAGCTGTTTCAGCTCCACCTGCATCTCCTCTCTCAGTTTCTTATCCAGCGCTCCGAGGGCTTCGTCAAGCAGAAGGACCCTCGGTCGGATGACGATGGCCCTCGCCAGGGCACAACGCTGTTGCTGTCCACCACTCAGTTGACGAGGAAACCTCCTTTCAAAACCGGCAAGACGCACCATATTCAGCGCTTCACTCACCCGGCGTCTGATCTCCTCTGCGTTCAGTCGTCGTACTTTCAGTCCGTACGCCACATTGTCGAAAACGGTCATATGGGGAAACAGAGCATAATTCTGAACGACCAGGCCCATCTCGCAACGATAGGGGGGAATGTCGTTGATGCATTCGCCTTCGAGATAGATCCTGCCGTTGGTTGGCCTTTCAAGCCCTGCCACGAGGCGCAAAAAAGTGGTCTTTCCGCACCCGCTCGGGCCCAGGAGCGTGACGAACTCTCCTGTCTTAATCTCCAGCGACACATTGTCAAGAGCGACAACAGAGCCAAAGTTCTTGGTGAGTGATTCAACAGCCAGTGAAGCCAAAGGAGTTCTCCTTGTGTTCCGATTCAGTGCTGCGCTTTCCCATCCTTTGGTTCAAACGGACGGTCACTTTTCCTAAAACCACATCAGAAAACATGGTGCCCGGCCTGTAGTCAATGATTCTGAGCCCACAGGCCGGGTCGCGTATTATTTTGTTGCAATCCATTCTTTCCAACGTTCTTCGATCTCTTGGGGCCGCTCGAAGTACCACCTCCAGTCCTCAATGAGCGCATTTTCAACAGCACCTGGTGGGCCGTAAGTGCGGTGGGCAGTCTTTGCATCCAACATCTCCTTCGTACCCACAGTCGTTGGACCAAAAGAGAGAACTTCGGCTGTTTTCTTCTGATTCTCAGGCTCCAGGAGGAAGTTGAGCAGGGCCAGGGTCTCTTCTTTTCTCGGTGTACCCTTCACGACCGTCCAGTGGTCAATGGCAAGGTATCCCCCTTCTTTCGGCCATATTCCATCGATCGGGATTCCCTTGTCTTGCGAGTCAAAGACTCGTCCGTTCCAGGACGCTCCTATCCATACGTCGCCTGCTGCTGCCGCCTGCTGGAAGTCTGCGCCTCCGGACCACCACCGTTTGATCTGAGGCTTCAGGCCATCGAGCTTCTTCCATACTTTGTCAAGAACCGCCTTGTCCCTCAGCTGGTCCTGCTTGATGCCCATCGTAGCTGCTGTAATTGGGAAGATATTGGACCAGCCCGGATCGTTGTGAACAGTTACCCAACCCTTGTATTTGGGATTCCACATCACCTCCCAAGAGTCGTGCTTCTCCTTGATCTCTTTGGTGTTGTAGAAGAGGATCATCCAATAAGTGATGTTCGGAGCCGACATGTCATCTGGTTCCCTGAACTGACGCATGACCTTCTTTAGATTGGGGACCTGGGTTTCTGTGATTTTTTCCCAGAGTCCGAGTTTTTTTCCTTTGATCACGTCCGAGGCATCTGTGGCGATGAGGTCTAGTTCAACCTTGCCGGATTTTACCATCTGGTCTACTCTGGCAATCTTACTTCCGGCACCAGGCACGGTCACGACTTCAATCCCCGTTTTCTCCGTAAATTTCGGAAAGATGCTCTTTTTGAAATGCTCCTCCCAATTGCCACCGTACTGTTCTGTATAAACCCTCTTGGCAGCGGCCCTTACTTTTCCGGGCCTTAATGGGAGCATCGCTGCCGCTCCAGCAACCCCCATCCTCTTGAGGAACGCCCGTCTACTCATCTTGGAATGCTTCGTTTTCTGCACCATCGTTTGACTCCTCCTTTCCCGGTCAAACGTATCCAAGGATTTTCCGTCTGACCGACTTAGATTGGTTTGATTTCCTACCGAATGGGATCAATCCTCAGGCCAACGCTCTCTGTCCGAGGTACTCAGTGCAAAATCATAGAAGATGACCACCTATAGCTTTGAACCAAATTGAATATACGGAAAACCGGTTTAAATGTCAAGCAGAAGTGCCAAGCAGAAATAACCGGAAAACAGATCCTTTCTTGATCATTTTCTCTTAAATGACTATCATCGCCTTATTAGCACTCTGAGCGCGCTTCATGTTTATCTTCACCGGGGGCATAGGTGTGTCTTGTTAGGATCGCAAGGAGGGTAACATGAAATTCACAGAATCGCTATGGTTTTCGATTGGAAACATCTATGGCAAGATTCTTAAACATCCTTTTATCCAGGGGCTCACAGATGGCTCACTCGATGAAGAAGCGTTTCGCTTTTACGTGATCCAAGACGCTCTCTATCTCAGAGACTACGCCAGAGGACTCGCCCTTCTCGGAGCTAAGGCGCCCCAGGATCAGTGGTTGATGATGTTTGTCGAACATGCACGAGAGACGATTGTGGTCGAACGCGCCCTTCATCAGAGTTTTTTCAAGGACTGGGGACTCAGTGATGGGGAGGTCTATTCGACTCCCATGGCTCCGAACAACCTGCTTTACACCTCCTATCTCCTAAAAACTGCCTACGAGCGTCCGTTTCCCGAAATCATGGGCTGCTTTCTGCCTTGCTACTGGATCTATTGGGAGGTCGGCAAGGAACTTGAGAAACGTGGATCGCCGAAAGAGCTTTCTCGTCGTTGGATTCAGACGTATTCAGGGGAACTCTACGCATCCATTGTCAGGCAAGTCCTGGAGGTTATGGACCAAGTTGCCCAAGGATTGCGGGATGAAGACTTAAGGTTGATCCGGAATCACTTTGTCACAACCTCAAAACTGGAATATCTGTTCTGGGACATGGGGTACCATAAGCAAGCCTGGCCTGTCTAGCAGCTTGCTGAAAAAGGGCCATCTGCTGCGTTTCTCTCATCCTTCGTCGTTGCGGCGTACGCCAAAGTACGCCTCACTCCTTAGGATTTCAAGAGCCTTGCACCTAGCCCTTTTTGAGCAAGCTGCAGGAGATAACTTTTGCAGATCAATCTTAGAATTTTAAATGAAGGGCTGACTAGAGAGGGA
>Ga0209254_10006968_pt1 | contig 10426 bp, 9 predicted proteins | sample FrelakmetDIP11DI_FD_187148 | JGI IMG/M metagenome (GOLD analysis project Ga0209254, IMG submission 187148) | Freshwater lake sediment microbial communities from the University of Notre Dame, USA, for methane emissions studies - DIP11 DI (SPAdes)... | ecosystem: Environmental > Aquatic >... | reverse complement strand
GGGGCTTCATGCCCCGCTCCTTGAAGAGCGCGAGCTGACGACGCAGCACCAAGTTCTCGGCTTCGATGGCTCGCCGGGGTCTGACCGAAAGCGCGATCAGCCCGGCCAGGTCGGCCAGCAACCGAAGGACGATGCGAAGCAGAACGATCACGCTGCGATGATGCCACAGCTCACCGAAAGCCGCGCCGTGGCGTTAGTCCAACCGAGATCGAATATTTGCGGAGCACAGGCAAGCCGCTGGACACGATCTCACGCTCCCTGGTCGACCGCATCACCGACGCCAAGCTTGCGCAAGGGTGCAGTAACGCCACGGTAAATCGGACGCTGGAAGTGCTGCGCGCGATTCTGCGCAAATGCGTCAATGAGTGGGAGTGGCTGGATCGGGCGCCGCAAATGCGGATGCTCAAGGAGTCCACCCGACGCATTCGGTTCTTGAGGCATGAGGAAGCACAACGGTTGCTGGATGTGTTGCCGCCCCACTTGTCGGACATGGCGGCGTTCACGTTGGCAACGGGGCTGCGCGCCGCCAACGTCACCGGTTTGCAGTGGACGCAAGTGGATTTGGTAAGAAGGTTGGCGTGGGTCCATGCCGACCAAGCCAAGGCGCGCAAGGCGCTGCCGGTCCCGCTCAATGCGGAAGCGGTAGTGCTCATACGCAAGTGGCTTGGCAAGCATCCGACGCACGTGTTCAGCTTCCGGGGTAGGCCGATCACGCAAGTGAGTACGAAGGCGTGGTATGCGGCGCTGGAGCGGGCCGGCATCGAAGACTTCCGCTGGCACGATCTACGGCACACCTGGGCGAGCTGGCATGTACAGAACGGGACGCCGCTGTACGCCTTGCAGGAAATGGGTGGCTGGTCGAGCGCGGAGATGGTGCGGCGTTATGCGCATCTCGCCGCGGATCACCTGGCGCCTTTTGCCGAGCGTCTGTGTGCTTTGCGTGCCGTCGATGTGGAGATCGTAGGCACAAAAAAGTCACAGTCCGCAAATTGAAAGGGCCCAGCCGAAGCTAAGCCCTTGATTTGTTGGTTGCGGGGGAAGGATTTGAACCTTCGACCTTCGGGTTATGAGCCCGACGAGCTGCCAGACTGCTCCACCCCGCGTCTGAGCCTGTAATTATAACCTGCTCGACCACCGGGGGTCAAATTCGTGTGTCAGGCTCGCGTGTCAGGGTGCTGATGCCGGTCGCCCGTCTCGAACCCTCCGACGCCCGCCATTCACGCCGCGCGCTCGCCCGGCGCCGGAAACGCCACGACGTGATCGATGGCAAGCCGGATTCCGACACGCTCGCCAATCGCGTGGTTGTGATGCGACGGCACGAGCGACAGCACGCGCGATCCTGACGGCAGCCGCAGCGTGTACAGGAAATCGGCGCCCCGGAACGCCCTGGCGACAACCTCAGCCTGCCACGGCGCGTCGTCGTCATGAACGATGTCGTCGGGCCGCACGAGCACGTCGACCGCGAGACCATCGTCGGCCAGCAACGGCGCTCCAGTGCCGAGTTCGCCGAGTTCGGTGATCACCCGCGCGGGCCCCGCGACGATGCCGCGCAGAAAGACGCCCTGCCCCACAAAGTCGGCGACAAACCTCGTCGCCGGTTGGTGGTAGAGATCGTAGGCACTGTCCCACTGCTCGATGCGCCCTTCGTGCATGATGCCGATCTCGTCGGCGAGCGCGAATGCTTCATGCTGATCGTGCGTTACCAGGATCGCGGTGGTGCCCGTCGCCTTGATGATCGTACGCACCTCGAGCGACAGGCGTTCGCGCAGATCGACATCGAGGTTCGAGAACGGCTCGTCAAGCAACAACAATCCGGGTTTGGGGGCCAGCGCACGCGCAAGCGCCACGCGCTGCTGCTGCCCGCCGGAAAGCTCGTGCGGGTACGTGCTCCCCGCGCGATCCATGCCGATCAACGCCAGCATTTCGGCCACGCGCCGCTGCTGGCTGGTGTCGGGACGACGCCCGAACGCAAAGCCGATGTTCGCCGCGACGCTAAGATGCGGAAACAGCGCGTAGTCCTGGAACACCATGCCGATTTGCCGCGCTTCGGGGGGGACGATACGCCCGGGTTCGGAGACTACGCGACCGGACAGCACGATGCTGCCGCCGGTGATCGGCTCGAATCCTGCCAGGCAGCGCAGCACCGTCGTCTTGCCGCACCCGGAGGGGCCGAGCAGGCAGCCGATCGCGCCGTCGGCCAGCGCAAAGCTCAAGCCGCGCACGACCTCGATGCGCCCGTAAGCGTGTTCGAGAGCGCGGACGTCGACGGAGGCTGCCACGGCCGCGAGTTTACCCTGCGCCGCCGGACCGCGGTTACACGCTGCGGCTCGCGCGTCGCGCCGCGCGTCCCCGCTCGACCTCACGCAGCTTCTCGATCATTGCGGGGCCGACGACGATTTGCGGCGTGTGCGGCTCGCCAGCCTGCCCCGCAATGCCACCTGCGCGCGCCGCCACGCGCTGGCGGGCAACGTCGAACGCGCCGGTCAGCGTGTCCGCGTCCACCATGCCATGATTGAAGAGCGCCTCGCCGAACGCGGTCCCGTCGGCATCGAGTGCGCAAGCTTCGCCCGCATGGTCGTCGTCGGTAGCGGTCATCACCAATGACGATTCGTCAGCCAGTGCTTCGCGCCAGCGCCCCGAATAACACGACGACACGATGACGATCCGCCAGCGGATGCCCGCCTCGTCCAGCATCCGGCGCACCCGCAGCGGCGACAGCGGAACGAGGTCGAGCGGCGGCAATGCGACCTCGACCACGCCGCCGGGAGCGCCGTTGCCCGCGATGTAGAGCAATACGACGTCCTCATCGGGATCGATGGCCGCCCGGATCTCGTCGAGCGCCGCGCGCAGGTTGGAGACCGACGCCAGCGGCGCCTCGAGCAGCGCCGCGGGGTGATTGATCAGCGCGACCGAGCGACCGTCGGTCGCCCAGCGTTCGTCGAGCACTCGCAATGCCCGCGTCACATCCTGCCGCAACGCGTCGTCGCCGCTGGCTGCGAACCCGATCGCATAGAGATCGGCAATCCCGGGGCGCGCATCCTGCAAGCCACCCAGAGCTTCCTCCAGCAGCAGCTTCTGTGCCTCCATCACCGGCTCCGACGCCGGGTTCGGATAGCGGGAATCGGCGCCAGAGTGACCGCCTTCGGAGCGCCACCATGGCACGTCGGGGGCGAAGGTGGCGCCAAACCAGAGCGGCGCCAGCAGCGCCAGCGCGCCCGCCAGCGCGCGCAGCCAATGCATCGGTCGAACCGGCACCAGCGCCACCGCCACCGCACGAGCAAAGATCGCGATCGTCCACAGCAGCAACACGTCGTCGAGCCAACCCGAGAACAAGCCTGCACCTGGCAGCCACCGCTCCAGGAGCGCCGGAACGAGATGCAGCACCTGGATGGCGGGATACGAGGCGAAGAGGATGAGCGGTATCCCCAGCGCCAATGCCTGCTGCCGGAAGAGCAACGCCAGCGACGCCGACACCAGCAGCACGGTACCCGCCGCATACGTTTCGCCGGCGACGCCCAGCCACGAAAAGCGGGCGTCAACGCCATGGCGAACGAAGTCGATGCCGACGTCGAACGCCGCGGAAAAAAACAGCAGGACGATGAATTCGGCGACCCCGATCCGGAAGTCAAGGCGGGACACCGGAAGAAAGAGCGCGATCCGCAAACCCGCACGGAGGTTGCGCGCGAGCTTGGCAAGCGCGTGGCGGATCACCGGCGTTGCCTGGCTATCGGCCCGCACCGACCGCCCGGACCGGACCGCCATCCCGGTCCTCAGCCGGGACTGGCATGGGCCGCAATATAGGTCCTCACACGATCCACCTGGGGCGGCAGCACCGTCGAGCGCTGCGGTCGCGATTCGAGATCGGCGTATACGGCCGGACGCTCGGGATCGCAACCCAGCGCCTCGCGGATCGTGGCGGCGAACTTCGCCGGCAGCGCCGTCTCGATGCAGATCAGCGGCACGTCGGGATCACGCAATTCGCGCCCGACCTTGAGTCCATCGGCCGTATGCGGATCGACAACGATGCCCTGCCGGGCTTGCGTCTCCCGAATGGTGCGGATGCGATCGGCGTGCGCGCTGCTGCCGGAAACGAATCCCGACGCCTGGACCAGCGCCCAGTACGGCGTTGCCGCGAGATCGAATCCGCCGTCGTGCTCGATCCTGAGCCACAGGTCGCGCACGGCTTGGGAATCGCGGCCGACGATGTCGAAGATGTAGCGTTCGAAGTTGGACGCCTTGGAGATGTCCATCGACGGGCTCGAGGTCGCGTGAATGTCGGCGGTCTTGCGCGGACGGTAGCGCCCGGTGCGGAAGAACTCGTCCAGGACATCGTTTTCGTTGGTCGCGAGGATCAGGCTTCGGATCGGCAATCCCATCGCCTTGGCAACGTGGCCGGCGAGGATGTTGCCGAAGTTGCCCGAGGGCACGGCGAAATCGACGCGATCGCGGCATGAACGCGCAACGGCGAAATAGCCCTTGAAGTAATAGACGACCTGCGCCGCGATGCGCGCCCAGTTGATCGAGTTGACGGTGCCGATATGCCATTCCCGCTTGAAGGCCGCATCGGCGCTGACCGCCTTGACGATATCCTGACAATCGTCGAACACGCCCTCGATCGCGATGTTGTGGATGTTCGCGTCGGCGAGCGAATACATCTGCGCCTGCTGGAACGGGCTCATCCGGCCAAATGGACTGAGCATGAACACGCGGATGCCGCGCTTGCCGCGCATCGCGTACTCGGCCGAGCTGCCCGTATCTCCCGACGTCGCACCGAGAATGTTGAGCGATCGCCCGTCCCGCGCCAGCACGTACTCGAACAGGTTGCCGAGCAGCTGCATCGCCACGTCCTTGAAGGCAAGCGTGGGGCCATTCGCAGCATGCAGCAGATAGACGCCCGGTTCCAGCGGCGTCACCGGTGTGATGTCGGCGCTGCCGAAGACATCCGGCGTGTACGTCCGGCCGATCAGCGCTGACAGATCGCCGGCGGGAATATCGCCGATGAAACGCGAAAGTATGGCGTCGGCCAGGGCGGGATACGCGAGCGTGGCGAGCCCCTCGAGCTGCGCCGCGTCGAATCGGGGGTAGTGCTCGGGAATCGCGAGGCCGCCATCGGGAGCGAGGCCTTCGAGCAGGATGGACGAGAAGGGCTGCGGCGCATCACGCCACGCCCCGCGAGTGCTGATGTATTGCATGGAGGTTCGGTTCAGTTGAGTGCTTCGAGTCGGATGCGTACGATCTCGCCGGCGACCGTCGGCAGCGCCTCGATCGCAGCGATGGCCGCGTCGACGTTCTTCTCGATGGTGCGATGGGTGAGCAGGATGATGTCGGTCTGGTCCTCGCCTTCCGAGGGCTCTTTCTGGATCATCGCGTCGATCGAGATCTCGCGGTCGGCCAGGATGCGCGTGATGTCGGCCAGCACCCCGGGCCGATCCTGCACGCGCATCCGCAGGTAATAGCTGGTCACGACTTCGCCCATGGGCAGGAACGGCGTGTCCGACAGCTGATCGGGCTGGAAGGCAAGATGCGGCACCCGATGCTCCGGATCGGCGGTGTGCATGCGCGTCACGTCGACGAGGTCGGCGATCACGGAACTCGCCGTCGGCTCGGCGCCCGCGCCGGCGCCGTAGTACAGCGTCGGCCCCACCGCGTCGCCCTTGACCAGCACCGCGTTCATCACCCCTTCTACGTTGGCGATCAGCCGCCTGGCCGGAATGAGCGTCGGATGGACGCGAAGCTCGATGCCGGCCTGCGTGCGCCGCGTGATGCCGAGCAGCTTGATCCGGTAGCCCAATTCCTCGGCATAGCGGATGTCTTCCTGGGTGAGCCGCGAGATGCCCTCGGTATACGCCTTGTCGAACTGCATCGGCACGCCAAAGGCGATCGACGCGATGATCGTCAGCTTGTGCGCGGCATCGATGCCTTCGATGTCGTAGGTCGGGTCGGCCTCCGCGTAACCCTTCGCCTGCGCTTCCTTCAGCACCTCGGCGAAGGTGGCGCCGCGAGAGCGCATTTCGGACAGGATGAAATTCGACGTCCCGTTGATGATTCCCGCGATCCACTCGAGACGATTGGCGGTCAGTCCTTCGCGCAGCGCCTTGACGATCGGAATGCCCCCGGCGACCGCCGCCTCGAAGGCCACCATCACCCCTTTGGCGTGCGCCGCGGCGAAGATCTCGTTGCCGTGCCGCGCCAGCAGCGCCTTGTTCGCAGTGACCACATGCTTGCCGTTGGCGATCGCCTTCAGCACGAAACTCTTCGCCGGCTCGATGCCGCCGATCAGCTCGACGACGATGTCGACGTCCGGATGCGCGAGGACGACCGCGGCGTCATCGGTGATATTGACGCCGTCGACCCCGCGCGTCGCCTCGCGCGCGATGTCGAGGGCGCGCTCGGCAATCCAGGTGATGCGTATGGGCCGCCCGGCGCGCCGGGCGATCTCTTCGGCATTGCGGCGGAGAACTTTCCAGGTTCCCATACCCACAGTGCCCATGCCGAGCAAGCCGACTTGCAGAGGTTTCATTGTCATCGTCTGATAACCGCGTAAGGGAGGTTCGGGCGCATCACGGAGACCACGCCGCCGTATCGCACGCCCGGTCAGGGCGCGTGTGGCGCGACGTCGACCGCAGCCAACGGCGCGGCAGTCGCGGGATTCGGGGCCTCCGGCGCGATGCCGTCGTCGCGCAACATCTGCTTGATGCCGCGGATCGCCTGCCGCGTGCGGCTTTCGTTCTCGATCAAGGCGAAGCGGACGTAGTCGTCGCCGTACTCGCCGAAGCCGATGCCCGGCGACACGGAGACCCTGGCCTTGGCGAGCAGCGCCTTGGCGAACTCGAGCGAGCCCGCGGCACGGTATTGCTCGGGGATCTTCGCCCACACGTACATCGACGCCTTGGGGTTGTCCACCATCCATCCGGCCTCGTGCAATCCTCTCACCAGCACGTCGCGGCGCTTCTGGTATTTCATCGCGATCTCGGCCACGCAATCCTGCGGTCCCTCGAGCGCCGCGATCGCGGCGACCTGAAGCGGCGTAAACGTGCCGTAGTCGTGATAGCCCTTGATCCGCGACAGCGCGTAGACGAGATCCTTGTTGCCGACCATGAAGCCGATCCGCCACCCGGCCATGTTGTAGCTCTTCGACATGGTGAAGAACTCGACGGCGACGTCGCGCGCGCCCGGCACCTGCATGATCGACGGCGCCTTCCAGCCGTCGAAAGTGATGTCGGCGTAGGCGAGGTCGTGGACCACCCAGATGCCGTACTCCTTGGCCAGCGCCACGATCTTCTCGAAGAACGGCAGCTCGACGCACTGCGCCGTCGGGTTCGACGGGAAGTTGATGATCAGCATCTTCGGCTTCGGGAAGCTCGTGTGGATCGTGCGCTCGAGCTCGGCGAAGAAATCGACATCCGGCGTGATCGGCACGTGGCGGATGTCGGCGCCCGCGATCACCGGACCGTAGATGTGGATCGGATAACTGGGATTGGGCACCAGCACGGTATCGCCACGCCCGAGCGTGGCAAGGGCCAGGTGCGCGATGCCTTCCTTCGAGCCGATGGTGACGATGGCCTCGGTCTCGGGATCGAATTCGACGCCCCAGCGGCGCTGGTACCAATGGCAGATCGCGCGGCGCAGCCGCGGGATGCCCTTCGATACCGAATAGCCGTGCGTGTCGGGACGCAGGACGGTTTCGATCAGTTTGTCGACGACGTGCCGGGGCGTCGGACCGTCGGGATTGCCCATGCCGAAATCGATGATGTCCTCGCCGCGGTGGCGGGCGGCCATCTTGAGTTCGGTGGTGATATTGAAAACGTAGGGGGGCAGGCGCGTGAGGCGCGGAAACTCTTTGCCGGGGGAGGTGGCCATGCGGGTCTTTCTATCGTAAGCGCCCGGAACCGTCCGAGCGACGTAGAAGGGAGGGTGATCTATAATTTTATCGTCTAAGTCCATCTGCCGCAACGAAGCCCACACGAAACCGGGCGCGCCGCCTGCACCGAGTCACCGCTTGACCCCCCTCACCCGCCGACCCCATGCCACCCGACCGCGCCATCCAGCATCGTTGCCGCCGCGCCTCGGCGCGCGCGGACTCGCCCGTGACGCACCGGGCGGATCCCGAGTCCCGATGAGACTCCAGCGCACGTCCCGAGACGGCAACGTCGTCACCGGCGTGGGCCGCGATTGGCTTCGCGTGGGCGTCGTCGTCTACCGGCAGAGCCTGCTGCTCACTTCCGCGACCGTCGTGCCCGGCTGGGCGCCGCACGGCTGGGAGGGCCTTGCCGAAAGCGATTTCGCATCCGTTGTCGCCCTTCGCCCGGAGGTCGTCCTGTTCGGCAGCGGCGCCACCTTGCGCTTTCCGCACCCGCGCCTGACCCGGCTGCTCGCGGACGCCGGCATCGGGCTCGAGACCATGGATACGCGCGCGGCCTGCCGGACGTTCAACATCCTCGCGGCGGAGGAGCGTAGAGTCGCGGCGGCGCTCATCGTCGACACGCCGGATCCACCATACAATGACCGAACTCCCATCGACGACACGCCATGACGGACTCAGGCCCACCGCCCCCCAACCCTGCCGCCGAACTCGAGCGCTTTCGCGTTCGCACGCGTGCCGAGATCCTCTCCATCCTGCGCTCGCTGATGGACCAGAATTCGCTCGTCACGGTCTACTTCAACGGCGGACACGACTTTTTCCTGACCGCCCTGCTCGCCATCGATGACGTCGGCGCCACGCTCACCTTCGATCGCGGCACCGACGAACGGCAGAATCAACGATTGTCCAGAGCGCCCGCGGCAAGGCTCGAAGCGTATCTGGATCACATTCGCGTCGAGTTCTCCATCGGCACCATCGCGACCGTCGGGTTCGAAGGCAAGCCTGCGTTCCGCGCTCCGCTCCCGCCTTCGTTGCTGCGCATCCAGCGCCGCGAGTCCTACCGCGTTCATGTGCCCATCAGCCGCCCCATCGTCTGCGAACTGCCGCCCGCCGGGGCTACCGGGCAACCGGTCCTGGCGCAAGTGCGCGACATCAGCATCGGGGGCGTCGCGCTGGTGGATTTTCCGGCCGCGTTCCAGTTGGTTCCGGGAACGGTGTTCGAGCATTGCCGCCTGCACCTCAGTCGAACCGAGATGGTCATGGTCGGGCTCGAACTCGTCCGCGTGTATCGCGCGCGTAACGCGCTGCCGGGCGCGAGTCAGCTCGTAGGCTGCCGCTTTCTGCATCTCAACGCCAAGATCGAAGCCCAACTGCAGCGGCTCATCAACCAACTCGACGTCGACCGGCTCGCGGGCTAGCAACCCGCGCAGGCGGGTGCGGCATGGGCGCGTACCGATCAGGCGGCGAGGATCTCGCGGATGTGCTCGGTGACGCTGCGTCCCAGCGCCGACAGGGCGTAACCGCCTTCCAGCGTGGAGATCAACCGGCTGCTGGAGTGCTTGTGCGCCACCCCCATCAGTTCGCGCGTCACCCAGGCATAGTCGGCCTCGGTGAGTTTCATCCCGGCCAGCGGGTCCTCGCGATGGGCATCGAAACCCGCCGATACGTAGATGATCTCGGGACGATGACGCTCCAGCGCCGGCAACCAGAGGTCACGCACCGCATCGCGGAAGGCGTCGCTGCCGCTGCCTGCGGCAAGCGGCACATTGACCATGTTGTCGGCCACGTTTTCGGTGCCGGAATAGGGATAGAGCGGGTGCTGAAAGATCGACGCCATCAGCACGCGCGGATCGCCCGCAAAGATGTCCTCGGTCCCGTTGCCGTGATGGACATCGAAATCGATGACCGCGACCCGTTTGATGCCGTGACCTTCCAGCGCGTGCGCCGCGCCCACGGCCACGTTGTTGAACAGGCAGAATCCCATCGCCCGGTTGCGCTCGGCGTGATGCCCCGGCGGGCGGACGGCGCAGAACGCGCTCTTGCACTCCCGCCGCATGACAAGGTCGGTCGCGAGCACCAGCGCACCGGCAGCGTGCTTGGCAGCCGAGAGCGAATGCGGGTTGAGCGCCGTGTCCGGATCGATGAAGTTCAATCCGTCGGCCGGGCTCGCCTCCTCGAGGGAGTCGATGTACGCGTCGCCATGGACGCGGGCGATCTGCGCGCGCGTCGCCGGCAGCGCCGTGTAGTGCCGCAGGTAGGCGTCGAGCCCCGCGGCGATGAGCCGGTCGCCGATCGCGTGCAGCCGATCGGGGCACTCGGGATGGTAGGGCCCCACGTCGTGGAGCAGCGACGAGGGATGCGTGATGTAGGCGGTGGGCAAGGGGTGTTCGCTTCTCGCAGCGACGGCGGGGTTCCGGTTCGGCACAGGCATGCTGCAACGTCAGCGCGGCATCCGGGTGACGTCGTCCGACCAATGCGCGCCCCCAATACCCGCTGGAAGGAGTGTAGCGTCTGCCCGCGGGTGATGACTAGCCCGCTTTCGCGGTTTACAGTGACGGACCCGCC
>Ga0209254_10006967_pt1 | contig 10428 bp, 11 predicted proteins | sample FrelakmetDIP11DI_FD_187148 | JGI IMG/M metagenome (GOLD analysis project Ga0209254, IMG submission 187148) | Freshwater lake sediment microbial communities from the University of Notre Dame, USA, for methane emissions studies - DIP11 DI (SPAdes)... | ecosystem: Environmental > Aquatic >... | reverse complement strand
CCTCCCCGGCCACCTCCTCCGGCTCGGGCGTGCCCTTCTGGTCATGCAGGGCTTCGAAGGCCTTCGTGTCCTTGGGGTACACGCCCGAAATGGTACAGAACATGATGGCCCAGCAGCGTGGTACCGCCTCCAGGTTGTAGCCGCCCCCGCCCACCACCATGTATTGACCGTTGCAGAGCCTGTGGGCGGCCTCGTGCGTCATCTTGGCGATGCCCTCGTAAGCATGCGTGGTGAGCCCCAGCCCGACCAGGGGGTCGGAGAAATGCGCGTCCACCCCGAACTGATGAATGATGATGTCCGGACGGTAGTCGTCCAAGGCGCTCAGGACGATCTCCCTATACGCCTTGAGGTAGGTCTGGTCCCCGGTGCGGAAGGGCAGGGGGACGTTGATGGCGTAGCCCTTGCCATATCCCTCCCCCGCCTCCCTGGTCTGTCCCGTCCCGGGATAGAAGCCGAGGCTGAGATGGTGCAAGGAAATGGTGAGGACCTTCTCCTTGTAGAACACCGACTGCGTGCCGTCGCCGTGGTGCCCATCGATATCGATGACGGCCACGCGCTCCTTCTTGAAACGGCGCTGCAGCGCTCTGACCGCCACCGCGATGTCGTTGAAGACGCAGAAGCCGGACGAGCATTCCGAGCGCGCGTGGTGCAGCCCGCCAGCAGGGTTGAAGGCATGGAGGAACCTCCCGTTCACGATGCCATCCACCCCATCCAGGGTGGCGCCGACCGCGGCCAGGCTCCCCTCGTAAAGGGTATCGGTGGCCGGGGTGTCCCCCCGGTCCAACATGCCCCCTCCAGACTGGCAGCGCTTCTTCACGAAGTCGATGTGCTGCTGGCTATGCACCATGAGCAGGTCCTGCTCGGTGGCCGGTTGGGTCTTGTAAATGATGGCATACTCGCCGAAAACGCCCATGCCTTCCAACAGCTCCCGGGTCCTCATGTCCCGGTGAGGCTGCCAGGGATGGTTCTCCCCGAAGTAGTACTTGGGGAATCCTTCGTTGTAGAGGAAGGCGCAATGGTCCCCGGTCATAGGAGGCACCTTAAACCGTGGCTAGTATAAAGCTGTGAGGGAGACTTAAGACAATCGTCGAAGTCCGCTCACTCGACGAAATGGATGCAGAGGGGGCTCTTCTCCTTCGCCAAAGTCCTGGAGATCATGCCCAGCTCGACCCAGGCGCAATTGATCAACGCCGTCGGCACCAGGCAGGTGGTGGTCAGGCCGGAGCGCGAGGCGAGATCGAAGATGCGGTTGTTGTTCCAGTCCGTAAGGTCGTCCATGTCCGCATCCTTGAGAAGGGTGGCGAAGTGGGACACGCTGGGACAGTCCGAATCGATGTCGATGGAGACCTTGCCCCCGCCCTGGTCCTTCACCACTATGGTGGTCGAGTTGGTGCATATGGGCACCTCTACCCTTACCTTGGAGACCATTCCAGCACCTCCATAGGGGAGAGATTGTCAGGGATATATAGAGAATGGCCGCGGGCGCTAGCCGCCGTTGCCCGAGACCGTCCCCAGGATGGTGAGGCTGTAGGCATCGATCCGCGCGTCAAATTGCACCAGCGACCGGATGCGGAAGACCTTCTCCACATTATCCTGGGTGAGGACCTCCGGCACTGAACCGGCAGAGAGGACGCTGCCCTCGTTGAGCAGGATCAGCTTGTCGCAGTAGCGCGCTGCCAGGTTCAGGTCGTGGGAGACCATGATCACGGTGAGCTTCTCCCGTCGGGCCAGCTCCCGCACCAGCTCCATTATCTCCATCTGATGGTTGACGTCGAGGTGCAGCGTCGGCTCGTCCAGGAGCATTATCTTCGGCTCCTGCGCTAGGGCGCGGGCGATTATGACCCTCTGCCGCTCGCCCCCTGAGAGCTGGTTCATGGAGCGCCCGGCTAGGTGGGACACGCTGGTCGCCTCCATCGCCTTCTTCACAATCTCGATGTCCCGCTTGGCCTCGCGCTGGAACCTGTTCATGGAGGGGTTGCGGCCCATCATGACCACCTCCAGCGCGGTGAAGGGGAAGGTGATGACGCAGTTCTGGGGGACCACCGCCATCTCGTTGGCGATCTCCTTGCGGCTCATCGAGCCTATCTCCTTCTCCTCCACCATGACGGTGCCCTTGGAGGGCGATAGAGCGCGGTTCATGCAGCGGAGGAGCGTGGTCTTGCCGGAGCCGTTGGGGCCGAGGACGCCGATGATCTCGCCCTCGCTGGCCGCGAAGGCGACGTCCTTCAGGACCGGCGTGGAGTTGTAGGCGAACTCGATCCCCTGGACGCTCAGGCGCATTCTCACCATTCCGTCGCCTCCCTCTTCCTCCTCAGCAGATAGAGGAAGAACGGCCCGCCCATGAGGGCGGTGATGATGCCCACCGGAAGCTCCTGAGGGGCCATTATGGTCCTGGCCACGGTGTCGGTGAGGATGAGGAATATCGCCCCCCCTAGCAGGGATGCCGGGAAGAGGATGCGATTGTCGGGCCCGATGAGCATGCGCATGATGTGGGGGACGATGAGGCCGACGAAGGCTATGACCCCGGTGAAGGCAACGGCCGCGCCAGTCACCAGCGCTGCTCCGAAGAGCATGATCTTGGTGGTGTTCTTGGGGTCCACGCCCAGGCTGGTGGCATGGGTCTCGCCCACGATCATGGCGTTCAGGTCCCGGGAGAAGGCGAAGAGCACGACGAACCCGGGGATGAGGAAGGCGAGCACGATCCAGAACTGGGACCAGTTGGCCATGCTCAGGCTCCCCATCATCCAGAAGACCACCCTCTCCATGGTACCCGTCGAGCCCTGGGCGGCGAGTATCTGCATCAGGGACACCAAGGCAGAGAAGAAGGCGCCGACGGCGATGCCCGCCAAGAGGAGGGTGGTGGTCGGCAAGGCGCCCTCCACCCTTCCGAGCATGTACACCAGGAATAGCGTGAACATGGCGAAGATGAAGGCGGACACGGGGATGGCGAAGTCGCCCTCGGCAAGGGTGAACCCGAGGACGATGGTCAAGGAGGCGCCGAAGGCCGCTCCCTGGGAGATGCCGATGACCGAGGGCGATGCCATGGGGTTCTTGAATATGCCCTGCAGCGCCGTGCCCGCTATGGACAGGCAGGCGCCCACCACCCCGGCCAGGAGGATGCGGGGAAGCCTCACCTGCTGGATGATGTTCACTTCATATACCGGGATGCCCGCGGTGTTTCCGGTGAGTATGGCCAGGACCCGGTCAGGGGGGATGTACACCGTCCCCACGCAGACGCAAAGGAGAATGGCAACGAAGAGAGCCGCGATCAGCACCACCAAGGCCAAGGTCCATTTCCCCAGCTTTTCCGCGTGCAATTGCTCGATGGGCTTGGCCTCCAAGCTCATACCCCCTGCTGCGCGCCATGGAGGGAATCCCTCTCGGACATGGAGAGGTACTCCTTGACGCTGAGGATGGAGCAGGTGACCCTAGGCATATGCCTCTTGGCGGCGATGACCGCATCCGCCATCTCGTCCCGGCTAGGCCTCCTCCAGGGGAGCCCCGGAACAGGGATGTAGCTAGTGATGTGCAGAGGTACGTCGCTGCCCACCGAGGCCACGAACTTGGCTATCTCCTCGATCTCCTTGGCGTCGATCATCTCCGGTATCAGGATGGTGTTCAGTCTCAGCTTGATGCCCAGGTCGTGCATGCGGAAGATGTTGCTGAGCACCTTGGTGTTCTGGGCGCCGGTCAATTGTTGGTGCTTGCGCTTGCTGAAGGCTCTCAGGCTGACCCCCACCTCGTCCACGCCCTGTGGGGGCATCATGGAGGCATTGGAATGCGCTATGCGGACCCTCGCCCCCTTCTCCTCCTTGGCGTAGCCCACGATCCTGTCCAGGTCGGGGACGGTCATCGGCTCCCCCCCGATGATGTTCAACGTCTGCACATGGAAGGAGGAGAGATCGCCTAGGACCCGTTCCAGGCCGAGGAAGTGGACTGGCTTGAAATCCTCCCGCAACCTGTAGGAGCAGATGCTGCAGTCCCAGTTGCAACCGTAGTTGCATAGGGTGGCCGCGCACCCATCCTCTTGGTAAGCGATCCTGAATATGGGCGTACCTTGTTCCTCCTAGCCTGGGTAGAAGTAATCGGCCATCTGCTCCACCGCTTCTACCAAGCGCGGCGTGGACGAGACCAGCTCCCCGTTGATACGGAGGATGTGCTGCTGCTGGACTGCGGTGATGGTGCTCCATCCCGCCGTGGCCTCTATCTGCGCGTTGGTCTTGGTGCTCTGGTTCTCGATGACGATGAAGTCTGGGTTCGAGCTGATGATGTATTCGCTATTGAAGAGAGGATACTTCACCGTCGAAGTGGCATAGATGTTCTTTCCGCCGGCCAATGTGATCAGCTCGTCGGCAATCGTGCCCTGCCCGACCGACTTGGTGCTGCGGAGCTCGAAGTAGACGCTTGGGTGCTGGTCCTCGGGGACGTCGACCAGTCGCTGCTCCACCGCCTTCAGGCGGGACTGCATGCTGTCGACCAGGCTTATGGCCCCGCTCTCGTGACCTGTAAGGTTCCCGATGGAATTGATCACGCTGAACACTCCGGCGACGCTCCCTGGGTTGTAGCAGACCACCTTCATGCCGTTGGCCTCCAACGTGTTGATGGTGGAGGTAGCGAAGCTCCAGGTGACGATACAGTCTGGTTCCGTGGCCAAGACCGCCTCAAGATTCAAGGTGTAAAAGCTTCCGACGTTGATCTTCTCGCTCACGTCTGCAGGATACTTGGAACTACCGTCGACGCCCACCAGATGGCTATCGGCATCGATGGCATAGAAGACCTCGGTGAAGGAGCTGCCCATCGAGACTATGCGCGTCGGTATCGAATCAAAGGAAATCGTCTTGCCCCTTTCGTCCACGATGGTGAAGGGATTGTTGAAAGTGACGTTGCATGACATCTGCGCTCTGACCCCGAGTCTATCGACCGCCTGCGCGACGATGACGTGCGGTCCATTGGGATATTCCGTGCTGTCTATGGACCAGATGTACGGAGCGCTCGTGAGGTTACCTACCTCAGCTCCGTCTAACTTGACTTGTACGTAATGAATGCCACGTGGGCTGACGGCGTCGACCCTGAGATTCATCAATCCAATAATGGAGGCTCCCTCTGCCGGCGAGCGGATGCTCACGCTCGTTCCGCCGTTGCTGATGATGATGGTCGCATGGGCGGTCCCGAATCTCCCCTTCTTCGTACTCACGGTTGCTTCCAGGTCGTGTTGGCCATCAAGGTAATCCGTGGTCTCCAGCTCGAAATCGAAGGGCGCCGTTCGACCATACCAGATCGTTGCATCGTCAAGGTTCACGGTGCAGAGCTCGGCCTCGCTGTTGCTTTCGAACTCCACCTGAATATGAACCAACCCAGAGACGATGGCCCCCTCCTCTGGCTCGACAATCTCGACGTGAACCTCATAGAAGTCCTCGTGCTCTTGCGTGGCCGCTAGGGCGCCAAAAACTCCAGATAATACGAAGAGAAGCACAACGCCCAGTACGATTGCAGTCTTGTCACGATCCAACCTCGAACCCCCATTCAACTTTATCAATTTGTTAACACGTTTTTTTATAAACGTGCTATCTAACTTTGCGTTTGGGTCATCACCTCCATAGCATATGTACTCTTCGCCCTATTGCCAGAATAATGAACAATAGTTTATCATGATTTGGGGAGATTTCACTGGATGGATTATCCATCCATATATCGACATATGAGGTCATCGACCAGCGACGATAGGAGACGGGCAAAGGTTCTTGAGCAGATCATATATGCATAGCCCGATGAGATGCCTGCTTAGGGCCAAGATCCATCGGGCCACGATTACCGATGCAAACCCGGATTATGTTGGGAGCATAACCATCGATGATGATCTCCTACAACGGGCAGACATCTGGCCAGGGGAGAAGGTCCTGGTCGCGGATGTGGAGAATGGCGCCCGTTTCGAGACCTATGCCGTAAGCGCGAAGGCCGGATCTGGCATCGTCTGCGTGAATGGGAGCGCGGCAAGGCTGGTCAAGAAGGGGGACAAGATCATAATAATGGCTTTTGAATATACGGACAAGCCGGTCGGGCAGAAGGTCGTGCTGGTCGACGACAGCAATCGCTTCGTAAGGTCGATCTGATCGGACACAGCCCTTTTTTTATACCGATTTCGACGTTCTCCATCTGGGGTCAGATACCATCAAGCTGCAAATCTACACCGATGCGGGGTCGAGGGGTAACCCGGGGCCATCCGCTTATGCGATAGTGATCTGTACGGCCCAAGGAAAGCGCCTCAAGGAGCTGGCGAGATTCATCGGCATCGGCACGAACAACGAAGCGGAATACCGCGGCGTGCTTGCGGCCTTGGAGGAGGGAATAGGGTTAGGCGCCGATGAGCTGGAGATAACCTCGGATAGCGAGCTAATGGTCAGGCAGATCAATCGCCAGTACCGCGTCAAGGCACCCAACCTCCGGCCGATGGTGGAGGAGGTTTGGAAGCGGATGTTGGGCTTCAAGCTGGTGGAGATTAAGCACGCCTCACGAGAGCATCCTCTGATCCAAAGGGCGGACATGCTCGTGAATCAGGAGTTGGACATGATGGAGTTCGCCCAGAAGCTGCGCAAGCCTTAAACAAATCATTATTAGCCATCATAAGGCTACATTGCATGGGGTGAGGTAATTGGTACAGAAGATAATCGAGATATTGGGAACGAGCGAGGAGAGCTTCTCCCGGGCTGCGGACAACGCGATCCAGGTCGCAGCCCAGACCGTCCGAGGCATCACCTGGGCCAAAGTCTCAGAGATGGATTGCAAGGCGGAGAACGGACGGGTCACGGAGTACAGGGCGGTTCTGCGCATCTTCTTCGAAGTCGAGCGCTGATGGCACCAGCTCGGAGCGCTCATCTCCTCTTCCACCGCACGGCAGATCGTCGATTCACGCGACGAACCTTTTTGAGTATAGGTTAATATAGTGTGAACTCCACACCATTTATATTGGTGTCCGAGGTCTGTGGCTCAACTCTCCTCCTGAGCCGAAGTTGACCTAGTTTTCCCACCACATCGACCGAGGACACCGCACCCCTCTCATTTTAGGGCTTGGACCAGGTCCGAGTGCCGGACGAGCTTCTGCTCGCCGCTAGCCAGATCCCTAACGGTCACCGAACCTTGCGCATTCTCCTTCTCGCCCACGATGATCACGTGGCGAGCGCCCACGGCGTCGGCGTACTTCAGGTTCTTCCCCACGCTCCGCCTCATCAGGTCCACGTCCGCGCCTACGCCTTCCTTGCGCAGCATGCCTACGATCGCGAAGGCCTTATGCCTCATGTTCTCCGAGGTCGGCACCACGTAGGCGGAGAGGCGATTGCGCGACGGGGTCGAGCCTTCCTTCTCTATCGCCAAGAGAATCCGATCGAAACCGATGGCGAAACCAGTCGAGAAGACCTTCTCTCCTCCGAAGAGCTCGGTCAGGGAGTAGGAGCCTCCTCCGCAGACCTGCTTCTCCGCACCGAGGCAGGGAGCGTCGACCTCGAAGACGATTCCTGTGTAATAGTCAAGGCCGCGGACCACGCCCAGATCCACCTCGACGTTGGTGATGCCATAATCTCTCAGGATGGCGAAAACCTGCTTCAGATGATCAATGGCTTCGCCCGAATGCCTTTCTAATAGGTCGGGCGGTCCGATGATCTGGGTGGTGCTGACGATGTCGTCGATAGTCGCGGGGCTCAACCCTGCCTCCTGCATCAGCGGCCTAGCCTCATCATACAACCTCTTGTCCAGCTTCTGAAGGATTGGCGCAGCTTCCTCTGGGACCACGCCCCCAGAGGAAAGCTTGCCGCGGAGTACACCGATGTGGCCGATACGGATGTTGTAATTGGCAAGGCCGCTCCTCCTGATCAGGTCGGCCGCCAGGCCGATGACCTCTGCATCGGATTCCGGGTTTGGTGCGCCGATCAGCTCCGCTCCGAACTGGAAGAACTCCCGATAACGGCCGCTCTGCGGCCTTTCGTAGCGGAAGCATTGGCCGTAATAGAATATCTTCAATGGTCGAGGAAAATTGGTCAGCTCATTGACGAAGAAGCGCATCGAAGGCGCGGTGAGCTCGGGCCTTAGGGCGATCTGGCGTCCGCCCTTGTCCTCGAAGGCGTACATCTCATCTATGATGTTGGGGCCGGATTTGAGCGTGAAGAGCTCGGCGTGCTCGAAGATGGGGGTGGCGATCTCCCCGAAGCCGTGCAACTCAGCCTCGCGGCGGAACAGGTTCTCGAAATAGCGCCTGGTCTCCATCTCCTGGGGGGTAAAGTCCCTGGTACCCCTTGGACGCTGAATCATCGGGTGAGCAATAGGGTGCGTTTTATTAAGCTTTCCTGGGTGGAGGTGGAATCGCCCACCCTCACCAAACCGAAGATATGAACCTCGGACAGCTATCCTGAAATAGCAAACCAACATGAGGGCTACTGAAAGGTGCAGAGAATGGACGAGAGCATGATCTACCAGGCGATCTTCAAGCGTAAGTCGGTGAGGAAATTCGCCCCTTCCCCTCTGGACCAAAATACGCTCGATCGGATAATTTCCCAAATACCTAGTCTGGTTCCCATGGTCAAAGGCATCCGGACCGAGATCAAACTCATGACCAGCGAGGAGGTGCGCGGGATGTTCAAGGTCGATGCCCCTCATTTCCTGGCCATCTTCTCCGAGCAAAAGGAAGGCTTCCTGCTCAATGCTGGATTCATCATGCAGCAGATGGACCTCTTCCTTTCCGCCAACGGGATAGGCAGCTGCTGGCAGGGAGGCCCGAAACCGACGAGAGGAGCGAGGGAGTTCTCTGGCCTGAAGTTCGTCGTGTTGCTGGCATTTGGTAGGCCTCAGGAGGCTTTGCATCGTGAGAGCTTGTCGGAGTTCAAAAGGAGGGCGCTGTCCGACATTACCGATATCAAGGGTAAGGACGACCTGTTGGAACCGGCGAGGCTCGCCCCCTCAGGGATGAACAACCAGCCTTGGTTCTTCACGGATGGCAACGGGTCGATCGATGCTCACTCTCATAAGTCCTTGATCGCTGACCACATGAACCAGATAAGTGTCGGCATAGCAATGAGCCACGTCTGGCTCGCCTCTCGGCATCTCAAGATGGGTGCTGAGATATCCATCAACCCTGGCACACATGGCGACCGCAACCGACGCTATGCATATGCGGCATCCATCAGGCTGACGTAGGCCTATAGTCCAGGTGGTTGACGGCTCATTGATGGTGGCTGATTACCGCTTCCTTGAGCCTCTTGATGTTCTCCAGGGGCGTCTTGTAAGGGAGCTCACATCCAGGAGCGATCATGAGACCTGGTTCCTTTCCCCACAGCCCCAATATGCGCTTCACCTCGGCCTCGACCTCCCCGGGGCTCTTCTTAAACAAGAGGGTCGTGTGGTCGATCCCGGCCATGACGCAGACGCGGCCTTTCAGCTCATGGAAGAACTTGGGCGGGTCGACCGCCTGAAGGTGCACGTGGAGCGCGCTCGGCCCTAGGCTGGCCTGCGCCTCATAGAATGGCTCTGCGGAATCATTGTGAATGATGGTTCGCAATCCCAGCTTCCTCCAGTGGGACATGACCTCGACCAGATAGGCGCCGTCGAAAGTCCCGTACATCTCCAATGAGACCATCTCCTTCCCGGCCCCGCTATCGTCCACGAAGATCTCCTCCATGCCGGCCTCGTGCACGCGTTCCCCGTAGGCGTGGCATGACTGGACGAAATTGCGGAGCATGGAGTGGACCAGGTCTGGCTGTTGGAAGTAAGCCATCATGAGGTTCTCCAAACCGATGGTCTCGCTGGCTATCCAGGTGGGAGAGCTGCACGAGCCTACCACCGCCACCTCGCCGCCTATCTCGTCGACCACCCTCTTCCCCGCCTTGAGCTGGACTGACCAGTAAGGGTCGGTGCACGGATCTACCGGTTGAATCTCTCCAGCCTTGCCGATGGGGAGATAGACGTCTGGACGGGGGTAGAAGCGCGGATCGGTGAACTTCCATCTCAGCCCATGAGCCTGCGCCTCGGTGAGCAGGTCCCCCCAACCCACCATCACGTTGTCGTACCCGAACTGCCGATAGGATGCCATCACCAGGTTGGCATACTTCTCCGGGTCAGAGAAGGCGTCTTTCACGGTATAGCCCAAATCACCCTGCAAATAGCTGGAGGCACCTAAATGCTGGTAGAAGACCGGAGGGCGGTCAACGCTCCTAAGCTCTAATGCCGACTGGAACCTCTCCTTGGGCGTCACGGCGCCCAGCATCGTCGTCCTTTGATGAATACCTTGTGTCGGAGGCGCTTTGGGCGCTCAGGAGAGGGCCAGGTCCAGGTCCTGCATCAGGTCCTCGGCGTCCTCGATGCCCAGGGAGAGGCGAATGAGCTGGTCCTTGATGCCCAGGCGCTGCCGCTCCTCGAGGGTGAGGGAGGAATGCGAGGAGTTCAAGG
>Ga0209254_10006966_pt1 | contig 10429 bp, 9 predicted proteins | sample FrelakmetDIP11DI_FD_187148 | JGI IMG/M metagenome (GOLD analysis project Ga0209254, IMG submission 187148) | Freshwater lake sediment microbial communities from the University of Notre Dame, USA, for methane emissions studies - DIP11 DI (SPAdes)... | ecosystem: Environmental > Aquatic >... | reverse complement strand
AGATCGAACTCGACCGACGGATGATTGGCGACGCCATCAAGCGCACCCGTGATCGACTTGAAAAGGTCAAGCGGCAAAGGGCCACGCAACGCCGACAGCGTGCCCGGCGCGACAACTACGCGATATCACTGGTCGGCTACACCAACTCTGGCAAATCCACCTTGTTCAATGCCTTGGTCAAGGCGCAGACCTATGCTGCCGATCAGTTGTTTGCGACACTGGACACCACGACGCGGCAGCTCTATCTGGGCGAGGCCAGCCGCTCCGTGTCCCTGTCCGATACGGTCGGATTCATCCGCGATCTCCCGCACGGCCTGATTGATTCATTTCGCGCCACCTTGCAGGAAGCCGCCGATGCCGATCTTTTGCTGCACGTCGTGGATGCTGCGAACCCCGGCTACCCGGAGCAGATGGCCGAGGTGCGCCGCGTGCTCGACGAGATCGGCGCCAGCGGAGTGCCGCAAGTATTGGTCTTCAACAAGATCGACGCCCTGGAACTGGAGCGGCGACCCCTGCATCTGACCGACATGTTCGACATCGATGGCATCGCCGTCCCCCGCGTATTCGTCAGCGCCCGCACCGGGGAGGGGTTGCCAGCGCTTCGCGCGCGGCTTGGCGACATCGTGCGCAAGGCAATGCCCGGACAGAACGCACCGGATTACCTGGGCCAATTCAACGAGGCCACTCCCTGATTGGGCACAATCGGGGGTACAGACACACGATAACCATGCGAATGAAACTCAAATTAAGCGCCTTTCAAAGTTCGGGACTTGGGCACCGCATCCGGGGGATGTTCAATCTGAACGACCCCCGTTGGGGACGTTCGGGTGACAAACCCTCCGAAGGTGATCAGCCCGAGCCGCCCCGTCCGGACGCCGAACCGCCCTTGCCGCCGTCTGGAAACAGTCGGGATCAGGGCAAGGGGCCCAACCAGGGTCCACCGGATCTCGACGAGTTGTGGCGCGATTTCAATCGCAAGCTGGGCGGGTTGTTCGGCAGTGCCCGGGGCGCCGGCCGCGGCGGAAGCAGTGGCGGTGGTGGCGGCGGCTTTCAACCACCCGACATGAAGAGCGCAGGGCTGGGGGTCGGTCTGGTTGCCGGCGTAGCGCTCCTGATCTGGCTGGGGACCGGATTTTTCATCGTCCAGGAAGGCCAGCAAGCTGTCATCACCCAGTTTGGCAAATACAACTCCACGGTGGGTGCCGGTTTCAACTGGCGCCTGCCGTATCCCGTGCAGCGCCACGAAATCGTGGTGGTGACCCAGATCCGCTCGGTCGATGTCGGGCGCGACGTGATCGTCAAGGCGACAGGGCTGCGCGATTCCGCCATGCTCACGGCCGACGAGAACATTGTCGAGATCAAGTTTGCCGTGCAATACCGGCTGAACGATGCCAGAGCCTATCTTTTTGAGAGCAAGGATCCTGGAAGCGCAGTCGTCCTTGCCGCTGAATCCGCTGTCCGTGAGGTGGTCGGAAAGATGAAGATGGACCTGGCGCTGGCTGACGAGCGCGACCAGATCGCGCCGCGCGTGCGAGCCCGCATGCAGGAGATTCTTGACCTGTACAAGGTCGGCATCGAAGTCGTCGGCATCAACCTGCAGCAGAGCGGTGTGCGTCCTCCCGAGCAGGTCCAGGCCGCCTTTGACGACGTGCTCAAGGCCGGGCAGGAGCGTGAACGCGCCAAGAACGAGGCGCAGGCCTACGCCAACGACGTGATTCCGCGGGCCGTCGGTTCGGCCTCCCGATTGCGCGAAGAATCTGAAGCCTACCGCGCACGCATCGTGGCGCAGGCTCAGGGTGATTCGCAGCGCTTCCGCTCGATCCTGACCGAGTACCAGAAAGCGCCTCAGGTCACGCGCGACCGGATGTTCATCGACGCCATGCAGCAGGTCTACACCAATGTCAGCAAGGTTCTCATTGAGTCGCGTGCCGGGTCCAACCTGCTGTACTTGCCGCTGGACCGGATTCTGCAGATGACTGGACCTTCGGCCGCTGCCGGCCCGACAGACCCGCCTTTGCCGGCGCCCGGCGCGACCCCGCCGGCAACATCGCCGGCGGCCCCTGCCGCCCCGGCCGATTCCCGTTCGCGTGACGCCGCACGCACACGCGACCGCGAAACCCGCTAAGGAAGAACAAAGTGAACAGAGTCGGATTTATTGCTTCCTCCCTGCTGATCCTGCTGGCATTGCTCAGCTCCACGCTGTTCGTGGTCGATCAGCGCCAGTTCGGTGTGGTGTTTGCGCTCGGGCAGATCAAGAACGTGATCACCGAACCAGGCCTTCATGCCAAGTTGCCGCCACCCTTCCAGAACGTCTCCTACATTGACAAGCGCCTGCTCGTGCTCGAGAGCGTCGATGCTGAGCCCATGCTGACGGCTGAAAAGCAGCGCGTGGTGATTGACTGGTACGTGCGCTGGCGCATCACCGAACCCACCGAATACATCCGCAATGTCGGTCTCGACGAGAAAGCCGGTGCCAACCAGCTCAATCGCGTGATCCGCAATGCTTTCCAGGAGGAAATCAACAAGCGCACGGTCAAGGACCTTCTGGCCAGCCGGGATTCCCTGGTGGCGGATGTCAAGCGCGAAGTGCTGGTGGCCGTGCGCGGGGCCAAGCCCTGGGGGATCGATGTGGTCGATGTCCGCATCACGCGCATTGACTACGTGGAGGCCATCACCGAGTCCGTGTTCAAGCGCATGGTCGCTGAACGCCAGCGTGTGGCCAACGAGTTGCGCTCCACAGGCGCGGCCGAAGGCGAAAAGATCCGCGCCGACGCCGATCGCCAGCGCGAGGTGACGGTGGCCAACGCCTACCGTGATGCCCAGAAAGTCAAGGGCGAGGGCGATGCCGAAGCGGCCCGCACCTTTGCCGAGGCTTTTGGCCGCGATCCACAGTTTGCCCAGTTCTACCGGAGCCTCGACGCGTACAAGGCCAGCTTCAACAAGAAGAGCGATGTCATGGTCCTGGACCCTTCGTCTGAATTTTTCAAGGCCATGCGTGGCAGTGGCAGTGCGGCGGTGGCGCCCGCCAAGAAGTAACGCTTGGACAGCAACACCCTGCTGACGGCACTGGCCCTCGTTCTGCTGATCGAGGGCCTTTTGCCTTTTCTGTCCCCCGGGGGCTGGAAACGGATGTTTTCGCAACTGCTCCAGTTGCACGACGGGCAGATCCGGTTCTTCGGCCTCATTTGCATGCTGCTGGGGCTGATGATCCTTTGGCTGGCCACATGAAACGGCCTGCAAGCCCGGTAAAATTGCGGTTTTAACAGTCCCTTCATCACATGTCCGCCTGGGTCCTGCCGGATCACATCGCCGATGTCTTGCCCTCCGAGGCCCGCCACATCGAAGAACTCCGCCGCTGCCTGCTGGACACAGCCTGTAGTTACGGTTACGAACTCGTCATGCCGCCGCTGCTGGAGCACCTTGAGTCGCTCCTCACTGGCACCGGCGAAGCCCTCGATCTTCAAACCTTCAAGCTCGTGGATCAGCTGTCCGGGCGCATGCTGGGCCTGCGCGCCGACACCACGCCCCAGGTTGCCCGCATCGACGCCCACCTGCTCAATCGTGCAGGTGTCACGCGGCTTTGCTATTGCGGCCCGGTGCTCCACACCCGACCCGAGCGAGCCTATGCCACGCGCGAACCGTTGCAGCTCGGCGCCGAAATCTATGGCCATGCCGGGCTGGAGGCCGATCTGGAAATCCTTTTGCTGGCACTCGACTGTCTCAAGGCCGCTCGCGTGCCTGACCTCAGCGTGGACCTGGCCGACGCCAGCATCGTGGGCGCACTGCTGTCCGGGGTGTCCGTCAGCGCCGAGGTACTGGCCCAGGTGCACGCGGCACTGGCCACCAAAGATGCGACCGAGCTGGGTTCCCTGACCCGGGCCTTCCCCGCCACCACTCGCCAGGCCTTGCTCGCCCTAGTGCAACTGTATGGTGATGAAAGCGTGCTCGATGAGGCGAAAATCGCCCTGAAATCGGCGCCAGGTATCGACAAGGCGCTATCGAACCTGAAGTGGCTGGCACGCCAGCTGGGCGATGCCAAAGTAACGTTCGACCTTGCAGATTTGCGTGGCTATGCCTACTACAGCGGGGCCCGCTTTGCCATCTATGCGCAAGGCGCAGGCGACGCCGTCGTGCGAGGCGGGCGCTATGACGGTGTGGGCGCCGTGTTCGGCCACAACCATGACCGGGCGCGTGCGGCGGCGGGCTTCAGCCTCGACCTGAAGGCGCTGGTCGCGGTCGCGGCGTCGCGCCCGCTCAAGGCGGCCGTCCGGGCGCCCTGGGGCGAAGCCGACGGGCTGCGGCGTGCCATTGCCGCATTGCGCGGTCGCGGCGAAACCGTGGTCTGCGTCTTGCCTGGCCATGAAAGCGAGATAGATGAGTTCCACTGCGACCGCGAGCTGATCGAAGCCGCAGGGCAATGGGTCGTGCAGGCCATTTGAGAAACACCGAGATGAACATGATCAAAGGTAGAAACGTCGTTGTCGTCGGCACCCAGTGGGGTGACGAGGGCAAGGGCAAGCTGGTCGACTGGCTCACCGAAAGCGCGCAGGGCGTGGTGCGCTTCCAGGGCGGGCACAACGCGGGCCATACGCTGGTCATCAACGGCGTCAAGACGGCGCTGCACCTGATCCCCAGCGGCATCATGCGCCCCGGCGTCAAGTGCTACATCGGCAACGGGGTTGTGCTGTCGGCGGCCAAACTTTTCGAAGAAATCGAAGGGCTGGAGAAGGCCGGTGTCGAGGTGCGTTCGCGCCTGCGCATCAGCGAGGCCTGTCCGCTGATCCTGCCGTTTCATGCGGCGATCGACGTGGCCCGCGAGGCCGCGCGGGAGCAGGGCGGTTCCGAGAAGATCGGCACCACCGGCCGTGGCATCGGCCCGGCCTATGAAGACAAGATTGCCCGGCGCGCGCTGCGCGTGCAGGACCTGAAGTACCCGGCGCGCTTTGCGGCCAGGCTGCGGGAGCTTCTGGCGCTGCACAACCATGTGCTGACGACCTTCCTGGGCTCGGGCAGCTTTGCCTTTGGCGATGCGCTCAAACCCTATATCCGCAACGGCGAAGTCCAGTTTGACGCCGTCTACGACGAAGCCATGCGGCACGCAGAGCTGCTCAAGCCGATGATCGCCGACGTGTCGCGCGAACTCAACGAAGCCCATCTGCATGGTGCCAACCTGTTGTTCGAAGGCGCGCAGGGCACGTTGCTCGACGTGGACCACGGCACCTACCCCTACGTGACGTCGAGCAACTGTGTGGCCGGCAATGCGGCCGCCGGCTCCGGCGTGGGCCCGGGCATGCTGCACTACATCCTGGGCATCACCAAGGCCTACTGCACCCGGGTGGGCGGCGGACCGTTCCCGACGGAACTCGACTGGGAAAAAGAAGGCACACCGGGCTGGCACATGAGCACCGTGGGCGCCGAAAAGGGCGTCACCACCGGTCGCAGCCGTCGTTGTGGCTGGTTCGACGCCGCGCTGCTCAAGCGCAGCGCGCAGGTCAACGGCCTTTCGGGCCTGTGCATCACCAAGCTCGACGTGCTCGATGGCCTCAAGGAGCTCAAGCTGTGCACCGGCTATGAACTCGATGGCGAAGTCATTGACATCCTGCCCATGGGCGCCGACGAGATCGCGCGCTGCACGCCCATCTACGAGACCCTCGCCGGCTGGACCGACAGCACCGTTGGCGTCACCCGTTATGACAAACTGCCGGTCAATGCGCGCCTGTACCTGGAGCGCATCGCGCATGTCACCGGCGTGCCGATCCACATCGTCTCCACCAGTCCGGACCGGGATCACACCATCATGATGCGCCACCCCTACCTGGCGGACTGAAAACAAGGAATTTTGTTAAGAAAAAGACCATTTCCCATCACCGGATGGTCATTGTCTGCTAATTTTTCAGGAGTAATTTACATGTTGACGGAAGACGGCAAGCACCTGTACGTGAGCTACGACGAGTACCACAACCTCATCGAAAAACTCGCGCTCAAGATCCACCAGTCCGGCTGGCATTTCGACACCATCCTGTGCCTGGCACGCGGTGGCATGCGGCCCGGCGACATCCTGTCCCGCGTTTTCAACAAGCCGCTGGCCATCATGTCCACCAGTTCCTACCGTGCCGACGCCGGAACAGTCCAGGGCAATCTGGACATCGCCCGTTTCATCACCACGCCCAAGGGCGAGATCGCCGGGCGGGTGCTGCTCGTGGATGATCTGGCGGACACCGGCCACACGCTCAAGGCGGTGTTCGAGCTGCTCAAGAGCAACTACGCGCCCATCACCGAGCTGCGCAGTGCCGTGATCTGGACCAAGGGTGTGTCCACCTTTGTGCCGGACTATTCTGTCGAGCTTCTGCCGACCAACCCCTGGATCCACCAGCCGTTTGAAAGCTACGACAGCCTGACCCCCGAAATGCTGCTGGAGAAGTGGAAGCTCTGAGCGCCGGCGCGGTGGCAGGCTACCATCGAGCGCATGAGCTCATCGCAAATCGACCCCGTCACCGCCCTCATTCACCATCCCTACGCGCCGCCTGCAGGTTTTGCGGCGCCCCAGCCTGGCACATTCAAGGCCTCCACCGTCATCTTTCCCAATGTCGCGGCCATGCGGGCCCGGAACTGGAAAGAAAAGTCCGGTTACACCTACGGGCTGCACGGCACCCCGTCCACCTTCCTGCTCGAAGAACGGCTTTGCGCGCTTGAAGGCGGTTTGCAGTGCCTGCTGGCGCCCAGCGGCCTGGCGGCCATCGCCACGGTCGCACTGGGCCTGCTGAGAACCGGCGATGAAGTCCTGATCCCGGACAACGCCTACGGCCCGAACAAGGCGCTGGCCGAAGGCGAGCTCGCCGCCTGGGGCATCACCCACCGGCTCTACGACGCCATGGACCCCGCCGATCTCGCTGCCAAGATCAGCGCGCGCACAAGGCTGGTCTGGCTGGAGGCCCCGGGCTCGGTCACCATGGAATTCCCCGACCTGCCGGAACTCGTGCGTGTGTGCCGCGCCCGTGGCGTCACGACCGCGCTGGACAACACCTGGGGCGCTGGCCTGGCCTTCCAGCCGTTTGACCTGGGCGGTGACGGTACCCGGGGCCTGGGCGTGGACATCTCCGTGCATGCCCTCACCAAGTACCCCAGTGGCGGCGGCGATGTGCTGATGGGCAGCGTGATCACGCGCGATGAGGCACTCCACCTGAAACTCAAGCTCAGCCACATGCGCCTCGGTGTCGGGGTGGGCGCCAATGACGTGGAGTCCGTGCTGCGTTCGTTGCCCAGCATGGCGCTGCGCTATCGGGCCCACGACGCTGCGGCGCGGGAACTGGCGCTGTGGTGCGCGCAGCAGCCCCAGTTCGTCCAGGTGCTGCACCCGGCCTTGCCAGGCGCACCGGGCCATGCCCACTGGCAGCACTTGTGTGCGCCGGGGCTGGCCGCCGGCCTGTTCAGTGTGATCGTCGATCCACGCTTCACGTCTTCGCAGGTGGATGCCTTCTGTGATGCGCTGCGCCTGTTCAAGCTCGGTTACAGCTGGGGCGGGCCGATGAGCCTGGTCGTCCCCTACGATCTGGCGTCCATGCGCAACCCCTGGCCGGCGCAGATCCGGCGCGGCACGCTGGTTCGATTCTCGGTCGGGCTCGAGAGCGCGGCCGATCTTCGAAACGACCTGCAACAGGCCCTGCAGGCGGCGCTGGCCTGAGCCAGAGGGCGGCTCAGTGTTTTCCGCACTGGTCAACGCGCGGCCCTGTCGGTAGGCTCGCCTGAAGCCCATTCCGTATCCCAGTTTCCCATAAGCGCACCCATGACCGACCCCACGCCGCCGCAAGACCCGCAGACCGCCGAGGCGCCGCCTTACGTCCCGCCACCCCCCGTCGGGCCAAGAGCCCTCATGGTGCCACTGGGCTGGGGTGCGCCGTTCCGATGGCTGGCGCTGGGCTGGCAGGATCTGAGGGCCCATCCCGGTATTGGCCTGTTTTATGGCTGCTGCTTCTGGGTCATGGCCTTGACGCTGGGCTTCGTGTTTCGCGCCAAGCCCGAATACGCCATGTCGATCGCGTCCGGTTGTCTGCTCGTCGGACCGTTTCTGGCCATGGGCCTGTACGAGGTCAGCCGGCGTCGGGAGCAGGGCCTGAAGCCCGATCTGGCCAGCTCCATCACCTGCTGGGACTCGCACATCCGCAGCATGGGCATGCTGGTGCTGGTGCTGATCGTGTTGGAGCTGCTCTGGGGCCGCGCCTCCCTGGTGGTGTTCGCGGTGTTCTTCAACACCGGCATGCCGTCCACCACCGGCGTTCTCAAGGCGGTCTTCAACCCCGAAAATTGGGAGTTCCTGGCCGTTTACCTGGCCGTGGGGGGTGTTTTTGCCTCTTTGGTCTACGCCACCGCTGTGGTCTCCATCCCGATGATCCTCGACCGCGACACGGACGCCATCTCGGCGGCGATCACCAGCATCCGCGTGGTGTTCGAGAACACCGGCGTCATGCTGCTGTGGGGCGCCATCCTGACACTGCTGGTCGTGGTGGCGCTACTGCCATGGGGCGCGGGTCTGGTGCTGGTCGGCCCATGGCTCGGGCACGCCAGCTGGCACGCTTACCGGGGCGCCGTGGCCTGGCAGGAAGCATCCATGGAAGCCGCCGTCCAGGCCTGACGCGAAAGAGCCGCCGCCGAACATCCAGGGGCGTCGCGCAAACTGTTAAAGTGGGCTTTACCTACTGAACAGTGAAAGCAAACATTGGCTACTCCCAACTACGGATACGAAAAGCGCCAGAAAGAACTGGCCAAGAAGCGCAAGAAGGAAGACAAGCTCAAGGCGAAGTCCGAGCGCCGGACGGACGCGCCCGATGGCGACGTGGTGTCGGGCGAGACCTATGTCGGCGGCGAATCAGCCGTGCCGCCGGATTCCCCGGAGCCGTCCCAGCAACCCTGAACCCGGTATCCCGGCTTGTCAGCTGCGCTCGCGTGCATGAGGCCTGCGGTTTCCTGATCCCTCCGGCTCAGGGGCCGGCGGGTGCCGCGAGCAGCCCGCGCGCCAGTTCGCGCATCGCCTCCATCGAACGATCCCGGGCCACCAGCACCCCGGCCTGGTCAAAGTGGGCGAAATTGCGCCGGGTCGACGCGGCATAGCCCGGGTCGTAGTGCCTGAGCAGCAGTTCACGCACCACCGGCTCCACGTTGCCCGTGCGCACCTGGGCTTTCCATCCCTCGACTACCGCCTTGCCGCGCAGCGTCGTCAGGGCATCCAGTCGCTGGCAGAAAAACGCCGCGTCGTTCGCAAAAAACGCATAGTCCTCCAGCAGCAGCGCCACTCGTTCGTCGTCGGTGAGCTGCAGGAGGAAGCAGGGGCTGGCCCGCATGGCCAGCATCAGGCTTTCCGGCACCGTCAGGTTACCGACCTTCTTGCTCTCCGCCTCCACAAACACCGGGCGTGCCGGGTCGAAGCCGCGCAGCGCATCCCACACCAGGGTGTCAAAGCGCTTCTGGGTGGGCTGGGGCTGCCCCGGAATCACGCCCAGCACCGAACTGCGGTGGCTGGCCAGCGCCTCCAGGTCGAGCACCTGCGCCCCGGCTTCAATCAGCGCCTGCAGCAGGCGCGTCTTGCCCGAGCCCGTGGGGCCGCAGATCACCCGGAACTCCAGGCGTGCCACCTGCAGCGGCAGATCGGCCAGCATGGCCGCGCGAAAAGCCTTGTAGCCGCCTTCGAGCAGGTGCACCTTGAAGCCGATCTGCCCCAGGATCAGCGCCAGCGAGTTGCTGCGCTTGCCGCCGCGCCAGCAGTAGATCAGCGGTTGCCAGTTCTTGGGCTTGTCCATCACCTCGCGCTCGATGTGGCCGGCGATGTTGCGCGCCACCAGCGCCGCGCCGATCTTCTGCGCCTCGAACGGGCTGACCTGCTTGTACAGCGTGCCCACGCGGACGCGCTCGGCGTTGTTCAGCGATGGCCAGTTGATCGCGCCCGGCAGGTGGTCCTCGGCGTGTTCACCCTCGCTGCGGGCGTCGATGATGGCGCTGAAGTTGCCGAGCCGTGCCAGGGCTTCGGCGGCGGGAAGAGGGTGCAGGCTCACTTGAGCAGCTTTCCGAGTTCCGGCCAGATCGTGGCCAGGATGATGGGGTGCGCTTCCTGCGTCGGGTGAATGCGGTCGGCCTGGAACAGGCGCGTCGGGTCGGCGCCATCGGCCACGCCCTTGAGCATGAAGGGCACCACGGCGGCCTTGTGGGTCTTGGCGACCTCCACAAACACGGCTGAAAAACGCCGGCCATAGTCCGCGCCGTAGTTGGGCGGCACCTGCATGCCGACCAGCAGCACCCTGGCACCCGCCTTCTGCGTGGCCTGCGTCATCCAGCCCAGGTTGTCCGCGGTGAGTTCCAGCGGCAGGCCGCGCAGCGCGTCGTTGCCGCCCAGCTCGATGACGACCACCGCCGGCCGGTGCTGGGCGAGCAGGGCAGCCAG
>Ga0209254_10006965_pt1 | contig 10429 bp, 8 predicted proteins | sample FrelakmetDIP11DI_FD_187148 | JGI IMG/M metagenome (GOLD analysis project Ga0209254, IMG submission 187148) | Freshwater lake sediment microbial communities from the University of Notre Dame, USA, for methane emissions studies - DIP11 DI (SPAdes)... | ecosystem: Environmental > Aquatic >... | reverse complement strand
TAGCAACAATCCTTTCATAACCTGATTTCCCTATACGGTATAATAACTCTCCCATCCTTTACGCGGAGGCCTGTCGGTCAGCATCGAATTTGCAAACTTATCGTTGACAATCTCCTTTGTATCACGGTTGAAAATCAGTTTCCTGTTACGGCGGATTGCAATAATCCCCAGTGAGAATATCTGTGCCAGGGGAGCAAATGTCTGGAATGGTGAACGTGTCTTCTCCTCACCCATGCAGGCTTTCAGGAAGTTTACATAGTGATCTGAAGGGCTTTCCGGAACCTTCGGCAATTTAGGAGCTATCTCCTTTGCCCTGGCTTCCGGAATTATAAAGAGAGGCGCTGAGTGTGTACCGCCCTTGAATGTCAGTTCATTGCTATAGATAACCTTACCGGCACCCTGTCTCCTTGGCTTTCCTCCCTGCTGGGGTGTTTTGCCCTGTGCAGCCCCACCCTGTGGTGACACACCACCCGGAGGCGGAATGCTGGCATCCACTGTAGCACTGACTGTATCGTAACCCTCCGGAAGAGGCGGGAGGTTCTCCACACCATCATACCATGTTATGTCACATGCGGGCATATCCCCCCGGCTCGGGAAACGGAATTTTATTGTTGATTCCAGGGGGAAGAAATAGTCATTAAGGTTACGGACGTGAACTGGTTCAATTTCGTATGGCAGTCCCAAATCAAGGAATTCATGTATTGTATCGAGGATATGTGCTCCCCAGTCACCGAGCGCACCCAAACCGAAGTCAAACCAGCCCCGCCAGTTGCCAGGGTGATACTTTTCATTGAAGTCGTGGTATGCGGCTGTTGTAAGCCATGTATCCCAATCCTTGTCAGTCATTCCCTGTGGCAATGGCTGGGCCTCCGGGAATCGGCTGATATTAGGGTCATATGGATGCCATCTGCGGCCGCCGTTCATAAACGCGGTCACAGCTGTGACATCTTTAATTATACCGGCTTCTTTCCATGCTTTGAACTGGAAATAATTCTCACCGGAATGCCCCTGGTTGCCAACCTGGGTAACAAGCTTTGGATTACTCCCGGCCATCTTTGCCATTAACTCTGCTTCAAGGAATGAGCGTGTCATTGGCTTTTCAACAAAAACGCTTTTCCCCAGCTGCATGGCAGCCATACACACAGGGAAATGAGCAAAGTCGGGGATAGCTACCTGAACAGCATCAATATCGCCGGCCATCTTATCAAACATTTGCCGGAAATCCCTGAATTGTTTGGCTTTGGGAACCAGTTTGATAGTCTCCTGGCAACCCTTGGAATCCAGGTCCACATCACACACAGCAACTATATTTGCCAGGCCTGAGTTGATAAATTGCTTTGCATCACCACCTCCCTGATTTGCAATTCCGATCAGAGCCAGGTTTACTTTTCTGGCCGGACTAACGGAATTACCGCCAGGTACTATTTCAGGCCTGACAACTTTTGCGGATGCATTTCCTGCGAACATAACTCCCGAAGCAGACAATCCTGCCGTTTTTAAAAAATCAAGTCTTGATACTTTCTTTGCCATAATATTGCTTTTTTTCAAAATGAATTGATCCTGTTTTTATTATTTCTGATCGCATCTTTCCTTATGCAAACTTGTTATTGTCTTCCAACTAATATCTGGCAGCGAAATCGTTTGCCAGATCATTAATCTCTTTGTCATTTATATGAAATCCGGAGGTGATAATCATGCGGTACCGGAAAGTAACCGACTTCCCTGAGGAGACAGAAAAATTTACAACCTCTTTCCCGTTTGTAAAATCGCTTCCTCCCAGGGGATTTGCGGAAAACAGTCCATATCCCCTTGCATGCCAGTAAGTCGGATATGAAGGGTTTTTCGGATGATCGCATATAACCAGGGATATGTTCTCGTTCGAAACTGTCCCGTAAAGATCCATCCATTTTGCACGCGTACTCCAGACAGCATCACCCGTAATGTCTTCACTGCTTCTGTAATTACCTGTAACTCCCCTGTTCTCACTGGCTTTCTCGGTTCCGGACCTGCCCTGAGCATCGAGAAGAGGAACATTCTCCTTTGATGGCAGTTCCAGCTGCCGTGCAACACGGATTGCAAACATGCCTTCCTTTGTATCCTTCATCGAAACGTCATTACTTGTCGCGGTGAGAGTGGTTATCCTGTCAATAATATATAATTTTTCTTTTACAATAAAATAGAAATCAGTCTTTTCAGATAACAATTCTTTTCCTGCTGGATCCTGCCAGCTTGCTGTTACTGTCATGATCCCTTCCCCGTTACCGTCCCTGACTTGTTCAATATCAAGATGTTTTATAACACCCCCGTTTTCACTCTTTTTGCCTGTTGAACCATTTCCCCAGAAATCGAAGCCGTTAACGTTACCGTAATTAAACCAGACACCAACCTGGTGGATATGATCATCCCTCTCTCCTTCCCTTGGCCTCAAAGGGAATCCGCGTGTGATTTCTGTACCTTGCAGGGTAAGGACAGGATAAAGGACCGGCTTGTAAACATTATCGGGCCAGCAGTATGATGTTATTACTTTCCCTCCGATCGTTACATCGACTTTCTGTTCTGATTTTTTTACCAGGAACTCAACTTTTTGCTCTTTTACAGTCTGGCCTTTTATCCCATTTACATTTATGAAAACTATCGGGATAATAATTACCAGGAAAAGAGCTTTAAACCGGAATATTTTCATGATTATCTTCAAATTAGTCCTTAATGGACTTTATTTTACGGTCAGCTTCCTTCTCTGCATCCTTTAATACTTTTTCGAGCATTACCCGGACCCCGTTTTGCTTTTTGCTTTCAGCAGCAGCAGTCATGAATGCAAAGATCTCGATTGTCTCATCTTGTCTGACCGGAGGAATACCGGTCTGGAAGAATTTCACAATTTCGATAAGCAGAGGATTATATCCACTGTAATTGCCGAGTACTAAAATTCCATTTTCGCCGAAGACGGTGCCTCCGTAGCCTGTCTTACCCGTACGTATTCCCCGAAATGTTCCAATCCTGTTATCCGCCCACAAACCAGTAATCTTATCAACTCCTTCGGTAAATATCCCTGAGACGCTTTGACATCCGGTTCCCATAATAGTAAAAAGGATCTCAACACCATGCACCCCATACCAGAACAGATCCGGGTGTGTCTTTTCCAGGGTAGCAGGACTGTAAGCATCAACCCCGATAACATTTCCAACAGAGCCTCCTGCAATCTCACTTGCCCCCTGGATGTACCTCAGCGACGACGATGAGAAAACAGGCACCTTATAATACTCTGCAGCACTGAAGATTGCAATTGCATCTGATAATGAGGCAGCGATAGGTTTATCAATGAACATTCGCTTACCGGCTTTCATCACTTTTAATGCCTGTTCAAGATGAAGACGTCCGTCATTTGTTTCAAGAAGGATGACATCTGTTTTACTCAAAAGATCCTCAATTGATCCAACAATCTCAACCCCAAGCTTCTTTACATCCTCAGTATAACCCGGAATCCTGTCAACGCTCGATTTTATATCATTACTACCCTTGGGATAAGCTGCAACGACCTTATAACCTCTGAATTCCGGTCCGGCTGAAGGATCGTTAAGTGTTTTAGTAAATGCAGTGGCATGTGAAGTATCGAGACCAATAATACCGACTCTGTTTTTCACGGTATCCTGATTATAAGGAACCGCTGAAGTTTTGCCAGCCAATCCTATACCCAGGCTCCCGGCCGCAGCAGTCTTGATGAAACTGCGGCGCTTAATTCTGTTTTTCAATGACATACTCCTCTGATTAATTCAAATTACTGGTTGCTGGTTGCTGGTTGCTGGTTAGATTCTGAATAATTATTAAATATGTTATATTTATAATGATATTTCAATTAATACATAAAATCAAAATACTCATTCTCATACAACTAGCAACAAGCACCCAGTACCTAGCAACTTAGATTAATTAAAAATAAACCACACAAAATGCATTTTAAACAACTTCAGGAACGATATAAGGTTTTCTGTCTTTTCTTGTCAGCATTGCATCTGCTTCTGCGTCTTTTACAAATTTCTCCTTAATACCGTCAAATGTCAGCTCCCTGCCAAGCCGGTAAGATATGTTGGCGAGAATAGGAAGAGCAGATGAATAATGTCCCTCTCTAATCTGGCAATTAAGCGTTTCATCTTTACCTGACCTGATTGCATCAATGAAATTAGCAAAATGTTCGGTTCCGCCCGGAGCAGCCAGAAAGGTAGGATCAGCTGCTGCTTTTTTCTCACCGGTTGCAGAACCGGCAAATGGCTCCTTCTCCCTTTTGCGGAATGCTTTCCATGTGTCGCCATCAAGCTCGAGATAACCTTCGGTGCCGTAAAAAATATTTCCGATACGGATCCCAAGGCTCGATTCATCATTTGTATAGCGTCCTCTTGTTTCAAACTCCAGCACTTTCCCATCTTTATATTTAAAAAGGGAGGTTTGTGTATTCGGGGTCTCCTGTGCACATTCAGCAGGATTAATTCCAAATACTCCGCCCATTGAATAAACAGTAACCGGATGTTCGCTTTTATTCAGCCCCCAGCGTGCGATATCAAACTGATGAGGTCCCTGGTTGCCGGTATCACCGTTACCGGTATCCCAGAACCAGTGCCAGTTGTAATGAACCCGTTTTTCATTATAGGGACGGCTGGGAGCAGGCCCGAGCCACATATCATAATGAAGTGATGCAGGAGGAGTTCCGTCAGGTGCAATACCAAAAGAATCGCGCGGCTTGTAACAGAGACCTTTGGCCATGAAGACATCGCCAATACCACCACTGTGGAGGAACTTAATTGCATCTATAACATTGCTTATGGAACGGTTCTGGCATCCTGTCTGAACCCTGACTTTATATTTAGCGGCAGCCCCGATCATCCTTCTTCCTTCTGACAAATAATGGCATGCCGGTTTTTCAGCGTATACATGCTTCCCTGCCTGGCAGGCCCATATTGCGCTTAAAGCATGCCAGTGATTTGGCAATCCGAATGAGACGGCATCTATTTCTTTGTCGGCAAATACCTTGCGCATATCCCATTCAGTAACAGGGGTCTCTCCCGACTTGTCCAGTACAAGTTTGCCAGACTGAGCGAAGAACTGTTCATCCACATCGCAGATAGTCTTTATCCTGACGTTGCGGTTATCCTTAAGTGCACACCAACTGCTGATGTGATCCCTGCCCCTGCTCCGGAGCCCTACAACTGCAAGATTAATACGCTCGTTGGAGCCTGCTATCTGTCCGTAACTTTTTGGACTGAGGCTAAGGCCGCCTATTGCTATCCCTGCAGCGCCTGCAGTTGTTGCTTTAATAAACTCTCTTCTGTTTGTCATTTTATCATTTGTTTGAATATTACCAATTGTTCTTTCATCGCTACTATCCTGTCGGCCGGTTCAGTACGTGCTTCAAGAAGTATCCACCCTTTATATTTAATATCTGCAAAAAGGTCAAAAAGCTGCTGGTAGGGGTAGTTGCCAACATTCAGCTCACGGACATGCACTGTATCGCCGAACCATTTCTTTACCAGATTAAAGTTACCTTCAAGGCCCGGAGGCAGAAGGTCCTGATCGTTGCAATTCCAGCACATTTTAACATTTGGTTCTGTAACCTGGTCAAAAATTGCCTTCATATTCGGCAGTTCCTGGGTAAGGTTCCCATGAACCTCAACCCTTACAAGCTGATTATAGTCACGCGCATAATTGCCGACTTCATTCAGTGATGATGCGATCTGGGCTATTGTCTTCTCCTTTGGTACGCCCGAAGGAAGATCGTTAGGTTTGACTTTAATCCCTGTTGCACCGATATCCTTACAGAGTTTGATATACTCTTTGGTTTGTTCTATATTGTTACGGAGCTTTGCAGGATCGGGACTGTGGTACTCAAAATTGGCTCCATAACCAACGCATTCGACCGGACTGTCGGCAAACCGTTTCTTTACTTCTGCACGCTGGGCGGAAGAAAGGTTTATCTCAACCTTATGCGCATGCTCCGTCCTTAACTCAACACCCAACAATCCTGTTTTTTCACAATTAGCGATAAGGGTTGGAAGATCCCAGTCGTATCCCCACATATAAGTTACAAGGCCAAACTTCACTTTACTCTTTGCCATTAAAGGTATGGCTGATAAATAGTTAAATGCAGTCAGCCCTAATCCGGCTGCAACGCTCTTCTGGAAAAAACTTCGGCGGGTGATGTTTTTCATTTGAAAGAAGGATTACAACATGTTAATTTCTGATTCTACTTTATTAATTATGGTTCCTGGTTGCTGGGTTCTGGTTGCTGGGTAAATTTCTGATTAATACGAAAATAGTAATATTTTCAAATAAATACTTAAAAAATTATAATGCTCATTCTCAAACAACTAGCAACAAGCACCCAGTAACCAGCAACTTAATTTAACTACTCAATTGCTTTCATCCATGCTTTTGCCATCAGCTGGGCACCGGCGAGAGTTGGATGAACGCCGTCCCCTGTCCAGTATGATCCGGGAGCCCTTTTCTGAGCTTCATCAAAAACATTCTGGAAGGGAATGAAAGTTGCCCTGAACTGTTTGGCTATCTCCCTGGCAGCTTTCTGGTATTCATAGAATTCAGGATACCATTTATCATCAACAGCGTTTACCCCATTAACGGCAAACGGCTCACATATAATGAGTTTTACATTGGGAAGGGACTTAACGGTTCTTTCCAGAAGAGCTGTATAGTCATTCCTGTAAATGTCTATTGTCCCGTCATAGTTCCCGTTCAGTTTATGCCAGATATCATTTACACCAATAAGTATACTAAGAACATCGGGTTTCAGCTCAATGCAATCCTTGTCCCATCGTTCGGCAAGCTGATATACCTTATTCCCTGAAATGCCCTTGTTATATATCTTAAGATTGAGGGCCTCAAATTTGTTAAGCAGAGCAGCTCCTGCAAGCATGGGATAGCCGGAGCCAAGGTTTCTGGCAGTATTGAATGAAGTATCTTCCTTGTTTCTTCCTGAATCGGTAATTGAATCACCCTGGAACAACACTACCTGATCCTGTGATATTTTTATTGGCTTTATTCTTCCGGCAGGTACAGCCGCTGAAAGGATCTCCGGCAAACTTATTACAGCGGCTGCGCCTGCAGCTGCCTTTTTGATAAAGCTCCTGCGCGAGTTGTAATTTGTGTCCATAATTATTTTTGGTTTATGTTCAGTCTGTTCCGTAAATGTGCCCATACATAAAGCACACAATATACCAACTTTTGTTATAAAATGAGCATCCTTTGAGTTGAATTTATATGCGGGGTTGGAGCCCACTGATGAAAAGCAAGTTTTGCCTCCTGACCGGAATCAGGAGATTTTTTTGTCTGGCAGGATACTAATAATTGAATTGCCAGAAAGCTTTTTAGGAGTGTTGTCATCTTCAGGTTATTGATTTACAATAGAACTTAAAAATTGAGTCAGACTAATTAGCTCGGATTTATTAAAGTTTTTACCTGGTTTATTCTGTTTGAAGTAATGGTCTATTTCTTCTTTTTTCTCAGGTGCAATTACGTACAGACTTTTACGATTCAGACTTTTCATGCCAATAGTTTTGTCATTCATAAATCTGAAATAATATATTGGTACTTCTGTATAGATATCATTCTGGAAATAAACTCCATTTTTTGCAGATACTTCTCTCCTTTCAATAATGAAAGTGTGCAACATGTAAAGAGATAGTTTTCCACGATAGATTTCCTCTCCGAAAATTTCAGTTGAATCCGGAACCAGATCACGTTTAACATTTAACCGTCTAAAGTAAATTGAGGTATCGCCCTGATTATTAAGAAAATGAAATTGAAGGATTGCTGATTTATCCAACTTAACGATTATATTCGATTCCGGCTCACGCCACAGAAGCTCATCAAGCAATCCGCTGTATTTTATGTACCTGTTCCTGGCTATTTCACCATTTGACAAAGAAAGATCAGCCAAAAGCCATTCCTTATTAAACCAGGTACTGTTATCAATCGGGCCGGCAAAAATAAAAAGTTCTCCGGGAATAGCAGGATCTGAAATAATACTGTTTTTGAAACTGCAACATCCGATTACCTGACAGGATGCAGTCTGAAAAGTGATCAGAAACAGAAACGAATAAGCAAAAATATGGCAGCTCTTCATAATTCTATTTCGGTTTGGATTGAATTGTAAGAATTGCAGATCCGTGTACTGTATTTCCGGAAGCAGTAATCCCCTGAATATCGATCCGGAATTTTCCTTCAATATCTGAAGCATAAAACCCGATCTGTTGCCTTTCGTTGATATTAAGGATAATTTCTGGATCCCAAAATAGTAATTGCCTTACGTCAGGGTAGTGTTTGTTATTATTTTCCGGGGCGAAAGGCTCAGGTCTGGTAAAAGGCTGGCTCATTAAGGCACCCATTTTAAATGCTGTATTTCTGAATTGAATATCTCTTATTTTTAAGTCGTGAGTGAAAATTGCCAGTATACCTGAAAAACTGATATTCCCATAGTACCTTATTTCAGGCAATAACTCAATCCGCTTTATCTGATCTGAACCCATTGTAATTACCTGGTTAATATCGTCGATGGGAACTCCGTCGAGAAATATTGCTGGTCCTGATTCTGTTTTTGTTGTATACTGAAGATTTGGAAATTCTGCAATATAATTATCGTGCACTTTCCTGATTCTTAATGCCGGAATAATCTCTTTTGAAATTTCCGCAAAATCATTAAGCCTGACATAATCTGTCGGGTATATTGACATGAAATTACTATAATAAAGGCGGGGGATTGTAACTGCCGGAAAAAACTCTTTTTCTGTTTTTATTGTTGCCTGGTCATTATAGATATTTCTAACCTGCGAAATCTTCCCGTTACGGATAAGAGCAGCCTTAATTCCGGGTATATTAAATGCATGTGAAGGGACAAATTTTGTATTCAGATTGAATTTTTTATCAGGAATAATAGTGGCTTTCACATTTTCTTTAAGCCTGATAATTAATTCCTTGCCGTCATAAAAGCGGTTAAGAAGAATACTGAATGATCCTGAAGAATCTGTTTTTGTAAACTGCATATTTACCAGACTGTCAGGGGTGGAAACAAGAAGAGTATATTTACTATTAGTCTGACCACTTTCCATGGCTGAAGAATCAACCGGAGAACTGTTTTGTGATGGAAGGAGGATTCTTCCCTGAAGTACGGATCCGTTAGTTTCAGAATAGATTTTACAATCAGATTGTTTCGAAAGGGACTTCCCCGGTCCGGACTTATTATAACCAAAATATCCACAAATGTCAGTATCAAAGGGAATACCAGGTATAACTTCACTAATTGCAACAGAAAGATGGGCTGGTGAGTTATCGGGTAAGCTAATGGTTTGAACAAAGAAGGATATCTTTTCCCTCGGATTAAATACCTTTTTATCTAAGGTAATGGTAAGATTTTCATTGGTGTACGCCGATAAAGAATCAAGTTCGGCAAAGCTATTTGATTGTAACAAGCTTTCTGATTCTGAAATCCGGTCAATCGTCTCATCAAACCTGTTAGCGATTGCTATCTCTTTATTGAAATATGATTCTTCGGCATCATTTCTCATACAATTTGTATAGCAGACAATCTGGTAAATTCCTAAGTTAAGTGTGTCGGATAAATAGAAGTTGCCAAAAGCGAGGCGGTTAATGATCTCAAGCCTTAATTCCTTAACATGAGAATTCTTATAATCACGCAAAACCAGGTAGGCATACTTACTCATCTGACCCGGATTTCCATCTAAGTAGAGAGTATAGAATAAATTATCTCCTGCTGTATAAATATTTCTGTCGGTATGAAGAAAAACCTTTTCAGGTATCAGTGAGTCATAGTTGTTCTGAGCAGATATTGAACAATAACTGCTGAGTAAAATAAATATCCAGAACAATATAGTCTTCATATAATCTATTTTAATAAACCCAGAACGGGGGAGCAGTATCTACATGACGGCCTTCTGGTTCAGGCGGAAGTATATATTTAATTGCTTTTATTGAAGGCTGACCATTGGTAAGATTCCTGAAATCTATATTAAATGCTGAATTGCTGATTGATGATGCCTCAAAAAAACCAAATACCATATTGCCGGGATTTGAAATGCATTTTATGTTTCCAACAATCTGAACCGCTATCGGATCAAATAATTTTCCGTCTGACTTAAGTTGCTTTTCCATACTTTTATAGTATAAATATGCATCATTGTTTAGTCCATATAAGTTTAAATATATCAGCCTGTTGTGAATATCAAAAAACTTATACTCGGTAATTACCTGCGAACCTTGTGCATAGTTTAAAGCATAACAAGTAGGATTTTCATCAACAAAACAGACTTCATGTCTGGTAATTGATGCCGAATTTACACCATATTCCCTACCTGGAAGATTAATATCAGGATTGGCAATATCAGACTTCCAGCAGTAATAATATGAACAT
>Ga0209254_10006964_pt1 | contig 10430 bp, 9 predicted proteins | sample FrelakmetDIP11DI_FD_187148 | JGI IMG/M metagenome (GOLD analysis project Ga0209254, IMG submission 187148) | Freshwater lake sediment microbial communities from the University of Notre Dame, USA, for methane emissions studies - DIP11 DI (SPAdes)... | ecosystem: Environmental > Aquatic >... | reverse complement strand
AGCATCAAGTCCAAGCAGGCCACCGACGGCAACGGTTCCTACAACGCCTACGACTACGCCAACTCCAACATGCTGCTGATGTTCGGCGTGGGGTTCCTGGAGGCCTTCCGCCCCTACAACAACAACATGCAGGTGTGGGGTTACATCCGCGGGGTGAAGGTGCCGAAGACCCAAATCACTGCGGTCGACGTGCACATGAACACCACCCTGGCCGGTGCCGACCGCGCCTTGCTGATCAAGCCCGGGACCGACGGCGCCCTGGCCCTGTCGATCGCCCACGTCATCCTGACCGAGGGGCTGTGGGAGCGGTCCTTCGTGGGGGACTTCTACGACGGCGAGAACCGCTTCAAGGCGGGCGCGACGGTCAATCCAGACGACTTCGAGGAGACGTGGGTCAAGGGACTGGTCGAGTGGTGGAACATCGAGCTCAAGGACCGCACCCCGGCCTGGGCCGCGGAGATCACCAGCCTCAACGAGCGCGACATCCTCGCCACCGCGCGCGAGTTCGGCACCACCCGCCCCGCCATCGCCCTCTTCGAGCGCGGCGTGCACGCCCACTCGAACGGCATCTTGAACGGCATGGCGGTGCACAGCCTCAACGCCCTGGTGGGGTCGCTGTTCGCCAAGGGCGGGCTGATGTACCAAATGGGCCCGTCGTACGGCGACCTGCCGGTCAATGCCGACGACTACCTGGACGACTACGCCAGCAACGGCCCCTGGAAGGGCCAGCCGCGCATCGACCTCAAGGGCCACGAGGACGGCTATCTGCTGGCCAACAACATGCTCCAGGAGCTCGGCCCCAACTCGCTGGCGGGCAGGCCCTATAAGCTCGATACGGTCATGTTCTACCTCAGCAACCCGATCTGGACCGCCCCGAACGGCCAGGTCTGGGAAGAGGCCATGGCCGAGCTCTTCGTCATCGACACCTCGCCCTTCCCCGGTGAGACGGCGATGTTCGCCGACCTCATCCTGCCGGATCACACCTACCTGGAGCGCCTGCAGGACGCCCCGACCTATCCGTTCCAGGGCTGGCCGATGGCGCAATTGCGCGTCCCCGCGATCGAGCCCCTCTACGACACCAAGTACTACGGTGACGTGCTGATCGAGATCGGCAAGCGCATCAAGGGCCCGATGGGCGAGTACTACAGGGCCCTGGGCGACACGGAGAACGTCATCCGCCACCTCGCCAAGGGCTTCGAGCAGGACCCTGGCGACAACGGCGTCAACTCCTTCGAGAGCTGGAAGGAGAAGGGCGTCTGGTACAAGAAGCCCTACCACTGGCAGCAGCGCGACGGCGCCTTCTTCGCGTGGGACGGCGAGGCGTACGCCCGGGAGATGTCACCGGAGGAGGTCAAGGAGAAGCTCCTCAAGACCGACTCCGGCAAGTTCGAGTTTCGCTCCTCCTGGTTGGAGGCCAAGGCCGACTGGATCGCGGCCAAGACCGGGCGCGACAAGGCCAAGCTGATGTTTCCCCACTGGGAGGAGCCCAAGCACCCCGGCGGCGGCGACCTCTATCTGGTCACCCCCAAGGTCGCCCTGCACGCGGAGGGCCGCGGCGCCAACACCCCGGTGGCCATTGCCAACCTGCAGCCGACGCTTGGCGGGCGGGACCAGGTCTACATCGAGATCAACCCCGTCACCGCCAGGACGCGCGGTATCCGAAATGGAGCACGGGTACGCATCAGCTCTGACGTCGGCACCATCGAGGGCCATGCCAAGTACTTCGAGGGCGTGCGCCCCGACACCCTGGTCTTCCCCATGGAGCATGGCCACTGGGCCTGGGGCCGCTGGGCCAAGGGCCGCATGCCGGGACACTGCGGCGAGGTCACGGTGAACCAATCGGACCGCATCACCGGGCAATGCCTCTACTACACCACCAAGGTCCGCATCGAGCGGACCTAAGCCGGAGGAGCAACGAACATGGCAAAGTGGGGAATGGTCATTGATCTCGATAAGTGCACCGGCTGCCAGGCCTGCACCACCGCCTGCACGATGGAGAACGATCGCATGCCGGGTGAGAACTGGCAGGACGTGCTGTTCTACACCGAGGGCACCTACCCGAACGTGAGCATGAAGTGGTTCCCGCGCCCCTGCATGCACTGCGAGCACCCGAGCTGTGTGTCGGTCTGCCCGACCAAGGCGACCTACAAGGACCCCAACGGCGGCTTCGTGCTGGTCGACTGGAACAAGTGCATCGGCTGCAAGTACTGCCAGGTCGCCTGTCCCTACGGGGTGCGCTTCTATATGGACGAGCGCGCCGTCATCCAGCCCGACATCCGCACCGTGTTCCCGAGCAACAACGACCGGCTCTGGGACCCGCCCTACAAGGGTCCCCAGGACGACCCCAGCCGCGGGGTAGGCATCCAGCCGCACGGCGTGGTCTCTAAGTGCACCTTCTGCTACCACAAAGTGAGCAAGGCCCCCGCCGGCGCGGTGGACCTGGACGAGGACATCCCCGAGCTCAAGGAGCACGTCCCTGCCTGCGTGCGGGTCTGCCCGCCCAAGGCGCGCTTCTTCGGCGACCTGGACCACCCGGACAGCTACGTCAACAAGCTGATCGCCGACAAGCGCGGGGTGCGTCTCAAAGACGAGACCGGCAACAAACCGCAGGTCTACTACCTCTCCGGCGGTGCCGCGGCCGCGGTGCCGGCCCTGCGCAGCATGACCGGACCAGACAAGGCCTGATAGGGGAACACCATGACCAAGACCACTACCAAAGAGCTCGGCACCCTGATCCTCGCCCTGATCGGCGTCGGCATCGTCGGCTACTTGGTCCTCCAGACCCTGGGGGGCCAAGGCCACGCCGCGTTCAACACCACCAACCTCGGGGTGCACTGGGGCCTGCCGATCGTCGTCTACGACTACTTCCTGCTTACCTCGACAGGCCTCGCGATGATCGCCGCGCTGGCGATCCTGTTCGGCTCGGAGACCTTCCGGCCTATCGTCAAGCGGGCGGCCTGGCTTGCGCTGGCCGGCCTGGCCGGCGGCGTGGTCGTCCTCATGCTGGAGCTTGGCCACCCGCTGCGCGCCCTGGTGGCGATCCCGACCAGCTTCGCCTTCGAGTCGCCGCTCTACTGGAAGGCGATGACCATCGGGGTCTATGTCCTCGCGCTGCTGATCCTCATTGCCCGCATGCTCAAGCCCGACTGGGACGCCAAGGCCCTTCGCGCTCACGCCATCGTAATCCTGGTGCTGGCGATGTTCATCACCGCGGCGGCCGGTGTCGTCTATGGCTCCAACAGCTTCCGTCCCTTCTGGGCTTCGGGCGATATTCCGGTCGCCTTCATCTTCGAATCGCTGCTGGGGGGGCTGGCCTTCATTTACTTCTTCACCTACCTGGCGTACGCCTTCGACGCCGACGCCATGCCCGAGGGGGTGAAGCGCCTGTTCAATGGCGCGCTGCCGGGGCTCTTCGCGCTCGCCATCTTCGTGCACCTGCTCTTCGTCCTGGCGCGCATGGTCAATGGCCTCTACGGCAACGTGGAGGGGTTGCAGGTCTGGCAGCAGATGGTGAGCTCGCCGCTCTTCCTCGCGGAGATCTTCATCGGGCTCCTGCTGCCGCTGGTGCTGATGCTGCTGGCTGCCACCCGTTCCCGCCCTTGGGCGCAGGCCCTCGCGGCCCTGCTGGTGATGAACGCGCTGCTCATCTCACGCTACGAGTACATCATCGGCGGCCAGCTCGTGCCCATGTTCAAGGGCACCTGGGCCCCCGACCTGCTGAGCTACATGCCATCGACCACCGAGTGGCTCCTGCTGCTGCTGGCGATCCTGGTGTCGAACGCGATCAATGCCTTTGGCGAGCTGACGCTCCGGCTCGGCCGGGAGCGTTAGCGCCGAGATCGGACGCCATCGGCAGGGTGGCGGCGGGCGAAGGCCTGCCGCCGCCCAATTCACATCGACACCAACAGGATGGAAGCACCCCATGACCGAGACCGAGACCACCCTCGCCAAGGCCGAGCTGTGCCTCTGCCTCGCGCGGGCCTTCGCCACCCCCACCGACTCCGGGTTCCTTGCGGCCCTGCGCGATGACCTGCCGGCCGACCTGGAGGACATCGCCACACGCCTCGGCTACCCGATCCAGCCGGCGCTCGCCGAGTACCGCGCGGCGATCGAGGCGATCACGGATGCCGAGCAGCTCCTGGTCCTCTACTCGCGGCTCTTTCTGGTCCCCGGCGATCACCACCCGAGCCTCAACACCGGGGCCTACCTCGACGGCGCCATCGCGGGCGGGAGTGTGGCAATGCTTGAGGGCTGCTACGCCCGCTGCGGGCTCGAGCCGCGCAGCGACTTCCACGACCTGCCGGACCACCTCAGCGCCCAGCTCGAGCTCATCGCCTGGCTCTTCGCCGCGGAGGCGCAGCCAAATGCCGAAACACCGATGCGCGCCGAGGAGATCCTCTCCCAGTTCGCCGCGCGCTGGGTCATGCCCTTCCGCGCCGAGCTCGGGGCCGCGGGCGGTCGCTTCCGCTTGGCCGCCAATCCGTACCTCCATCTCGCCCGAGTGCTGGAGACCGTGGTCATGAGCGAGGTCGGCGAGGGCTTGGCGGAATCGACAGCCAACACCGGCGGCGATCCCGAGATCGCCCGCCTACGCAGCCAGTACGCCGGCCGCGCGATCAGCGAGGATGACCTCGCGGTCATCCGCGCACGGCTCGCCGCCGACGGCCTGCCGAGCGGTCATGTCGCCATCCCCGAGGACGCCCGCGACCGCACCATGGGGCTCGCGGCCATGACCCCGCCCGCGCCCCCCTCCCATCGGCTCGACCCAGGGGCTTGAGCCCCCTTGGAAGGAGCCTTGCGGCGCGCCCTGGCCGCTGCCCTGGGGCTTGGTCTGCTCACGACCGCCGCTTGGGCCGAGCTCGGGAGTGACGAGTACGGGGGGCGAGGCTCCAGTCTCAGCGAGGAGCAGCGTGCTCAGCTCCGCGCCGAGATCGCGGCGGATCGCCAGCGCGAGGCTGAGCGTGCCCTCGAGCTGGAGCGGGCGCAGGCCGCGGAGGAGGTGCGACGCCAGGCGGCCCTGGCCGAGGCCAGGGCACGGCTGCCGCCGGGTGCCGTCCTTGCGGAGACCCATTGCACGGTCTGCCATACCCCGGAGGTGCTAGCGGCGGTGCGGCACACCTGGCTGGGCTGGCATCTCACGGCCCTGCGGATGCGTTACTTGAACGGCGCTCGGATCCCCTTCCGAGACCTGGGCGCCATCGCGGCGCATCTCAGCCGGACCCAAGGGGCCAGTCCCCTGCGCACCCTGGTGGAGTACGGGTTAGCCGTCTCCCTGGTGTTGCTAAGCTGGGTCTCGGCCGCCTACGGGCTCAGGCTTTGGCGGCGTGCCCGGGGGCCAGACACCGCTGGTGGCTGAGGGTCATCCGGATCCCTGCGCGGACCTGCCGGGTCCAATGGCGCTCCGCGGTGGCACCCCCCATAAGCGACGATCACCACCATGCCGATCCCCCGCGCTGCTCCTTGGTGGCTACTGCCCTGCTTACTCTGCTTTGTCCTATTGGCACAGGCGGGCGAGCCAGTGGTCGATCCGGCTCAGACAGCCAATGGCATACCGAATAGTCAGGTCCTTGCCCATCCGGAGCCCGCGCCAGTCGCGGAGATGCAGAACCCGGCTGATGGAGACCGGGAGATCGACGCTGCCAATGGGGCCGCCGAGGACGACGAGTCGACCTCAGAGACGGGCGCCGGCCGCCGACGCGCGGGTCTCGGGAGGGGACCGGATTCCGGGCTACGCCACCAACCCGGACCAGATCTTGGCCCCGAATCTCGGGACAGACCACTCACAGATCCCGCGACAGACCACTGAGCGGACGCCGACCGCGATGGCCCGTGGCGTATCAGTGTGCCTTTCTATTCCCGAGGCTGAATCCGCGGATCCGGCCAGGCGCATGGGCCGTGAGGCCGGAGATGAGGATGACCAGGGTGAAGAGCTCGGCGCGCCAGGTGGGCGAGTGCCAGGCCAGCGCGAGCAGGCCGACCTTGAGCACGACGGCCACGCCCTTGAGCTGGAGTAGCCAGTGGGCGGTTCCCCACAGGTAGAGGAGGGAGAGCAGGACCCCGGAGGCCAGGGTCAGGTGCCAAAAGGCCAGCCAGCGTGCGGGCTCCAGATCGAACAGAAAGCCGCCGCCGATGCCGGCCACGCCCACCAGGTGCAGAGAGCGCAGGGCGATGTTGACCCAACGCTCGCCGGGAAAGGTGCGTGGTTGCGCTGGAAACAGGAGGCGGACGAGCGCGCTCACTCGCAACTGTCGCGTCGATCACCGCGGCTCAGGCCCGCAGCCCCGCCTCGTACCAGCCCTTGGTGGAATTGACGACCCGTACCACCAGCAGCATCACCGGCACCTCGATCAGGACCCCCACCACGGTGGCGAGCGCCGCGCCAGACTCGAAGCCGAAGAGCGCGATAGCCGCCGCCACCGCCAGCTCGAAGAAGTTGGAGGCCCCGATCAGGGCCGAGGGGCAGGCGACGCTGTGCTTCTCGCCGACCGTGCGGTTCAGCCAATACGCCAGGGATGAATTGAAGAAGACCTGGATCAGGATGGGCACCGCCAGGAGCGCGATCACCAGGGGTTGCTCGATGATGGCCCGGCCCTGGAAGGCGAAGAGCAGCACCAGGGTGGCCAGCAAGGCGGCGATGGACCAGTGCCCGGCCTGCGCCATGACCGCGTCGAAGTGGGCCTGCCCGACAGCGAGGAGCCGCCGGCGCCAGACCTGGGCGATGATCACCGGGATCACGATATAGAGCACCACCGAGGTGAAGAGGGTGTCCCAGGGCACCACAATGGCGGAGATGCCGAGCAGCAGTCCCACCAGGGGTGCAAAGGCGAAGATCATGATGGTGTCGTTGAGCGCCACCTGGGACAGGGTGAAGAGGGGGTCACCGTTTGAGAGGCGGCTCCACACGAAGACCATCGCGGTGCAGGGGGCGGCCGCCAGCAGGATGAGACCTGCGATGTAGCTGTCGATCTGATCCGCCGGGAGCCAGGGGGCGAAGAGGTGGCGGATGAAGAGCCAGCCCAGGAAGGCCATGGAGAAGGGCTTCACCAGCCAATTGACGAAGAGGGTGACACCGATGCCCCGCACGTGGCGGCGCACCTCCCCGATGGCCCCGAAGTCCACCTTCACCAGCATGGGGATTATCATGATCCAGATCAGGATCCCCACCGGCAGGTTGACCTGGGCCACCTCCATGCGGCCCAGCCACTGGAAAGGGGCGGGGAAGAGCTGACCGGCCCCGATCCCCACCAGGATGCAAAGGAAGACCCAGAGGGTCAGATAGCGCTCGAAGAAGGTCAGGGGGGCGCGGGCGGCCACCTTGGCCGTGACTTCACATTGGGCGGACATGGGTGCTCCTCGGAGGGTCGTTCACGCAAGGGGGAGAGGGTCCGCGAAGAACGCGAAGGTGCGAAGGACGCGAATGGAGCCCGAGGATGAGCAGCGGTCTCGTCGTGCCGCCACGGTGCCTCGCCGGCCTACTGCGACATTCCCAAGACCCTGTCTCCTTTCGCGTTCATTCGCGTTCATTTGCGGCCCAATAGTCCCCAAAGGCGTCAGCTCCCGCAGCAGCCGTGTCGGCCGGCCTGCTGGACGGGCGGGCAGGGGACTGTGCCATAGGAGCAGTAGACGCAGCAGTCGCCGGGCTTGGGCCGGATCAGGGCCTGACATTGGGGGCACTCCCAATAGAACTGGCAGGCGTCCGTGGGCATGGTCTCCTCGCGGCTCGATCCGCACTGTGGGCAGGTGATGACCGATTGAAGCTGCATGGCGTGCCCCCTTCGATGGATCCCGGATCAGGCGGCCGCGGTCGCTGCCCGGTCCCCCTTTACGGCCACCTCCGGCAGCCGCAGCGACAGGAGCAGGGCGGCGAGCACGAAGGCGCTGGACCACCAGAGGCAGCCCTCGAGCCCCTGGGTCTGGAAGACGAGTCCCGAGAGCAAGGTCCCGGTGAGGCGCCCGCCGGCGTTGGCCATGTAGTAGAAGCCCACATTCATGGAGACCTTCTCGAAGTCCGAGTAGGCCAGGATCAGGTAGGAGTGGACCGCGGAGTTGATGGCGAAGACCACGCCGAACAGGATGAGCCCCAGGATCAGCACGGGTCCAGGCGGCCAGCCCAGGGTGGGTCCCTGGGACAGGGCCAGCGCGATGCCCGCGGGCACCAGGGCGAGGACCAGGGCCCAGATCCGGGCCGTGCCGCCCCCAGGGGTCCGCTTATGGTCTCCACCCCGCAGCAACCGGGGTGCCGCCGCCTGCACCATGCCGTAGCCGATGATCCAGAAGGCCAGGAAGCCCCCCACCTGCGTGAAGGACCAGCCAAGGACCGAGTAGAGGAACACGGGCAGGGCCACCACGAACCAGATATCCCGCGCCCCAAAGAGGAAGAAGCGGGCGGCCGCCAGCCAGTTGATGGCCGGGGTGGTGGCGAAGACCTGGGTGAACTTCGGCTTGGTCTTCATCTTGCCAACCCCCTGGGGCAGCAGGAGCGCCGTAGCGATGAGGACCACGAGGAGCATCCCGGCGAGCACGGCCAGGGCGCCCCGGAAGCCCACCCATTCCAGCAGGGCCGCCCCCACGAAGAATCCGATGCCCTTCAGCGCATTCTTGGAGCCGGTGAGGATGGCCACGTACTTGAAGAGCCGCGACTCGCCGCCGGAGCCGGTCAGCATCTTCACCGTCGCCTTTGCGGACATCTTGTTCAAGTCCTTGGCGATGCCTGAGAGTGCCTGGGCGGCCATCACATAGGGGACAGAAAGCCAGGCGTCCGGCACCGTGAGCAACAGGAGCGCAGCCACCTGAAGCCCCATGCCGATGTGCATGGTGAGATTGAGCCCGATGCGCGCCCCCAGCCAGCCCCCCACCAGGTTGGTGACGATGCCGAAGACCTCGTAGAAGAGGAACAGCATGGCCACCTCCAGGGGCGAGAACCCAAGCAGGTGGAAATAGAGGACCACCAGCATGCGGATGGCCCCATCGGTGATGGTGAAGGCCCAGTAGCCGGCGGTGACGGTGAGATAGTTGCGGGTGTTGGTGTCCATGGTCCTGGTGTCTCTGCTCGCGCGGGCTCAGAGGCTCGCGCCGAGGCCCGCTCCGATAAGGCGGGCGATGTCCATCATCCGGTTCACATAGCCCCACTCGTTGTCGTACCAGGCGTAGACCTTCACCTGGGTGCCGTCGATCACCAGGGTGTAGGGGGCGTCGATGATGGAGGAGCGGGGGTCGTTCAGGTAGTCCACCGAGACCAGGGGCCGCTCCTCGTAGCCCAGGATGCCCTTGAGCTCGCCATCGGCGGCCTCCCGAAAGTAGCCGTTGACCTCCTCGGCGGTGACCGGCCGGGCGGCCTCAAAGACGAAGTCGGTGAGCGAGGCGTTGAGCAGTGGCACCCGCACCGCGTGGCCGTTGAGCTTGCCCGTGAGCTCCGGGAAGATCTTGGTGATGGCCCGGGCGGATCCGGTGGTGGTGGGGATCAGGGACTGGCCGCAGGCCCGGGCCCGGCGCAGGTCCTTGTGGCCCTTGTCCACGATGGTCTGGGTGTTGGTGATGTCGTGGATGGTGGTCATGCACCCGTGCACGATACCGATGCGTTCATGCATCACCTTGACCACCGGGGCCAGACAGTTGGTGGTGCAGGAGGCGGCGGTCACCAGGTGGTGTCGCGCGGGGTCATAGCGCTGGTGGTTGACCCCATAGACGATGTCAAGTGCCCCTTGGGTGGGGGCGGCCACCAGGACCTTCCGGACCCCTTGGTCGAAATAGCCCTGAAGCAGCTCGGGCCTCTTGTGGTGTTTGCCCGTGGCCTCGATGACCAGGTCGCAGCCGGACCAGTCGGTGTCGGCGAGGGCGGCGTTGGAGCTGTAGCCGATGGACTCCCCGTCGATGCGCAGCCCCTCGCCGTCACCGCTGCATTCATGGGGCCAGACCCCATGGACCGAGTCGAACTGGAGCAGGTGGGCGGAGCCCGCCGCGTCGCAGGCGATCTCGTTGACGTGGACGAATTGAAGGCCGGGGGAGCCCCAGGCGGCTCGCAGCCCCAGCCGGCCCATGCGCCCGAAGCCATTGATGCCGATACGGATAGACATCGCGGAAGTCTCCTGAAGGGTGAGAACGGGTTGGGTCAAAGCGCGAATTCGTCGTCGTAGGGCTGATCCCCCAGGACCACCGGCAGGGTCAGGCTGTTGCCCCAGTGGGACCAGCCGCCGTTGTAGAGGCGCACGTCCTGGTAGCCGAGGTGGCGGAGCTGCATCCAGGCCAGGCTCATGCGGAAGCCGTCGTGGCAGTAGACGTAGAGGGTCTTGTCCTTGGGGATCTGGGCATAGAGGGCGGCGAGCTGCTCGTCGTCACGCCAGCGCTGGGTCTGGCCGTCGGTTCCGGCAAGGCTCACCACGTTGACGGCACCCGGGATGTGGCCTGCCTGGATGGAGTGGCGGATCACCTCG
>Ga0209254_10006963_pt1 | contig 10431 bp, 7 predicted proteins | sample FrelakmetDIP11DI_FD_187148 | JGI IMG/M metagenome (GOLD analysis project Ga0209254, IMG submission 187148) | Freshwater lake sediment microbial communities from the University of Notre Dame, USA, for methane emissions studies - DIP11 DI (SPAdes)... | ecosystem: Environmental > Aquatic >... | reverse complement strand
AAGGCTTGAATTCTCTCCTCGACTCCTTTCGCTACCGCATCCGTTAGCGTGTCCTGGCTGCCTGCTCCGGCCACAATCAGATTACTTTCCCAGAGCATGGCATCGACGTGCTGGGGAACTTCCAAGGGACTCTTGCCAGCAGCCGATTCGTGAGCAGCAGTCAAGTCGGAAGACCAGTTGACCGCGTGCGCATAGTGGGCCAAGGCTTTCACCTTGGCAAAAATCGCCGAAGGCTGTCCTTCTGGCGGCGTGGCTTCCAGTTCCACCACCAAGAGTAACCGACCGGTCACGTGCGGCAGGAAATGCAGGTCGAAAGCATTCTTGGCGATCTGAAACTTGATGTTCGAAGGCACCAGGAACGTCCCGATTTTTCCGTTCAGCGTCGAGCACAGATTGCGCAGACTGTTGCTCTTGGCCTCCTCGACGGGGCAATAAAAGATGAGGCCAGGCCACCCCTTCAGACGTTCCAGGTTGGTCTGGTTCATGTGATCGAGAATCTTCTGCTTCACGTGGGCCGGAATGGGCGTGGTGTCCGGAACTATATCCCTGGAAGGAACGGGCGGGCTTGCGACCTCTGTCTGCGGCTGTGCGATGGCTGCGTCACTGCCGACCAAGGCAACGAACAGGCAAGCAGTCGATAGTCCTCGAAGCGAAACCTTGTTGCTGATGATCATGTAAACCTCCTCTGATTGATTTTGTGGGTCACGCCGGTGCTCGAATTCGTTGGGCGCTAGTCTGACGAGCCAATCGTAATACGCGGCTACCCGGCAGTAAACGATCCAGATCTCGTGCGGATATGTTATCCGGAAATTTTCCAGTCTCCCATTGCGGCTCACTCCCTATCGGCGGCTCGGCGGAAAAAACGGACGATCAATTCGTTCACCTCTGAAGCCTTTTCGTGCTGAACCCAATGTGTCGCGCCCTCCAAAAAGACCAATCGACCTTGGTCGCACAGCTCGATACTGGGACGAGCCATCTCGCTGCCGAGGAACGGATCCTTCGCTCCCCAAATGAGCAGGGTCGGAACGGTGATGCGCGGGTCCATGGGAAACGCGGGCGGCTTCTGCACGACCGCGCGGTACCAGTTGAGCATGGCCGTGTAGGCACCGGGTTGCGACCAGGCCTTACGGTATTCGTCGAGATCGGCATCGGTGAAAGTGCCCGGCAGACTGCTTTGCCGGAGCGCCCGTGCCGGCATAGCCCAGTCACCAAGGCGGGCGAATGCTTCCGGCAACCATGGAATCTGAAAAAACAGGATGTACCAGCTTCTCAACACCTGCCGGACATTACGCCGCATGTGCTCCCGAAATATGGCCCAGTGGGGCACGTTGATCACGACCATTCGATCGATTTGGTCCGGGTATCGCGTCGCCACCCACCAAGCGATGCTCGCTCCCCAATCGTGTCCGACCAGGAAGGCCCGATCACGCCCTGCGGCATCGATCAATCCGACCACGTCGCGTGCGAGGGTGTCCACACTGTAAGCGTCGAGACTGGCCGGCTTGGCACTCAGGTTGTACCCACGTTGATCCGGCGCCCACACGCGATAGCCGGCGGCCGCGAGCGCCGGTAGCTGATGGCGCCAACCAAACCAGAATTCGGGAAAGCCGTGCAGAAGGATCACGAGTGGCCCCTCCTCTGGGCCGGCCTGAACGACATGCAAGCACGTTCCGTTGATTTCGATCCAGGCCTGCTCGGGCTTCATCGATGTGCGCTCCCCGCCGCGGCGCCTCGCGGCGAACCGGTACGCGCCGGCCGGGAGCAATCGCCGATCACCGGCTCAGGCAAGGCATTGGGCCGGCCACCCTGACAACGCGTGAGGTCACGAGCACCAACACCTGCTATGCTCATGGCTCTGAAAAGATCGAAGCGAATTGTAACGCCAGAGGGTCAACGTTGGCAGCACTCGAACCCACGACCAATCCGGGCGTGCAGATGAAGCCGAAACCCAGGAAGAAACCGACAGGCAACAAGAGGTCGGTCGCGAAGCATGCGCCCGCGCATCCACATCCACGTTGGAAGCAGGCCCTGATCGTGGGTACGGAGGTTGTCGCACTGGCGGTCGGCGCGCTGATCTTGTTTATCGTGGCGCTCGGGCGGTCTGCGGAACGCTTCGCTGGTACCGGGCTGTTCTCCAACCTCTTGCCGTTTGCCGCGACAGTTCTCGCGCTTGCCCTCGCCACCACCATCGCTCTCAAGTGTTGGCTTGCCTTGCGCGCCCGGTTGGTGAATCTGAAAACCTTCCTTCCCGCGATGGGTGCGACACTACTCGCTCTTTGGGCCGGCTGGTTCGCTTCCCAGGATGCATTCTACCGGGAACTGCGGAACTTCCGAACTCTCGTCGGCGGAACGGCTGAAGCCGAACGCACCGCTATCGCCCATCAGGTCTTCGCGGCTTACCGCCGCTCGGATCTGGTCCAGTTTCAGCGAATGATGGAGCGGGCGCAGGCGTTCCTCCCCGCGATCAAGGAAGCGGCCGCAACGTACGGCATCGACGAAGATGTTCTGGTAGGGGTGGGTGCTGCGGAATCCTCCTTCCTACCGCGTGATAGCAAGGATGGGGGCCGCGGGCTGTTCCAGATTACCGCCCCCCCGAAGGCTGCCGTGGCGCTGGCCAAGAAAGAGTTGGAAATCCGGAAGCTGGACCTCGACGATCAGCGGCATAACGCCTTCGTTGCCGCAGCGACGCTGCTCCATTATCTTTCTGAGATGAGGGGTGATCTGTTCTTGGGTCTGCTCGCCTACAACATCGGGCCCAAGAACGGCGGGCTGTTGTCGATCATGACTCAATATGGAGCCCGCGATTTCGTGACCATCCAACCCTATCTGCAGAATCTGCCGCGGGATTATCCCATCCGCGTCCTCACGGCCGCGTTGGCTTATCGCCTTTGGCGCATCGACGGCAAGCTGCCGCGCTACGAGGAGGCCAACAACGCCAGGCGCATCCAGGGCGTCGGGATACCGGGTTTGCAGGACGGTTTCGCCCGCTTATTCCCGAGCAGAGAACGCTCCGGAGCCACTTAGCGCAGGCCCCGCCCCTCTTCCGTACGGCTTTCCAGAAACGTGGTAGTCGCGTCGGAGCTCGATAGCGAGCTGACTTCCGTTTTCAACGTCGGTGCTTTCCTCCTCCGCGTTGCTCCATACGCCGGGGGTGTTCACTTGGCGGATCAGGGCGATGCTGAGGCATCCGAAGTGTTTCAAAGCCGGGTGGATGTATTCCTTACGTTGACCGTTCCTGGCTGGTACCCGCCAGATGATCGATGTGGTCCTGGTTTGAGACTTCCGTCAAAACGGTCGAAGGATTACGATAATCCAGCTCGATACTTCGATAGCCTTCCCCATCTTGCATCATCAGCGTCGGAAAACCGCAGACGCCCAGCCCTCTCCCGAAGCCAATCTCCGCCTGCAGTTCTTCCTGAATCCCTGAATCGCTCAGATCCGCAGAGAACCAACCGACGTCCAGTCCGATCTCGCCGGCGAGCGCGACCAGAGTGGCGTCATCCGACGGGTTCCGTGCCTCGAGATAGTAGGCTCGTTGGATCGCCACCATCATCGGATCCTCGAACTCTCTTCCCTGGCGGCGCGCGGCGATGACCGCGCGGCAGGCCGGGTAAGTGGAGCGGCGGGGCGTGCATCGCTTCCAGAAATCGAAGTTGAACTCGGTTCCCGGCACGGCGCGCTGGATGGTCATCCAGATCTCTCGGATCTTGTACCGCAACTCGAGCGGCATCGGAATCTCAGTATCGGGTGCGAGGCCGCCGAGCAGCTGCCTCACTCGGACGTCCGAGGGCAGCCCCTCCCGAATCGCCTGCCAGACCGGGCGAAAAGCCCAGCACCAGCTGCACATGGGATCGTGAAAGTAGAGGAGCGTTCGCATCCGTAAGGGTGAATGCCAAAGCACTGTATGGCGGATGACTCTAGCTGCTTGAACAGGACGGTGCCGTTACACAAATCGACCACAGAAAACTCACGGTTATTCCCTCGGACATGGATTTGCGTATCATGAGCAGCCTTGAATGGACCGTACGGTGAGAAAGTTGAGAGCGACGCAAAACATCGCGTTTTTCACGCTACTGGCCTTCTTGATCGCGACCGGCGAGACCTACGCTCGCGACTGGGGGTGGCACCGCAGATCCACGCCACCGGATTCCGGCGCGCTAAGACCGGATCTGGAAGGGATCAAGGAGGATTCGGAACGGGACGGGACAAGCGAACTCGAGGAAATGCGGCAATGGCTCCGGCAGCGGGACGAGGAAAGACGGCAGCTGGGGGTTACCATACCCGACACGGTTGAACAGCTACGACCGAGCGAGGATACGGGCGCTCGGCTCCCACAGCAAGCGGACCGGGACCCCTCCGTTCCCGGTTCCGAGCTGACATGGGGCAGCGAAGTACCGGCTGATCGGCTCACGGACGACGAAGGCGCACGGGTGCAGGAAACCCACTACCCGCGGTCGAGCGAACACCCAAGATCTCGCTATTCCCGTCGTCGAACCGGCAGCGGAGCGAAGAGTTCCTCACGCCACGGTTCTTCTAGCGCCTACCATGCGAGGGGCGGCGGCCACAGCAAGTCCTCCAGGGGGAGTCGCACCGGACGTAAGTCTGGAACCGGTCGTCGCCGCTAACCGTATCTTGGTCCCGAGGCGCACAGCAGCCACCGCCTCGGTGTTGGGCTCTGCTCCGGGAGTCGATTCCCGCGACCAATCCGCACGCACTGCCCGCGCTCTTACTCTAGGGCGCGCGGGCGGCTTGTTCGTAAACTGGCATCAGCTTCTCAGCCAAGGCGCGCACGGCTTGCAGGCGAGTTTCCGGGCTGGGATGAGTGCTGAGCCACTCAGGGGATTGACCACCGCCGATGTGCAGCATCTTTTCCCACAGAGCAGCGGAGGCTCTGGGATCGTAGCCAGCTCTGGCGGCCAGTTCCATGCCAACCTTATCCGCTTCCGCTTCGGCCTCACGGCTGTTCGGGAGCTGTAAGCCAACAGTCGCTGCGGCGTCGGCTAAACCGGCAACGCCACGCAAATCGTAACCCGCGATCGCGCCCGCAATTACGCCGAGCTGCAAACCTGTTTGCTGCATTTGAACGCGGGAGAGCTTTTCGGCTTGGTGCGACAACAGGGCATGGGAGATCTCGTGAGCCATCACTTGGGCCAGTTCAGCGTCGCTCGGCTTTATCTTCTGCAGCAGACCCGTGTAGACGGCCATCTTACCGCCGGCCATGCACCAAGCGTTGACTTCGGGCGATTTTAGAACGTGCACCTCCCACCTCCAGCTGCGGGTCTCGGGACGGAACTGCACGGCTTGGGCGACCAGGCGGTCGGTTATTCCGCGAACACGGGCGACTGTCGCAGGATTGTTGTCCAGCGCGCGTTCTTGATGAGCTTCTGACAGCAACTGGCTGTAGGCGTGCTGCGAAGATCTCGCAGCCTGATCGTCGCTGACGATCCTTGCTTGACTCCGACCGGTGATCGGGTTGGTCACGCACCCTGACACCAACAGGGAACTGAGGATGATGCTCAAAGTGACGGTAGTGGCTTTCTTCATGGGCTATAGCGTTTAATCTTCCGCTGAGCGGAATGTGGAACTTGGAACGTTGCCGGCACCGCTTACCGAGGCCGTTCATCTGCCATCGTCGAGCGGTCGGCTGACCAGTATTTAAGCAGAGCGCGCCGGTATTTGCGACAGCGCTCTTGCACCGTAACAAACAAGCCCACCGTTAACGAGGTGCGAAATCCGTCAACGACTCGATCAATCTGGCGGTCAGTTCTCGAGCCCAACTTCGCCTCGCCTTGCGTCGCCGCAATGGTTAGAATGAATTAGTTTAAGTTGGGGTTGAGCTCGGCTGCCCGACGTCTCCAGTGGAATTAGCACGCGATTACGACATGACAGAACTCGTTCTTGGCATACCGGGTTTCACCTATGCCGACCTCTATAATTCGGCACGCCTGAAGGACTTGTTGGATGCCTTCGACCGTTCCGTGCGAGCGGAAAACGCCGGACTGTTCGGCGAACTCGAGGGCTATCGAGCGTGCGGCGGCGAAGGCATGGCACCGGAAGCGGTCTCCGAACTCCTTGTCCGCCTGGCACCTTGCGTCGGAGCTTTCGTCGCCAAGCTGTTCAATGTGGAGAAGGAACGCGAAGGGCAGGTCCAGGCGATCCGAAGCGAGTTCGACACGGTCTTCGTCTACCGCAACGAGATCGTTGCCAATCTGGAAAAGCACTATAAGGGCATCGATCCCTCGGAGTGGGATACCGCCGCGCTTGAAGCCCAGATGACGGCGCTCCTGCAAGCCGCTGCGCCTTCAGGGGCCAACCAGGAAGCACGGATGGCAAGGTTGGCGACTCAGATCTGGAAGCTGGCTCAGCATTACGCTGCGATCGCCGCAGGCAAAGCCGCAATCGAGGCCGACGCCGGGGAGCAGGTTGCAGCCCTGCGTTCACAACTCGCGGAATTCGATCACCCGACGAGCATACTCGCCGAGATTCTCGCCGCCACGGAACCGGCCGCCTTCGTCGGCGTGCTGCTCGATCTCATCCGTCGCTGGAGTTTCGCGGCGCTGCATCTGTGCGATCTCAAGTCCAAAGTCAAGGATTGGGTCAGTTTCAAGTTCCCGGCCAAGACTGACTTCAGCCATCTCGTTGAACACGAGGTGCGCGAGCATTCCGGATATGGTGTCTGGGCCGGCAGCCGCGGACACCATCGCCGCCGCGACGGTTTCGCGCTGACCGACAAACGCTTCGGCGAGCGGCGAGTGCTCTATGAGGTGGACCACTGCATTTATTGCCACGACCGGGATACCGATTCCTGTTCCAAGGGCATGCGTAACAAGAAGGACGGAACCTACAAAGTCAACCCGTTGGGCGTCACCATCAACGGCTGCCCACTGGAAGAGAAAATTTCGGAAATGCACTTGGTGAAGCGGCAAGGGGACAACATCGGCGCCTTAGCCCTGATCACCATCGACAACCCCCTCTGCCCCGGCACCGGCCACCGCATCTGCAACGACTGCATGAAGGGTTGCATCTATCAGAAGACCGAGCCGGTGAACATTCCGCAGATCGAGACCAACGTCCTGACGGACGTGCTGTTCATGCCTTGGGGCTTCGAGATCTACAGCTTTCTGACCCGCTGGAATCCGCTCAATATCAAACGACCCTACGCCCTCCCCTACAACGGCAAGAATGTGCTCATTGCCGGCATGGGTCCAGCCGGTTACACCTTGGCCCACTATCTGAGCAACGAGGGCTTCGGGGTCGTTGGCATCGATGGCCTCAAGATCGAACCCTTGCCAAAGGAGCTGACCGGTGACTGGGAGCGCTCCCCGCAGCCCATCCGCGATTTTCGGGAGCATTATGAAGAGCTGGATAAGCGGGTCATGCTGGGGTTCGGCGGCGTGGCCGAATACGGCATCACCGTGCGCTGGGACAAGAACTTTCTGAAGGTGATTTACCTGACACTGGCACGGCGCCGCAATTTCCGCGTCTACGGTGGGGTTCGGTTCGGCGGCACGCTGACCATCAACGAAGCCTGGGATCTCGGTTTTGATCACATCGCGATCGCCTCGGGGGCGGGCAAGCCGACCATCATCGACTTAAAGAACAACCTGATTCGGGGCATTCGCAAGGCCTCCGACTTCCTGATGGCACTGCAGCTGACCGGCGCGGCGAAGGAATCCTCACTCGCCAACCTGCAAGTCCGCCTCCCCGCCGGGGTAATCGGCGGCGGCCTCACTGCGATCGATACCGCCACCGAACTCCTCGCGTACTACCCGGTACAGGTGGAAAAACTCCTGCATCGGTACCAGAAGCTGTGCGTGGCGTTCGGCGAGGAGCGCGTGCGGGCCCGCTATGATCGCGAAGAGTTGCGGATCCTGGATGAATTGCTGGCTCACGGACACAGCATACAGGCGGAGCGGCAGCGCGCGGAACGAAACGGCGAGACACCGGATTTTCTCCCGCTGATAGAACAATGGGGCGGCGTCACGTTGTTCTACCGCAAGGGCATCAAGGATGCACCCGCCTACCGTCAGAATCACGAGGAGATCAAGGAAGCCATGGACGAAGGCATCCTGCTGGCCGAGGGCATGAACCCGCTGGAGGCTATCGAAGACGAGTATGGCCATCTGCGTGCGGTTCGCTTCGAGAAACTCGCACAAGCAGAGGGGCGTTGGACCAAGGCCGGAGAGCTGGAAGTACCGATCAAGAGCCTCTTCGTCGCCGCCGGCACCTCTCCGAACACTATCTACGAATCGGAACACCCCGACAGCTTCGAGATGGACCGCAAGTTCTACCGCCGCTTCGAGCCGAAATGGACCGAGGCAGGCATCGATCTCGAAGCGGTCAACGACACCGCCGTACCGAAAATCGGCAAACCCTCGCCGTTTACGTCCTACCGTCGGGGCGGCAAGTTCATCACCTTTTACGGCGACAACCACCCGGTGTACGCGGGCAATGTGGTGAAGGCCATGGCCAGTGCGAAAGACGGCTATCCCTACATCGCCCGGCTCTATGAGCAGGACCTGGCCACATTGGACCCGGGCCGGCAAGGCGAAAGAGATCGCGCCCTGCAGTCCTTCCACCAGAAACTGGACGATGCATTGAACGCGCGGATCGTCGAGATCAATCGGCTGACCCCAACGATCATCGAAGTCATCGTCAAGGCACCGCTCTCGGCCAAGCACTTCTGTCCGGGGCAGTTCTATCGGGTGCAGAATTTCGAGACGCTCGCCCCGATCGTCGAGGATACGGTGCTGGCCACCGAAGGCCTCGCCTTGACCGGCGCCTGGGTCGACAAGGAGCAAGGACTGATCTCGCTGATCGCACTGGAAATGGGCAGCTCATCCCGGCTTTGCGCACTGTGGAAGCCAGGCGACCAACTGGTCGTGATGGGCGTCACCGGCACCCCGACCGAGATTCATGCCGGCCGGACCGTGTTGTTGATCGGCGGAGGTCTCGGCAACGCCGTGCTGTTTTCGATCGGCAAAGCGCTGCGTGCCGCGGGCAATCAGGTCATTTACTTCGCCGGTTACCGCAAGCGCGAGGATGTCTTCAAGATCCGGGAGCTCGAAGCAGCTTCAGACATCGTGGTGTGGGCGGTGGACAGGGCGCCGGGGACGGAGCCGATACCGATCCTGCGGCCGCAAGACAAGACCTTTGTCGGCAACATCGTCGAAGCGATGCTGGCTTATGCGAGAGGCGATTTGGGTCCCACGCCGATCCACCTGGACGACGTCGACCACATGATCGTGATCGGTTCCGATCGCATGATGGCGGCGGTGAAAGAAGCTCGGTACGGTGTTCTGGCGCCCTACCTGAAACCGCACCACACGGCGATCGGGTCGATCAATTCCCCGATGCAATGCATGATGAAAGGCGTCTGCGCCCAGTGTCTGTGCAAACACGTCGACCCGGAAACGGGCCAAGAATACTTCGTCTACTCCTGCTACAACCAGGATCAGGACTTGGATCGAGTCGACTTTCCGAATCTCTATGCACGCTTGCGGCAAAATTCGGTGCAGGAGAAATTGGCCTCGATGTGGTTGGATTACTTGTTGGCCCAGAAGTCCGCTTGCTCGCCTCCGGCGAATTGAAGACCCATGTTGGCTTTCGCATTCCCTTGTACGTTATCGTGGAAGGACTGCAGAGGTGCGCCCGCCGAACCTCGGAAGGGAAGGCGTTGATCGTGCTGGGGGAGGCGTTGGCCCTCTCCGCAGCAAAGTCGCATCATCATCAGCCATCGAGTTAGGCAGGAGCCCCCATGAGCCGTTACGAAGAACCCCGGTACACCGTCGTCCAATCCCAGGGAAACATCGAGATCCGAGACTATGCGCCCATGATCGTGGCGGAAACTGAAGTTGGCGGCGAGAGAAAGGAGGCCATCAACCGGGGTTTTCGCCTGATCGCCGGCTACATTTTCGGGGGCAACCCGCCGAAGCAGAAGATCGCCATGACCGCCCCGGTAATCCAGCAACCCGCCGGGGGAAAATGGAAAGTGCGATTCGTAATGCCGGCTTCCTACTCGTTAGAAGACCTGCCCGCGCCGGACAATCCGGCCGTCCGCTTGCACCCGATCGCGGCCGGACGCTTTGCGGCCATCCGCTTTTCCGGGCTTAGCAGCGATGACAACCTCGGCCGCCACCGGGACCTGTTGCTGAATTTTCTGAAGGAACGAGGCCTTGCAGCCGCCGCAGATCCCATCATGGCGTTCTACAACCCGCCCTGGACGCTGCCGTTTCTGCGCCGCAATGAAATTCTCATCGAAATCCAGAGCTGAGGCACGATATCAGGCTACGGAGATCGTCGGAATCGGTCGGCCGCTCGCCCGCCGAACACCCCGCGCGCGCGAGATCCCGCGCAATGTTCGCGCCTAAAGCCAGCACCGCCCGAAGTCGCGGTCCAATTGCGGAGGTCAACCCGGTCATCTAACGGCTA
>Ga0209254_10006962_pt1 | contig 10434 bp, 14 predicted proteins | sample FrelakmetDIP11DI_FD_187148 | JGI IMG/M metagenome (GOLD analysis project Ga0209254, IMG submission 187148) | Freshwater lake sediment microbial communities from the University of Notre Dame, USA, for methane emissions studies - DIP11 DI (SPAdes)... | ecosystem: Environmental > Aquatic >... | reverse complement strand
CCCTACCCGAAACCAGTCAAACGGTTCTTCAGCAGCGGAAACCAGCATGCCAAAGCGACCCTCAAGGTCGCGTACCTGGCTCTTGGTGAGCTTGGACATTTCACGACGGTAACGATGCCCAAAGTCCTTCGCATCCCACGCCTTGGGCCCGACGAGTTCATATGCGTGGGCGCAGACGGCGTTCAGGAGCACGATCACGAGGAGGGCCCATTTGCCCAGGCTGAGGTAAGGTGCGCTCATTCCGTGTCCCCCACATCTTCCCGAACCAATTGGTCCGGCCTGGCAATGACGGGTGTGATGTTGTGCCGCTCAAGACGTGCCGCCAACTGAGTTGGCTGCCCGTCCTGAACCAGATCTTCCTCCGTCACAATCATCTCCAGCCTTGAAGGTTGGAAAGCGTAGAACACAGCTGAAACTTTACCCCTACCGTCGCAAATAGGGCAATCCTGATCATTCACGCAGGTGCATTCTGCTGCGCCCCGGGTTGCCAACATGATCCACGATTGGCCCAGGCGCAGGTCGCGGGGCACCTGGTTGGAGGGGATGCGCTTGGACACACCCCGCAGCTTGGCCTCATCCATGAAGCTGGCGGGGGTGTAATACTGTGTCCCCACCCACATCAGGCCCACCAGGTTGGGAACGGTCCCCCGGCCCCGGCAGGAGGGACAGACCTGCTTGTCCACTTCCATGTCCAGGCTGGCCATCACCGCATCCAGAGGATTGGCATAGAGAAAGCCGGAGTCACAGCGGCCACAGGGCACCTGGGCGGGGGCAGTAAAGGCGCATTGCCCCTGAGCCGGGCACTTGGTTTCGCATACGGTGGTGAAGTAGTGGGTGCGGAGCCACTGGAGTCCCCGGCTGAATGAGGCCGGGCTCATACCGCAGCACTCGCAGGGTATAATAGGGAAAGGCATCACGGTGCAGGGCAGTTTGCGGCCTGGGTCTGAAACCAGGTACAGGCCCAAGTGCTTGCGCAACCCGCAACCCCGCTCTGCTTCGCCGGTGAATACTAGAGCCATCACTTCTCCTTTACTGCTTGTGGGTCCAGTTACGGTCCTAGCTTAAACCGTACCCGTTTTGAAGCAGTAGCCAATTGCGTTGCCGTTAAACCACTTACCGTTTGGCCTCTACTATTATACTCTATCCGCCGGGCGAAAAGCGTACTTTTCTTTTCGCTTTACTTTAATTTCGCCCGGCCCTATACTAGCTTTTATGACGCCTGAAAGATTTGCCCACCAAACCCGTGTGCTGGAAGAGAGCAAAGACCGCGAGGCCTTTGCCGTATTCTGGGAGCAGGGGACAGGTAAAACCCGGCTGGCGCTGGAGACCATGGCTCACCTTGCGCGAGAAGGTAAGGTAGATGCAGCCTTGGTGTTGGCCCCCAACGGTGTCCATCAGATGTGGATTGAAGACGAGGTTCCGCTCTGGCTTCCCGGGGCACGCCTATTTCTAGGGGTATACTCTTCCAGTAAAGCCAGTACTCAAAAGCACATCAAGGCTATGGATGAGGCCCTCAAGGCTACCTTCCCGGTTGTGGCCATGAGCTATGACGCCTTCATGACCAAACGGGGCAAGGCCTGGGTGACCAAGTTTCTGGCCAAACGCAAAGTGTTCTATGTGCTGGATGAAAGCACTGCGATTAAGACCCCCGCCGCCAAAAGGACGAAATCTATCGTGGCTTCCGGTGCGCATGCGCCGTATCGGCGCATCATGACCGGAACGCCCATCAACAACAGTCCGTTTGATGTGTATACGCAGATGCGCTTTTTGGACCAGGACTTTTGGCGCAAGGCAGGGTTTTCTACCTTCACCGAATTCAAAACCTTCTACGGAATCTGGGAGAAGGGTTTCAACCGCGAGCAGAATCGTGAGTTTGAGTATGTGGTGAGCTTCCGCAATTTGGACCACCTCAACCAGATCATACAGGCACATTCCAGTCGAGTGTTGCGTTCTGAGGTGCTGGACCTCCCCCCCAAACTTTACAGCAAACGCTACTTTGAGCTGTCGCCGGAGCAGAGACGGATCTATCAGGAAATCAAGGAGCAGGCCCTGACTGTTCTGGCTTCGGGTGACCTGATGACCGTGCCCTTGGTCATCACCAGGATGCTGCGGCTCCATCAGGTCACTTCAAATTATCTACCTACCGATGAGGGGGATGAACCCTACATCAGTCTTGGTAGCCCCAATCCTCGCCTCAAGTGCCTCATGGAAACCTTAGAAGAAGTCAGCGGCCAGGCCATCATCTGGGCACGCTTCAATCACGACGTTGATACCATTTGCGGAGAACTGGGTGACGAGGTTGTACGTTGTGATGGCCGTGACTCTTCAGCCGATCGTCAGGAACGCATCAACTTGTTCAAGGAGGGCAAGGTGCGTTTCCTGGTCAGCAAGCCACAAACCAAGGGGGTATCGCGCGGGCAGACCCTGGTCAATGCCAGCACCGTAATCTATTACAACAACACCTTTTCCCTTGAAGATCGGCTCCAGAGCGAAGATCGTTGTCACCGGGCAGGGCTGACTCACCCCGTCAACTACATTGACATTGTCGCCCCGGGCACAATTGATGTGTACATTGTGGCCGCCCTACGGAACAAGGTCAACATTGCTTCGCAAGTCACCGGTGATGAACTACGGGGGTGGATATGAGCGATACCATGGAACGCCTTTCCACGTTGGCCCATGCCCAGCTGGAGGCGGAGGCCGGGGTGGAATTGGCAGAAAGCAACCTCAGGGTTGCCAAGGAACGGTTGCGGGTGGTGGCCGAGGTGACGATTCCCGAGGTGATGGAGGAACTGGGACTGGAGACTTTCAAAACCAGTGACGGTTTGTCCATCGCAGTGCCTGAGACCATTCGGGCCAACATCACCGAGGCCAATCGAGCCTCTGCTTTTGGGTGGCTTAGGGGCCATGGTCATGGCCGGTTGATCAAGGACAAGTTTGAGGTGCTGGCCAACGATGAGGGCCAGGCCGAGCGCCTTCAGGGCTTGTTCGTCCAGTTTTCGGAAGAGGAACGGGCCGTGCGGAATACCGCTCTGGCCTACAAGGAAAATCCCAGCATCCACCCCCAGACCCTGGGCAAGTTTGTGCGAGAGGCCCTGGAGAACGGCATTGAACTGCCGGACACCATTGGCATCTTCCGCCAGCGGGTCAGCAAGGTGAGTGTGAAATGAAACGAGCCTGGGACTACACGCAGGAGGAACTGCTGGAGTTGGGGCCGGACGAGATCCTCCGTCTCAAGGACATGGAGTGCATGTGTGAGGGTGCGCCGCTACTTTCCAAGCACCCCGGCCCTGAGCCTATCAAGCCCACGGTGGTGGGCGGGCAGGTGGCGTTCCATGTCAACGCCGAAATGCTGTTCTTCAAGGAGGAAGACGCGCAGGAGGTGTTGGACCTGGTCCGCAGCAAGGCCCGGGGGGATGAGTATTACTTGAGCGGAGATTGGCGCGGGCCGCAGGGAATCAAGCCGGAAGACCCCAATCAGGGCACCATGGGGTCCAAGCGATTCTGGACGCCCGAGCAGTGGGCTACCCACAAGCTGGAGCAGGAGACGTACCAGAAGGCCAAAAACCAGTGGGACTCCGATGACAAAGAATACCGCGACGCCATCAAGGCCCGTGAAAAGGCAGTCCAGCGTGTAGACAGAATGCTGGAGGACGCGCATGAAAAGGCGCGCACCGCAGCGGCCATCCGCGCTACCTGGGCCCAGTACCTGGACCTGGCCGGGGGTGATCAAGCGATCGCTCTGGGATTCCTGTACAAACTGGACCGCTGGGCTACGGGCCTGATCCTTGGGTCTTGACCATGGCACCATCGTGGTTGACCTGACGCAACAGGTGGACAGTTCACTCCCGGCAGACGACGACAACCTTCAGTTCTGACCCCCGAACCAAGGAGTAGTGATGGCGACGAACAAACCCGCAAAGCCTTCCGAACAGACCAAGGCGGTGGCCGCATACGATTATGGCCAGGACGCTGGGGTCGGATTTGAGGGCCAGACTCGTGAGGATCGGTTGGTTCCGTTCCTCCAGGTCATCCAGCCCAGCAGCCCGCTGGTCACGGAGAAGAGCCTCCAGCCGGGGCTGCTGTACAACAGCGTCACGGAGGAGACCTACAAGGATCTGCTGATCATCCCGGTCAAGACCGAGCACGTTTTCGTCGAGTGGGTGCCCCGGGCCAAGGGTGGCGGTTTCGTGGCGGAGCACCGGCTGGACGATCCGATGGTCATGAAGCTGCGCGCCACTGGCAAGTTCGGTGCTCTGACCACCGAGGATGGCAACGACCTGGTGGAGTCGTTCAAGGTCTACGCCGTGATGGACCTGGGCGAGGGACGCCTGGAGCCCATCGTGGTGGCCTTTGAGTCCACCAAGATCCCCGTCTATCGCAAGTTCAACACCCAGTTGTCCCGGTTCCAGATCGCTCTGCCCGATGGGCGCAAGGTGGCTCCGCCGCTGTGGGCCCACCTCACCCGCCTGTCCACCGTGGCCCAGAAAAACGACAAGGGGTCGTGGTTCAACTACGTGTGGGCACCGGCGGAAGGTGAGCTGACCAAGTCCCTGCTCACCCCCGACGATCCCCGGTATCAGGTGGGCAAGGAGTACCATGGCATGATCGCGGCGGAGACCATGCGTGCTGACTACTCCGCACCGCGTCAGGTTCGTGAGGACGACGCAGACGACCGGACGCCGTTCTGATGGCCCCGTTGTTCACCAGCAAAGGCAGCCGAGTGACTTGGCGCAGCCAGGCCGGGGGTTGCACCAAAACCAAGGTGGGGGTGATCGTGGCCATCCTCCCCCCGGGCGGTCACCCCACGGCTGTGGTCCATGAGGTGTCCCCCTACACCATCCCCCGGGGGGTGGGCGAGCCGCGCAATCATGAGTCCTACCTGGTCCATGTGGAGGGTCGCCGGGAATTGTACTGGCCCCGGGTCAGTTCCCTGCGGGGGGCGGAATAATGTGCTTCCACGTAGTGGTGCCGGGCCTGGGCATGATGGGGGATGCGTTGACTTGCATCAAGTGCGGCAAGAGCAAGTACCCTGAAGTGTTCGGTTGGTACTGGGACAAACTGCCGGAGACCAGCGAGAACCTAACCCTGGCCCGGCTCGCAATTGTCAAGCGGGGTGAGCGTGGACTTTAGCTGCCAACAGGAAACGGCTCTGGAGTTGGTAGAGTACTGGCTTCAAAGCGATCGCCAGGTGTTCCGCCTGTTTGGCTATGCGGGCACCGGCAAGACCACCCTTGCCCGTTACCTCAAGGCTGATTTCTATGCAGCCTACACGGGCAAAGCAGCCCATGTGCTGATCCAAAAGGGGTGCCCCGCCACCACCATCCATTCCCTGATCTACCAGCCCAAGGACAAGTCCACTGCGCGGCTGCAATGGCTGCTGGAACAGATACCGAAGACTCCTGAAGCGGAAAAGCTGGCAGCTTTGTACCGGGAAATCTCCCGTGAGCGTGAAAACGTCAAAAAGCCGTCGTTCACGTTGAACCTGGACAGTCCGCTACGTGGGGCACGGTTGTTGGTGATTGATGAGTGCTCCATGGTGGATGAGCAAATTGGCCGTGACCTGGAGAGTTTCGGTTGTCGCATTTTGGTGCTGGGTGATCCAGCCCAATTGCCACCTGTTTTCGGTGGGGGGTACTTCACCGCAGTGACCCCAGATATGTTGCTGACTGAGGTGCACCGTCAGGCCCGGGATAACCCGGTGTTGGACTTGGCAACCACGGTTAGGGAAACTGGTCGACTCCCAGCACAGCACCCACTCATGCTCGCGTCTCTGTCCCCCCAGGACGCACTGGGAGTTGACCAAATCATCGTAGGGCGCAATCGTACCCGGCACGCCATCAACCGCCGTATGCGCGAACTGCTTGACTTCACGGAGGACTTCCCTATGATAGGGGAAAAGGTGGTCTGCACCCGCAACAACCACCAGTTGGGCATCCTCAACGGGGCCACCTATGAGGTCACCGGGACCAGCCACGGATGGCTGGAATTGGACGGCCAGTTAGAGGTAGAGGTCCACCCGGAACCGTTCGTTGGCGTAGAAGTGGATCATTGGAAACTCCGTGACGCGGAGATGTTTGAGTATGGATATGCCCTCACCTGTCACAAGGCCCAGGGCAGCCAGTGGGATAGGGTGGGCGTGATTGATCAGAGCGCGGACTTTGCTCCCAATAATGCCCGTTGGTTATACACCGCTATCACCCGGGCTGCTAAGGGCCTGTGGGTGACGAAAGGAAACTGATATGCCGCTGTTCGAAGTTGCAATCATCGAAGTCCCCACGCCCAAGCAGGCGGAGGACGGTGCTGGTGAGCGGTTGGTGTTGGCCCCCAAGCCGGTGCTGGCGGCGGATGCCCAGTCGGCGGGGATTGTGGCCGTGATGGAATACGGCCAGATGGACGTGGACCGCAACCGCATGAAGGTGCTGGTGCGCCCTTTCGCGTAATCGGGGAGGGGATACCCCGTACCCCGCCCAGTGTGGGCGAACTGAGCACGGGCCAGTATCCCCCATCAGGTGTGCTGCGTAGGGGCTTTGAGACTCCGGTGATTTGGTACCCAACGTACCAGGCCACTGACGCGGTGCCCGGAGTGATGGTGTACTGCGTAACTGCGGACGGTAGGCTTACCACAGGCGAATAGCCCGGGCAACCGGGCGGAAAGCCCGGTATGGAGTGAGGCCGGCAGTGGAAATAAAGCACTTACGTTAGGCCCGATTCTAGCTAAGGGGACGGGCAAGTGCTACCCCTAAACCCTGTCAGGAGGTTCTTGGAATGGCGAAGCAGATGACGACCCCCGAGCTGGTGGCGGCCTACAACGAGGCGGCGACGGCGCTGGGCCTCAAGACCGTGAAGAAGTTCCGCGACCGCGAAGCGGCGGAAACGCGCACCCGCGAGATCCTGAAGCAGCTGAAGGCTTCTCAGAAGGTCAAGACCGTGCGCACTGAGATCGTGGACTGGCCCTTCAACGGTGGTGAGCACCCGCCCCGCGAAGGCACCATCGGCGGCCAGTTCCTGGACGGTCTCAAGAAGGGCATCACGATGGAGGAGCTCATCACCATCGTGGAGAACAAGGACAAAGAGAACGCCAACGAGCTGGGCAATCTCGCCACCCGTGCCCGGGCCGTGCTGCGGATGCTGCACACCTACAATGGCTTCGGCATCAAGCAGAAGGGCGACACCTTCTACCTGGTCAGCAAGTGACCGGGCTGTCGATCCAGGAGTTCGGGTCTTCGCTGCTGAGCAGCGGAGACCTGGACCCCGTTTACATTGCGCTCCATCGGCAGAAATGGCCGCTGGCTCAGAAGCAACGGTGGCTGATTGCCTATTGGTGCTACTACAACTGCGGTGTGGCCAGCTGGTTGAGTGAGCGAGAGGGCGACAACTTCTGGACCGCTGGTATGATGGCTGCGGTCAACAAACAGCCAGCGCCCACTGGAGACCGTTGGCCCCGGGGACGGGAACGTCGGCACTACCGGGGGGCCGCTGCCGTAGGGGCTTGGGCTGAACTGGAAAGCTGTTATCGGGAACAGCCCGAGCGCATGGTAGAGTTGATCATCGAGCAGGCCCCGGACTTCAAGGCAGTCACCGGCAAGGTGATGGAGCACCAGTTGTTTGGGCCTTGGATCGCGTTCAAGGTCGCAGACATGCTGGACCGAGTGCTTGAGGTGCCGGTGGACTTCACTGAGGCCGCTGTGTTCATGTTCAAGGATCCGGTCAAGGCTGCGGTGATGTACTGGAATCAGAAGACCGGCTGCCCAATCGACCTTGATTGGGAGGTCGGTCAGGTGAAGCGGGTAATCATCCCCGACGTTGTGGCAGAGCTCACCACCTACTTTGCTCACACGCTCGCCCCGCCGCGTGGCGAGCGTATGGTCAACATCCAGGAGATCGAGACCATTTTGTGCAAGTGGAAGTCCCATATGCACGGGCACTATCCGCCGGGGTTGGATACCCGGGAGATCAGGGAAGCTCTTCACCCCTGGAGGCTGTACAGTGACGCAGCCCGGACCTTTTTAGAGGCAATGCCATGAGCACAGTAGCCTGGGATGGCAAAAGCCTGGCGGCTGACCGAATGGGGATGTTTGGGGACATGAGGGTGCTGGCTCCCAAGCTGTGTGCTTTGCCCAATGACTATGTGGGGGCCATAGTGGGGAATGATTCTGCTGGAAGGATCATGATTGAGTGGTTCACGGCTGGGGCAGATCTGAAAAACTATCCCCCCTGCCAGGCAGACAACGACACCAACGCCACGCTGATTGTGGCCCGGGGGGAGGAGTGCCGTTTCTATAGTCTTCACCCCCATGCTATTGACGTGCGAAACCGGTTCATGGCCTGGGGCTCAGGTCGGGACTTTGCCATGGGGGCCATGGCCATGGGAGCGGACGCCAGACGGGCCGTGCAAATTGCCAGCAAGTTCGATGCCTACACCGGTATGGGTGTGGACGGGGAGATGCTATGAGCCTGAGACAAACGCTGTCCCAGGGGAGGATCCAGATCAAGTGCCCCAAGCACAAGGGGGGACAACTCCGGATCCAGATCTATTTCCCCAACCTATCAGTCCATTGGGACAAGCACCTGCGGCAAGTAGTAGTTAGAGCACACACCGCAGCTACTGCTTCGATTTGGCCGAGCAATGTAGATCAGCACCTGAGCTGGGCGTCAGGATTCGCGCTTTTGGGCTTTGGCCTGGGCCTGGGGTGGGATGGTGCATGGACAGAGGCTGAGTTGAAGAGACAGGCTGACAACAGGGCCAGAGAGGAAGCCCGGCGCGCAAGCTGAGGATTGGATACAGGCTTCACAGAAATGGATACAGGCTTCATGTTGATCAACCGCACGCCGTTGGAGACCTATGAACTGGGTGGCTGCCCAGTGCTGGTTAAGCGTGAAGACCTATGCTGCCCTCCCCCGGGGCCATCATTCAGTAAGGCCCGGGGCGTGGTGGGGCACATCCAGGGTTTGCCCATGGACACCATAGGCGTGTTGGACACATTCCATTCCAAGGCCGGATGGGCGGTTGCATGGGCCTGTAACCGCCTAGGCAAGCGGTGCGTTGTGTTTTGGCCCCGGTACAAGGCCGATACCGAGCGTGTGCCTCGCGTCCAACAGCAAAACGCGCAGCAGCTAGGGGCGCACCTTGTGGACTTGCCGGCGGGCCGGAGTGCCATACTCTACCATGCCGCCAAAAAGCATCTAGCTGCCAATTGGCCCGGGGCCTACATGATGCCCAATGCCTTGAAGATTCAGGAAAGTGTTGAGGAAAATGCAGCTGAGGTGCTGAGGACCAAGCTACCCCCGGAGGGCACTTTGGTCATCAGCATCAGCAGCGGCACCATTGCTGCTGGGATCATTCGGGGCCTTCACTTATCCCACCTTTGGGGCAAATACCAGGTCATTGCCCATATGGGCTATAGCCGGAGCTTTGAAGCTGCTGGGCGGTACATGGAAGAGAAATCCCGCGTCACTCTGGATGGGTTTGTTGACATAGTTGATGAAGGATACGGGTACAAGGATGAGGCAAAAGGCAAAGCCCCGTTTCCTTGCAATAGCCATTATGATCTCAAGGCCTGGAACTGGCTCAGTACTCACATTGAGCAGCTGAAAGCTCCAGTGGTGTTTTGGAACGTAGGAGAATAACATGAGTGACCTGCTTCAAACCGATCCATACAAGTGGTTCCTTCACAACGAGCCGTCACTTAATCTAACGCCTGTGGCGGTGGATGAAGAGACAGGTTTGAGGTACACCGAGCGTGACATCGGCCTCACGCGCAACGCAACACCCGAGCATACCAAACGCATGAAGGTCATTTTGGACCCCATGCCCCACGTCATTCTAGACCAGCACATTCCGTTGCGCGGCTGGTACAAAGCCAAATTCGAGCCTGCCGCCGTGCGGCCCCGGCCCTGTTACACCGAGGCCCTGCTCACCCAGCCCTACGGCGGAGTCTGCCATGTGGGCTGTGGCTTCTGCTACATCAACAACGGCATTCGGGGCTATCGGTCCCAGGGGGTGTCCACGGTTGATCCCCAGTACCCGGTGAAGATCGCCAAGCAGCTGGACAAGATGAAAATCGGCTCTGCGGTCTATCTGTCCAGCTTCATCGACCCGTTCCTGCCCATGGAGGATATTTATCACATCACTGAGCGCACAGCCCAGGCGGCGGTGGACCGGGGCCTGCCCATCTTCTTTCTCACCAGGCTCAAGGTGCCCGGGTGGGCCTATGATATGCTCAAGTACAACCCCCACAGCTATCAGCAGTTCTCCATCAACACGCCCAACCCGGCGGACTGGCGACTGCTCAGCCCCCGGGCCTTGCCGCTGGAGGACATGATCGACCAGGTGCGTGAGATGCACAAGCAGGGCATCTACGTGTCCATTCAGGTCAACCCGGTTGTGGCGGGGGTGACCTCACCTGAGCAGATATGTGAGCTGATCCATAT
>Ga0209254_10006961_pt1 | contig 10435 bp, 7 predicted proteins | sample FrelakmetDIP11DI_FD_187148 | JGI IMG/M metagenome (GOLD analysis project Ga0209254, IMG submission 187148) | Freshwater lake sediment microbial communities from the University of Notre Dame, USA, for methane emissions studies - DIP11 DI (SPAdes)... | ecosystem: Environmental > Aquatic >... | reverse complement strand
CACGGATCTGTTCATCGTCAACAAAAAGCAGGCTGATTTCCTGATCGGAACAATTCAGGATTTTTTTCAGCTTATGGACAATGCGACGAACCCGGCGCAGGTCAAGTTTTATCGCTTTCTGCCGGTTTTCGATGTGAATATTCATGAGAATTTATTTTCAATGTGCCCCGTTGAGAGACCGGTGAAAAATGGCTTCGCCGCGTCTCAAAATCTTTCATTCGCCGCTCGCGAACCATTTTTCATATGCTATGCAAAGCTTTCATGGATCGAATCATGACGGACGCAACCTGCCTTTTGTTTTGCCGCTGTCCAGATGGTTATAGGCCCTGATCACATCCTGGACGAGAGGATGACGGACTACATCAATTTCGGAGAAATGGACAAAGCGGATTCCGTCGGTATTCATCAGGATCGTTTCAGCTTCCACAAGCCCCGAGACCTTGTCCGTCGGAAGGTCAATCTGTGTCACATCGCCCGTAATGACTGCTTTTGAACCAAAGCCGAGGCGCGTTAAAAACATTTTCATCTGCTCGGAAGTCGTATTTTGCGCTTCATCGAGGATGACGAAAGAATCGTTCAAGGTCCGGCCGCGCATGAAAGCCAGGGGCGCCACTTCGATCACGCCCTTGTGGATCAGCGCTGAGGCGCGGTCAAAGTCAAGCATGTCAAAGAGCGCGTCATAGAGGGGACGCAAATAGGGATTGACCTTTTCCGCCAGGTCGCCCGGCAAGAATCCCAGTTTTTCGCCCGCTTCGACCGCGGGTCGGGCGAGGGCGATCCGGTGGACCTTTTTTTCCAACAGGGCGGAAACCGCCATAGCCATGGCCAGGTAAGTTTTGCCGGTGCCGGCCGGACCGATACCGAAGACCATGTCATGCTGTCGAATGGAATCAATATAGTGTTTCTGGGCAATGCTCTTGGGGGTAATCACCTTTTTTTTTGAAGAGATGAAGACGGTGTCGAGGAATATCCTCTCCAGGTCGATGGCACTGTTTTCAGAAAGGATTCTGTGCGCATAGTCAATGTCCGGCGCATACAGGGGGTAACCTTTCGCAACAATCCCGTAGAGCTGGGTGAGCAGATTTTTAATCAGGCAAACGGCGAGCGATTCACCGGAAATGGACAGGAGATTCCCCCGGGCGGACAGTTTAACGGATTCGATCTTTTCTAAAAGTTTCAAGTGCTTGTCATGTTCGCCGAAAAGATGGAGAGTATGTTCGATGTTGTCAAAGCAGATTCTTTCGACCAGAGGAGATGCGGGTTTTTGTTTCAAGTCGTTTTCAGTCCTGTTTCAGATTGCACCAAAAGAATTCTGACGCTGAGGCATGGTCATTCATGTTGTTCGAAGGCTATCATGCGTCATTTCTGATTGCAATCATTTTTGTGATCTGATGAGAGCTTTGCACAACCGATGAAAAATGGTTCGCAAGCGGCGAATCAAAGATTTTTCGACTTTCCAGAAATGATGCTAATTTATTTATTTCATTTATAATTAAGCATTGTCATATTTATTGCGGAAAAGATTTTGAGCCGCGGCGAAGCCATTTTTCAAAGGTCTTCTGATGTGCTTACCAGCCCCATGATCATGATCCGGCTGTTGCGGGATGAAAAAACAGGGCCGGTTTACTTCTGTAAAAAAAGGTGTGCGTACACCTTGGCATTTCCCGTCATATTGGCGATGAGGCAGTGCTCGTCAGGCTGGTGGGCCGTGTTGCCGATTCTGCACCAGACGGCCACGGGATAGCCTTCCCGCCGGAAATAGGCGGCCACGGTTCCGGCGCCGATACCCTGCGGCATTGCCTCTACCTGATAGACATCCCGGATCGCCTCCTGCAGCGCCAGGACGACCGGCGCATCGCCAGGTGTAGGGGAGGGCGCCTGGACGGCCTGCACCGTTTGGATATCAATGGTTACACCGAACTGTTTCTCGATATCGTCGGCCATGCGCCTGATCTGACTGAAAACATCCGACAAAACGTATTGTGGCAGGATTCTGCAGTCCAGATAGAAGACATCCTCGCCCGGAATGGTATTCACATTGGGAACGTTCATCTCTTTTTTTGTGGGCTGAAAGGTGCTGGCGGGGGGATGATACAGCGGATCAACGTCATTAAAAAGGATGTGAAGATCATGCAGCCGGACGACGAGATGGGATGCTGCCAGAAACGCATTCCTGCCCAGTTCCGGCCTGCTGGCGTGGCACTGTTTTCCGCTGGTTCTAAGTCTGAGCCAGTAGATGCTTTTTTCCGCAATTTCAATCAACGATCCGTCTTCGTTTCCTGAATCGGGCGCCACTAGGAGATCCCTTTTCCGGAAGGGGTTATCCTGATGCTGCAGCAGATAGGAAAGTCCATACTGGCTGGCCGTTTCTTCATCCGCCACAAAGGCGAGACCGATCGTATTTTCCGGAATCACATTCTCATCCATCAGCGCCTTGGCCGCAAAGATTGAAGCCACGAGATCCTGCTGGTTGTCTTCCGTTCCTCGTCCATAGATGCACTCGCCTTTCTGATAACCCTTGTAAGGATCTTCACTCCAGAGAGCCCTTTCGCCCGGCGGCACGATGTCCAGGTGCGTCAGTATCCAGGTGGTCCTGTCCGGTCTTTTCCCGGGCTGGGTGACGAGGATATTCGGACGGACTCCCGAGGAGACTCGCTCATCCGGAGCGTCGAATTCCTGAATATGTTCAAATCCCAGAGCACGCAGCTTTTCCAGGAGATACCTTGCTTTATCGCATTCGCCCTGGCCGCCGCTATCTGGTGACAGCGCAGGGATGGCCGTCAATTCGATCTGCATTCGAATCATGGCATCCCGGTACTGATCAATGAGTTGCTTGACCTTTTCGAAAACGACAGGGTCAATCATAAATCTCCTTCAATTCTGATCACTTTTCCCAGGGAAGAAGGGGGTTTATCAAATGCTTTTTCATCTCCCAGGATAAGCGTTACGGCCCTTTCCCGGTTCAGGTAACGGTTTGCGGTTTGATGCAGGGCTTCCGCGGTCACTCGATCGATCTGCTGCGGATATTTCATGAGAAAATCCTGCGGCAGCCGGTCATATTCAAGCATCATCTGCTGTGAAGCGATCTGATCCGTATCCTGAAAGGAAAAAATAAAGCTGTTGTTGATGGATTTTTTCGCCCAGGACAGCTCCTCCTGCGTGACACCCCTTTCCTTTACATCTGTCATGATATCGCTGATTAAAGTCACAACTGCCACCGTGGAGGATGATTTGGTCATGGCATAGGCCCCGAATGCGCCATAATCCTGCCTGGCCTTGTAAAAACTGCCGGTACTGTATGCCAGGCCGCGATTACTGCGGACTTCCTGAAAGATCCGGGAGCGGAAGCCGCCTCCTCCCAGAATAAAATCGAGGATCGTGAAAGGGTAAAAATCCTGGTCCCGTTTTGACGGCGCCAGTTGGCCGGAGACGATGACCGACTGCGGTATTGCTTTATAAAGGTAATGAATCGTGCCATTCTCTTGGCCCGCAGGTGGTTGTATCATTTCCGGACGGCCTGACGCCTGCCAGTCGCCCAGATAACGGCCGGCCAGGCGGAGCGCTTCCGCAAGGGTCACATCACCGGTAATCGCCAGCATGACGTTCCCTGGATGAAAAAATCGCCGATGAAAATCAACCAGATCGGAACGCTGGATGTTTTTGACAGAAATCTGAGAGGAAAGCATGCCGCGAGGATTGTCCCGGTACAATAGCTTCCTGAACTCACGGAACGCATATTTGGGCGGGTCATCCAGAATACCCCGGAGCCCTTCAATATGAAGGTCTTTGGCGAGCTGGAGCTTGTCCTGAGCAAAGCGGGGTTGCCTCAGGATCTGGGAAAAAACATCAAGACCCAGAGCGAGGTCCTGCTTCAAAACGGACAGATTGGCCAATCCCATGTCCATTTCCGCTGAAAAATTAAGCGAGATGCCGTGAAAAGCGAGCAGGTCGTCCAGGTCGTCGCCGCTGAGAGACTGCGTGCCGCCGGTGCGCATGATCCGGTGCGTCAGTTCGGCAAGACCGGCCTTCGCGGCAGGATCATGCACGGAACCGCTCCTGAAAACGGCCGAGATGTTCACCAGGGGAAGTTCGTGATCTTCGAGGACATACAGGATAATCCCGTTATCCAGGGTATGACGCCGGGCCTGCGGGGGATTGAACCGCAGCGGCTTATACGTCAGGGAGTCCGGATGACGGACCGGACGCGGCTCAGCGGCCGTGACAGGCGCAGCGAGAACTAAACAGTAAAAACAGATTAATATCCGTATTGTATTTTTCATTTTCCCATTTTTGATCCGGCCGGTTGACCCGACTGTTCAGACGGCGTCCGGCTGGATACAAGTGTTGCCACGGCCCTGTTCTCGTTCCTGAGATATTTTTGCGCGGCCTGCATGATCTCGTCGGACGTGATTTTATCGATAATTTTGATATAGTTGGTTAAATAACGATAATCTCCCAGCAGGGTCTCATAATAGGAGAGCATGCTCGCCAGGCCGTTGTTGGAATTGAGACTCCGTATAAAATCCGCTTTCAGCTGGTTTTTTATTTTTTGCAGTTCCTGCTCCGGGACCGGCTCCCGCTTGAGTCTTTCCAGTTCCGCTTCGATGGCCTGCTCCAGTTCACGGCATGCATGGGGGCGACGGGGGGTCGCAAAGATCGCAAAAAGGTTGGGGTAACGCGCCCCCGGTGTGCCGTTTGCCGTTGCCACGCTCTCGGCGATCTTCATCTCTTCGACCAATTTGCGGTAAAATCTTGAGGTCCTTCCCTTGGACAGAATGGCTTCGATCACATCGAAAGTGTAATCATCCTGGGCGGGCGGGGGCGGCTTGTGATACCCGATCATAAGCTGCGGTTTGGCATCAAAGCTCACTTCCACGCGTCTTTCATCGGATAGGGGCGGCTCCCCGTTGATGACCGGGGGGGCCGTCTTCCGGGCCGGGATGCTTTCAAAGTATTTTCGGATGATGGAAAGCGTTTCTTCAGGATTGATGTCACCGACGACGGAAATGACCGTGTGACGGGGCGCGCGTGCCTGATGGAAGAAGGCCGATACATCGTCCATGCTCAGAAAGCGCATATCCGACGGCCAACCCAGGATCGGGCGGCCATAAGGGTGGGCCCGAAAGGCGGTGGCAAAGAACTGCTCAGCCAGTTTTCCAGCGGGATTGGTTTCGATGCGCTGACGCCGTTCCTCCATGATGACATCCCGCTCCGTGTAGAACTCACGGAAAACGGGATTTTGCAGCCGGTCCGATTCGATGCGCGCCCACAGCTCAACTTTGTTGGAAGGCAGGCTGACATGATAGGTCGTCAGGTCCTGGCCGGTGCTGGCGTTCATTTCTTCCGCGCCGTTTTCAGTATAGATCCGGTCCAGTTCATTCGGAATCATCCACTGTTTATGCTCCTCCTGCAGCGCTTTGAGTTTTGCCTGGAGCGTTTCGAGGGTTTTGGCATCAGCACCGTCCGCTTTCCTGCGCTCAAGGTCAAGCTGCCGGCCTGCTTCTTTGATCTTCTGCAGGATCTCGCGTTCCATGGCATCATTGCGAGTTCCGATGGTGGTGGTCCCCTTGAACATCATGTGTTCGAGCAGGTGCGCCGTTCCGGTCTTACCGCTGATTTCATCGACAGCACCCGTCCGCTGTCGAATGTAAAGGGACACCGTCGGACTCAGGTGCCGCTCAAGGAGCAGGACCCTTATCCCGTTGTTCAGTGTGAATTTCAGGACCCGGCTTTCAAGGTCGTTCTCTGCCGCCGACAGGGGCTGCAACAGGAAAACCAGCAAGACAACCGGAATGAAGATGTGGGGTTTCCTAATCATAGCGGATTATTGTTTTGGTTTCAGCAGGGTGTACACTTGGACAAGAGGGTAAAGGATACCGACGATACTCATGAGGATTATCAGGCTGGCCGAAAAAAAGGCCATGATGAAGTTCAACGGATTTGGCAGGCGATAGGAGGCGACGAGCGTCTCTACGCCCAGGATGAGAAAGACGATGGACAGAATCGCTATGGCCGCGTGCTTGAAACACCAAAAGTAAATATTCATAAGAGGCAAAACGAGAGCTTTAGGTCATCGCTGAAGCATATTTCGCAACCCGTAAATTGAATGTTTATCATTATATCTTTTATTATCACAGTATTTTCGTTATTCTGTCAAGACATTCTCGTCTCCCGTTTCAGGTCCTGATACATTTCATAGCTTAGCAGATTGCTTCGGCAGGGAAGCAGGGAATTATTCTGATACAGGGGTTCTTCGGCGATCGGATAAGGCGAGGCTATGACCGAAGCGTCCCAGAGGGCCGTACCCGGAATGGGCGAATATTCTGCGATGACGGGTCTCGCGCCGCAATGCTTCACATACTTTATCGCCTCCTGAACTTCAACCGCAGTCTGTCCGGGCAATCCGCAGAGCAGATAGATCCCGATATCTTCAGGCGCATAACCGGCTTCCCGCAGATAGGCCACGGCGTGTTCAAGGTGTTCGTTGGTGACTTTTCCTCCCGTGTTGAGCTGACGTTGTACATCTGCCGTTTCGAAACCGAATCGTATCGTGCGAAAGCCGGCCCGGATCATCAGCCTGGCCAGCTCCGGGGTCACCTCCCGCAAATGCAGGCCGTTGGGGCAGTGGAATTGACAGTTCACCCCTCGCCTGATGATTTCTTCCAGCAGGGGGATGGCCATCCCTTCCGGATCAATCAATAAAGCATCGTCATAGAAGGAGAAATGGCATGCCCCGTACCCCTCATGCCAGTATGCAATCTCATCCGCCACTTTGATCGGGTCTCGACGCCTGTACCGGGGATTGATCAGATAGGAGGCGCAGTAAGTACAACGGAAAGGACAGCCCCGTGAAGTCATTATCGAAATCTGTTCGAGGCGTTCATATAGATCATAGGCAGGGTATGGGTAGGAATCCAGATTGGCGGAATCAACCTCGAAGGCGGTATCGTTCCTCAGGTAATCCTTCAGAATTTCAGGAAGTTGGGTTTCGGCTTCCCCAGTAACAAGGCGATCCGCCCCTGCCTCTTGCGCGTGTTCCGTGCACAGGGTAACATAATTTCCACCCAGGATGACCGGAACGCCCGGGATTTCCTCCTTCAGGATTCTGATCGTCTCGAATACGGCAGGGTACCAGTAAGTCATCATGGACGTCAGGAGAATCAGCTCCGGCTTTCTGACTGCCTGCAATTCCCCGCGAAGTTCCGTTTCCGTCATACCGTACCGGTTGTATCGCCTTGGAATGCCGTGAAGCGGAGCAGGCTTCGGAAGTGTCTCTTTGAAAAACTGTCCGTGACCAGCAGGAAAGCGCCTAGGTTGTTTCTGCAGGTGGAAAAGGGGAGAACTCTGCACGGAATGCCGCAGGCAATCAATCAGATGGATACCATAACCATTTTTCCTGAGAAAGGCCGCCAGCGACAGGAGGCCGAGAGGCATCAGCCATAAGTCATAGGCGGCAAAATCATATATCCAGGGATTGACCAGAAGGATGTTTTTTTTCATTAATGTGAGACTAACATGATCCGGATTTTGCTGCAAGGGATTCTCAATTGCAGCAAGTAAAGATAATTGCTAAATTAAATTATTAAGTTGTACTGTATAATGTGTATTATATTATGTGTATAACAAACTCTCGGTGAGATCACATATTATAATTATACAGTATGTTTTTACTTGACAAATGTTTTTTTATACTGTATAAGTCGATCGACACGGGCCATTAAAACAGTTTGTCTGTCATTGTCTGTCAATTTTTTTGAACATATTCTAAGGGTGATCAGGATGATTAATGAAAAAAGAGATCAAACGGGATGGGTCAGCAGCCTGGATATAATAGATAAAACAGGCATATCAAGAGCAACGCTAAACAATTACATCAAAATGAACATTCTACCCCGGCCGATGGTCAAAAAACCGCAGGAGCCTGCGATCCGTGCTCGCATGCTCGGCTTTTTCCCAGAAAGTGTCATTGCCACAATTGAACAGATCAAGATATTGAAAAAACAAGGTTATGCTATGGATGACATCATTTATAAGCTGAATAAACCTGATTTGATTGAACCTTCAAGGGAGGTAATCATGCAGGATGAATACAGACCGCAGGACGAAAACGCCGCAATGTCATTCCTTCAATCTGAACAGACCAATTCCCAGATGGTACCGCAGGAACGGAGGGAACCCTTAAGCCTGACAATCAATGAAATCAAATATCCCGCATATTTGCTGAACAGCGGATTTGAAATCGACTGGATTAATACGCAGGCGGAAATAGTAATCTTTCAGTTGAAAATCAGCGTCAATAAAGAGCCCTCATCAAGGAATATCTTTCGCCTGCTTATGCGCAGCAGACATCACGAACAGGAGAATATGCAAAATATGCTCGATTTCCATCTGGGTTTCGTCACTGAGATAATCTCAGATCGGGGCGGACTCTATATTGGAATTTCTGAAGAGGAAATCCGAATCCTTGAAAAACGATGTGAGCAAATTGAACGGCGTCAATTGTTTTCGAGGCGTACAAAAATCGTTAATAGTCTGCTGAGGCACCGCATACAGGCCCTGAATATTGCCGATTGGCAGGCCATCAATAGATCCCCCCTTGTGTTATACAATAACGAAGGGAGGCCGATCTTCGGGCATGTCCATTACATGCTCTTCCGCGAAGGCATGCTCTTCATTCATACCCCGGTGGAGGATTCCGTCCATGTTCCTTATTGTGTGCTTGTCGCCGATCTGCAGAATTCCGTCCGCATCTGCGCCGAACTGCCACCGGAGGAATACTTCGAACTGATCAATCAGATATGGGCCTGCGTGGAAGGATCTTTTAAACAGTATTACGGCACTCATGGAAAACACGCGGGCGACGGGATGCTCTATTACTTTCTCAAGGAGCAGGATAATCAATATATGATGAACGCTATTTTATGCGCTTTGGAAATCCGCGAAAGCATGAAGAAATTAAACATGGAATGGAAAGTGCGCAAGGGCTGGTTTAATGAACTGTACCTCAATATCGGTATCAACGAGGGGGAGGAATATTTTGGCACGATCTCCGCTGCGCCCGGAGTAGAGTTTACATCCCTGGGCGACACTGTCAACCATGCCAGCCGTCTGTCCGATTTTGCACGATACGGCACCATCTGGACGACAAAAAATTTGATCAGCAAGTTGGGTGCGAAGCAGAAAGAAGGCATTCGTTATGGAATCAGGCATATGGAGAAGGACCATGAAGTTCTTGTTGAAAACTCCTTCACTCGTATCATGGATATGATGACGCAGGATAGCATAAAAAACAGTAAATTCATGGATATTGCAACGCTCGCCGTAACGGAAATTCTTGGCTGGCGGTAAACGTTTTCCCCTCCCTCGGGAAAAAACGTTTCGGCCTGCTTCAGTTTTTTGTTGAACAGACGGGGGAAAAAGAGTAATAACGCAATCATTATCTTCAGTCAGCTCGTCCTTATATCCCCGGCTCGATCCGGAGCATGTGACAGCGATGGCCCATTCGCGCTTTGAGGATTTTCAGATTCTGGACCGGAGACCCTGCACGGCTTTGTGCAGGGTCAAGGGGGATATTGTCCTCTTCGGCGGATTTGCAGGGTACCATCAATATATCATAGAAGAAAATCTTCCCTGGCCTCAAATATTGGTCCACGGCGGCATGAATTCGTACGAGGACCGTCTTCTAAATCCCTTTGAATTTATCTTTCTTTGCAGCCTCTTTAAAGGCGGATGCTTTGATCTCGGCACCATGACGATAGCAAACAGGATTACCCTGCTCGCCACGAAAAAAGAGCTGGAGCGATCCATGAATCTGATTGATTTATCGTTTCAGGGGCCCGGGAAGGAATTTCTGGAGTCTGCAGGGGTTGATCCCGGGTGGTCTGAGCAATACCTCAAAGAAAAAGATTTTTTTACCATCAAAGATAAGCAGGGCACGCCTTTACCCCTTGATCGGCTGTTATCCTGTTGTGAATTCGGCCATCCCATGCCGAACCATTGGTCTGTGGAAAGAATAAAGAACATGTCCTATGTTATCCGCGACCTTGAAACCGGAGAGTGCTGCGAACTGGACATTTCGCCGGTTGAAAATGAAACCATCAAACCCGTGTGGGAGCCTCCACCTTACTACGGCGGATTTCCGGCAGCGCTCGCCTTTTCCCTCCAGGTCCTCGGATATGGATCGCCGTTTCAGTCAAAAGGACCGACAACCTGCATGGTTTTCCGTCTCAACGGCCTTTCCGTGCTGGTTGATTGCTGTCCCTTCTGGGATTTGCTGGCGCTAAAGACTGGTATCAGCATCGCTGAAATTGACGCCCTGATCCTGACGCACTGCCACGAAGACCATATGGGAGGGTTGTTAAAGCTCATCCGACGGGGAAGAAAAATCAGAATCTATACGGTGACCGAGATATTCCAGATGATGCTGCACATTTTG
>Ga0209254_10006960_pt1 | contig 10435 bp, 8 predicted proteins | sample FrelakmetDIP11DI_FD_187148 | JGI IMG/M metagenome (GOLD analysis project Ga0209254, IMG submission 187148) | Freshwater lake sediment microbial communities from the University of Notre Dame, USA, for methane emissions studies - DIP11 DI (SPAdes)... | ecosystem: Environmental > Aquatic >... | reverse complement strand
TGCTGCGGCGGAATTGCCGCTGCCCGCTGGGCGTCCGCCGCGACGGTACGGCGCCGGCGTCGGCCCAGCGCCTCAGCGTGTGCTGGCTGACCTCGAGGAGCTCGGCCGCGGCGGCCACGCGCAGCCAAGGCCGGCCGTGAGGTGTGCGCGACTGTCGTTCTGCCTCCATGGCGCCTCAATCGGCAGAACAGCCTCGTTCCTTGACCATCTCTCGACGGCGGGCCTCCGCCGGCGCAGCGCCAAGCGCGGCCGTCGGGGATGAGCCGCGCTCAGATCTCCGTGGCCACGACGTCGGCCGGCGGGGCGGGCTCGGCCGCCGGCCGGCCGGCCTGCGTCTTGACGCCGGCGAACTCGCCGGCTACCTGCCCGGCGACCATCCCAACGGCGAGAGCCAGCGGCAGCATCGCCACGCCGAAGAGGAACGACGAGCCGAACAGCAGCGTCAGCGAGACGAGGATCACGGCCAGCGCCCAGACCCATGCGACCAGCGGCGAGCGCTTCACGCAGACCTGAGCGCCCTGCATCGTCACGCGTTCCGCACGCCCTGCGAAGAACCCGGCGGCAAGGCCGAGCATCAGAAACACGACCGCCCATAAAAGGCCGTAGATCGCGCCGGCGAACCAAGAGAGGACGGCGAAGGCGGCCACCGCGAGCACCACCTGCGTCACCGCGCGCCAAGGCACGAACACACGGCTGCGCGAGGCGCGGACGGCTCCCCACAGGGTAAGCACCACGACGATGATCAGGACGGCAAGCTTCACCCAGTACAGAATGGATACGACCTGGTCCATGGCTCAGCTCCCCTCTTTCGGCGGCCGGTCCGGGTGCTCTGGGTCGAACGGCTCTCTGGTGATCTGGTCAATGAACGGCTCATTGGCCTCGAGCCTCGCGCCTTTCGGCGTTGAGAGCCCCAGCGCGAGGCTCATGGTCACGATGAGGAGCAGCAGACCCAGCGCCGAGAGCTTCTTCATGTCGACTACAGGCGGCTCCTGGCTGGCCAAGTCGATGACGGACGAGGACGGCGGGGGCGCATCGGGGCCCGCGGCGACTGCGGCGGCCGGGGCCACCGCAGTCGCGGGATCGTCCGCACCGGGCTGCGCCGTCGGCGCCGGCGACGCGGATGACCCGGCTGATCCAGAGGTCCCGGCGGCGTCATTGTTCACTTCCTCGCTGGTCTTGGGCTTGCCGCCGGTCAGAGCCGAGAACAGGTCCGTGATCTGCGTCCTCGTGGACGGCAACGCGACGCCGGTGGACACGCGCCAGCACACAAGCTTGCCTTTGCCTTTGTATTCAAGCGCTTTGCCCGAGCCGGCGCCGTATAGCAGCCAGCGCTGCTTCGAGACGCTGAACGTCATGGTCCCGCTGCCGCGGATCCCAGACTCACTGATACTGAGCGGCACGACGGTCTTGCCGTTCGCCCCCGTCCGGGAGACGCCCGTCGCGCTCACCACTACAGGCAGCTTGTCGGCGCGAAACGTGAAGGTGGTCGTGTTACCCGACACCTGGACCCAGACGGTCACACCGGTCGAGCCCTTCTTGCCTCCCCCGTCGCGCCCACTGGCGACGCCCGTGTACGTGCCCGCGTACGACCCCTGGGAGTCTGCCGCGACGGCGACAGCGGGGAGCGCCAGCACCGCCATCGTCAGGAGTGTCAGCGCGGCAGCGACGGCCGCGATACTGGTGGATCGTCGCATGTCCCCCTCCTCGTACGGCTACCACGAGCTCCCTCACGCCCCATCGTTCACCAATGGTCCTGGAGCGTCAACGTTTGGGCGCTGTCACCTCGACCGCCACGCACGACATGGTCGCCCCGCGGCTGGGCAGGGTCGGCTCGTCCGAGGTCAGCGTGTTGGCGGCACCGGCCATGTCGCGGCCGGCGTCGTCGAGCTCGGGCTCGAGGCCGGCCGTGAGCGACACCACGCCGGGCAGAACGTCCTCCGTCGCGCGACACGCGCAGCGCACCCGCCCTTGGGCGCTGGTCACCTCGACACGTGAGCCGTCCTCGAGGCCCCGCGCGGCCGCGTCACGCGGGTGCATCCACAGAGCGCGGTCGTCGCGCTCGCGGAACCAGGGCAGCGCGCCGAGCTGGGAGTGCACACGGAGGCGCGCCTTGGGCGTGACCAGCCGCAGGGGCAGCGCCTCGGCAAAGGGCTGCACGCGAGACTCAGGCACCTCGGACAAGCCCGCAGCCAGGCACGCGGCGCCGCTCAGCTCCACCCTTCCGGAAGGCGTACTCAGTGGGTGTGCCACCGGGTCGGCGGCGAACCGCGCGAGCCCGACGCGCTGCTGATCCGCGCCGCGGTGGATGCCGGTGCGGCGGAACTCCTCGTCGTCGACGATCTCCGAACCCGCCACGAACTCCTTCAGCCAGGCGTCCTCGTCTTTGCCTTCGGTGAAACCGTCCCCACAGCCCATCAGATCCGCCACGTCGGCGAGGATGTCGTAGTCGTTGCGTGCCTCGCCCTGCGGCTCCGCGACCTTGTTGGAGAACAGCAGGTAGTTCGCCAAGGTGAACACGATGTCGTTGCGTTCCAGCCAGTGCGTCACCGGGAGCACCACGTCGCACTGCCGCGCCGTGGCGGTGAGGAACAGGTCGTGACACACGGAGAACTCCAGGGACTGCATGGCGCGCACGCTCTTGGCCACGTCCGCGCCCTGACAGACGTAGTTGCCGCCCACGTTGAGGGCGGCGTGGATCTCGGGGTAGCCGCCGGCGCTGCCCTGCAACACAGCCTCGGCCCAGTCGTTGGCGGGGATCTCGGACGAAGCCGGGTTCGGCGGTGCCTGCAGGTGGCCGACCTGCGGTTGAGGCAGGCCACCCCAGTTCTGGGCGCCAGAGGAACCGCCGAGGCGGCCGAGGTTGCCGGTGGCCACCTGGAGGGCGATGGCCAGACGCACCGCCTCTTCCCCACCCCAGTTCCGCTGGATGGAGAGGCCCGGGATCAGCGCCGCAGGCTTGCGGCGCCCGAGCTCCCGGGCCAGCGCGACGACGTCGGCGGCCGGCGTGCCGCAGATCTGCTCGGCCCACGCCGGCGTGGCGGCCGAGCCTCCGGCCCGGCCCATTACGCGCCGGCGCAGCGCCTCGAAGCCGCCGGCGTGCGCGGCGATGAACGGCTCGTCGGTCAGGCCCTCGTCGACCAGCACGTACAGCACGGCCAGCATCAGCGCGCTGTCCGTGCCCGGCCGCACCGGCAGCCACTGCGTGCCGAGCTGCTTCGCCGTCTCGGTGCGCCGCGGGTCGATGACGATGACCGGCACGCCGCGCTGCTTGGCCTGGCGGAGCCGGGCACGCCACTCGCAGCCCATGATGCAGTCCATCATGTTCGCGCCCCACAGCACGATCAGCTCGGAGTGCTGCAGGGTCGCCGCATCGACGCCGGGCGCATCGCTGCCGAGCAGCACCGGCTGCACGTGCTCCGCGGCCGCCGAGCTGTAGCTGTTCGACTCGCCGACGTGGCCGCCGATGAGATTCAGAAAGCGGGCGTTCAGCGCACCCGTGTTGTGCAGGGCGCCGCGGCAGGATCCGGAGCCGCCCAGCGCGAGGATGGCGCCGTCGCCGTGCTTGTCGCGCACCGCTTGGAGGCCGTCGGCCACCCTGCGCACGGCCTGCGCCCACGTGACCTCGCGAAACTGCCCGGAGCCGCGCGGGCCGCTGCGCACGAGCGGCCGCGTGAGGCGCTCCTCGGCGTACAGCTGGCGCGCCGCCTGAAAGCCGCGCGGGCAGCCGCGCAAGAAGCGCCCCCCGGCCGGGTTGTTGCCGATGCGTGCCACGCGGCCGTCCTCGACGGTGGCCATCAGCGGACAGCCGCCGCCGCAGTCGCGGTTGCAGGTCACTGGCAAGCGAGCGGTCATGGCGCCTCCGGATGAGTTCGTCATTCCTGCGCGGATGGTAGCACGAGGCCCGGGCGCGACCGGGTGCGCTGCGAGGGCAGATAACGAATCGGCCTTTTCTTATCTGCCCCCGCAGCACTCCTCCCGCCGGGCTCCCTTGGCGTCTCAGTCCGGCGACGACCGCGGGCTCTGCGAACGTGCGTTCGCTTCCGTCCCCCGACGGTGCTACCCTGCAGGCACTTCGGCCGAGGAGGACTCCGCCATGCTCGACGAGCTCAACCCCGAGCAGCTCGCCGCTGCCCAGCACGGCGACGGGCCGCTGCTCATCGTCGCCGGCGCCGGCACCGGCAAGACGGCCACGCTCGTGCACCGCGTGGCCCACCTCATCGGCCGGGGCGCCGATCCGCGGCGCATCCTGCTGCTCACGTTCACGCGCCGCGCGGCCGCCGAGATGCTGCGGCGCGTCGAGGCCGTGCTCGCCACGAGCGGCGACGGCAGGGGCGGCGCCTCCGCGCGCGTCTGGGGCGGCACCTTCCACGCCATCGCCGCGCGGCTCTTGCGCATCCACGCCCGCGACATCGGCATGGCGCCCGATTTCACGATCCTCGACCGCGGCGACGCGGAAGACCTCATGCACGTCGCCCGCACGGCCCTTGGCCTCGGCCGCGGCGGCGCCCGCTTCCCGCAGAAGTCCACCTGCCTCGACGTGTATTCGCGCTGCGTCAACGCGCAGCTGCCGCTGAACGAGGTGCTGCACACGGCCTTCCCCTGGTGCCTGCCGGCGGAGGAAGGCCTGGCCCGCCTCTTCGCCCGCTACACCGACCTCAAGGAGGAGCAGCAGGTGCTCGACTACGACGACCTGCTGCTGTTCTGGCGCGGGCTCCTTGCCGATCCGGCCGGCGGCCCGCGCGTACGCGAGCGCTTCGACCACGTGCTGGTCGACGAGTTCCAGGATACGAACGCCCTGCAGGCCGACATCGTCTCGCTGCTGCGCCCCGACGGCACGGGCGTCACCTGCGTCGGCGACGACGCCCAGGCCATCTACGCCTTCCGCGCCGCCACGGTGCGCAACATCCTCGACTTCGAGCAGCGCTTTCCCGGCGCCGAGGTGCGCACGCTCACGCGCAACTACCGCTCCACGGCCGCCATCGTGGCGGCCACCAACGCCATCATCGCGGAGGCCGCCGAGCGCCGCGACAAGGAGCTCTGGACCGAGCGCGCCGGCGGCGGCCGCCCGCTGCTCGCCACCTGCCGCGACGACGACGAGCAGACGCAGTGGCTCTGCGAGCGCATCCTCGCGCACCGCGAGCAGGGCACCGAGCTCAAGAAGCAGGCCGTGCTGTTCCGCGCCCAGCACCACTCCATGGCCCTCGAGATGGAGCTCTCGCGGCGCAACATCCCCTTTCACAAGTACGGCGGGCTGCGCTTCGTCGAGATGGCGCACGTCAAGGACCTTGTGTCGTTCCTGCGCCTCGCCGAGAACCCGCGCGACGCCATGGCCGGCCTGCGCGTGCTCGGCCTCGTGCCGGGCATCGGGCCCAAGACGGCGGCGGCGCTCCTCGAAGCGCTCGGCGGCGCCGGCGGCGATTTCGCGGCGGCGTGGGCGGGCGCCCGTGTGCCCGAGCCCGCCCGCGCCGCCTGGCCCGCCGTCGTCGAGCTGTTCGCCACGCTCGCCGCCGCCGGCCCCGGCGACGTGCCGGCGCAGGTCCACGCGGTGCGCAGCGTCTACGGGCCGCTGCTCGAACGCCGCTACGACAACGCACAGGCGCGCCTGCGCGACCTCGAGCAGATCGAGGCCCTCGCGGCCCGCTCACAGAGCCGCTCGCAGTTCCTCGCCGAGCTGGTGCTCGACCCGCCGGCGTACACGCAGGAGCTCGCCGGCCCGCCGCTGCTCGACGAGGACTACCTCATCCTCTCCACGATGCACTCGGCCAAAGGCCTCGAGTTCGACGTCGTCTACGTCATCCACGCCGCCGACGGCAACATCCCGTCAGACATGGCCACCGGCAGCGCCGCCGAGATCGAAGAGGAACGCAGGTTGTTCTACGTCGCCTGCACGCGCGCCCGCGACCAGCTCTACGTCACCCATCCCCTGCGCTATTACACGCAGCCGTGGGCCAAGGCCGACACGCACGGGTACGCGCAACGCTCGCGCTTCCTCACGGCCGCCGTCCTCGAGGATTTCGAGCAGGTGCAGACCGGCCCCGAGCCCGAGCCGGGCGACGAGGGTGCCCTCGAGCGCGTCACCACAACGTCCATCCGCGCCGGCGTACGTGCGCTCTGGGAGACTCCCGCCGAGGCGTAGGCCCAGGGTAGCGCGCGTTGCCTGCGAGGCGCGGACGTGTACAGTGGTCCTCGTCACCTAACGCGGAGGTCCGCACATGTTCGCCTATCTCGACGGCGCAGGGTTCATCACCGCGAAGAGCAGCATCGGCGCGGATCTCTCCCTGATCATCTCGATCGCGGCGTTCGTGATGCTCACGGTCGGCGTGGCGCTCGCCAAGTCCAAGCGCTACGAGGCGCACCGCTGGGTGCAGACGGCCGCCGTGGTCCTGAACGCCGTGCCCGTGATCGTCTGGATGATCCGCTCCTTCCGGCTCTTCATCCTGCCCGATCTGCCCGGCAACCTCAGCGAGTCGGTCGACGCGCTCACCTCGGTGCACGCGGTCGCGGGGCTGATCGGCATGGTCATCGGCCTGTTCGTCATGATCCGCGCCAACCAGCTCGAGGCAAGGGGTCAAAGCCTGAGCCGCTACAAGACCCCCATGCGCATCGCCTACGTCGTGTACCTGCTCGCGACGGCGCTCGGGGTCTGGGTCTACATCGCGATCTACGTCTAACCGGGGCCGACGCCCTCGAGACGCCCGGCGCCCCACGTGGGCCGGACGGGCAGCTGGGGTAACGCGGGCGGTCCGCGTGCTAGCATCTTCCCCATGGGGCGCAACGACTCACGCGAGCGGATCCTCCAGGCCGCCATGGACGCGATCGCCGAGCGCGGCCTCACGCATCTGCGCATGGAGGACGTGGGCAAGCGCGTCGGCATGAGCCCGGGGCACATCCTCTACTACTATCGCTCCAAGCAGGCTCTGCTGCTGGAGACCCTGCGCTGGAGCGACGACCTGCTCCACCAGCGCAGCTCTTTGGAGCTCCCGTATCTGCCGAGTGCTCACGAGCGCCTGAGCTGGTTCATCGACATCTACCTGCCGACGGGTCCGGGGCAGCCTGAGTGGCTGCTCTGGCTCCAGGTGTGGGCGCTGGGCGGCGAGGATCCCGAGGTCGCGGCCGTCACCGACAGCCTCAACGCTCGCTGGGAGGCCCTGCTGGCCGGGCTGATCCGTTTCGGCGTCGGCCGCGGCGAGTTCCAGGCAAGCGCTGCGCCGGGCTTTGCCGGGGAGTACCTGGCGCTGCTCGACGGCCTCAGCCTGCACGTGCTCCACGACACCCCGGCGCTCGACCGCGGGCGGGCCGTGGAGATCGCGTGGCGCATCGCCGCCGACGAGCTCGGCGTCCGCTCCGGACCGCCGCTCGCCTGAGCTGCGCACGCTCTTGACTCCGTCCCCCGGTCGCCGTAGGGTTCGAACAGAATTCTAGAACGCAATTCAAACCGGAGGTCACCGTGATCCACATCGCCCAGCCCCCCGGCGCCACTCCTCGCGCCGACGGCTTCCGCTTGCCGGCCCGTTTCGGCTCCCACCAGCGCACGCTCATGTCGTGGCCCTGCCGCGAGGACCTGTTCGGCCCTCTGATGGACGACGCCCGCGCGGAGTGGGCCGAGGTGGCGCGCGCCATCGCCCGCTTCGAGCCCGTCACCGTCGTCGTCGACCCCAGCCAGGAGGCCGAGGCCCGCAGCCTGCTCGGCACAGACGTGGAGCTCCTCGTCATGCCGCTCGACGACTCGTGGATCCGCGACAACGGCCCGATCTTCGTGCGCGACGAGGACGGCCGAGTGGCCGCGGTCCAGTTCCGCTTCGACGGCTGGAACGAACAGTTCGCTCCTTACGACAAGGACGCCGAGGTGCCGGCCCGGATCGCCGAAGCCTGGGGATTGAAGCTGTACCGGGCGCCCTTCGTGCTCGAGGGCGGCGCCTTCAACACCGACGGCGAGGGCACGCTGATCACCACCGAGCAGTGCCTGCTGCACAACCGCAATCTGGGCCTCAGCCGCGCCGACAACGAAGCCGTGCTTCGCGAGTGGCTCGGCGTCGACAAGGTGATCTGGCTCCCGTTCGGCCTCGTCGAGGACTCGGGGCCGCTCTCCACCTCCGGGCACGTGGACGACGTCGCCCAGTTCGTCGCCCCCGGCGTGGTGGTGGTCCAGACCGCCCCGACCGGCAACGTCAACCATGGCCGCCTGCAGGAGAACCTCGAGGTGCTGAAGGCGGCGACCGACGCTGCGGGACGCAGGCTTGAAGTGGTGGAACTGGAGCTGCTGCCCTACGTGCAGGGCGTGGGCGCCGGGCTGGACGGAGTCACTGGGCCCGGCGCCGGCAAGCTTATGCCGGCGCCCTCTGTCAATATGGTCTTCGTCGAGGGCGCCGTGCTGCTGCCGCTGACCGGCGCCGACGGCGAAGCCGAGGCGCATGCCAGGATCGGCGCGCTGGTCGGCCGCGAGCCGGTCGGCCTGCCGTCGGAGCTCTCGGCGTTCGGGGGCGGCGGGCTCGGCTGCATCACGCAGCAGGTGCCCGCCGGAGAGTTCGTCAAGGAGGTCTCATGAGCGCCACGACAACGGCAGTAGCGCCCTCAGCCCACGCCCTCGGTGAGGAGCGCAAGAAGCTCAAGAAGGTCCTGCACCGCTTCGACCTGGTCTTCTTCACGATCGCCGCTTTCATCAGCCTCGACACGATCGCCCTCACGGCTGCGTACGGCGGTGGCCAGACATTCGTCTGGCTTCTCTTCCTGATCGTCGTCTACCTCATCCCGTACGGCATGATCATCGCCGAGATGGGGTCCGCCTTCCCGGTCGAAGGCGGTCCGTACGCATGGACGCGCATGGGGTTCGGGCGCCTGGCCGGCTCCTACACGGCGGTCATCTACTGGGGCTCCAACCCGGTGTGGATCGGGGGCACGCTGGCGGCCACCTGCGTCGCCGCCATCAACAGCCTCATCGTGCCCGACGATCCCCTGGGGACCGGCGCATCGATCGCCGTCGGGCTCATCGTCGTGTGGGTGACGGTGGGGCTCTCCCTGGTCGAGATGAAGTATGGCAAGTGGACGGGCATCATCGGCACCGTGGTGCGCCTGCTCACGCTCTTCCTCTTCCTCGGGCTGGTGGTCGTGTTCCTGCTGCAGAACGGCAAGCCGGCGGGGACCGTGACCGTCGCCGACCTCCAGCCCACGCTCGTCGGCTTCCTGGCCGTCATCGGGCTCCTGCAGTTCATGTTCGTGGGCTTCGAGCTCTCCAGCGGCGCCGCCGAGGAGATGACCGATCCGCAGAAAGACGTGCCCAAGATGATCATCCGCTCGGGCGTCATCGCCGCGCTGATCACCGGCTCGATGATCCTCGGCGTGCTGCTCGTGATGAACGGCGACGCGCTCTCCAGCGTCGCCGGTTTCACCGAGGCCTACGCCTCCGTCTCCGGCGTGCTCGGCGGCGCGCAGACCGCCTTCAACTACTTCGTCTGCGCGCTGATCATCCTCACCATCATCAGCGCCGGCGGCGTGTGGCAGCAGGGCGGCGTGCGCATCCAGGCCGTAGCCGGCCTCGACGGCGCCGCGCCGCTGTGGTTCGGCAAGTTCAGCAAGCAGGGCACGCCCCTGACCATGAACATCCTCTCGGCGATCATCGGCTCGATCTTCGTGATCATCGTGTTCCTCATCGCCCGGGGCAGCCTCGAGAGTTTCTTCGCGGTGATGGTCTCGGTGATCATCTCCCTGACCGCGATGATGTACATCTTCCAGGTACCGGCGGTCATCCGCCTGCGCAAGAAGTACCCCGATCACCGGCGCCCGTTCCGCGTGCCCGGCGGCACGGTCGGCCTGTGGCTGTGCGTTATCGGCGCCGAGGCGATCATCATCATCACGACGATCACCCTGCTGTGGCCCGGCCTCATCGACAACCTGCTCGGGCAGCCCTACGACATCGAGTACAACTGGGGCGTCTCGCGGGTCTACTTCGAGTCGGTGACCCTGGGGACGGTCGCGTTCTTCCTGCTCATGGCGGTCGCCTTCTGGGCCTGGGGCAAGCGCAACATCGCCAAGGGCCTCGTCGGCGAGAACGACCTGCTGGCCATCGACCCGGAAGTCGCCGGGAGAGGCGCCGACCAGCAGGCGCAGAGCCCCGTCGCCGGCGACGTCGCGAAATGAGGACGGCGAGCTTGCGCTGGGGCTGAGCCGGCACTCTCGGCACTGTCCGGTGGGGGTAGTCCTGCGAGGTAAGATAGCAGACAGGCCTTTCCTTAACTTACCTCACAGCACTACCCGCGCTCATCTGAACCGGCCTCCGGAGCTCCCTGATTCGGGCACGGCGGCAGCCCCCCGAGGGACCTGCGGCGGCGCCATGCCCCGCACGTCGCGAATCTGCGCCTCTGGCAGCGAGCAGGCCGCCGCCGCGCGAGCAGCGCCTCGCGTATGATGCGGGGGACGCAACGGCACCGCCCGCGGAGGC